>Ga0081539_10001324_pt1 | contig 43245 bp, 34 predicted proteins | sample TabmetS4T2R2_FD_71023 | JGI IMG/M metagenome (GOLD analysis project Ga0081539, IMG submission 71023) | Tabebuia heterophylla rhizosphere microbial communities from the University of Puerto Rico - S4T2R2 | ecosystem: Host-associated > Plants > Roots > Rhizosphere ... | reverse complement strand
AAGAGGCTCTTCGACGTATCGATACCGATTCGTGCTAGTCTGGCCATGGACGGCTCCTTCGAATGTGATCTCAACGACCTCATTCTGGCACTTAGATGCCGTTGGGGGCCGTCCACCCCAACGGGCCTCCAGGCCCGCTCATGATCTTCGTCTTATTCGGACCGCGGGCGTCTCGCCGGCCTCATGAATATGAGCGGGCCTGGAGGCCCGCGGTCCGGCAAGATTCAGTGCAGGCCGTAGAACCCCATGGCGCCACCGGCCATGATCTTGTGCTGCGCTGCGGCCGACAGGCTCTTCATCCGCTCCTTCAGCATCTCGGGCGCGCCGGGGAAGAAGCCGTCGCGGTGCGGATAGTCGGTTGCCCATAGGATCTTGTGCGGGCCGATATATTCGGCCAGTGCGCCGATCGAGCCTTCGACCGGCTCGAAGGAGATCCAGCAGTTGCGCCGGAAGATGTCGCTCGGCCGCATCTTCAGGCCCGAATCGTTGAAACCCTTGTCGTCGAAGTGACGGTCCATGCGATCGAGCCACGGCGCGATCCAGCCGCCGCCCGATTCGAGGAAGGCGACGCGCAGCTTGGGATGCCGTTCGCACACGCCGCCCCAGATGAAGCTCATGGCCGCCAGCATCATCTCCATGGTGTGCGAGATGATGTGCTGCGCGCCGCGTCCGTCGAAGCGGTCGACGCCGACCGTCGGCATGCCGCTGTTGCCGCCTTCGTGGATGCCGATGCAGAAGTCGAGCTCCTCCGCAGCGCTCCAGAACGGCTCGTAGTCGGGGTCGTGCAGCTTGCGATCGTTGTAGGGATTGGGCCGCAGGAAGCCACCGCGGAAGCCGAGTTCCTTGCGGGCGAAGGTCATCTCCTGGATCGCCGCCTCGATCGACTGCATCGGCAGCATGGCGATGCCGAACAGGCGGTCGGGGTAGGGCTTGCAGTAGTCGGCGAGCCAGCGGTTGTAGGCGCGGCACATCGCGGCGGCGAAGGCGGGATCGCTGACGGCGCCGGCGAACAGGCCGAGGCTGGGATAGAGGAAGGCGGCGTCGATGCCGTCGAGGTCCATGTCGGGAATGCGCGCGTGCGGATCGAAGCCGCCCTTGCGTCCGTCCTGGTAGCTCATCGCGTCCGCCGAGACGGTGCCCTGGCGCGCGCCGACGCCGCCGATGCCGCCGAAGCCCGCGCGGCTGCCGAGGATCTTGTCTTCGAGCAGCAAACGCTCCTTGCCGTTCTCGTCCTTGACCAGCTTCGGTGCGCGCTCGCGGTACTGCGGATCCATGTAGTCGTTCCACAGCGTGAACGGCTCCAGCACATGCCCATCGGCATCGATGACGTCGTACTTGCGGCCCATGTTTCCTCCATCCGGCTTGCCCGCCGGTTTGGTGGAGAAATCATAATCGTTCCCACACGTGGGAACAGGCTCTAGGCTGCCGCCAACTTCAAAAAAGGGAGAAACGCATGGACCTGAAAGGCACAGTGGCCGTGGTCACCGGCGGCAATGGCGGGCTTGGGCAGCGCATCTGCCATGCACTGGCTGCACAGGGCTGTCACATCGCCGTCGTCTATGCCCAGAGCAGGGACCAGGCGGAGGGCGTGGCGCGGGACCTCGAGAAGCATCAGGTCGGCGCGGCCGCCTTCGGCTGCGACGTCACCAAGCGCGACCAGGTGCAGAAGATGGTCGACGACGTGGTGAAGCGCTTCGGCCGGCTCGACATCCTGGTCAACGATGCCGCCTACAACAAATCGATCCCGTTCAAGGACCTCGAGAACCTCACCTACGAGGAATGGACCAAGATCATCGACATCAACCTCACCGGCCCGATGCTCATGACCAAGGCCGTTGCACCCGTGATGAAGCGGCAGGGCAGCGGGCGCATCGTCAACATCTCCTCGGTCGCGGGGCTGGGGCCGACCGGCTCGTCGATCGCCTATGCCGTCTCGAAGGCGGGTCTGATCCATCTCACCAAGTGCATGGCGGTGGCGCTGGCGCCCGAGGTGCTGGTGAACTGCGTGGCGCCCGGACTGCTCGAAGGGACGCGGGCGACGGCCAACCTCCGGCCGGAGGTGATCGAGACCGGTCGCAAGGCCTCGCTGCTGGGCAAGGCCGCCGACAAGGACGACTGCGCCGATCAGGTGGTCACGATGTGCCGCACCAACACCATGACCGGCCAGACGCTGGTGATCGATTCGGGCCGCACGTTTCACTGAGCGTCGCCGCACGATCGACACCGTGCCGGCCCGATTGCGCCATGGCGGCCGTCGTATAAGCCGTCATGGGTTCCCTTACGCTGCTGACGACGCTCATCGTGCTGATGAACGCGTCGAGGGCCGACGTGCATGTGCCGCCGCTGCGCGAGGACGCCATCCTGGGGGCGCGTGCCCAGGCGCGGGCGGAGATGCTGTGCGCCAGCGCCCGGTTGTCTCATGACGGCTATGAAGCAGCCTATCGGGGTTTGAACTATCGCTGGAAGGGCGAGAACCTGGCCAAGGGCAATCGCGACGCGCGATCAGTCCATGCCCAACTCATGGCCTCGCCGGGCCATCGCGCCAATATCCTGCGCCGCGAGTTCAGCGCAGTCGGAATTGGCAACGCCTGCGATATCACCGTTGAGCTGTTCGGCGGCTGACGGGCCTCACCGGAACATTGGGTCGTTGAAGGCCCAGCGGTTCTGCTGCTCGCTGAAGATCACCGGGAACAGTTCGCGGAACAGGCGCTCGATGCGCGGATCGGTCGGGCCGGTGGCGTCGGTCCAGGCGGTGGTCTGGGACATCGCCCGGTCGTTCCGGCAGTAGATCGCGTAGACGTAGAAGCGACCGGGCGTGCCGGGGCGGAAACGCGGCGGCTCGCCGGCGCACACCGGATCGCTGTTAAGGTTGAGCGCCGGATCGAACACCAGCACCAGGCGGTAGTTGGGCCGCGGCGGCGGCGAGGGCGTGTCGTAGGTGAAGGTGAGAGCCGGCCGCGGCTTGGCCCTCTGCATGGTGGGCAGCAGTTCACGCGCCACGATCGCCGGATCGATGCCGGGGAACGGATTGCCCGCCAGCACGACCTGGAAAGGCCTGCCGTCGGTCGCGGCAAAGAATTCGCGGTAGTCGTATTGCGGGGCGTAGTAGGCGCCGCCGATGATGGCGGCGAAGCCGGCCACCGGCACAGCGAACAAGCCAACCAGCACGGCGGCGAAACGGGCAAGGCGCATGACGACCTCCAGCGCAAGCTGACGTGGGCCACGCTGTTGGTCCGAGCCAATCAAGTCTTCGCGATGGTCGCGCGAGGCGCTCAGAGCTTCAGTTCGGGCACCGTCATCCAGCGCTGCTCGGCGACGCTGCGATAGGCGAGGTCGGCAAGCTGCACGGCCTTGGCGCCTTCGACCAGCGTCGGCAGGTAGGGCGCATCCTCGCCGACATGGCGCAGGAAGGCTTCCCAGCACTGGCGGAAGGGCCCCTTGTTGTCGCCGGAGTCGGGCACTTCCTTCCAGTCGGCCATCAGGTCGACGCCACCGGGCCGGGCTGCCTTGATGAAGGCCTCCGGCGTTTCGGCCGCCGACTGGGTGAAGCAACGGAAGCGCCCGGCCACCGCCGAGCCATTGGTGCCGTCGATCTGAACCACCATGGTGTCGTCGCGGCGCGGCCGTGTCGCCCAGCTGTTGGTGATCACGCCGATCGCGCCGCCCTGCAGCTTGACCAGGGCATAGTTGGTGTCCTCGGCATCGACCTTGTAGCGCTGGCCGGCTTCGTCGACGCGCTCGGGGATCGCGGTGGTCATGACCGCGCAGACGTCGGTGATCGGCGACGCCAGGCGATCGATCATGTAGCGCCAGTGCGCCATCATATCGAGCGCCAGCCCGCCGCCTTCGGCCTTCCTGTAGTTCCAGCTCGGCCGCTGGCATTCCTGTTCAGTGCCGTCGAAGATCCACGAGCCGGCATCGACCTTCACCGACAGGATGCGGCCGAAGAAACCCGATTTGCTGAGGGCCAGAAGCTTGGCGAAGCCGGGCAGGAAGAGCTTGTCCTGGATGACGCCGTGCTTGAGGCCGGCGCGGTCGGCGAGGCGCGCCAGCTCCATCGCCTCATCGACAGTGGGCGCCGTCGGCTTCTCGATGAAGATGTGCTTGCCGGCGGCGATCGCCTGGCGCACGCGCTTAGGCCGATCACCCGTGGCGGCGCAATCCATGAAGATGCGGTCGGGTCCGGCGAAGGCCTCTTCGAGCTTGGTCGTCCAACGCTGGCCGCCATGCTCGGCGGCGAGCTTCTCGATGCGCCGGGCGTCGCGGCCGACCAGCATCAGCTCGGGGATCAGCCGGTCGCCGTTGGCGAGCGGAAGCCCACCCTCGGCCGCGATGGCCAGGAGATTGGCCATGTGCTGGGTCGTACCCATGCGGCCCGTGGCGCCGTTGATGATGACGCCGATCCGACGATCGCCCATGTTCGTCCGCTCCCGCTATTTCGGCGCGACTTCCTTGAAGCGCCGCAGGGTCTCGATCTGCCGGTCGAGCTCCGGCATACGATACATCGGATAGAGCATCACGATCTGCGCTCCGAGGCGCTGCCAGCCATGCGCCGCGGCGGCCCAGCGCTGCGGATCGGCCTCGTCGAAGCGCAACCAGCCTTCCAGGCCGAACTTGGCCGGATCGCGGCCGAAGGTCTTCATGTGCTCGCGCAGGGCGGCGAGCTTCGGCTCGGCCGCCTCGGGCGAAAGGATCGGCATCCAGCCGTCGCCGATGCGGGCCGCGCGCTTGACCACGGCATCCGACGAGCCGCCGAACCAGATCGGGATCGGCCGCTGGACCGGCACCGGCAGCATGGTGACGTCGATCAGCGTGTGGAACTTGCCTTTGAACGTGACCAGCTCCTCGGTCCACAGGCGGCGCATGACCTCGATCTGCTCGGCCTGGTGTGCGCCGCGCGTCTTCCACTCCATGCCGAGCGCCTCGTACTCGACATGGTTCCAGCCGACGCCGACACCCAGGCGCAGGCGGCCGCCGCTCAGGATGTCGACCTCGGCCGCCTGCTTGGCGACGACGCCGGTCTGGCGCTGTGGCAGGATCAGCACGCCGCTGCACAGCTTGATGTTCCTGGTGACGGCCGCGATGAAGGCCATGGTCGTGAACGTCTCGTGGAAGGGATCGTGCTCGCTGTAGGTCGGCTTCCAGTCGCCGCGCGGTGCCGCGCCGAACACATGGTCTGCGACCTCGATACAGTCGTAGCCGAGGCCTTCCGTGGCCTGCGCCCAATCACGGATCTTCGCGGGGTCACGGCCAATGTCACGCGTCGGGAAGAGGGCACTGAGCAACATCGATGACTCCGGTGTCAGGGGCCGGCGGGCCAACCATTGTTCGCAAAATGGCTTGAAACTTGCAAATATCGGGCGGGGCAAGTGGAGGGGTCGATCATGCTCAATCTCAGGAAGCCAGTCGCGTTGCTCGCGGCCGCGGCGAGCGTTGCCGGACTGCTCGGACCGGCGACTGCCGGCGCCGAGACCATCAGGGCGGTGATGAACTCGGATCTGAAAATCCTCGATCCGATCTGGACCACCGCCTACGTCCAGCGCGGCTTCGGCTACATGGTCTGGGACACGCTGTTCGCGCTCGACGAGAAGCTGCAGGTCAAGCCGCAGATGGTCGAGAAGTGGGAGGTGTCGCCCGACAAGCTCACCTGGACCTTCACCTTGCGCGACGGCCTGGTGTGGAGCGACGGCACGCCGGTGACCTCCGAGGACTGCATCCAGTCGATCAAGCGCTGGGGCGCCCGGGATTCGATGGGCCAGAAGATGCTGGCCTCGGTCACGGGCTTCGAGGCGACCGACGCCAAGACCTTCAAGATGAAGCTGAAGGAGCCGTACGGCCTGGTGCTGGAATCGCTCGGCAAGCCGTCGTCCAACGTGCCCTTCATGATGCCGAAGAAGACTGCCGAGACCGATCCCTTCACCCAGATCAAGGCCGAGGACGTGATCGGTTCGGGCCCGTTCATCTTCGTCGCCAAGGAATGGAAGCCGGGCGAGAAGGTCGTGTTCGTGAAGAGCCCGACCTACAAGCCGCGCGCCGAGCCGCCCTCGGGCCTGGCCGGCGGCAAGACCGTCAAGGTCGACCGCCTCGAATGGATCTGGATCCCCGACGCGCAGACCCAGGTGGCGGCCCTGCAGAACGGCGAGGTCGACATGCTCGAGCAGCCGACTCCCGACCTGCTGCCGCTGATGGCCAAGGACAAGAACCTGAAGCTGCTCAACGCCAATCCGCTGGGCAATCAGTACGCGCTGCGCTTCAACACGCTGTTCAAGCCGTTCGACAATCCCAAGATCCGATACGCCGCCATGGTCGCCTTCAACCAGGAGGACTTCCTCAAGGCCACGATCGGCGATCCCAAGTATTACAAGCTGTGCAAGGCGGTGTTCGTCTGCGGCACGCCGTTGGCCAGCGACGAAGGCATGGCCGAGGTGCTGAACGCCAACGCCGCCAAGGCGAAACAACTGCTCCAGGAGGCGGGCTACGACGGCACGCCGGTCGAGCTCATGCAGTCGACCGACCTCACGGTGCTCACCAACATGGCGCCGGTCGCCAAGGCCCAGCTCGAGGCCGCCGGCTTCAAGGTCAACATGCAGTCGATGGACTGGCAGACCTTGGTGGCGCGCCGCGCCAAGAAGGATCCGCCGGACAAGGGCGGCTGGAGCGCCTTCATCACCTCGTGGGGCGCGGCCGACATCCTCAATCCGGTGAGTGCCGCCTTCTTCAACGCCTCGTGCGACAAGGCCCTGTTCGGCTGGCCGTGCGACGAGAAGATCGAGAAGCTGCGCGATCAGTTCTCCAAGGAATCCGATCCGGCCAAACAGAAGCAGATCGCGATCGAGCTGCAGAAGTACTGGGTCGAGCATCCGACCCATGTCCATCTCGGCGAATGGTACCAGCCGATCGCCCTGCGCGCCGAGATCGAGGGCGTGATGATCGCGCCGGCGACGGCGTTCTGGAACATGAGCCGAAAGAAGTAGAGCGCCCAATCACAGGATGGCGTCGTGATGCGCCTGGTGCGAGGCGAGTGGATGCGCCTCGTGCTCCACGCGCCAGGCATCGGCGAAGCGGCCGACGATCTCCTCGTTGCTCAGCGGATGCTGCAGGATGGCCCCGTCTGGCAGCTGGAATTCCGTTCCCTGGCCACTGTGAGTGCCGAGCAGGCCCTGCACCGATCCGGGGCCATCCTGAGGCGCCAGCGCCACGCCCCAATCGAGCCAGTCGCCACCATGGTAGCTGACGATGACGGACTGGCCGGTCGCCCAGGTCAGCTGATAGGTGTTGGACGAAAGCTGCGCCAGCGTCCCGCCCGGGACAGACTGCGTGCCGCTGACGTTAAGCGTTGCGTCCGGCGCGCCGTCGACATGAAGGGAGATTGGCCGGCCGACGGCGAACGTCACCCAGCTGTCGCCAAAGGCAGCGGTGAGCTCGGTCGTGATGCTGGCCACGCCGTGGATGCCCGCGGTCTCGATGCGGATCTGCAGCGGCGTGGCGGAATTGGTCCACTGGACCGCCACGAACTCGCCGACGGCCTGGAAGTCGTAGCGCAGGCCGTCGAAGGTCATCATGTGAACGTCGCCCCGGCCGCCCGCCACATTGGTGCCGCCGAGGCCGTCCGCCTCGACCGTGAACCCGTCCGCCGCGTAGTTGCCGGCGACTTTCAGCCGGAGAGGACCGAGGTCGGTGTCGAGCGTCAGCACGCCGTCGGCCCACGTGGCGCTGCTCGCATGGGTGCTCCCGAGCTCCAGCACGTCGTCGCCGTTGAAGCCCGTGATCGTGCCCGCGAAGGCGTGCGGATCGTTGAGCAGGGCATGTCCGTTGACGCCGAAGGCCAGTGTCTGACCCGTGCCGACGGCCGACTGCAGCGTCATTGACGAGCCGGCGGCCATCGACAGCTCGCCCGTGCCCGTGACGTTTCCGTAGAGCAACAGGTCGCCGCCGTTCGCGACGATCGATCCGTCGTTGTGGATGTCGGCAAGCTGCACGGTCTTGTTGCCGCCCCCCAGACCCGAGAGCGCGCCCGACCCGGAGACGGTGGCGCCCGGGGCGATGTCGAACGTCTGCGCGCGGACCAGGGCATCGAGGCCGCCCAGCGCGATCTGGCTGGCGCCGCCCAGGGTGAGCGTGCCGTTCACCGCGAACAGCGCATTGTGATCCGCACCGGTGCCGACGGTCACGGCGCCGACGCCAGCCTCGCCGACATGGGCATTGCCGTAGACCAGCAGCGCGCTGTAGTCGCCGATCCGGAGGCGCCCCCGTCCGTCGCCGGTCCGACCGACGATGAGCAAGCCGTTGTTGTCGGCGCTGGCGGCGCCGACCGCGACCTCGCTGAAGTTCTCGATAGAGAGGCTTCCAGTGCCGGAGTCGCCGACGGCCAACGTGCTGTGCCCCGTGGCATTGGCGTTGGCGACCAGCAGAAGGCCGCCATCGAGCGTGATCGAGCCCTGGCTTCCGGCCTGCTTGCCGATCGTCGCTTCGAAGGCAGTCACCTGGCCGGCGATGCCGCTGGCCGCGCCATCGACCAGCAGCGAACCATCGCCGGCGTCGCCGACGATGAGCTGACCGGATGTCGTGAGGTCGGGGGTCGACTGCCCGATCGCCCAGTAGCCGCCGTTGACCAGCGCAGCGCCTTGGGCGCCGGCCGTGTGGCCGATGACAGCGGCGCCGGCCGTCATCGACGAGGCCACGCCCAGCAATGCCAAGGTGCCGCTGCCGGATTGTCCGACGACGACATTGCCGTTGGCCGTGATCTGTTCGAGGTTCACGACGGTGCCGTCGCTGCCGGCGGCCTTGCCGATCACCAGGGCGTCGTCCGTCGCCGAGCCGGTGAGGGCCAGGGCGCCGCCCATCAGGGTCAGCAGGCCCTCACCCGTGCTGCCCACGATCGCCTCGGCCTGGGCGAAGAACTCGGCGCCGCCGGCGAGCATCAGCGCGCCGGCGCCGTCGACCGTGAGCGCGATGCCGCTGGATCCCTGGGCGATGACCTGGCCGGTCAGCGTCGTCGGCGCCGTGACCTGGACCTGGGCAACGGCGCCGTCGCCGGACACCGTGTAGGCGCCGACGCTGCCGGCATTGAACAGGGCGACGTTGGTTCCGCCGGGCGCCGTGGTCGTCCCACCACTGACGATCCAGCTCGTGGAATCGCTGAAGCTGCCGCTGGCGAGGGTGGTATCCCATGCGAACTGCGGCGAAGGGGCGCCGCTCGCATAGTTGGAGACCGAGATCGTAGAAGCCGACGAGCCGTCGGACGTGGTGGCGGTGATCGTAATGTCGTCGCTCGCCGATCCGGCCACACGACCCTTGTAGGTGAGGGTCTGCAGGCTCTGCTCGACGCCGAACAGCGTGCCGGAAATGGTGAGGCTCGTGCTGTTGTTGCCGTTGACGGTCGTGCCGGCGACGTCGAGGGCGGAAAGCCGGCCGCCCGTGCGGGTCGTGAGCGTGACTGTGATTGCCGGACCGATTGGAATGCTGGGATTTTCCGGCAGCGGCATCTCGAGGACGATGCCCGGGACCAGGACGTCCTGGTCGACGGCGCCTTGCAGGGGGCCTTGCACGACGACGCTCGGCGCGATGCCGCCCGGCGGAGCGACGAAGGTGATGGTGTTGCCGCCGCTGACGATCGGACTGAGGCCGGTCAGGCTTCCCGTCAGGTTGTAGGTCTCGAGCAGGGCGCCTTGCAGGGTGACGGTGAGAATGCCGGTCCCGCTGTTGTAGCTTACGCCGGTCACCGGCAGGCCATCCAGGACCAGGCGGTCGGCATAGGAGAATCCGGTTATCGTGGCGTTCATTCCATGTCGTGGATCGAACTCGAGCGTGCTCGGCAGCGAAGGAAGATTGGACGGTGCCGCGAAAGCGATGGTTTGGCTCGCGCTGACCGCGTCGCTCAGGATCAGCGTCGCGCCGGCATCGACGTTCACCGTCCCGCTGCCGGTGAGGGCATTGGCCAGGGTCAGCTGCTGCAACCCCAGCGTCAGGTCCGCCACCACTTCGATCGTGCCGTCGTTGACGATCGCGCCGCCGCCCGAGGCCGACAACGTACCGTTGCCGCGGACCGCACCACCGCTGTCGATCCTGACCGTGATGCCGCCCAGCGAACCGCTGAAACGCGCGGTGCCCCCGCTCAGGACTTCGAGCGCGCCGTCGACGGTGAGGCTTGCGGTGCTGTAGGCGGAAGGCGCCAGGGCGGCGAGCAACGTGGTGTCGGGGCCGATTTCCAGATCGCCGGTGACGGTCTGGCTGTTCTCGACGCCGCCGACGAAGACGACGCCGATGCCGGCAAGCTGCTGCGTGATGTCGGTGATCGACGGCACGGCGACATCGGCCGGCGGGCTCGCCCCGGATGATGGTGCCGAGGGCGAGATCTCGACGCCGACGCTGCGCACGGCGGTGTGCCCGCTGCCGTCGGTCGCCGAGATCTGCACGATGTCCCTGCCGGACTGCAGCGTGTCGGTGAGAATCGCGAGGACCGTGTTCACCAGGGAAAGCGGACCGGACAAGCTGAGCGTCGGGCCGCTTGTCGGTCCGACCACGATGCCCATCGGATCGGTGACGCCGAGCGTTCCGCCATTCGTCGACGTCAGCGTCACGGAGTAGAGGCCTTGTGTCGTTGCACTGGCGAGGAGCACGGCATCGACGCCCGAAAAGGCGACCGTGCCGGGCGCGCCCGTCGCGAACGCCGGCGCAATGAAGCCGAGTGCCGAACCGTCGGCCGGTGCGCCCGTTGCGGGCGCCGTGCCGGCGGCAAGGATCGTGGCCAGAAGCTGCATCTGGCCGAAGTTGAAGGCGGGGAAGCCGGGATGGGTGCCCGTCCCATCCCAAAGCTCGATATCGCCGGCGTTTGCCGCAACGCCGCTCGCGACGACGTAGGGCCAGAACGTGTACGCCCCGGCAAAAGTCGGAAACGGGCCTACGTTCAGCGGAAGCGGGGGAAATGGCTGCTGGCCCAAAACGTCCGGCGATGCCGTCTGAAAGCTGCCAGGCACGGCTGCGGGATCGAGCGCCGCATCCGCCTGCATCTGGGAATAGATGAAGGCGTCGCCCGAGGGCCACGGGCTGTTGAGGGCGTGGTTGCCGGCCTGGACCTCGCGGGTCGAGCTCCGCGCCTGCTGCAGGACGGCGAGCGTGAAGTTCGCATCGGGATTGGTGTGACCGCTGCCGTACAGATGAAAGAGGTTCATCGTGTAGTCGAGCGGCGTCGTCGACCATTGGGCGTAATCGGCGATCGCGGCGCGCAGGGTGAGCTGTTGGGCGGCGTCGGTGTAGCCCGCGGCCTGCAAGAGGGCGATATCGTTGCTGCTGAGCGATATGAACGGTTCGTCCGTCTCCGAGGCGCCCGCCGTGTTGGAAATGCCACGGATCAGGGAGTTGCCGTCCCAGGCGGCGGCAAGTTGGGTTTGCAGATTGGTCCAGGCGTTGATGTAGTCGGCCGTCCAGAATCGACCGACCGTCTGGGCGTTGCCGTCCTTGTCGGTGACGGCGATGGGCGGGCCGTCGATATTCTTGGCCCAGTCGGGCGCCGTGAAACCGCCCCAGACCCGCAGCTTGATGCCGAGATTCGTGTCGTGCTGCTGATTGTAGGCCTGGACGGCCTGGATCGCGCTGAGGATGAGAGACGACGGATCGAGCTGGCTTTCCGGCGTGGGTTGCAGCGCAGCCCAGGTGACGTTCAGCACGATCTCGCCGAACAAGCCCGGAAACGGGCCAAGGTCGCCATTCAAGAGGGTCGGAAAGGCAACGGCCGCGGCGGGATTGTTGTAGAAGGAGATGTCCCCCATATCGACCAGCCCGGTCTGGAAGGGCTTGCCGTCGCCGCCGGACCTACTCATTTGGACGCTTCCTCTCGCGGCCGCCTCGGACGTGGCTGCACATGCAGAGAGTTTAGGGGACGAGCTCTTCCGTTTACCTCACGGATCGGTCACAGATTCTGCCTGGTATCAGGACGGCCAAAGGCCTGTGACGCTGTCCGGCAGCACAGCATCATCGATTGCAGCGCGAAGCCGATTCAACCGCAGGCTACGCCCCACATCGGCGGGGTCGAGCGTCGCCAGGAACCCGAGAGCCTCGCTCGCCAGCAAAGCCAATAGTCGCTGGCGCTCGAGGACAACCGGGCTGAGCGAGACACCCGGCATGAGCGGGCCCTGATAGAGCTGCAGCGCGAGATCGAACGCTGCCATCCGATCCCTCGTCGGCCGTGTTTCATCTCCAAGGTGCCGCAGCGCGTCGCGCAGCCGGCCAAGGTCGGTCGAAACGCAGAGCGGGTTCAGGCGGACGTGGCTGTCTTCATGAATGACGGCCTGTGCGCCGATCAGCTTGCGCAAGCGGTAGATCGTCGTGGTGAGGCTGTGGACCGCCTGATCGCCATCGGCGTCCGGCCAGAGTTCGTCAGCGAGCCAGTCCTGCTCGAGATCGCGGCCATTGGCGATGATGAGATGAAAGAGGAGTTCGCGCGGCTTGCGCTGCGCCTTGCCCGAGCCCGTCGAGATCCGCTGGCCGTCGAGCTGGATCGTAAAATGGCCGAGGCAACGGATGTCGACCCGATAAGGCCATTCGTTGTGAACGTTTGTCCGCTGCGGAGGCGGAAGATCCCAGAGCGCGATGAGACGACGCGTCACGCCGACCTCGGCGCCTCGATGGAGCGCGACGTTGGCGAGATGACCGAAGTGCGCGACGTCGAGACCCGAGATGCGACGGAAGCCCAGCTGGCAGGCAAGGTGTGCCATCTCGTTCCAGGCGGCCACGAACGCCGCCATCCGGTCCTGCGCAGCGGCATGGCAGGCCTCCGACAGGTCGGCATGCAGTTGGAAAATGGCGCTGTGGGATCGCGCGGCAAGGTCGCGCAGCTCGTCGATGTGTTTGCGTGCCCTCTCATCTCCCTTGACGGCAAAGGCCATCGCGAGCTGCATGGACAACAATCCGCGCTGTTGTGTGTTGCCGACCCGGCCGGCGCGTTCGTACGCCGCTGTCGCCTCGCCAATCGCCAGATCTGCGTTTCCTTCCGCGAGCGCGAGCGCCGCGCGCAGGAAATGCGCCCCGACGACGTCGGGGCGCCCGGACCGCACGGCACTCTCGATGCAGGCAGCAGCCTCCGCCCGATCGCCGGCCGCGGCATAGGCTTGCGCCGCCACCCAGTAGGCGTTGGCGAGACGATGCTGCGTCCCCCATTTTTGCGCAAAGGCCACGACCTCCCGCATCAGCCTTCGCACCTCGCCGTCATTGCCGTCGCGGAATGCGATGGTCAGCGCGCCGTAGTACCAGGCCATTGTCGCAAGCGGCGGCACGTCGGGCCGGCTCGCCAACGGCGCGAGGTTGTCCAGATAGGGCCGCGCCGCGGCGAGATCTCCGCGCCACCACAAGAGGTAATTGACCAGAATGGCGCCGAGCAACAATTGCCGCCCGGCCTGCAGGCGGGGCAGGACCTGCTCGACGTGCTTTTGCGCGTCCAGCACGTCACGATGCGTGGGGCAGCCGAGCAGCATCGCGACAGCCCGGGTCATCACCAGTCGACCATGAGTCGCCTCAGGGAGGGCGCTCAGCAGGGGCAACGCCCGGTCAATCTCGTCGATGCTCGACGAGAGCTGGCCATCGATCGACCAGTCGGCCAGGGCCGCGTTGATGTCTCCCATCATGGCGACGGCAAACTCGACCGGTTGTTCAGCCGGGTTCGCCGAGCGCCAGACATCCCGAAACACCTCACGGGCGGCTGCGGGCTCGAACGGCAGGCGTCCGGTGGCCTGCCAGACGCGCACCAGGGGCACGCGCCGTGAGCTGTCCGAGAGCATGGCGATCAGCTCGACAAGCTCCTGGTTCCGGCCGCCCGTTATCATGTCGGATGCGTGGCCAAGGATGAGCCCGCGAGCCTCATCGTCGGCGCCGCCCTGCGTCAGCAGGCGGACACCGGCGAGCATTTCGCCGCGTGCAATCAGGAGCCGTCCGGTACTCAGTCGAGCTCGCGACAGTGCGTCCGGCGCCAGCTCCGTTTCTGCGACAGCGCGCAAGCGCTCGAAGAGCAGATCGTGCTTGTGCAGGGCACCATCGAGCAGCCGGGTCACCAGCGCCGACGTGCTGGCGAGTTGGGTGAGAACGGAGATGGCGTCTTCGCCCGCTAGCTTCCGCCACTCTTCTTCCTTGCCCGTCTGCAGAAAGGCCGTCTCGAGGAGGGCTCTTCGTTCGCCCTCGCTGCAGCCTGCAAACAACCGCTCGGCCGCCAGAGCCGGGTGAGTGCGCAGATCATCGAGCGAGGGGTGCGACGACGGCCTGACGACGAGATCGGAGATCCAGCGACCTGACCGCTGTGCCATGGCGACGAATGTCGCGCGGCCGCCTTCGTGCACACCCGGGACATCGCGCGCAAAGTCCTCCCATTCCTCTGCTTCGACACGCAAATCGTTGATGACGGAGAGGCGTTTCGTCGGCGCGGCCGAAAGCAAGAGAGGGGGAGCGCTTTCGCGAGACAGACATAACAATCGGTCCTGCGCGAGCAGAGCGCTTGCCAGGATGGCCAGAACTTCCACGGCGGCCGAATCCGGAGGCAGCCTGTGCATGTCATCGAACGCGAACAGGTAGGGTGGCCGCTCCTTGTTGCCCAGGAGGGACTTGAACCAGCTACGGGCAAAGGTCTTGAGGTTCGGCAACGCGTCCGGGGTCAGCCTCGGCAATGCAGGGCGCGCGCCATCAGGCAGTGCGGCAACCGCCAGTGCCAGCGTCTCGAAAAAGATCACCGGATCGGCATCTGTTTCATCGATGCGATACCAGAGCGCATGGCCGTGCCGGGCGGCGCTTCGGCCCGAATAGAGCCAGGTTGCGGCGAGGGAGGTTTTCCCCGCACCAGGCGGTGCGGTGATCCAGACGATGCCCTTGGGTGGCGCCTGCTCGATCTCACGGAACAGCCGTTGTCGCGCGACCAGGCCGTCGATCTGCGGGGCGATCAGTTTGTTGGGACGCAACCGTCACACACCCTTCGCCAAGGCTGCCGCGGCGCCTCTGGCGCGCGTGACGCTTTCCCGCGCCATGTCGGCGCACAGGCCGGTATAGGCGGTCGGGTCCAGCAGTTTTGCGATCGCCTTCTTGTCCATGTGTGCGGTCAAGCGCGCATCGGCCGCCAGGAGGTCCGAGAACGACTTGCCCTCCACGAAGGCCGTCTGCGCAGCGTCATAGACGACGTCATGGGCATGTTGCCGCCCGATCGCGGCGCCGAGATCGAGCATCACCGCTTCCGCCATGATCAGCCCGCCGCCGAGATCGAGATTCGCCCGCATGCGCTTGGGATCGACCTTGAGACCGCGCACGATTTCGCCAAGGCGAGCCAGCATGTCGCCGGTGGCGATGCAGGCGCGGGCCTCGGCGCTGTCCATCATCAGGCTGGTCGTGCGATCGGCCTCGTGCTCGGTCGTCATGGCTTCGAGCGCCAGCGGCACCAGGCTGCGCACCTCGGCCGCGGCGGCGATGACGTCCTGGCAGAGCTTGGGATTGCGCTTCTGCGGCATGGTCGAGCTGCCGACGGTGCCGGGCGGCACCGGCTCCTCGACCTCGCCGAACTCGGTCTTCATCAAGGTATAGACCTCGCGTCCGATCTTGCCGCAGGTCGCGGCGAGCAGGCCGAGGAGGCAGACGTTCTCCGCCAGGTGATCGCCCAGTGCGCGCGACGGCACGGTCATCGTGCCGAAGCCAAGCCGGCGGCCGATGCCGGCCTGCACCGGCGGTCCCTGCTTGCCGAGCGAGGCGAAGGTGCCGGCGCCGCCGCCCAGCATGGCGACGAACAGGCGAGGGGCCGCCTGGCGCAGGCGCTCGACATGGCGCAACAGCTCGTCGATCCACACGGCGACCTTGTAGCCGAAGGTCGCCGGCACGGCGTGCTGCCCGTGCGTGCGGCCGGCCATCGGCATGTCGGCCGTGCGTTCGGCAAGATCGGCCATCGCGGCCAGGATCTCGCCGATCTGGCGCAGGATGATCGCGTGCGCCTGGCGCAGGACCAGGAGGTCGCCGGTCTGGGTGATGTTCTGCGTCGTCGCGCCCCAATGCACCCAGCCGCCGTGCGGCTCGCCGACGACGCGGCCAAGCTCCCAGACCAGCGGCACCAGCGTATGACCGGTGCGCGCGAAACCTTCGTCGATGCGCTTGCGGTCCATCAGCTCTAGCTTCGCCTTCGCAGCAATCGCCTTCGCGGCCTCGGCGGGAATGATGCCGAGCTCGGCTTGGGCATGGGCGAGGGCGGCCTCAACGTCGAGCCAGGCCTGCCAGCGATTCTCCAGCCGATAGAGCGCACGCATGCCCGGCTCGGAGACGCGGGTCGCAGTCGGAAGAGTGTCGGCCATGGTCCACCTTTGATTGGCAACCCGATTGGAGGCCGGCCGGCGGGGACCTGTCAAAGCGATTGCCTTGCCCTGCGAACCTGACCTACGGTCGTGTTCTTTGTGACCTGAAGAGATCGGCCTTGCCGCACATGGCATCGAAAAAGAGCTTGCCCGCGTCGCCGGGTTTCGACGCGCTCAAGTGGCGCTGCATTGGTCCCTCGCGGGGCGGTCGCGTCGTCGCCGTCTCGGGTGATCCGGTCAACAAGATGGTGTTCTATTTCGGCGCCTGCGCCGGCGGCATCTGGAAGACCGAGGACGGCGGCGTGTTCTGGCGCTGCGTGTCGGACGGCTTCATGGGCAGCTCGGCCGTCGGCTCGATCGCCGTGGCACCGTCCGATGCCAACGTTATCTACGCCGGCACCGGCGAGACGGCGATCCGCCTCGACGTGTCCTACGGCGACGGCATCTACAAATCGACCGACGCCGGACGCAGCTGGAAGCATGTCGGTCTGAAGAACAGCAAGTTCATCGGCCGCATCTGCATCCATCCGCAGAATCCCGATCTCGTCTATGTCGCGGTGCTGGGCGACATCTTCGGGCCCAACACGGAACGCGGCGTCTACCGTTCGAAGAACGGCGGCGCGAGCTGGGAACGGATCCTCTATCGCAGCGACGTCGCGGGCACGATCGACCTCACCATGGACCCCAACAACCCGCGCCTGTTGTTCGCGTCGATGTGGGAGGCCAAGCGCAACTTCTGGAACATTTCCAGCGGCGGTCCGGGGAGCGGCCTGTTCCGCAGTACCGATGGCGGCGACACCTGGGAGGAGATCTCCACCAGGCCCGGCCTGCCCACGGGGATGCTGGGCAAGATCGGCGTGACGATCTCGCCGGCGCGGTCGGGCCGCGTCTGGGCGCTGGTCGAGGCCGAGGGCGACAAGACCGGTCTCTACCGCTCCGACGACTTCGGCATGCGGTGGACCATGGTGTCGCCCAACCGCGACCTGATGCACCGGCCCTGGTACTACACCCACGTCTTCGCCGATCCCGGCCATGCCGACACGGTCTACGTCACCAACCTGCAGATGTGGAAATCGACCGACGGCGGCACGACCTTCAGCGAGGTCACGACACGGCACGGCGACAACCACGACCTCTGGATCGATCCCAAGGATCCGTCGCGGATGATCGAGGGCAACGACGGCGGCGCCAATATCTCGTTCAACGGCGGCGCCACGTGGTCGACGATCTACAACCAGAAGACCGCGCAGTTCTATCGCATCGACGTCGACAACCAGTATCCCTACCGTGTCTACGGCACGCAGCAGGACAACACGTCGATCTCGGTGCCGAGCGCGTCGGAGTGGGGCGTCATCACGCTCGCCGACTGCTCCTATCCCGGCACCGGCGAATCGGGCTTCATCGCTGTCGACCCGCGCGACCACAATATCGTGTACGTCGGGGCGATCGGCTCGAGCCCGGGCGGCGCCGGCGCACTGCAACGCTATGACCATCGCACGCGCCAGATCCAGCTCGTCAATGTGTGGCCAGAAGAATCGACAGGCATCGCCCCCGAGGACCTGAAATACCGTTTCGCCTGGACCTTCCCCATCGTGTTCTCGCCGCACGATCCCGGCACGCTCTACGCCGGCGGCAACTGCGTGTTCCGCACGCGCGACGAGGGCATGAACTGGGAGCGCATCTCGCCCGACCTCAGCCTGAACGACCGCAAGCGCCAGGGCGCGTCAGGTGGGCCGATCACCCGCGAGAGCGCCGGCGCGGAGGTCCATGCGACCTGCGCCTGTGTCGTCGAATCGCCACACCGCCGCGGGGAGATCTGGGCCTCGACCGACGACGGCCTGGTCCACGTCACGCGCGACGGCGGCAAGAGCTGGAAGGACGTCACGCCCAAGGGCATGCCCGAGCTCGCCTATGTCGGCTGCGTCGAAGTCTCGGCGCACGACGCCAACACGATCTATGTAGCGGCGACACGCTACAAGCTCGCCGACTACCGGCCGCACCTGTTCAAGAGCACCGACGGCGGCAAAAGCTGGAAGTCGATCAACGGCAATTTGCCGAAGGACGAGATCAGCCGCGTCGTGCGCGCCGATGCCGTCGCCAAGGGCCTGCTCTATGTCGGCACCGAGACGGGCATCCATTTCAGCCTCGACGACGGGGTGACGTGGACGCGCATGAGCGGCCTGCCCAACGTGCCGGTCTACGACATGAAGCTCAAGGACAGCGACCTGGTGGCGGCGACGCACGGCCGTTCGTTCTGGATCCTCGACGACGTGACGGCGCTGCGCGGTTTGGCGGACGGCCGCAAGACCACGCGCCTGTTTGCGCCGCGCACGGCGATCCGCACCAAGCTGCACTGGAGCGCCGGCGCCAATGTGCGCACCGGCGTGGCCTACGGGCCCGCCTTCGGCATCGACGGCAGCACGGTGATGGTCGAGCGGTCCGACGGCACGCGCTATCGCGAGCATCTCGACGTCGGCGAGAACCCGCCCAACGGCGCCATCGTCTATTACTGGCTGTCGGAAAAGGATACGGGCCCGGTGACGCTCACCTTCCGCGATTCGGCAGGGCGCAAGATCGTCGACTGCACCAGCAACGACATGGCGCTGCCGCCGGCGCGTCGGCCGGACGCCAAGCCCGGCTTGAACCGCTTCGTCTGGGACATGAAGTATCCCGGGCCGACCCGGCTGGATTACGGCCTGGCGCCGCCCAGGCCCAAGCCGTTGGTGCCCGATCCCGAGAACCCGCCGGGTCCGACGGTGGTGCCCGGCAGCTACGGCGTGGAACTGACCGTCGGCGAGAAGGGCAAGAGCCGGAGCCACGCCGCCAAGTTCACCGTGGTCAAGGATCCGCGGTTGCCGACCACGGGCGCCGAATACGCCGCGCAGTTCGGCCTGCACAAGGAGCTGATCGCGTCGGTGTCCAAGCTGAAGCAGGCGGTCAATCGCCTGCGCAAGATGAAGCGCCAGCTCGAGGAGGCGACCGGCCATCTCGGCAAGGGCGAGCGAGCGCTGAAGAACCGCGCCGCGACGATCGTGCGCAAGCTCTCGACCATCGAGAGCGTGATGGTCGATCCGCATCGCAAGTCGGTGCGCGACGTGCTGCGCAATCCGGCGGGCCTCAACGACACGCTGATCGACATGGTCGCCATGGCGACCACGGCAGACCGGCCGCCGACCACGCAGACGAGGGAAGTCTCGCGCGAGGTCATGGCCAAGGTCGACAGCGAGGTCGCCAAGTTCGAGGCCCTGGTCAAGGGCGATATCGCCCAGCTGAACGCCGCGCTCGCCAAGGCGCGTGTGAAGCACGTGATGGCGGAGTAGTCGTCTCGCGGTCCGGAACAACGTGACCTGCCGTTGACGCGGCCCGACAGCACGCGCAGGCTCCCGCCCACAGAACGGGAGAACGCCATGGCCGGTGATGTCGACACCCTGACGCAGCGCTCCGCTCAAGCCATCGCATCACCTGTCGTCGAGACGGCCTCCGGTCGCGTCAAAGGCGTCACGTCGGGTGGCGTGCATGTCTTCAAGGGGATCCCCTATGGCGCCTCTACGGCAGGCGCGAGCCGCTTCATGCCGCCACGCAAGCCCGAGCCGTGGACCGGCGTGCGTGAGGCGGTGGCCTACGCCGGCCGCTCGCCGCAGGCGCCGGCCGCCCCGCAGCGGCCGGAACTCGCGACCGTCTGGGGCCCCGTCGATACCCTGCCGGTGGGCGAGGATTGCCTGACCCTGCATGTCTGGACACCCGGTCTCGACAGTGCGCGGCGCCCGGTGATGGTCTGGCTGCACGGCGGCGCGTTCTCGTATGGCTCGGCCAACTCGCCGCGTTACGACAGCACACGGCTGGCGCGACGCAACGATGTCGTGGTCGTGGCGGTCAACCATCGGCTGAACATCTTCGGCCATCTCGACCTGTCGCAAGCGGGCGGCGAGCGCTTTGCCCAGTCCGGCAATGCCGGCGTGCTCGATCTGGTCGCCGCGCTGGAATGGGTGCGCGAGCATGCCGGCCGCTTCGGCGGCGATCCCGGCAATGTCACGATCTTCGGTCAGTCCGGCGGCGGCGGGAAGGTGAGCGCGCTTCTGGCCATGCCGCGCGCCAAGGGGCTGTTCCACAAGGCGATCATCCAGAGTGGCGCCAGCGTGCGCTTTGCCGAACGCGAGCGCACGACGCGGCTGGCCGATGCTGTGCTGAAACATCTCGGGCTGGGACCCGACCGGCTCGACGCGCTGCAGGCCCTGCCGCTGGAGCGCCTGCAGGAAGCTGTCGTGCCGGCCCAGGCGACGCTGCCACGCCCGCGTCAGCCGCTGCTCGACCGCTACAATTTCGGGCCGGTGATCGACGGCTCGGTACTGCCCGCGCAGCCTTTCGACCCTGTCGCTCCCGCCGTGTCCGACGACATCCCGCTGATGATCGGCGGCACCAAGGACGAATCGGCAATCTTTTTCGCGCCCGACGACCAGGTGTGGAACCGCTCGATCACCGAGGCGGAGCTTGCCGAGCGCGTCAGCAAGGTCGCCGGCGCGGCCACGGCCGACCTGCTCGCCTACTACAAGCGTCGCGATCCGGCGGCGAGCCCGACCGACCGGCTGATCACGATGCTCAGCATGTCGAACTTCCACGTGCGATCGATGCTGCTGGCCGAGCGCAAGGCCAATCGCGGCCGGGCGCCGGTGTGGATGTACAGCTTCGACTGGGAGACGCCGGCGTTCGGCGGCCGGCTGAAATCGGCGCACTCCGTCGAGGTGCCCTTCGTCTTCGATACGCTGGAGATCATCGGCGAGAGGCATCGCAAGGCGCTCGATCAGGCGTTGGCCGACCGCGTGTCGAAGACATGGGCCACGTTCGCCCGCAACGGTGATCCTGCCAACGACCTGCTGCCGGCGTGGCCGACCTACACCGCCGATCGGCGCGCCACGATGCTTCTCGACGACAAATGTCGAATCGTCGACGACCCGGATGGCGAGGTGCGGCCGCTCTGGAGTAAGGTCGCCATCGGCTAACACAGTGAACTGACGGAGGTCGACATGGCGCTGCGCAAGTTCATCATCGAGCGTGACATCCCCGCGGTCGGCAGCCTGGAGCGCGAGCAGCTCCGCGGGGCCGCCGCGCAATCGAACGGCGTCCTGCGCAAGCTCGGCACCGACATCCAGTGGGTCGAGAGCTATGTCGCGGCCGACAAGACCTTCTGCGTCTACCTGGCGAAGGACGAGGAGATCATCAGGGAGCACGCCAAGCAGAGCGGCTTCCCTGCGACCAAGATCACCGAAGTCCGCAAGATGATCGATCCGACGACCGAGCACGGGTAGGCCCGGCACGGGTAGGTATCGTCAGCCGGGCTTGATATCGGCGGCCCGGATCACCTTCGCCCACTTCTCGGTCTCGGTTGCGAGGAGGCGACCGAACTCGCCAGGGGTCATCGGCATCGGCACGCCGCCGAGATCGAGGATGCGCGCCTTGATCTTGGGATCGGCCAAGGCGGCGGTGACGCCCTTGTTGAGCTTGTCGACGAGGTCGCGCGGCGTGCCGGCCGGTGCGCCGAGACCGGCGAAAGCGCTGGTCTCGAAGCCGACTAGAAACTCGTTGATCGTCGGGATGCCGGGTAGCAGCTCGAGCGGCGCCGGCGTCGAGACGGCCAGCGCGCGCAGGCGGCCCGACCGGATGTGCTCGATCGACGACGGCAGGTTGTCGAACATGACCTGGACCTGGCCGCTCATCAGGTCGGCGAGCGCCAGCGGTGCGCCGCGATAGGGCACGTGCTGCATGGTGATGCCGGCCGTTATCTTGAACCACTCACCGGTGACGTGCGCCACCGAGCCGGTGCCGGCCGAACCGAAGTTGACCTTTCCAGGGTTGGCCTTGGCATAAGCGATGAACTCGGGGAGGGTCTTGGCCGGGAAGCTTGGGTTGACCACCATGACCTGGAAGACGCGATAGATGCCGGCGACAGGGGCGAAGTCGCGCAGAAGGTCGAAGCCGAGCTTGTCATAGAGGGTGGTGTTGATCGGGTTGTTGGCGCCGATCACGAGCAGCGTATAGCCGTCCGGCGTCGCGCGCGCGACCTGCTCGGCGGCAATATTGCCGCCGGCGCCCGGCTTGTTCTCGACGATGACCTGCTGGGAGAACTGCTCGCCGAGCGACTGGCCGACCAGGCGCGCCAGGATGTCGATCGCCTGGCCGGCGGCGAAGCCCACCATCAGGCGCACCGGCTGTGCGGGATAGGTCTGTGCACCGACCTTCGAGACAACGGGCAGCACGAGCGCGCCCGCCGCCAGTTGCTGGAACTGCCTGCGGCGAAGCCTCACCAAAACCCTCCCATCGCCGGCTTTTTTGATGCCGGTCGGCCTTCAGTCTACGCCTTTTCGGATCGAGGCAGTAGCAAGGCGGTGTGCGGAAACTCACAGAATGCCGTTGTCCGGGCTGGTACCCAACGCTCCAGATCCTGCCTCCTGTCATCGGAGCGGCCAATGATGAACCACCTCTTCAACGCGATCGTCATCGTCGTTCTGGTCGGCACGGTCGTCATGGCCCCGTGGCCACAGTCGTCAGCGCCATCGGTGGCCTCGCGTCCTTCCGAAACAGCGGCCATTTCGTCCGCCATCGAGAGTGCAGCTGCCAAGGCCGCGATCGAAGCGTGTGGCTACAGCGAGGTGAGCATGCTCGCCTCGGGAACGGACGGTACCTGGCGGGCCAAGGCCTACCGGGGTGCGGAGGAAGTCCGGCTCACCGTGGATGGCGCGGGCAGGGTATCCGCCGATTGACGACACCAGTGCCTATCGGCGCGCCCTTTCGATCAGGACGTCGAGAAGGTTCCAGCGCGGCGGCCGGTCCGACCGCGGCTTTCCCTTTGTCCAGTAGTCGATCTGCGCCTTGCGAAAGCCGTCGGATGCCTTGAGCTCGAGCCATTCGTTGAGATAGTGGCGGAAAATCAAGGCGCCGGGCGGCACCAGATAGACGAACAGGATGGGACCCCGCATGTGCTGCGGCGCGACCGCTGTGAAACCGGGATGTGCTTCCGCCCACGGCCCTGCCTGTTGCAGCGGCCAGACCAGGCCGTCGATCTCGCCGTTGCTGAGGGCGGCCAGGACATCGTCGCCGCGCAGCACGGTGACACTGGCGTTGGGGAAGAGGCGGTGCACCATCGGCACCAGCACCGGGCCGTCCCTGACCGCGAGCTTGAGGCCGGGCATGGCGGCGATCTCGCCGTGATCGAGAAAGCGGCGGGCCTGCGCGGAGGGCACGATCAGGGCGAGCGGGCTTTGATAGTAGGAGTGCGAAAGCGCCAAGGTGCGCAGCCGTTCGTCGGTTTCGTAGATGCCCGACATGGCGACATGGATGCGCAGCTCCTGCAGGTCGCGTTCCAGGTCGGCCCAGACGTAGGGCACGAGCTCGAGCCTGACGCCGAGATCACGCGCCAGTTCATAGGCGAAGGAAATGTCGAAGCCGACGAGTTCGCCCCGGCCGTTCCAATAGCTGAACGGCGGGACGTCACTGTTGTAGCCGACGCGCAGGACGCCGCTTGCCCGGATCGCCGCCAGCGTCGGGTCCGCGTTGGGCGAGACCGAGGTTTGCGCCGTCGCCGGAGGCTTGATCACGGTGACATCGAGCCCCCGCGCGAGATTTGGATCGATGGTGAGGGCTTGTAGCCCGTTGCTGGCCGGCTGCAGCAGCAGGGGGCGCAACGCCAGGCCGCCCGCAATCGCAATGCCGAACGCCGCAACCATCACCGTCGCGGCGACGGCCGCCCGGCGGGGGTGCAGCCGCACCTTGCGGAAATAGATGAGGGGAACGAGCGTCGTCGCGAAGCCGAAGCCCACCACCGACAGCACCACTTGGCCGTACCGCGTCACGGTCCAGGTTTCGAGGAACAGGTCGGTCAGCTCGGCCGGCAGGTGCAGCCAGCGGCCGATGAAGATCACGCCGTCGACGATGGCGGTCGGCGAACCCATGCCCGACAGCAGCGACCACACCGGCAGCAGCAGCTGTTCCGTCGCCGAGAGCGGCTCCTTGTACTCATACGCGGCGTAGAGCATCAGCAGGTAGAGGAAATAGTTGCCGAGCTGGGCCAGCACGTAGCTCAGCGCCAGCACCGCCTTGATCACGTTGCTGCGCTCCTCGCTGTCGGGGCAGCCCGCCGCGTCGGCGATGCGCTCGGCGGCACGCTGGACGAACGGCAGGGCGACGACCGAGAGCGTGGTGACGACGGCGATCACCAGCGCCGGCCGCAGCTCCTTCACGATGTCCCGGTATCCGGTCGGCACGAGGGACGCCATCACGAGAGGCAGCACGACGAAGGCGAGCAGCAGCGTGCCGATCAGGAACAGGGAGACATAGAGCAGGAGGCCGCTCAGCCGCGACGGCTCGATCGTGCCGGTGGCGACGGCGAACAGGGCGAACACGCCGAGCGGGGCGAAGCGGACGATCCAGCCCCACAGCGTGACACTTGCGACCTGGATCGCCTGGAGGACCTCGAACAGCGCCGACTTGCGCTCGATCTTCTGGATCGCGATGCCATAGACGATGGCGAACACGGCGACGGCGGGCACGTAATCGCGCCCGACGGCGTCAATGAGGTTCGCCGGGATCAGCATCTTCAGGAAATCGGTTTCCTGGTGCACGGCGGCCGCGGTCAGCACGCTGGGGTCCGGAGTCGGCGGAATGACGCGCGCCAGCAGCCAGATGCCGACAAGCGTCACGCACCACATGAAGAGATAGACGCCCCAGCCCGCCCCGAACAGGCGCTTGGCCTCGGCCGGCGTCAGCCGTCCGAGGCCGTAGATCAGCGCGCAGAGCAGATAGGGATAGACCGCGATCTGCAGCATCATCGCGTAGACCGACCCGACGGGCTGCAGGATGCTCGTGCGCTCCCCGAAGACCACGCCGGCGACGACGCCGGCGAGCGCGCCAAACACCACCCACAGCGGCAGGGGAATGGCCCTGACGCTGTGTCGGATGGGCTTGGCCGCCGTGGTCACGCAGGCAAGCCGGCGACCGGAACCGACGGCCGCCGGTCGGTGTGCGCCTGCAGGAGCCGGCGGGCGTCGGCGTCGCGGCCGGCCTTGATGTAGGCGGCGAGCAGGGTGTTCTCGATCAGGTCGCGCTGGGCGCGGCTGCCGCCGATGCGCACGGTCTCCACCAGTGCCGGCTCGAGCACGGCAATGGCCTTCGCCCAGTCGCCGTCGCCATAGGCGGCAAGGCCTTTGGCCAGCCGCGGCACCACGTCGCCGGCCGGCGAGCGGCCGGAGGCGGCGCGCTGTTCCAGCTCGGCAACGTAGGCCGCGATGCCGTCGCGATCGCCGGCGGCAACAGCGGCGAGCGCTCGGTGCACGTCGACGAAGGCGATGCCGGGCTTGGGAAAGGATTTCTGGCCGTAGGCGTGGACCTCGTTCCACAGCGAGGCCTTGCGGCCATGGCCGGCCAGTTCGGCGCGCCACAGGAAGGCGGTCGCATCGGTGGCGACGTTCAGCGCCGGGCCCCAGGCACCCCCGGGATGGACCTGTGCCTGGTAGACCTGCCAGGCGCGGTCGGTGTCGTCCAGCATCAGGGCGAACAGGGCAACATGCCAGGAGATATGGCAGTGCATCAAACCCTCGCGCGGATAGGTCGGCAGCCAGCGATCGAGATAGTCGAGCGCGGCGCGATCCTCGCCCTGCTCGTAGAGAACGTGCGCCTTGATGTGGGCGCCGTGGGCGTTCTTCGGATTTGTCGCCATGCTGCGCTCGATCAGGTCGAGCGCCTCGTCAAGCCGGCCGTACTCCTCCAGTGCGAAGGCATAGACGCCCTGAAACCACCAGTCGTCGGCGAGATGAGGTTTCAGCGCTTCGAGGAAGTCGATCTGCTCGGGCTCGCGGTCCTGGCGGCCGCTGAAGCCTATGAGGCCGAACACGCCAGTGGCGGGGGAGGCCACCATGGCGTCACGCGGATGCTGCGCGACATGGGCGCGCGTGGCGGCCAGCGCCTCGACCGGCTTGCCTTCGATGGCAAGACACAGCGCATCGATATGGCTTTGTTCGCGCGGCGTTACCTTTGGTGCAAGTTCGCGGGCGCGCGCCGCCGATTGCCGCGCGCCGGGAACGTCGGCCATCAGGAAGCGGGCTCGGGCGAGCGCGGCATGGGCCACGGCAAAATCAGGATCGGCCTCGACCGCGCGCGCAAGATGCGCCTGGTCGCCGTGCGCCGCCGACAGCAGGCAGTCGACGCCGGCGACATACGCATCGCACGCGGCAGTGGACGCAGTGCTGAGCGGAAGGCCGTATCGGTCGACAATCATAACGCGGTTTCCTCTGGCTGGATGGCAGTGTTATTGCTCTGATCTTCTTGGTGCAGGAGGTCTCGTGTCCAGTGAATTGAACCGGAGGGTTGTCCTCGTCACGGGTGCCAGCCGCGGCCTGGGCGAGGGGGCGGCACGCGCACTCGCTGATGCCGGTGCGGCGGTCATGCTGGTGGCGCGCGACGGCGCGCTGGTCGCGACCGTGGCCCGCGACATCGCGGGCAAGGGCGGTCGTGCCGAGGCCATGGCCTGCGACGTATCGGACTACGCCGCCGTCGAGAAGGTCGTCGCCGCCACCAAGGCGCGGCTGGGCGGACTCGACATCCTGGTCAACAATGCGGGCGTGATCGAGCCGATCTCCGAAGTCGCGACGTCCGATCCCAAGGTCTGGGCGAACAACATCACGATCAATCTTACAGGCGCCTACCATGTCGTGCGTGCGGTGCTGCCGGACATGCTGGCCAGGGGCGGCGGCACGATCGTCAATGTCTCTTCCGGCGCCGCCTACCGGCCGCTCGAAGGTTGGAGCGCCTACTGTGCGGGCAAGGCCGGGCTCGCCATGCTGACCCGCTCGATCGAGCTTGAGACCAAAGGCAAGGGCATCCGCGTCTTCGGCTTCTCGCCGGGGACGATCGACACCGAGATGCAGGTGAAGATCCGGGCGTCGGGCATGAACATGATCAGCCAGATCCCGCGCGCCAACCTCTCGCCGGTCGAGCACGCCGTGCGCGGGCTGGTTCATCTCTGCAGTACGGCGAGCGACGATCTGATTGGCCAGGATGCGTCGATGCGCGACGATGCGTTCCGCGGCCGTATCGGGTTGGCCTCCTAGGGCTTGCAGGGTACGTTATGGCTGGAACAAGGGAGGGGGCGATGGCCGAAGCAACCGCTGAACTGGAAAGACCGCATCTGCAGCCGGTTACGCAGAGCTGGATCGATCAGCGTGTGTTCGATCTGTACGACGAATATTGCCACGGTCGTATCGACCGCCGAGCCTTTCTGACGCGATCCGCGGCGGTCGTGGTCGGGGGCCTGGCGATGGCGCAGGCGCTGCTGCCGCAATACGCGCGGGCGCAGACCATCTCCTTCACCGACGAGCGCATCAAGGCGCGCTACGTCACCTATCCGTCGCCGGGTGGCAGCTCGGGGCAGATGCGCGGTTACCTGGTGCAGCCCGCCGGCAATGGTCCGTTTCCCACCGTCCTGGTGATCCACGAGAATCGCGGCCTCAATCCCTACATCGAAGACGTGGCGCGCCGGGTCGCCGTCGCGGACTTTTTGGCGCTGGCGCCCGATGGCCTGTTCCCGGTCGGCGGCTATCCCGGCAACGACGATGACGGCCGCACGCTGCAGGCCAAGCTCGACCAGGCCAAGCTGCGCACCGACATGGTGAACAGCGCGCGCTACCTGAAGGCGCATGAGCTTTCCAACGGCAAGCTCGGCGCCACCGGCTTCTGCTGGGGCGGCGGCACCACGAATTTCCTGGCGGCGACGCTCGGCGCCGACCTGCAGGCGGCGGTACCGTACTACGGCGCGGCGGCGGACACGGCGTCAGTAGCCTCGATCAAGGCGCCGCTCATGATCCAGTACGCCGAGAACGACCAGCGCATCAACGCCATGTGGCCGGCCTACGAGGCGGCGCTCAAGGCGGCGAACGTGCCCTACGAGGTGTACATCTATCCGGGCACGCAGCACGGCTTCCACAACAATTCCACGCCGCGCTATCAGGAGGCGGCGGCCAAGCTGTCGTGGGAGCGCACCGTCGCCTTCTTCAAGAAAAACGTCGTCTGATGTTCGATGGCCGCTGACGTGAGTGCCGACGGCGGCCATCGCCGGATCACCGATGGGCCTTTCTACTGGATCGCCGGCGCCTGTGGCCTTGCCACGGGCGTCGTCGGCGCGGCTTTTCATCTTATCGTCAACAAGCTGCTGCGCTGGCCGGACTGGCTGGTCGATCAGATGGGAACCGGTCCGCTCACCATCGCGGCCGGCGCCGGTGTCGCGGCCCTCGCCATCACGCTCGCCTTCCTGCTGACGCGCCATCTTGCGCCCGAGGCCGCGGGCAGCGGCGTGCCTGAGGTCGAGGGAGCGCTGGAAGGCCTGCGCGAGGTGCGCTGGCGGCGCGTGCTGCCGGTGAAGTTCCTGGGTGGCGTGCTTGCCTTGTCCGCAGGGCTGATCGGCGGCCGCGAGGGCCCGACGATCCATATCGGCGCATCGATCGGGGCGGCGCTGGCCGAAAAGCTGCGGCTCGACAGGATGGACATGCATACGCTGCTCGCCGCCGGCGCCGCGGCCGGCCTGGCCGCCGCCTTCAACGCGCCGCTCGCCGCCGTGCTGTTCGTGATCGAGGAGACGCGCAAGCAGTTCCGCTACACCTTTCGCTCCTATGTCGGCGTGATCGTGGCCTCGGCCGGCAGCGCCTTCGCCATGGAGCTGGTCGGCGGCGCCGCGCCGCAGCTGCGCATCGACACCGACGCCCTGCCGCTGGTGCTGCTGCCGACCTTCATGCTGCTCGGCACCATGCTGGGCGCGCTCGGCGTGGCCTTCAACAAGACCCTGATCATGGCGCTCGACTGGCGCGCCAAGGCCTTCGCGCGCGTGCCGTTCCTCTACGCCGTCATCGTCGGCGCCGGAGTAGGCGTGCTGGCTTTTGTGCTGCCGATGGCGGTAAGCGGCGGCGAGGCCCTGATCTCGGACCTGCCGCTCTCCAACCTGCCGCTGCAGACCCTGCTGCTGATCGCCGTCGTGCGCTTCGCCGCCACCATGGCGAGCTATCCGGTCGGCGCGCCCGCCGGCATCTTCGCGCCCCTGCTGACGCTCGCCACCACGGTCGGGCTCGCCTTCGGCCTGCTGATCGAGGCGGCGTTGGTCCATTCGCCGCTCGCCGTGCCGCCGCTAACCGGGGCGGCCTTCGCCGTGGCGGCGATGGGCGGGCTGTTCTCGTCGACCGTCCGCGCACCCCTGGTCGGCGTCGTCCTGGTGGTCGAGCTGACCGGCGCCTTCGAGCTGATCCTGCCGCTGATGGTGACCTGCGCGACGGCGCATGTCGTTGCCCAGGCATTGGGCGGCCGGCCGATCTACGAGGTGCTGTTCGAGCGTTCGGAGCGGCTGGCCGGCCGGGCGCCGCATGCACCGTCGGCAGCGACCTCCTCACCGGTCGGCATCGACGAGCCGCCGCGTTCCGACAAGAGCTGAAGGGGAGCCTGTGGTGCTGGGCTACGATCCTGTCGATCTGCTGCTCGCCCTCGGGGCAGGGTTCGCCTGCGGCTTCCTCAACACGGCGGCGTCGTCCGGCTCGGTGGTGACCTTGCCGATCATGATCTTCCTCGGTCTCGATGCCGCAACGGCCAACGCCACCAACCGCCTGCCAGTGCTGGTCGGAGCGCTCTCGGGCGCCTTGGACTTCGCCCGGCGCAAGGCGCTGCCGTGGCGGCTCGCCTTCCAGGTCGCGCTGCCGACCACGGTCGGCAGCCTGATCGGCGCGTTCATCGCCGAAATCGTGCCGCGCCGCGACATGGGCATGGTGGTGACGGCGGCGGTGCTGATCGCGATGCTGCTGCTGTTCAAGAACATCAAGAAGGCGATCGAGCAGGCCCAGCATCAGGATGTTCACCTGGGACCGCGCGAGCTCGCGCTGTTCTTCGGCGCCGGCGTCTGGCTCGGCTTCATCGTGCTGGGCGGCGCAACCTGCATGCTCCTGATCCTCACCCTGATGGTGGGCTTCGACCTGCCACGCGCCAACGCCGTGCGCGCGGCCGCTCTCGTGCCGGTCACCCTGGTCTCCATGCTTGTCTTCGCCGCGCATGGCGACATCGACTGGATAATGGGCGGCGTGTTGAGCGTGGGCAGCATCAGCGGCGGCGTGATGGGCGCGCGGCTGTCGCTGTCGGCCGGGGCCAAGCGCTATGTCTTCGTGCTGCTGGTCGTTGCGATATCGGCCGAGCTGGTGCAGCTCATCTGGCACTATGTCTTCAAGATCGTCTGAGGGAAATGCATATGGCGTCGGCCGGTAGGAGCAGGATCATCGCCGCCGGCGCCATCGGCAACGTTCTCGAATGGTACGACTTCGCGGTCTACGGCTACTTCGCCGCCGCCATTGGCCGTACCTTCTTTCCGAGCGAAGACAAGGTCGCCCAAGTGCTGGCGGCCTTTGGCATCTTCGCCGTCGGCTTCCTGATGCGGCCCGTCGGTGGCGCGCTGATCGGCTATATCGGCGATCGTCTCGGCCGGCGCGCCGCGCTCACCTTCTCGGTGGCGGCGATGGCGATCCCGACCTTCCTGGTGGGCGTGCTGCCGGGCTATCACACACTGGGCATCGCCGCGCCGATCCTGCTGACGGTGTTGCGCATGATCCAGGGCCTGTCTGTCGGTGGCGAATACACCACGTCGATCGTCTTCATGGTCGAGCACGCGCGACCCGGCGGCCGCGGCATGATCGGCGCGGTGGGCTGCTGCGGCGCCGCCATCGGCATCCTGGCGGGGTCGGCGACCGGCGCCGTCCTGGCGTCGCTGATGTCGCCGGCCGCGCTCGAGAGCTGGGGATGGCGCATCCCGTTCGTGCTGGGGCTGGTTGTCGGGCTCGCCGGCTTCTTCCTGCGCCGCGGCATCCACGCGCAGGAGAAGGCGGGGAAGGCGGTCCGCTCGCCGCTGATCGAGGCGCTGAGAAGCCATCGGCCGCTGTTGCTGCGTCTCGCTGCGCTGTCGGTCTTCAACTCAGTCGGCTTCTACCTGATGTTCGTCTACGTCGTGAGTTGGCTGCAGCTCGCCGACGGCCTGGCGCCGGCGCGAGCGCTCGGCATCAACACCATCAGCATGGCGCTGCTGCCGCCGGTGATGATCGCCACCGCCCGGCTGTCCGACCGCATCGGCCGCCGGCCGGTCCTGCTGGTGAGCACGGCCTTCGCCTTCGTCGCCGCCTGGCCCTTGTTCTGGCTGATGCACAGCCCCGACGATGCGATCGTGCTTCTGGGGCAGCTGGGCTTCGTCCTGGCGGTCGGCACCTTCATCGGCTGCCAGCCTGCCGTCATGGTCGAGGCCGTGCCCGCCGAGGTGCGCTGCACGGCGATCGCCGTGGGCTACAACGTGACCTTGGGCGTGATCGGCGGGCTCAGCCCCCTGGTCGCCACCTGGCTGGTCGAACGCACGGCCAACAATTACAGTCCGGCCTTCATGATCATGGCCGCCGCCGCCATCTCGTTCCTGGCGGTGCTCACTTTCAAGGAGACCTACCGGGCGCCGCTCGAAGCCCCACCGGCCGCCAGGGCGGCCTGAGGGTGCGCATGGCACAGCCCAGTTCCAACAGGATCATCGCCGCCGGCGCCATCGGCAACCTGCTGGAATGGTACGACTTCGCGATCTACGGCTACTTCGCGGCCGCCATCGGCCGCACCTTCTTTCCGAGCGAGGACAAGATCGCCCAGCTGCTGGCGGCCTTCGGCATCTTCGCCGTCGGCTTCCTGATGCGGCCTGTCGGCGGCGCGCTGTTCGGCTATATCGGCGATCGCCTGGGGCGGCGCGCCGCGCTCACCGTCTCGGTGACGGCGATGACCATCCCGACCTTCCTGGTGGGCGTGCTGCCGGGCTATCACACACTGGGCATCGCCGCGCCGATCCTGCTGACGCTGTTGCGCATGCTCCAGGGCCTGTCGGTGGGCGGCGAATACACCACCTCGATCGTCTTCATGGTCGAACACGCGAGGCCGGGCAATCGCGCCCTGATCGGGGCATTGGCCTGCCTGGGCGGCGGCATCGGCGTCCTGGCGGGCTCGGCGAGCGGTGCGCTACTGGCCTCGGTGATGTCGCAGGCCGCGCTCGACAGTTGGGGCTGGCGCATCCCCTTCGTGCTGGGACTGGTCGTCGGGCTGTCCGGCTTCTTCCTGCGCCGCGGCCTCGGGGAGCAGGCGAGGGCCGGCCAGCCGGAACAATCGCCGCTGGTCGAGGCCTTGCGCAACCATCTTCCGCTCATGTCGCGCGTGGCCGCGCTCTCCGTCTTCAACTGCGTCGGCTTCTACCTGGTCTTCGTCTACGTCGTGAGCTGGTTGCAGCTTGCCGACGGGATGCCGCCGGCGCGCTCGCTCGACGTCAGCACGATCAGCATGGCGCTGCTGCTCGTGGTGATGGTCGGGGCGGCATGGCTGGCCGATCGCGTCGGCCGCCGGCCGATGATGCTGGGCGCCACGGCTTTTGCCTTCGTGGCCGGCTGGCCGCTGCTGTGGCTGATGCACCGGGCCGACGAGGCGAGCGTGCTCCTGGGGCAACTGGGCTTCGTCCTTGCGGTCGGCACCTTCATCGGCTGCCAGCCGGCCCTCATGGTCGAAGCCGTTCCCGTCAAGGTGCGCTGCACGGCGATCGCGGTCGGCTACAACGTCACGGCGGCCGTGATGGGCGGCCTGACCCCGCTGGCCGCGACCTGGCTGGTCGAGCGCACGGCCAACGATCTCAGCCCGGCCTTCATGATCATGGCCGCCGCGGCCATCTCGTTCCTCGCGCTGCTCTCTTTCAGGGAGACCTTCCGCCTGCCGCTCGAGACGTGAGGTCCTATTCGAGCAGCTCGGGCACGACCCACAGCGCGGGCTCGCCGCGCGCCACTCTCTGGACGTTGTCGAAGCCGTTGCGCAGGCGGGTGATGTTGCTCTCGTAGGTCGGACCGGCGAGGTGCGCGGTCAGCACGACGTTGTCGAGCTTGAGCAGCGGATTGTCGGCCGGCGTCGGCTCCTCGTCGAACACGTCGAGGCCCGCGCCGAACAGCTTGCCGGCCGAGAGGGCGGCCGTCATCGCCTTCTCGTCGATGACCGGCCCGCGCGAGGTGTTCACGATGATGGCCGACGGCTTCATCACGGCGAGCTCCGGAGCGCCGATCATGCCCTGGGTCGAGGCGTTGAGCGGCACGTGCAGCGAGATGATGTCGGAGTGGCGCAGGATCTCCGGTAGCAGGCGGAAGCGTACGTGGAGCGCGTCTTCTTCCTCTTCCTTCAGCCGCTTGATGTCGTAGTAGTGCACGACCATGCCGAAGGCCTGGGCAAGCCTCGCCACCTTCTTGCCGATGGTGCCGAGGCCGATGATGCCCAGAACCTTTTCGCGCACCTGATGGACGGTGGGCGGCTGGTTGCCGTGCCAGCGGCCGGCGGTGACGTTGCTGTGCTGGGTGATCAGCCGGCGCGAGACGGCCAGCATCAGCAGCAGGGCGTGCTCGGACACGGCGACGGAGTTGGCGCCACCGTTGTTGCACAGCGGCACCTTGCTCTTGCGGGCGGCCGCAAGGTCGGCGCGGTCGTAGCCTGCGCTCAGCATCTGGATCAGCTTGAGCTTGGGCGCGTCCTTGAAGAGCTGCGGCGTGACGTACTGCTGGATGAAGCCCACGAAGTAGTCGGTGCCCGGCAGGGCCGCCTTCATCTCCGGCGAGTTGTGCAGGGCTTTCACGATCTCGAAGCCTTTCGGCGCGAGGTCGTCGACCATGGAGATGGTGTCCTTGGGCCCGACGACGAGGACGCGTTCAACCATTAGAGTGCCTCCGCAGCAACACGATGACCTTTCAGGAGTCCGGGCAGGCGCCCGGGCTCGGTGCGGCCCCAGCCGCACTCGGCCGACAGGCCGAATTCCCCGACATGGCGCTTGGCGACCGCGACGCGCTTCCTGTCACCCGCGTCGTCGTCGTGATGCAGCAGCCCGAGATAGAGCTTGGTTCCCGCCGGCCGCTTGAAGTCCTTCAGCGGCGCATAAAAGGCGTCGTCGGTACGGTCCCTCGGCACGGGAATGTGCAGGAAGTCGATGCGCCGCTTCGTGGCGGCTAAAATGCCGTTCATCATCTCGACCAGGATGGCGGCGTCCTTGGGCTGCACCAGGTGTTCATCGCGCGGCGAGCCGTAGCACAGGTGGTAGCCCATCTCGACGCCGGCCGGCACGGCATCGCCGAGACGCCCGAGCATGTCGAAGATCTGCTTCTTGTAGTGCGCCGGCCGGTCCTTGAAGTAGTTCTCGAAGGCCAGCACCTCCTGGCAGACGTCCCACTGGATCGAGAGGTCGGCCGCCGGAATCGCCTTCACGATATTGGCCAGCGCCGATCTCAGCGCCCGCTCGTAGACGCCGAAATAGGTCTCGCGGGCCGGTCCGCTGACATAGAGGTAGCCGCTGGCCTGCGGCGTCGGCAGGGAGACCTGGAACCGCATGTGGCTCGGGATCGCGCCTGCGGTGCGCAGGCGCTTGAAGACGTCCCATGAGGCGAGGGCGGCCTTGTCGTAGCCGGTCTCGAAATTCACCGTGGCCGGATCGACGCCGGGCTTGAAGCGCACCTGCTCGATCTCGCGCACGACCTTGCCGTCCCACTGGATGAACTTGTAGGGCGGCACCGTGGGATCGATCTCCATCGCCGGATGGTCGAGCAGCATCTGGCGCTGGAAGAAGACCCAGCGCGAGCGCTCGCCCGTCTCGCCGTCGGGCATGCAGCGCAGGAACGGCCCGAGCTCGTCGCTCAGGCGGCGGAACACCTGCTCGCTCGAATCGAGCGGGATGCTGCCGATCAGGTGCAGGCGGTCCTGCCTGTCCATCAATGCACTTTCTCGAGCTTCTGCAGCGAGCGCAGGTACTTCGGCACGGGCACGCCGGGATGGGTGCCGCCCCAGTTGGTGTAGCTCACCTCGCCGACATAGATGTCGCCCTTGCTGTCGACAGCGAGGCCATGCGGCGACAGGAACTTGCCGGGTTCCTGGCCCGGCCCATGCTCGCCGCCCAGGCGAGCGATCACGCCGCCCTTCTTGTCGACGATGGCAAGGCGCGGGCCGATGTTGGTGTGCTTGCTGTTGACCGGCATGCCCGGCCCCAGCTCGCCGATGATGAATCTGGGATTCTTGCCGCCGCCGGCGCAGCAGTAGAGCGCGCAAGGCCGGTGCATGTTGTTCCACTGCATCTCGTACTTGCCGTTGCCGTCGAACACCTGCACGCGATGGTTCTCGCGGTCGGCGACATAGACCCAGCCGTCGTCGTCGGTGGCGATGTTGTGGGCGATGTTGAACTGGCCGGGATCGGTGCCGGTGGTGCCCCAGCACATCAGATGCTTGCCGTCGGGCGAGTACTTGTGGACGCGGGAGTTGCCGTAGCCGTCGGACACGTAGATCTCGCCCTTGGGCGACAGCGCGGTGTGGGTGCAACGGTTGAACGGCTTGCCGCTCAGGAAGGGCGCGGGCTGGTTGGGCACGCCGATGGTCATCAGCACCTTGCCCTCGGTCGTGACCTTGCGGACGGTGTGATCGCCGTCGTCGGTGCAGTAGAGATTGTCGTCGCTGTCGATATGGATGCCGTGGGCGCGGCTGAACAGGCCTTCGCCCCACGAGCGCAGGAAGTTGCCGTCGCGGTCGAACACGATCATCGGGTGCTGGCCGCGGTTGAAGACGTAGATGCGGTCCTTGCTGTCGACCGCCACCGCCGCGACGTCGCGGAACTCCCAGCCGTCGGGCAGCTTGGCCCAGTTCTCGACCACGCGATAACGATGCTCGCCGCTTCCGAGGACTACGGACATTGTCTCAACTCCCAACCCTGTCATCCCGAGCGTAGCGAGGGACCTTTAAGGCCGCAGGAAAGGTCCCTCGCTGCGCTCGGGATGACATCGTTAATGTGGCCTCGTCATTGCGTCAGAAATCTTCTCCGCCGACATCAGGGTCGGGAAGTTGGTGTTGGCGCACGGCACCACGGGGAAGATCGAGGCGTCGACGACGCGCAGGCCCTGCACGCCCTTGACGCGCCCCTGGGTGTCGACGACCGACATCGGATCGTCGGCCCGGCCCATGCGGCAGGTGCAGGAGGCGTGCCACACGCCGATCGCCGCCTTGCGCACGAAGGCTTCGAGTGCCTCGTCGTCATTCATGACCTGCTCGAAGGTGAAGCCCTCGACCACGAACTTCTCGATCATGAAGCGACGTAGTGCCGACGGTCCTTCGAGGAGCTGGGCGACCAGGCTGGTCAGGATCTTGTTCTTGGTGTTGACGACGCCGACCGCCCGCACCTTGTCGCTGTAAGTGGCGGGGAACGGCACGTCGGTGACCTCGCGTACGGCGTCGGTCATTTGCAGCGCGGCCATCAACTTGAAACCGCTCATCAGGCGGTCGAGGTCGCGCTTGTCGGAGAGGAGATTGAACTCGACGACCGGCTCGCTGCGATAGTCGCGCGAGGCGAGCTTGACCTGGCCAGTCTCCGAGTAGGTCTTGTTGATGAAGGTGAGCAGCGAGCCGATCTGCTCGCCCACCGCATGCCAGGCCGACTTGGCGACGACCACGGTGAACATGTCGCCCATCGGGATGCCGGGCAGCCCGGAGGAATAGCGCAGGGCGAGATGGATATGGCGGCGCGTATGATGGTTCATGCGCGCGCTGCGGCGCAGGAACGACGAGAGCGCGATCGACGGATGGTCCATCAATCGCTGGCCGACGCCGGGCAGGGCAGAGACCACGGGGATGCCCATCTCGCTCAGGTGCCCGACCGGGCCGATGCCCGCGCGCATCAGGTGCGCCGGCGTATGGATGGCGCCTGACGACACGATCACTTCCTTGGCGCGGAACTCCTGCTCCTTGCCGTCGATGATGGCGGTGACTCCGACGCACTGCGTGCCCTCGAACAGCAGCGACTTCACCTGGGTGTTCGTCGAGATGGTGAGATTTGATCGCTTGCGAGTCTCGGCGTCGAGATAGCCCATGGCCGCCGACACGCGCCGCTCCTCGGCGTTGGAGTGCGTCACCGGGAAATAGCCCTCGACGAACTCGCCGTTCTGGTCGGGCAGGAACTTGTAGCCCTTGGCCTCGAAGGCTTTCGCCACCGCCTTGTCGTGGCCGGTCCAGTGCTCGGGCGGAATGCGGCGCACCGGAATGCGGCCGTCCTTGCCGTGCCATGGCCCGTCGAAGTCGAGATCGCGCTCGACCTTCTTGAAGAACGGCAGGACCTGGTCCCAGCCCCAGCCCTCGGCGCCGCGCGTTACCCATTCGTTGTAGTCGGTCGGCGCGCCGCGATTGGCCATCTGGCCGTTGATCGACGAGCCGCCGCCCAGCACGCGCGCCTGCTCGTACTTGCGCAGCGGCGGCCGGTTCTCCTGCGGGTTGTTGTGCGACACGATCTGCGTGTGGACCTTAAGATCGGTCCAGTGGAAGCGCGGATCGAAGTAGGCCGTGCCGGAGTAGCTGTCGGCGATCTCCTTGGGCTCGTTGCCCGGCGGCGTGTCCTGGCCCGCCTCGCACAGCAGCACCTTGTTCGCGCTTTTCGCCGACAGCCGATGGGCCATGACCGAGCCCGCCGAGCCGCCGCCCACGATGATGTAGTCGTACACGGGTGCGTTTCCTCGAGGTTTGTTGGGAGAACGCTAGCCCGTTGGGCAATGTGGCGAAACCAAGATATTTCGCCGCGCAACGCTTGGGCTGCCTCGGCGTTCAACTCGGACTTTCCGAAGAAAGAGGAGGCACTTTTCATGAAGCGTACCCTTCTGACCCTGGCTCTCGTGACCGCGGCTGGCGCCGCCGGCGCCCAGACCGTGACCACGCCGCCGGTGGGCGGCGCCACGGTGACCCCGCCGTCCGTGGGTGGTGCTGCTGTGACCACGCCGCCGGTGGCTCCGCCGGCCGCCAGCACGCCCGCTGTTCCGTCGCGCTCGATGGGTGCCGGCGGTGCGACCGTGCAGACCCCGTCGGCCAGCGGCGGCACCATCCGGCCGCCCGCGGCTGGTTCGGCCGGTGTGACGACGCCGGGCGTCAGCCCGCCGAGCGCCAGTACTTCGGGCGCGCAGGTGACGCTCCCCAGCCAGGCCAATGCGCCGGCGGCGCCCAACGCCCAGGGTTCGGCCAATGCGGTCAAGAAGATCGAGCGCGACGGCTACAAGAACGTGCAGGGCATGACCCGCAATCCGGACGGCAGCTGGAGCGGCAAGGCGCTGCGCGGCGGCGCGATGGTAGACGTTACCGTCGACGCGCGCGGCAACGTCGTCACCAAGTAGGCGTAGCCACCCTTCAGCCTCTTTCGAGCCCGCCCCGTCGGCCGACGGGGCGGGCTTCCGTCGTTGTGCTTGCGGCTCTGCGGCAAGCCTGCAATCGTTCGGCTCTCGCCCTGTGGGAGGTTTCGTATGCCGGACGTCACAGCCGCAAACCCGGACATCGCCACGCCCGAGCTCATGAAGGCGATCTCGGCCGCCTTCAACAGCCGCGACGTCGATCGCATCGTCTCGCACTTCACCGACGACGCCACCTTCTGGCTGGCGCGCGGACCCGAGCCGGTCGGCCGCACGCTCAAGGGCAAGGAGACGATCGCCAAGACGCTGGCGGCGCGCTTCGCGGTGATCCCCGACATGCGCTGGGACCACAAGGAATACATCTACGCCGGCAACCGGGCGATCTCGGTATGGACGGTGAAGGGCAAGGGCGCCGACGGCGAGGAGCTGAACTACCAGGGCTGCGACATCTACACCTTCCGCGGCGGCAAGATCTCCGCCAAGGACACCTACTGGAAGATCGTCGAGCACAAGGACCGTCTCTGATGACCCTCGATCTCCTCATCCGCGGCGGCACCGTCGTCGACGGCTCGGGCAAGCCGCGCTTCACGGGCGATGTCGGCGTCAAGGACGGTCGCATCGTCGAGGTTGGACGCATCAGCTCGGCCGCCCAGCGCACGCTCGATGCCGACGGGCTGATCGTGTCGCCGGGCTTCATCGACGGCCACACCCACATGGACGCGCAGGTGGCATGGGATCCGCTGGGCAGCTGCTCGTGCTGGCACGGCGTCACCTCGGTGGTGATGAGCAATTGCGGCTTCGCGCTGGCGCCCTGCAAGCCCGCGGACCGCGACTGGTATGCGCGCTGCCTGTCGGCGGTCGAGGACATCCCGACCGAGGCCATGGCCGCGGGCATCGACTGGACCTGGGAGACCTTCCCGGAATATCTCGCCACCGTCGAGCGCCTGCCGAAGGCGATCAACTACGGCATGTATATCGGCCATTCGGCGCTGCGCATGTACGTCATGGGCAAGCGCGCGCTCGGCGAGGCCGCGACCGAGGACGACATGGCGCGCATGGCGGCCGCCGTGAAGGAAGCATTGAAGGCGGGCGCCATGGGCTTCTCGAGCTCACGCGCCTCGACCCACGTCACGCCCGACGACACGCCCGTCGCCAGCCGCATTGCCGAGTGGGAGGAGATCGACCGTATCATCGCGGCAATGGCCGAGCTCGATGCCGGCATCTTCCAGGTCGGTCCCGATATCGCGAGCGGCGCGCGCCACCGCGCCTTCCTCGATCGCCTGCGCCAGGTGGCGTTGCAGTACAAGCGGCCGATCATGTTCGGCGTGCTGGCAACGAAGCAAGGCGACGATCCCACGGGCTGGCAGTACCAGACCAAGTACATCGACGACACGGTCGCCGCCGGCGGCCGCATGTTCGGCCAGGGCACGACGCGCTCGATCAACGCCATCTTCTCGCTGAAGTCCTACCTGCCGTTCGACGTCCTGCCGGCGTGGAAGCCGATCCGCGCCCTGCCGCTCGCCGAGCAGGTGAAGAAGCTCAGCGACCCCTCGGTGCGCCGCGAGCTGGTCGAGGCCGAAGCGCGCATGAAGCCGCGCGACAATGTCTTCCAGGGCGGCGGGGCGGCGACCACCGATCCGCGCAAGCCCGACTACGCCAACCTGTTCGCGATGAAGGGCGTCGACTGGGACGATCCCACGGTCGCCGAGCTCGCCAAGGCGCGTGGGCAGCATCCGGTCGAGGTCATGATCGACCTTTCGCTGGCCGACCAGAACCAGGTCTATGTCCAGCCGCTGGTCAACGAGACCCCCGACGATGTTCTCGGCATCCTGAAGCATCCGCGCACGCTCGCGACCTTCTCGGACTCGGGCGCCCACGTCTGCCAGGAGATGGGCTCTTCGCTGCAGACGCATCTTTTAAGCTACTGGGTGCGCAAGCGCGGGGCTTTCACGCTCGAGCAGGCGATCAAGAAGCTGACCCATGACAACGCAGCGGCCTGGGACCTCAACGACCGCGGCGTGGTGCGCGAAGGCTACAGGGCCGACCTGGTGCTGTTCGAGGAGAACGGCATCCGACCTCAGCTGCCCACGGTCGAGAAGGACCTGCCGGGCGGCGCGCGCCGCCTGGTGCAGAAGGCCGAGGGCATCAAGGCCACCGTCGTCAACGGTGCCGTGGCGTTCGAGGATGGCGAGGCGACCGGCGCCTATGCGGGACAGGTGCTGAAGGGTAAGCTCGCGTCATGAGGCGTCTGGCGCTCGTCCTGGTGCTGATCGGCTTTGCCGGCGTTGCGTCGGCGCAGACCAGGCCGGCGACGACGCCGTCGCCGGGCAGCGCCAGTGCGAAGACGCAGCTGCAGGCGCTGCACTACGGCAACGTGCACGACCTGCGGCGCGGCCCTGACGGCCAATGGACCGGCAGGGCGACACAGAACGGCGTCGAGAAGCAGGTGACGATCAGTCCCAAGGGCGTCGTGACCGCCCGTTGACCCAAGGTTGAGTGTGCGATGGATATCCCGCTGATTGAGCAGGCCAAGATTCAGGCCCAGGTGCTCGTTCCGCTCGTCAAGGCGCTGCAGGCGGAGCTTGGCGAGGACCGGGCCAATGCGCTGGTCCGCAAGGCGCTCGGCGAGCAGTACCGCAAGTTCGGCGAGAGGTGGTGGAAGAGCCAGGGCGCGGGCGACCTCGGCGAGAAGATGGCCTCGGCCTTCGAAGGTTTCGCCGCGGCGGACGCCCTGGACTACGACGTGCTCAGGAAGGACTCGCAGTCCTTCGACGTGAACGTCACCGGCTGCCGCTACGCCGAGTTCTACAAGAAGATCGGCGCGCCCGAGCTCGGCTTCCTCCTGGTCTGCAGCTCCGACTTCGCCTTGGCCGAAGGCTATGGCGACCCGGTACAGCTCGACCGCACGCAAACGATCATGCAAGGCGCCACTCACTGCGACTTCCGCTACAAACTTGAGAAGAGTGAATGATCGGAGTCAGTGGAGCTTTTGCTCGGGGTCCCGGCGGAAGCTGGCGATACCCTCCGCAGCGATTGTCTGGTACGCCTCATTCAAGGCGTCCTGCTCGGTCTCGAACAAGTCCTCCCAGACCGTAGACCCGCCCGCCGCATCGACGACTTCGAGTTGCCAGGCCGGGTCGGCATCAATCCGATAGATCAATATCTCAATCGTGATCCCGTCCCGGGTGAATTTCCGGCTGAGTGGGGATGTGATGATCTTGTATTCGTCTGCCATGGTAGCCTAGCCGAGTTCCTTGCGCACGATCGCGGCGCCCTCGGCGAGGGCCTTGAGCTTTCCGAAGGCGGTCGCGCGCGGCAGGTACTTCATGCCGCAATCGGGGGCGGGCAGGAGCTTGTCGGGCGACAGGTGTTTTAGCCCGGCGCGGATGCGGTCGGCGACCTTCTGTGGCGTCTCGACCTCCGGGTCGTTGAGGTCGATCACGCCCAGCATCACCTTCTTGGGCGCAAGCTCCTTCAGCACGCCGAGATCGAGCTTGGGCTGCGCCGATTCGATGGAGATCTGCTGGGCCAGGCTGTCGGCAAGCTGCGGCAGGAAGGAATAACCGGTCGGCTTGCCGCCGGTGACGACGGCGGCATAGCCGAAGCAGAGATGGACGACCGTTGGCACCTTGATGTCCTTGAGCGCCCGGTCGATCACCCTGACGGCGTAGCGCTTGGCCTCCTCGGGATTGTTGCGCAGCCACGGCTCGTCGAGCTGGATGACGTCGGCGCCGGCCTTGACCAGCTCGTGCGCCTCCTCGTTCACCGCCGCGGCGTAGTCCATGCACATCGCCTCGGCGTCCTTGTAGAACTCGTCCTTGACCTGCTGGCCCATGGTGAAGGGGCCGGGCAGGGTGATCTTGGCGAGCTTGTCGGTGTTGGCGCGCAGGAACTGCATGTCGCGCAGCTCGACCGGCCTGGTGCGCCGGATCTTGCCGACGACGCGCGGCACCGGCGTCTTCTGGCCGCGGTTGTTGACGATCTCGGCCGGATGCTCGTCGTCGATGCCGTCGAGCGCCGTGGCGAAGCGGTTGGAGTAGCTCTCCCGCCGCATCTCGCCGTCAGTCACGATGTCGATGCCGGCGCGCTCCATGTCGCGGATGGCGATCAGGGTCGCGTCGTCCTGGGCCTGCTCGAGGAAGGTCTCGGGCACGCGCCAGATCTCACGCATGCGCGTGCGCGGCACGACCTTGCTCAGCATCTTGCGATCGACCAGCCAGTCGGGCTGAGGATAGGACCCGACGACGGTGGTCTGGAGGAGTGCGTCAGCCATTTTCACCTACTGCAGCTTGATGTCGGCCTTCTTGGCCAGTTCGATGTTTTCCTTGATCTCGGCGGCGACGATCTTGTCGAACTCCGCCGGCGTCGTCGGCGCGGGATCGGTGCCGAGCGCCTGCAGCCGTTCCTTGACCTCGGGCGCCTCGAGCGCCTTCCTGACCTCGGCATTGAGCTTGTTGATCACCGCCGGCGGCGTGCCGGCCGGTGCGAACAGCCCGACCCAGAAATTGTAGCCGCTGTCCTTGAAGCCCTGTTCCTCGGTGGTCGGCAGGTCGGGCAGCACCGACGATCGCTTGGGGCTGCCGTTGGCCAGCGCCACGACGCGGCCGTCCTTGATCATCGGCAGGGCCGCGATCACCGGGCAGAAGTAGATGTCGGTGCGGCCGTTCATCGTGTCGCTGAGCGCCTCGGGCGTCCCCTTG
>Ga0081539_10001323_pt1 | contig 43270 bp, 61 predicted proteins | sample TabmetS4T2R2_FD_71023 | JGI IMG/M metagenome (GOLD analysis project Ga0081539, IMG submission 71023) | Tabebuia heterophylla rhizosphere microbial communities from the University of Puerto Rico - S4T2R2 | ecosystem: Host-associated > Plants > Roots > Rhizosphere ... | reverse complement strand
TCTGGTGCGGAGGGAACAAGAAGTCGGAGACGAATTGGCAGCAGCTTGCGACCGCGCTCATGTCGCGGCTGAACGCGCTCGGGCACGGCGAGGAGATCAACACGATGGCTGCGGCCGCGCGGTTCGACAAGGAGACCGCGCGGTCCTTCCGCTTCATGGCCGACAAGTGAGCGAGGGGGTGAAGGAGACCATGGCAGACCAGGAGACGATGGCAGGTCCGGAGGACGAGGTCCGGGAGATCGACGCGACGCCGGTGATGGGCGTGGGCACGCTCGGCTCGATCGTACGAGCTGAGGTCGATATGCAGATCACGACCGCCAAGCGATACCCGCGGAGCCTCTCTCGATTCAAGAACGAGGTTCGCACCATGGCGTGCCTCGATCAGGAGACGGCTGAGTCGTGCATGTACACGCTGAAGCGGGACGGGAAGAGCATCACCGGTCCCAGCGCGCGCATGGCGGAGATCGTCCTGTCCGCCTGGGGCAACGCGCGCGGAGGCGCGCGGATCGTGGACGACTCGGGCGATTTCGTCACGGCCCAGGGCTTCATGCACGACCTGGAGCAGAACGTCGCGGTCTCCTTCGAGGTTCGCCGCCGGATCACGACGCGCGAGGGCAAACGCTACAGCGCGGACATGATCGGGGTGACCGCGAACGCCGCGGCGTCGATCGCCTTCCGCAACGCCGTCCTCAAGGTCGTCCCCAAGGCGTATTGGGGTCCCGCATTCGAATCGGCGCGGGCGACGGTGCGCGGGGAAGCCAAGACGCTCGTTCAGCGCCGCGCGGCCGCGCTCGATGCAGTCTCGAAACTCGGCGTCTCGACCGATCGCCTCCTCGCCACGCTCGGCGTCACGGGCATTGAGGACATCGGGCTGGACGAGCTGGTCTCGCTGAAGGGTATCCTCAACGCAATCGAAGAGGGCGACACGACCGTCGACCAGGCGTTCGTGAGCGCCCGCCCGAACGGCGGACCCGCTGCACCGGCCAGCTCGAGCGCTACCGGGATGGCGGGTCTCAAGGCGGCGGTGGGCACGGATACGCCCACGGCCTCACCGGCGCCGGAAGCGCCCGTTGTTTCGCCGCCGCCGCCAGCTCCCAACCCCGCAACCCCGCCGGCTGCCGGGACGTCCTCTCCCGTCTCGGCGCCGGCGTCACCCCAGCCTGCCCCAGCTCGAGATCCGCACCCGACGTGCACCCGGCTTGGGATCTCGATCGAGCTCCAGGACCTCGCCTTCTCCGCGGCCGCGCGCACAGCTGCCGGCAAGCTCGTCGGGGAGAGCCAGGAGATCACCAATTTCCACGCCCGCATGGCCGAGGTCGAGCGCCTGGTCACGGCCGCGAAGTCGGAGCGCGCCGCGCATCGGAAGGCCGAGGCCGCGTCGTAAATGGGCGAGGCCCTCGAAAAGGCGACGGATCAGCTCTTCCAGCGTCAGCTGGAGGAGGCCCGAGCGCGCTGCCGTAGAAACATCACCCGCTCGACCGTCTTCTTCGATATCGAGAGCGGAGGACTGGATCCCGCGCATCCGGACATCCAGCTCGCCGCCGTCGCCGTCGACCAGGAGAGCCTCGAGGAGCTCGCGAGCCTCGAAGTGAAGATCCAGTTCAACGAGGCGGACGCGGATCCCGAGGCACTCAAGCTGAACCACTACGACCGCGAAGTATGGGCGCGCGAGGCGGTCCCGGCGTCCGTGGCCGTGAATCGGTTCTCGCGCTTCCTCGACGGCTTCCGCGCGATCGAGTTCGTCTCGAAGCGAACCGGGATGCCGTACCTGGTCGCGCGTCTTGCCGGCCACAATGCGGACCGCTTCGACGGGCCCAGGCTCAAGGCGCTCTTTGAACGACAGGGCGCCTTCGCCCCTTGGGATCCGCGCATCCGGTGCACGTGTCAGCTCGCAATGTGGTTCTTCGACGCGAACGGGATCCCGGGGCCCGAGAACTACAAGCTGGAAACGCTCTGCCGTTACTTCGCGATCCGGAATGCGGACGACACGTCCCACGACGCGCTCGCCGACGTCCGGCTCACGATCGAGCTCGCGAGGACGCTCGCCGCGGCGTGGCGACTTCAGGGGCATATGGCGCCGCGGTACCTGACGCCATGACAGATCTTCGGAACCATGCGCTCTTCCGCGCCTGGCTCATGCGGCTCATCCGCGAGATCGAGCACCACAGATTGCAGAGGGCCGCTCACTAGGAGTCTCCGAGCATCATCGGCAAGCGCTGGGTGGGGAGAATCTGGTGCAACGCGCAAGGGAAGGCGCCGGCAGAAGGTACCGGGGTTGTGAGCGGCCCGACTGTGAACGCGTATTCCTGCGCCGGTCGCCGAGCCAGCGGTACTGCGGCAAGAGCTGCGCCGGGAAGCACTGGTGGGAGCGGGCTCGGGAAGAAGTGAAGAAGGTCATGCGCGGGATCCTCGAAGAGATTCGTATGCGGATCCCGCGCTACGCCATTCGGAGCTGGACGGCGAGGATGGGGCCGCCTCAGCTCTCGATGCTGATGGACGTCGGGCCCGGGAGGGCAGGCCCGACTCGATGTTGATGGTCCTGGCAAGGCGTCGATATGGCCGAGGGAGTGATCAACCCGCGGTAGAGATCCTCCGGATCCGACGCAAACCGGACCGACGCCGTCGTTCTGAGCCATATCTCGGGAGGGCGGCGACCAATGTGAAGGCGGCTCGAAGCGGCGGGGGCGTCGTCGAGGGCTGCCATGGATGCGAGGACAGCGCGCTCCCGGGTTTGATCAGCCCGGGGACGTCAGACACCGAGCCCAGCTGGCACGTCGGGGGCAGCCTGCGAGAGGCGACTAACAATCGCACGAGCAGGGACGCTTAGGTGACCCAGCGCGCTGTAGCGAATGTGGGGAGGGGCGCCATGAGCCATTGGAAACACGAGTGGCACGGGAAATCTCGTCATGCGGGACAGGCGAAGCGACGTCGGGCGAGCTCGCGCAGAGCGCGTCGATGGTTCCGCGCTTCGCTTCGTCACACGATCAGGGTCATCAGCTGTGAGCAACGGAGGGCAGCATGAAGAAGCACGCTCGGAAAATCGGGACGAAGCGCCCGGATCCGCCAAAGAGCGGGACGTGCCAGATCTGCGGCTGCACCGATCGCCAGGCCTGCCCGGGCGGATGCGCGTGGGCGAATCCCCAGCACACGATCTGTACGAGCTGCGTTCGGTGAGCATCCGCCACTACCGAACGACCTGCAGAAAGTCGGTCGAATGAAGCTGGCACCTGGACTGAATCTGCCGAAGGACGCGATCACGCAGAAGCTGGCGTTCCTCGGGCGCACCGGCAGCGGAAAGACGTATGCCGCTACAAAGCTCGCCGAGGAGATGCTCGCCGTGGGCGCGCAGATCATCGTGCTCGACCCGGTCGGAGTCTGGTACGGGCTCCGCCTCGCGTCGAACGGGCGTGATCCGTCCGGGATCGATATCCCCGTATTCGGCGGCCTGAAAGGCGACATCCCGATCCAGCCCACTGGCGGGCAGCTCATGGCCGACGTACTGGTGGACAGCGGCCGATCGGGGATCCTCGATGTGAGCCAATTCGAATCGGACGCGGACAAGGCGCGGTTCGCACGAGCCTTCGCCGAGCGATTCTTCTTCCGGAAGAAGGCCGCCCCCTCCGCGGTGCATCTGTTCCTAGAAGAGGCCCAGGAGTTCGCGCCTCAAAATCCTGCCAAGGACGAGCCGCTGATGCTCCACGCATTCACGCGCCTCTATAAGCTCGGTCGCAATTTCGGGATCGGCGGCAGCCTGATCTCCCAGCGGCCCCAGGAGGTCAATAAGAAGGTCCTGAATATGACCGAGTGCCTCTTCGCGTTCCAGATGACCGGAATCCAGGAGCGGAAGACCGTTCAGCAGTGGACGCACGACAAGGGGCTCGATCGAGACCTGACGGACGACCTGCCGAAGCTCGCTGTCGGGACCGCCCATGTGTGGAGCCCGCAGTGGCTCCAGATCTCGAAGACGGTCTACATCGCGCAGAAGGCCACGTTCAACGCGTCGAGCACCCCTGCGGTTGGCGCGGCCACGAAGACGCGCGAGCTCGCACCGATAGACCTGGCGAAGGTCGAGAAGCAGATGTCTGAGTCCATCGAGCGGGCGAAGCAGACGGATCCGCGCGAGCTGAAGCGCCGGATCGCGGAGCTCGAGCGCGATCTCGCGACCGCGCGGACGTCGACGCCGGCGCCGGCGAAGGTGAAGACGATCGAGCGCTCCGTCGTGAAGCCTGCCGACGTCGCGCGGATAGAGCAGGTCGTTACGCGGATCGAGAAGCTCGGCGAGCTCTACCCGATTCTGCGCGAAGTCGCGGATGATCTGAAACGCTCTCTGAAGGTCGCCGCGGGGCCCGCCGGCGCCGCGCTACTCCCGCCGCCGGCTCACCCCAGCCGTGATATCCAGGTTGCCATGTACCGGGAGCCAAAGCCTTCGGCGATCCGGATTCCGGCAGGCACCCCGAACGGCGCCGCGGACCGACTGGGCGCTGGCGAGCGGCGGGTCCTCCTCGCGGTCGCGCAGCACCCCGGTGGAGTGACACGCGAGCAGCTCACCGTCCTGACCGGGTATCGCCGCTCGAGCCGCGACACCTACATTCAGCGACTCCGCGCGAACGATCTCCTCACGATCAACGGTCAGATGATCGAAGCATCGCCGGCGGGAATCCAGACCCTCGGCCCCGACTTCGAGCCGCTACCAACGGGCAGCGCTCTCCTCGAGCATTGGCTCGGGAAGCTCCCCGAGGGCGAACGCCGAATCCTCGGTATCGTCGCCGACGTCTTCCCCCGATCCATCTCTCGCGATCAGCTCACCGAAGCGACGGGCTACAAGCGGAGCTCGCGCGACACGTACGTGCAGCGCCTGAGCGCGCGCCGGCTGGTCGACGTTTCCACTCCGGGCGAGGTCCGCGCGGTGGAGATGCTTTTCTCATGAGCAAGCTCTGTGAGTGTGGCATCGAGATCGAGTTCGCGGTCACGCCGAACGGTAAGCGGATCCCGCTCCGGAAGATCGAGCAGGTCTATCGGATCGAGAACGGGAAGGCGATACCGATGCCCGGGCTCCACCAGTCGCATTACCTCGACTGCCCCCTGGCGAAGAAGTTCAGCGGGAAGAACCGGTGACCAGTATGCGGCGCGTGTGGGCTCCCACGTGGCGAAACCCGTTTCGCACTCGCATCACGAGTCCTGGGCTCGAACGCCTGGACCGTGTGATCGCGGCAGCCAATCGAGACTTGGAAAAGCGCGGATTCAACGTGAAGGCGATCACAGCGTTCCACAAGAGGCACCCCGAGTTGTTCCCGCCGCTTACTCCGGAGCAAGCGAAGTGGCTGGATGTTTTCAAGTACAGCAACGCTGACCCGTTCAAGCATCCGCATCTCAAAGCAGAGTATGACTCGCTACCAGCGCCGCCTGCCCCGCCGTGGACGCCAGAGCTGCGTGCGGAATACCAGTCTTACCAAGGAACGCCGGAGCAGATCAGAGCGGCGGGTCCGTGGCCGAAGTTTGAGGAAATTGTGTGATGTCCGAGCCCACCTTCCGCTGCCGCGTCTATGGGCTCCCGGTAGGTCAGGGGCGGCCGCGCGCCACGATCCGGCGGAACTGGAAGCCGCGGTTCGAAGGCGATCTCCCGAAGCCGATGGTTTACGACCCGCCGGAAGCGAGGGACTGGAAGCGCACGATCGTCGCCCAGGCGATTCCGGAGAAGCCGGAGCGGCCATTCGAATGCCCGGTCTCGATGCGGCTTCTCTTCTACTTCGCTCGCCCCCAGACGATCACGAGGCCCTGGCCGAGCGTCCGGCCCGACGTCACGAACCTCGCGAAAGCGATCGAGGACGCGTTGAACGGGATCGTCTACCTGGACGACGCGCAGATCGTGGACCTCCACGTTCGGAAGGAGTACGGCAGCCAGCCCGGTGTTGAGATCCTGATCTGGCATCTCGGGAAGAACGCCGCGGCGCCGCCGGAGCAGACGATGCTGCTCTTTGGAGAGGCGACGTGATCGTCTACGCGAAATGCCGTCATCCGTACACCGAGGAGAATTCTTACGACTGGCATCGACCGTGGCGCAAAGGGGGAAAGAAGCGCCGCTGCCCACGGTGCCGAACTTGTCAGAGCCTGAAGCAGAAGATCCGCTGGAGGAGCGATCCGGTTTACCGCGCGAAGCTGCTCGCGCAGTCGAAAGCATGGGCGAAGAGGAACCGCGAGAAGCGAAAGCAGATCGTCCGGCGGTGGGCCGCGGGCAAGGGGCCGTACCTCGGAGAGCAGCATCGCCTCCCGAGGCAGATCTACAAGGACCTCAGGCGCTACATGATTCAGGACGGAGCATGGCCCACGGAGGCGATCGCATGACCGAGCAGGAGATCCTGTCACAGCTACGCGAGCTGCGCGCGGAGTCGAAAATCCTCGAGGAAGCGCACGACGATCATCAGGCGAGGGCGAAGGAGCTGAAGAAGCAGATCGACGCGAAGCGGGAGAAAATCGACGAGCTGATCGACGAGTCCGAGCGGCTCGCGAACGACCCGCAGGCGCGGATCCCGTTCGGTCAGGAAGCGGCCCGCGAGTCCCAGGCCGCTCGCGAGCTCGAATGTGCGCCCGGCCAGGCGCACGTGTGGGAGACGATCCGGAACGACGAGGTGATCGTCCAGGTCTGCGAGAATCCGGAATGCCGAGTGCTGAGGAGCGGCGCGCCGAAGGACGGCGGAGAGCCGGATTGGTCGTACATCTTCCCGATGCCGGGCGTGTCGGAGGAAGAGATACGGGAGGCGCCGGCCGAGGGCGAGCTGGTGCCGACGGAGCCGGCATGAAGACGGGTTGCGGGGTTTTCAGGCAGCGCCGGATCCAAGCTGATTCCCGAGCCGCCCAGCTGCTCGCTCGGCTTCCTGCCTACTGCCTACCCCCTCAGCTCGCTCCGGAAATCAGGAGAGCCCACGACGCGCGCGCCGACTTCGAAGCGCTGAGCATCGAGGCTGCCCATGCCCACGCCGCGCGCCCGAAAGCGTAGTCGCCGGCGGCAGCTGCGGCCGCTCCGGAAGCACCTGACGCGACCGCAGACGCGGGCTCGCGCGAAGCGGCTCGTGCGGAAGGAGCGGCTCCAGCGCCTGGACGGCTGGAAGCGCACGGAGAAGCGCAGGCAGCTGGAGGCCTCATGAGCCATGAGTTCGTGATCTGCGGGCAGATGTGCTATTGCGACGGCGAGGACCACGGCCAGCCGGCGCCGGCCGATTGCATCCACGACTGCGGCCCCGAGTACGAGGAGGGCGAGTTCGACGATGATTGGGACGAGGACGAATGAACCGCCCCGTCTACACCGTCCCGCGAGATCCGGGTCCGGACATGGTCTGCCCGAATCCAAAATGCAGGAGCTTTGCAAACGCGCAGGGTCCGGCATTTCGGCATGGTCGATATGAGAGCCGCGGCGGTCCGGTCGGGCTCTTCTCGCGGCGTTACAAGTGCAACGGCGGCCATTCGTTCAAGGTGACCTGGTCGGAGCTGATCGAGGAGACGGCAAAGGAGGCGTGACTTGAGAGAGCTGGAGGATTTCGTTCTGATCGTTCTCGCGGCCGTGGTCGTGGCCTGCCTCTTCGCGCTCGCGACGCCGGCGAAGGCGCAGAGCGCGTCGCTGACGCTCGACTGGACCAGCCCCGGCGACGATGGCAACGTGGGCACTGCGGCGACCTACGAAATGCGCTACCGCTCGGTCGCGCCCTCGGACACGACGCAAGCTGCGATCGCGACCTGGTGGACGTCGGCGACTCCAGTGACGGGGCTCCCGGCGCCGGCGATCGCGGGGACGTTGCAGAGCGCCACGATCAACGGCCTGTCGATGGGTGTGACCTACTGGATCGTGATGCGCACGGCGGACGAGGTGCCGAACTGGTCGCTCTACTCCAACGTGGCGAGCAAGTTCATTCCCGACACCGTGCCGCCGGCGAAGATCACGGACGAGAGGGTGCGCTGATGGCTGCGGAAGCAATCTGCGACGGCTGCGAGAAGCGCGCCCCGATGGAGTACTTCAACGGCTCCTGGCACAAGCCTCGGAGCTGGTTCGAGCGATCAGACAAGAACGGACCCCAGACGGCGTGCTCACGGGAGTGCGTCGACAAGATCGCGGCCGCTACCGGGAAAACCGGGGTGATCCTTCCATTCTGATGGGCCTCCCCGTCGAAAACCTCAAGGAGGGCATGTATCTCATCTGCCTGAAGGGCCCAATGGTCAAAGCGCCGATCGGTCACATGGGAATCGAGACGCAGACGGTCGAGGAGCGTTCCCTGAACGGGCTGCTCCTCCGAGTCGTCGGGATCTCGCCGCCCTACGTGGCCGTGGATTGCTATCCGATCGGCGGGCGCGCCTTCCTGGACACGCGCCTCTACGAGCTTGGGGCGGCCTCGGAGAGCTATGTGAAAGCGCTCGCTCCAGTCGAGCGCCAGGTGCGGCCTGAGCCGCCAGCGCCGCTACCGATCATTCGATACGTGGCGCCCGAAGAGGAGAAGGAATCATGACCGGCTTTTCCTTCACCGACGCGCACCATTTCCGATGCGAAGACTGCGGCTGCCCGATGACGGTCTACACAGCGAAGGGAGCTGCGCCCTCGGACCGCCGCTGCTTCGAATGCCGCGCGAAGAAGGCGGCCGGTGCTAAGCTCGCAGCGGAGATCCCGCACCGCCCGATCCACCCGAGGAAACCGTGGGTCTGATCCTTGTCTTCGCTGTCGGCGGCTTCCTGCTGGGCTTCTTCGCGTCCGCAGCCGCGCGGGAGGCGAGGAAGCGCATGATCGGCCCGCCCTACGTCTTCACCTTCGATGCGCTGCCGGGGGCCGCGACGGTCGGTCTGCCGCCCGGGAAGACAGTCGATGCCTCGACGGTCTGCCCGTACTGCAAGCAGCCGGCCCTGGCGACCGTGAACCGGGAGACCATCTGGATCGACTGCCGGAATTGCGGGACCGTGAGGGGATATGCTATCGAGCCCGGCGTCGGAGAGTACGCGATCCAGGTTCCAAAGGTGGACGTGTGAGCGACGCGCTTCTCTGCCGATTCTGCCGCGCCCCGGTAGCGGACAGCGACTCCCTCCAGATGCATCAGGCCTGCCTCAAGACGGCCGGGCTCCCCTGGGAGGTCGAGATCCGGGACGGGAAGATCCTTCTTTGGATCGCGAATTGGGTGAGCGAGAAGGATCGGCGTCGAATCGTCGCCGGCTTCCGCCATGCGATCGAGACGCAGCTCCTCCGAATGCAGGGACTCCCCGGGATCGAGATCGCCCCGAATCCGCCTACCGAATCAGCAGCACCTTCCTCGCCGGCTCCTTGGGACGTTCCCGCCGCCTGACGAAGTAGATCCCGGTCGCGAGCTCCGTCCGCCTGAGCCGGCCCGCGTTCACGGTCCCGCCCTCCAGCTCGAGCAGGAGCCGCCCCCGGACGTCGAAAACGAGCCATCGCGGCCTGGCCTGTCCGGTCTCCTCGATCGGGACCCCCGTCGCCGAGGAGTCGGGCCGCACGGTGATCGGATCGGTCGCGCATCCCTCTCCGGCCCCGTTCTTCGCCCGTATGTCATACAGGCCGGGACCGACCGTGAACGTGTCCTGCGGGCTCGCGCTGCCGCGCACGTAGTGGCTCCGGAGGAAGGGCATGGGATCGTCCGGCCGATGCGGGATGCCCCATACCCAGCCGTAGAGCTTGGTCGAATCGACCCCGACCGCGGGCCCTCCGAGGCACTCGACCCGGACCGAGTCCGAGCCGAGGGATGGATCCACGGTCCGGAGCTGACCGGTCGTGGGAATCGTGAAGGTGATCGTGGCGGCCGCGGCGGCCGCGAGAATGGTGTCGAGCACGGTGTCGCCCCTGGAAAGAGAGCGGGGCCGTCCGGTCCTGGGGGGTTGATCCGAGCTGGCGAGCTTGGAGGACCTTCAGGCCCCGAGAGGTTGAGCGGGGCGGGCGCGCCGGCGGCCAGAATCCCCCGACGAGGAGGATGGCGCCGGTTCGTGTCGCCGCCGGCGGTGGCCCGACCCGCGTTATTTCGGTTCGCCTGCGATGAGGTGGACCCACAGGCCGCACGTCGGACAGAGCCAGGCGGAAACGGCGACGTGGCCGAATTCGATTCGCCTGAGGCGCGTCGCGGCGCCGTGGCAGAGAGGCGCCCCGTCCTCGGTGCTTCGGGTCTCGAGGACCTTGAGCGCGACCTTCGCGGCCACGGCCACTCCGGCTTTGACACCGACGCCCGCGACTCCCTTTGCGGCCTTCACGCCGGCGCCGGCGACGCTCTTCACGCCCTTGCCGGCGCCGCGGAGGATCTTCCCCGGCAAGCTCACGACTTCGGTGCGCTCGGCGCGTCGGAGGCGTGGATGAGTCCGAGCCCGGCCGTGATCGCGCCGATGAGCGCGGTCCAGGCGGCAGGATCGGTGAAGTTCCCGGTCTTCATGCTATAGAGCACGAACGTGACGACGCCGGAAGCGATCGTCAGAAATCCCTGGATGGTGGTCTTCGACATGATGAGGTACTCCCGTCTTCAAGATGCCCGCAGCTCCATCGGCCGGCGCGGGCCCCCCGGCCTGTTTCACATTGTTCGACGATGTTTCACGCGACGACCCATCGGCCCTCGCGAATGAAGCCGTGGTCGCCGCACTTCTCACCGCTCGGCAATTCGGCGCAGCACAGGAGGCTCGGCGAAACGGTCAGCGGCTCCCAGCTCAGCACCTGCCACAGGCTATTTGCATTCGTGAAGATCCGCCTGACTTCTGGGGTGTCGAAATGAATCGCGGCCTCGCACAGTGTTCCGTCTGGCCGGCGATGCATGATGCTCGCCCCCGCGCGCTCGATGTCGGCGATCTCCTTGCATTGAGGGTTGAGCTCTCGGTCCGGCCTCCAGCAGAAAAACTTGAGCCGATGCGTGGGGGCCAGTTCGAGATCGAAGACCTTCCATCGCTCTTCGCGCCATTCCTGCCACCTCTGCCATTCTGCGTCAGTCACGCCTTTAACCTTTCGGGATCTGCGAATTCAAAATGTTGTGGATCGTGCCGGCTGCCGTGGAAGTACCCGCCCCACGTGAAGCCTTCGGCCTCGAAGCACTCGATGACGTAGGGATGGATCCGGTCGGCTGTCCCGGATCCCATATGGTTGTCCGCGACGTCCAGATCGACCGCGATCCCGAGCGAGTGCATCGATGGCTTTTTCGAGCCCCGCTGCCTGCGGAGCGCGTAGCAGCCGCCGAAATCCCCGATCGTTTGCCACACTTCCTTCCGCTCGTAGATCCGCTCGAAGGCCTCCTCGAAGAAGGGCGCGAGCTTTCGGTGGCACCGAAACGTCTTCACCGCCTTCGACGGGATCCACGAGAGAGGGAGCGGCGCCGGCAGGAGCGCGTATCTGAGATTGAGCGCCTCCCAGGCCGGCGCGGCCGTCCCCTCATGGTTCACGTCGAGGAATGGATCTCCGAAGATGGCCGTAGCCTCTTCCCAGCTGAGCGTCTTCATCATCGATCGTCTTCTCCCGTGCGCCGGTAGCGGGGCAAACGCTCGAGGATCCGATCGAGCTTCCGGTTCATCTCGCGGATGTCCTGCTTCATGTCGTCCTGACGCTGCTCGACGGCCGTTACGCGGGCCTGCGTGCTCGCAAGCTCGGCTGCGTTCGTGATGCGGAATGCGAAGTAGCCCGTGACCGCGGCGATCACGAGCGAGAGCGCGGCCGTCACGATATGACCTTTCGCGCCGTTGCCGTTCGTTCCCGTCATCACTTCGCTCATGGAGCGGCCACAGTCCGCACGAGCTGCAGGTCGTCCAGATACATCGTGCCGGTGTAACCGTTCAGGTTGATGTCGCAGTAGAGCTCGTTGCGGTCAGCTGTGAGCCCGATCGAGACCGAGCGGGTGACGAAGGCGCCGGACGTGTCCGCAAGCAGCCCGAAGGTGGCGCTTTGGGCCATGCCATCGAAGGGGGCGCTCGAGAGCCCGAGCGAGAACCCTCCGGTGCCGCCTCCCGACGTCAGCGCGCCGACCGTCTTCTGCTTCACCGAGAGCTGCCAGGTCTCGAGGTTTCGGAACTTCCCTCGCGCGATGATCCGGATCAGCTTCCCGCTCTGATTCGTGAGGATGCACTTCTGGGAGGCGAGGCCTTCGTAGACGTTCGCCGGATTCTTCTCGATCGAGAAGACGACCCCTGAGGCCTGGTTGCTGAATGCGTCGGCGAGCCCATCGGCGTTCGTGTCTTGCTCGAAACCGCCGAAGCCGGCCAGGATATTCGTGCTCTTCGGAGGGCGTCCGACCGGCTTCACCGGGAGCCTCTTTCGCTCTCCGAGGAACGCGGCCCAGCGGCCCATGAAGGCGAAGGCGTCGTCGAAGCGGTTGGAAAGCGTCGTCCCGCCGGCGAGGATGCCCATCACTGCCGAGGAGTAGGCCTGGTCGGCCGTGACCGATCCGATCGAGAAGTACCAGTCGTTCTCGCCGACCCGGAATCGGACGAAGGAGTTCGAATTCGAGCCGAGCCGGAAGAAGATCGCATGGTTGTCGTTCTGCGCCTCGCCGGCGCCGCCGCTCGAGCGGTGCCAGCAGCCCACCGAAAAGACGTCGCCGGCGGCGACCGTAGGCGTGAGCGCCTGCTGGATATAGTCGGGCTCGGACGTCGTCGCGTGCTTCGTGAGCAGCCGCGCGACGGAGATCACGGGCGGTGCTGGGTCGTCCGTGCCGATCGACCAGGTCGCGGTCTTCGTTCCCTGAAGTCCCCAGCTGTCGGGGATCCCGTCCGCGTTGGTGTCGGTGTCGAAAGACGGGTTGAGGAGGAGATTCGTCGCCGGCGTGACCCCATCCATCGCCTGCGCGTAGTAGATCTTCGGGACCAGGACGATGTCTTTCCCCAGGCCGTCCCAATCGGTTTCCTTGCCCTTCAGGAGGACGTCCACCTTGCCCTTCAGCGTGGCGTCGGTCTTCGAGACGATCACGCCCGGGCGGATTCCGAGAAGGTTCCGGTTGTTGTCCTCGATGTAGACCTCGACCGCGGCTGTGCTCATGTCGCGCGCTCCGCTCACGTCGTTCAGGGTGAAGCGGATGATCGGGCCCTGGTCCCCATCGAGGACCGGATTCAGCTCTTTCACGCGGGCACCGCCTTCACCCGGAACTTGAAGATCCGGGAGCTCGTGCGCACGAAGGAGCGCCCGGCGGCCGTAACCAGGTAATAGTCGGGCGGCATGAGCTGGAAGCGGACGAGGACGAGCTTCTCCGCGGTGGGGAATTCATCGCCGCGAAGGCGGTACTTCGTCTTTCCATTCACCGTGTCCACCGCCGCGTCCCGGATCACGTGCGGGGTCTGGTCGGCGATGCAGAAGAAGATCCGCGCGGCATAGCCGTTCAGATTGCGGACTGTCTCCCCGCCGTCGTTCTTCCAGAGGTAGGAGATCAAGCGGCCGACGTCGCCCACGTGCACCTCGATCGGCGGCCCGTCTGGATTCAGATTCGGCACTGCGGTGTTGCCTTCCTTCCCGTCGTCACTGCCCCACTCCCGGCGGTCCCTGACCACCTGGCTTTACTAGTAAAGTCCTAGCGCTCTACTTGCTGGCCCCGATGTCGTACTCGGCGAACTCCGCCTCGATCCCTTCCATCATCAGCTCCACCCCTCCGTCCAGGTCCGCGGCTGCGCTGGAGGGATCCGGCCCCTCGGCCTCGAAGACCTGCTCTGAGGAAGCGTCCAGATCAAGCGGGCTCATGTCAGGGCACCTCCGGGAGCTCGCTCTCGAAGACGATCTCCCCCGGTTCCGGATCCGCTACGTCCTGGTAGAGGATTGGCGTGACGATCGAGGGCGCGGCCGGCGGGGCGAGATAGACCACCTGGTTCCAGTCGCGGAGCACCGGCCCGTACTGACTGTCGGCCTGGGGCCAGCTCTGCACCTTGGTCTGGTCGGCGTAGTAGCCGAGCGGATCCCGCACCTGGAGAATGAAGTTTCCCCGGTCGCGCCAGGCGTATTTGAGCGTCGCCGCTGCGTCGCGGTAGTAGTCGAGCGCGCGGACCGCGTTCCCATAGATCGTATTCACCGAATCCCCGAAGCTGATCTCCCCGTTCGAATCCGAGGCCGTCCAGGGGAAGATCTCGATTCCGAGCCCGTCCACGAGCCGCGCTTCGATCCCGGCCTGGCGGACGCCCGTCGAGGCGTCCTCCATCGTGAAATTGCAGACGCCGTACTCCTGCGCCGCGACGCCGTTCGGATCGGTCGTGAGAAACGTCGAGTTCGGGAATCGCGGTGCACTTCCGCTCCAGCGGTGCCTCACGAGCTTCATGGGCGTCGCCGGAGAGCTCGTCATTCGGATGTCGGCGGTATTCGTACCGAAGAAGGCCGCGTCCCTGACCTCGGGGACCACGCTGATATTCCAGAGCATGAAGCCGATCGAGCCCGTGATCGTGAAGGTGAGCCGCTCCGCCCTCTTCGTGAAGAAGTTCGTGACGCAGGTCGCGTTCGTATTGTCGGCCATGAAATTGACGTTGTAGAGCACGGGCACCGCGCTTCCCGAGCTCCCGAGCTGGATCACCGTGGCCGCGCGGATCAGGGTGTTCATGATCTCGCAGAAGGTGACTGAGGCGTTGTTCGCAAGCAGCACGCCTCCGGTCTCGCACTCGATGATCGAGCCGTAGATCCCGAGGTTGCACGGAAGCGAGATGCTGGATCCGCCTCGAATCTTCGGGCCGCGCTTTCCGCTCGCCACATTCCCCGAGGCGACCTTCGTTCCGGCGTAGAGATAGGTGTTCGATCCCGCGAGTGCGGTGAACTGCTTCCCGGCGAGGATCGTGATCACGTCGTCCGTGATCGTGAGCGTGGTGAGCGCCGTGCCCGGGCTGTTTCCGAGCTGGACCGTCAGCTGCTGGTGGTAATTCTTGGGCGCCGTGCCGAGGTCCGCGAACTGTGCCGCGGCGAGCGCGGAGATCTCCGCGTCCGTGTGCGTGCCGGGCGCGCCGGCGTGGTTCGTCCCGTCGGCGTCGTCGTAGATGAGGACCGTGGTCCCTGGAACCGTGATGCCCATCTTCCTCGCTCACCAGGTCGCCACTTCCGCCTTGATGGCGTCGCGGCGGTCCGCTAACCGGGCCAGGAGTCGCGTGCGGATGGCGTCCCGCTCGGCCGTAGTCAGGACCGAACTGGTGGAATCGCCCACCTTCATCTGCGCGAGCTGGCGAAGGCGGTTCAGCTCCTTGATCTCCTGGATCGCGTCGTCGACCAGACCGACTCCGTTTGCGTCGAATGCCACTGCTTACTCCTTTCCATCCGGCAAGGTCCGCGGCACGCGCCCCGTCGCCGGCAGAACCATTTGACGCTCGCGCTTATAGCGCATCGCATTCACGACGCCCTGCTTCAGCTGCTCGAGCATCACGACCAGGTGCGCGGAATCGACTGGAGCCTTGGGCTCGAGCGCGAGATCTCCGTTGCCGTTGAACCCGATCAGCGCGATGACTTCCTGGATCCCGCTTCGATTGATCGTTTCGCTCTTCACGACTTCCTGATCCGCCACTTCTTCCTCCTCCTAGTAGTGCAGCACGGTTGCTCGGAAGGTCCCGCTCGCGGGGTCCTCGGTCGCGGCCCGTTTGCATCGCACGGTCACAGTTCCGGATGAGCTGACCCATCCTGAGAACGACGCCGTTGTGCTCACCGAGCCGTTCGGCACGCCGACGATGACGGGGTCTCCGACCGCGGCGCCGCCCACCGAGATCGTTAGGTCGTCCGTGGTTCCGCTCGGAAAGTCGAGCGTCGCGGTCGCCGAATAGATCGCCTGCACGAGAGGGCCGCCGACGTAGATGCCCTTGTTGGCGCGCAGCGAGTCGTCGATGACAGATGTGCCATGAACGTCCCAGGTGTGCGTCGGCGTGCCGGTTCCACCGATCTGCCCACCAGGTACCCCTGACGTATGGTCGAGCACCATCCAGGGGGTGTTTGATCCCAGATCGGCGACCTTGAGCTGCTCGCCCTGCGTCCATCGGAGATAGGTGCTTGCGCCGTTCGTGGAGAGACTGAAGTCCGGCGTTCCTGCGCGCTGCAGTTCGATTTTCGGGGTGTAGATGCCGCTCGCTGAGGGTCCATTGAGAAGCAGGGTCACCGTGTCGGCAGCAGTCGTTCCGCCGTTTCCGAAGACGCTCCTCTGCGGGATCCCACTCTTCTGCCCCACCGTGAGGACGCCGATCACGTTGAGCGAGTCGGTGATCGTGGCCTTGGTCTTTCCCACGAGGCTCCCCTCGGCGGTCACCGAATCCGTCGCCGTGACCGGGCCCGCTGCCCAAAGTGGCCCCCCAATCGTCGACCCTCCGAAGCCCTTGAAGTAATACCCAGGCGAAGAGGAGCCGGGTGTCCTGAACTCCAAGGCGTCGGTCGCGCTCTGCCTGAAGATGACGGGGTTTGCGGAATTCGAGGCTGTATTCCGGAGGTCGATCGTCGTCTTCGCGACCAGATGCCCGCCGGAGCTCTCGACGTTTCCGCCGGCACGTACATAGCCGGCTGAGCCGCTGCCGTCGACGATGACCGAGTCCTTCACGGTCAGCTTGTTGCCGATGTCCGTGGCGCCCGAGATCCATGACGATCCCGTCACGTTGAGTCCAAGGTCCGCCACGACTTTCTTGTTGGCACGCAGCGAGTCCGCAGCGATCAGCTTTCCGCCGAAGTAGGAGTCGCCGGCGTCCACTCTTAGAGACTGGTTCAGATTGCCGCCGCCAGAAGCAGCCCCCGAGATTCGAACCCCGAAATTGTTGTTACTGCCCTGCGTGATCGCGGGCACCACGAGGCCCGTCGCGTTCGTGATCGTGCCGCCTGACTTCTCGATCTCGAACCGCCCACCGAAGGCGTCCGTAATCGTTCCGGTTGAGCTGTTCTCGGTGCCAGCGATTCCACTCACGCCGTACGCGGTCGTGATCGTCCCGGTGCCGGAATAGAACCTGGCAATCCCGCGGGAACCGATGGCCGTTGTGATACTGGCGTTCGCTCCGGTCGTGACCTGAGCGGTGTTGAGAGACCCGAACGCGGTGACGACGGACCCAGTGTTGTACATCGTGGTCGCGTTCTCGGAGCCGTAGAGCGCACCGGTAATGGCTGCTCCGCCGCGGTGCTCGCTATAGGCACCAATGGCCATGCCGGTGGCCATGTCTCCGCCTCCCGAACCTCCCGAGCCATAACGGTTGATCGCATGCAGACCGTTCAAAGAGAGGTTCGTGAACGCGCTCGTTCCCGTGAAATTGCTCACGATGTCCACGTTCTTCGAGGCCTGACCGCTGGTCGCCGATCCAAGTGCCAGCGTCTTGTCGGAGTAGATGAGCGGGGAGGTGGCTCCGTTCCCACCGGCCACAGCACCGCCAAAGTAGGCGGCTCCTTTCGACACGAACGTGCTGGCTGATGTCAGCGAGTCCGCGATTTCAGCAACGTCGTCCACGACGAGGGTGCTGGCCTGCATGCGCACCCCCGCCTTGGCGGTGTAGGTCCAGTTCGTCTGTGAAAGATCGTAGTCGCCGAGGCCGGGATTCCGAACGATGTTCCCCGAGATGAAGGCATTGCTCGAGCTGTCCGCGAGGGACATCTCTCCCGTCTGGACCCCGTACTCGCCCGGGTCGATGATCGTGTTCCCGACGACGTCGGTTTTCGAGATGCGCTTCGTCGTGGCGGTTGAGCCCGACCAGTAGAGCTGCACCCCGCTCTTCTTCGGCCCCACGATCAGGTTGTTCGCGATCCGGTTCTTGTCCCAGGATCCCCCCGCCACGCAGAGGAGCCGCACCGCCGAGGCGTTGTCATTGCAGCCGAGGATAGTGTTCCCCTCCCACTTAAGCCCGCTGCAGGTATTCCCGGCATTGCACTCGCCATGGAGGGCGTGCCCCACGTCGATGAACGTGTTGTTGGTGACCTCGGGATTGATGATGTCGGCGTCCGATTCGGGCCAGGCCTCGAAGAAAATCGACCCGCCGGGCTTTTTGTGCCCGAGGATCATGTTGCCGGTGAACTTCACCCCGTTCGATCCGTCGGTATGCCATGCCTTGCAGTTGTCGATCAGGTTGCTCGGGCCGAGCGTGGAGCTGTCGGCGTCGACGTCGAACGCCCACAGCATGTCGTTGAATGCGGAAGAGGAGACGTTGAGCCGCTTCGCGGAGGAATCTGCCCAGACGCCGCTGCACCAATACGCCGCGTTCAGGTTCTGGTTGGCCGAGATTCTCGAGTTCGTGATCCGGACGTCCATCGCGCCGCCGCGGAGCGCCACGCCCGGGCCATACCCGTTCCGAATGACCTGGTCGTTGATCAAGACGCTGTCCGCGCCGTTTATGTCGATGCCGAAGGGAGACGTGGATCCGCTGAGGAGACCGAAGCCGTCGATCGTGTTCGTGATGGCCCGGAAGCTGAGGGCGGTGCTCGTGAGCGCGATCGCCGCATTCGGCGTGTTCCTGATCGTGCAGCCTTCGACGCTGCAGTTCGCGCCTGTCACGAGCACGCCGCGGCCCGAGGTCCGAATTGCCTTCTGGCCGTCGATCGTCAGGTTCTTGATGTGCGCATTCGACCCTGTGACCCAGAAGATGTCGTTGTTCCCGACGTTCACGAGGCGGGTCGAGTCGGACGTCCCTGCGACCGTGACGCCGCTCGTCACGAGGATCGGCGAGCCGACGAGGAGCTGACCGGCGGAGATCTGGACGTGCCCTCCCGTCGAGGCGTATCCGATCGCGAGGCGGAGCCCGACCGAGTCGCCGGCGAAGTTCGTAGCGACGTAGTCGTTCTTCTTCATCGCCCAGATGCCGTTACTCCCCGAATAGCTAGCTTCGGCTTTGGGCGGCGACGTCGAGGAAAGCGCGGAGACGGCGAGGACTGCTGCGAATACGACCGACTTCAGGATCCTGCGGAACAAACCCAACCTCCCAACCCCTGATGCACGCCCGGGCCCCAGCCCGCGGCGGTGACGCGGTTATCGATTCAGCTCGTAGATCGTGACGCTGTCGGTTCCGATGACTGCCTGCTCCGGCTCGAACCAGCGCGTCGCCGGATCCGGCCCGAGCTGCGGTTTCCCGCCTGTGACGGCGAGCGTGTCCCCGTTCCAGACGAACGCCATCACGGCGCCGCTCATGGGGTCCAGGAGCGGCTTCCCCTGCAGCTGGTCGGCCCAGCTCGAAAGAATCGAGTCGGCTCGCGCGGCGTCGTCCTGGGACGTGATCTTGAGGAGGCTTCGGAGCGCCGACCGCTCGAGGCGAAGGCGAGAGGTGACGGCCCGGAGGCTGTCGGACTCATGCTCGGATCGACGCCAGCTCCTTTCGCACCATGCGGCGTAATTCGACGCGGCCGCGAAATCCGAGAACTTCACCATGTCCAGCCGCGCGGCCGCGGGGGCCGGCTCTGCAGGTCGCCTCGAGCAGCCGGCCAGGAGCAGCCCGGCCAGGACGACAAGAAGCGTGCGCATCAGATGACCTCCCTCAGGACGACGCGGCGCCGCGGATAGCTGCCCCGCCCGCCGATATCGTGAAGAAACCTCTTCACCGCGAACCTTCTGCCCGCCCACACGTTCGGCAGATACGGCCTCGCGCTCCCGGTCCCGCTCGCGGTCGCGCTCTGGTAGTCCATCGCGATCCAGTAGCAGGGGCCGTATTTCTCACCGTCGATAGTGAGCTCCTGCTTGTACCAGAGGTCCGGCCTTGGCCTGGTGAAGCTGACGAGCTGGAGCCCGGCGCCAGCTTTGGGGGCGTTTCCGTTTTGGACGCCGGTCAGGGCGTTGAAGGCTCCGCCGATCGCGCTGTAGATCCACGCCGTGGATCCGTCGCCGGCACCGACCGTGGTGTAGGCGGCGGGTACGGCAATCGGCAGATAGAACCGATCCGTCTGCCGCGAGAGCCCGATGTAGAGCCGGCCGGTTCCGGAATCGGCGATCAGCTTGAAGGCCGCCGTGTCCCGATAGTTCGTGTGATCGGTCGCGACCCGCAGGTAGTAGTCGAGCTGCTGGTTCCGGAACCCGCTCGGCTTGATCCCGAGGTCCTCGAGGTAGCGGAACTCGGTCACATGCCCGACCTGCAGCTTGTAGAACTTCTGCGTGAGCGAGGCGGTCACGGTTAGCCGGGGACGCGCCGCGCGGCGGCCGTACCATTCGGCCATCGTCTGAGCGGTGCTGACGACCGGTGTCGTCATGTTCTGCTGGACGACGAAGGGCTCTTCGACGACGAGCTGCTCGAGCTTACCGAAATAGCTTTGCGAAAGCGGGTTCTCGTAGATGTAGCTTGCGGCGGCCGGACGGTCGGGATAGCCGTGCGAATACTTGAAGAGGACGCTGTTCTGGATGTCGCTCCAGCCGAGGCGCTCCACCTCGAAATCATCGACGTCGATATCGGCCGGACCGATCCAGCCGTCCTCCGAGATCGAGAGGTAGTTCCTCGAGGAGTCCGGGTTCATGTCGTCCGGGAAGCAGCGGGCCGTGCCGTCCTCGATGTGGATGTCCATCGGGAAACGGTCCGTGAGAACGTCGAGGGCCTCTCCAGCATGAACCTCGTTCGGGCCCCCGAAGGAGATGAGCGTGTCGTTGATCGTGGAGAGGATCCCGGTCGAGCGAGCGTCCACAAAGTTTCCGAGCGTGCCCGACGTTGCGTTGACCGGCAGCCCGGCGACCGCCTCGACGATATGCCGCGCGACGTCGCACGGCTTGGTGATGGCGCCGCCGGGGGTTCCGGTGTATTTCCCGGATCCGTCATCCGCCTGGAACTCACCGCGCGCGAAGAAGTCCGTACCCTCGAGCTGCTCACTCAGCTCCTTCATGACCTGGAGCGTGCCGCGACCGTTCGTGTCCGAGAGGTCGCCGAAGCCCGGGTCGCCGGGGCGATGCCTCTTCCGCTTGCCCCTGGGCTTTTTCCAGCGGCCGTCGGGCGTGTAGTAGTCGCCCCAGCCCGGGCCGCGCCATGCCGGGCTCATCTTCTTCGGCACCTGCGGATAGAGAACCTCGACCATCAGCGCCATGCCGTGGAGATGCACCTGGTCCGTGCCGGCATTCCCGCCTCCGAGGTCGATTACCTCGGCCTTCATCTGGAGATGCTGCACGGCCGTGCTTGCGTTCTTTGCGAGGAAGCGCCCTGCCTGAAAATCGGCCTGGCAGCTCGCGTTCGGATCTCCGGCGCCGCCCGTGTAGACGGCATTCCGGAAGTTGTACTGGACGTACCGCAAGACCATGAATTGCACGCTCCGGCTCGTGCCGGCGGGGATCGTCACGTCTGTTGCGACCGCGTCCAGGTAGCCGTTCGTACCGACTGCGTCGTAGGGATTGAAGAGTCCGAAGCGGACCTTGCGCGACTTGGTCGCGTGCGCGTTGTCCACGTCGACGATCACGCTCACGCTCTTCACCTGGGCGATCATGGGGACGTCGGGGCATTCGAACGCCCACTTGTAATCGGTGCTCGTGCTAGCAACGTAGTTCGTCGGATCGTCGTCGATCAGCTTCTGAAGATCGGTGAAAGCGGCCGCGTTCTCCGTGCCGACGGCCGAGGGCCGCACGAAGAAGAAGACCTTGGGGGCCGAGTTGACCAGGACCTCGAGCTTCGAGACGTCGTTCGTATACGTGAAGGAAGCGGCGTCCACCAGGCCGTAGCAGCCGATCGCGGAGTCATAGACCCAGAGATCCCCGGGCGTTGACGGCGTGTCGGCGGTCGGAGCGGTGAAGATCCGCGCGGCCGAGACTCCGTCGTGCTTTGCGAACCGCTTCAGAATCTGGACCGCGGTCTGATCTTCGGCGAGCACGACCCCACGGATCCCGGGCATCGGGAAGTTGAACCAGCCAGGGGCGTTCCTGTTCGCGGTCGAGAAGAGCAGATTGTCCGCGACGCCGTAGCAGCGGCCGACCATGGCGCTGATGCTCGCGTTCGGGGCCTTCGGGAAGCCGACCTTGGTGACGATGTCGCCGAGCGCGGTACTCGAGAGAGCCTTGCGCGCCGGCGACATGACGAGCTCGGTGACCCAGACGCCTTGCTGGGAGAATCGGGACGGACCGATCTGGCTGATGACGCCCTTCCAGACGAGCTCCTGCGTTTGCTCGTAGGCGTGCCATTGGTACAGCTCGACCGTCGCATCGTAGAACTTGATCGTGGCGAGCAGCTCATCGATTGTCTTTCGAATCGCGCTGTCCGACGAGACGGAGATCATGCCTCCGATCAGAAGCACCTCTCCGCTCGCGCTCGAGTCGCGGCCAAAGCCGCCCGCCTCCTCGCTGAATTCACCCCATGACGCGATCACGGGATAGACCGGGGGCCCGCCCGCATAGATCGGCGTGCCCTCGGTGACTGGCAGCAGGATCCCGTCCAGCGTGACGAACTCGCCACCCTCGGTGCCGATGATCGTTCCCTCGCCCGAGGCGACGATGTGCGCCGTTCCCCAATAGAACGTATAGGCCGTCCCGTCGACGTCCGTCGTCGTCACCTTCATGTATAGCTGAGAGTGGCCGGAGCCAAACCCCATGCGGGTTTTGAGGTCCATCAGTACCAGGGCTCCGTAGCGATCTGGATGGACGTCTCGAACTGATCCTGCAGCGGCCGGCGTGCGGCCCAGCGCGGGTTGACGCGAACGAGCTGGAAGTCGGCCCGCGCGTAATTGCGGAGGCCCGTGTACTGGAGGAAGAATGCTCGGTTGTTGTTGTCGAGGTCGAAGAGCTCGTCGCGGATGGTCTGCCAGGTCGAGGCCGTCGCGCGGTTCAGATTGAGCTCGAACTCCTGGTCCGTGGATCCGCCGCGATTGGTGTAGACGATGCCGGACGCCGTCTTCATCTCCTGCGTCTTCGAGACCAGGGCGTAGTCGCCCGGCGCCGGCGTATCGGCGCTGAAATCGTTCGCCATCGATTTCACGCCGGTGCAGATCGCGAAGGCGAAGATCTTCGCCGTGCGGGTCCCTGATCGATCCGCTACGTACTGGTAGAGCCGGACGTATCGCTTTGTGCCCCAGCTCGCGACGACCGCGTAATCGACGGTAGGCCCACGCTTGTCGAGCGTGAATGTCGCCTTGTTCACGGCGAACGTGCCGGCGACATTGTCCGAGGCGTCCACCTGAACCTTGATGACGTTCTGGTCGCAGCCGCGGGCGTCGTAGGCGATCGCGACATAGCAGGCGCCCGTTGGCGCGCTCGAACCGGCGTCTCCCGCCCAATACTCATCGCTTGAGCTATCGGTTGGTTTCCAGGCAGCCGCCCAGCTCGTGTCGCGGACATTGTCCTGGTGGTAGCCGCCTTCGGTGGAGGATGGCGTGAGCGCCAGGGCCGCCGTGTTCGAGTAGTGGAAGATGTCGTCGAAGAAGAGGAGGGTATCGACCGCCATCAGCCGGTCCCCCGCTCGTCAGCTCGATAGATCTCGGGAATGATGTAACGGCGGGTGATCTTCCGCCAATCGACGTCGCCGGCGCCGTGGAGGTGCATCTCGACCACGACCGGTCTCCGCGCGCCGGCGGAGCCGTTCGCGGAGGCCTGCTGCGCGGGCGCGCGAAGGGCGCGCTCGAGGAACGCCTCGAGGCGATCGGTCGTCCGGTGAGAGAGCACGGTCTCGCCCTGGCCGAGTAGCGCCGGCGCCGTGTCGGCGCCGCGGATCCCGGAGACGATGACGCCGCTCTGGGCATGGATGATGCGCGAGGCTCCGAGCCGAGTGATCGACCCGCCGGCCTGAAGCTGGATCGGGCTCAGGTAGGCGCCGTCTCCCCCGAGCGCGCGGACCGTTCCCCCCATCTGTAGCTGCGCCGCTGCGAGGGGTCGGATCGTGCCGCCTTGCTGGAGGACGCTTGCGAATCCGCTCAGAAGCCCGCCTACCAACATGCCGCCTGGCCCGCCGATCGAGGCAGCGGCCATTTGCGCGGCAGCCTGCAGGATCGCCTTCATGATCATCGCGAGCGCGTCCGTGAACTTCGCCTGACCGGTCATGAGCTGTGCGGCCGCAAACCCGACGGTCTGCGCCAGGCTCAGCACCTGGTTCGCCATCAGCTTCCCCAGGTCGAGCTGCGAGAGCTTCGTCTTAGCCATTACGCCCTGATATCCGATCAGCGCTGCGCTGAACTGGTCCGTTCCGATGCGCGCCTTTCGGAGGACGTCGGGCGCCTTCTCCCCGAGCGAGTCGAGGAAATCCATCAGCTCATCCTCGCCGCGCTTGACGTCGGGCACGTTCATCTCGCCCTGCTCGCTCTTTGCCGGGCCCTGGTAGAGCTGCTCGTTCAGGCGCTTCAGGACGTAATCTGGCAGCGGCTGATACTGCGGCCGCGGAGGAGGCAGGCCGGCCTCGAAATCAAATCCCGGCACGTTCCGCGTGATCCCGAGCTTCACCTCGTCGGCGATCCTCTTAGCGGCCGCCGCCTGACGCTCGTAGGCATCGGCGAGTCTCCCGTTGATCGCCTCGAGCTCCTCGGCGGTGGTCGCCTGCTCCTTCATCGACTTGAGCTTGTCGATTTCCTGCTGCAGCGTGATCGCGCCGATCTGAACCTGGCGATCGAGCGTAGGAAGCGTCTGCTCGGCGAGCACCTTCAGCTTCTCGCGGGCGAGGCGCTCCTGCTCGAGCACATTCAGGTACTTGGCGCGAGTCGCCGAGTCCTGGCGCCGGTCTTCTTCGTCAGCCGAGGAAGACGGTCCGCGCGGGGGCGCGATCGAGCGGGGCGGTGCCTTGAGGGTGACGCCCCCCGCCTCGGGCGCTCCGCTCGGCACCTCGTAGAGATCCTTCACCTTCTCGAGGTCGGGATTGTTCGCGAGCTCAGCGGCTTCGGACGCGGCACGGGCGAGCGCGTTCAGGAAGGGACCGAGGATCTGCGCTGAGGTGACCCCGAATGCGTTCCCGAGACCTGTGAGGCTCGATCCGAGCTGATCGAATGCCGCGTCCGCGCGGCGTGCGACCGCTTCTCCCTCGGGGCCGAGTGCGAGGCCCAGCTTCCGGGCTTTCGCCTCGGCTTGGTCCAGGGGCGTCAGGAGCGCGGTGAGCGCGGCCGCGTTCCGCGAGATTGCAGGGCCGAAGAGCTTCTCGGCCTCGTTGATCCGCTCCTGGTCGCTCTTCAGCCCGCGGAGGTAGTCCTGCGCCTCGCGGAAGGCGTCGCCGGCGGCGCGCATGTGCCCGGCGCTGTCGGTGACGGAGATCCCGATGTCGCGGAAGTTCTTCGCGGCCTGGCTCGCCGGATCCTTGGCCTCGCCCATGGTGGAGGCGAAGTTGCTGAGGGCTCGATCGACGACGCCGACGCTGATCCCGGTCTCACTCGCCACCGTCCGCATCCCGGCGATCTCTCCAGTTGTGAAGCTCGTCGAGGCGGCCATGAGGTCGAGCTCTTCCTGATAGCTCGCGATCCGCGCGGCGCCGGCGATCATGGCGCCGGCGAGAGCTCCGAACGCGCCCACGCCCGCGCCGGCGAGCAGGCTCGTCTCCGTGAGCGAGGCGGCGATTTTTCCGAAGGGTCCGGGAAGGAGACCTGCTTTGCCGGCGAGCCCCTCGAGGACACCGCGGAGGACCTGGCCGGTGCCGGAGAACTGCTGCTGCGCGCCGGAGGCGAGATTGAGCGCCTCCTTGTACTGCCGCGTCGCCGCGGCGAGCTGGGCCTTAAGCTGGCCGACGTGCGCATCGGTATTGGCCGATCGATTGGCGGCTTCCTCGGCCTTTTTGATCTGGACGGTGAGGGCGTCGATCTCGTGCGCGAGCCGGCCCACCTCGGCGAATTGGGCCGTCGCTTTGACGTTGATTTCGACGTTGTTGCTGGGCACCGCTGCCTCTCTACCGCGTCATCCGTTCGTATCGCGCGCGCGCGGGATGCCCGATCGGGATCTGTTCCAGGATCTGGGGCACGAGCTCGCGCATCGCTTCGTTCTGTTCTCGCTTCCGTCGCGCCTCGCCCACGTTCCCGGTCACGGGATCCGCGGCTCCATCCTCAGGCTTCGCACGCTCGGCCTCCCACTCGTTCGCCCGGGCGAGGACCTCGCCATCGAAGGCGGTCGCGAACAGGGTCCAGCCCTCACCAGGCGGGACGATGCCGGCGCGCTCCGCGGGGGTGTATTTCGGGAATGCCTGACAGATGTTCTTCAGCGCAACGCAGGCCTCAGCTGACTGGAAGAATCCCCCGCGCGTCCTCGGCCGCTGGGCCTTCGGTCGCGATCGGTTTGTCGATCTCAAGGAGCAGGAAGCTCACGTCGTTCGCGGGGAGATCATCGGCCGGCGGAATCTCGGTCGATACCTTCCCACGAAACGCCATCTTGAGGATGCTCGCCCGCACGAGCTCGGCGTTCACCGCCGCTTGGCGCGCCATTTCCTGCGCGCCGCGCTCGACCGCAGCCTCGCTCGTTTTTCCGAGGATCGCCGGAACGGCGCCGAGGATGCGATAGACCTCCGACTGCCGCGCGGGCCGGATGGTGTAGACGATGCCGGAGGGAGCGGTGACGTCCCGCTCCCCCGCGGCGTAGAACTCCTGCAGCACTTCGTTCATCGTTCCCCCCTTTTGCTCCAAACGCTTACGTGGCGCTCGTGTAGACCATCTTCACGTCGGCCTGAGTCTCCTGGTAGCACTTGCCCCGGACGCTGAATCCGACGGGGCCGTTGCCCTGCACGTTGATCTTCGGCGTGTCCCAGGCGACCGGTGCCGTCGTTCCCGTTGCGAGGAACTCGAGCGAGTCGTTGGCGTCGATGTAAGCCTTGGCGCGGAAGTTCCGCTTCGTGGCCGCGATGTAGTCGGTCATGATCGTGACCGCATTCGTCGCAGAGATGTTGTCGAACCATCCCTCGATATCGACGTAGACGTTCGGGAAGTCGGCCCGCGTCGGAAGACGGAGTACGAGCCCCGAGGCCGCTCCGAGTTGCGGCTCGTAGAGCAGGTTGTTCTCGAGCGTGATCGTGACCGCCTTCATGACCATTGCGGTCGTGGGCGGATTCGCGGATCCCGCGTAGAGCCCGCTGTTCGCGCCGCTGACTGCGTGCTCCCAGCTGAACGTCGAACCCGAGACGTCCACGAACGCGATCGGCGTGGCGTTGTCCTGGAGGTTCTGGCCCGTGCCCGCGAGACGGAACTTGACCGTCTCGTTCGCCTTCATCTCCACGATGAATCGATCCACGCAGGCGTCCCGGACTTCGTAGGTCCGGACGTTGTTGAAGGTCTGCCGGAGCGTGAGGCCGCGGTTGTAGAAGACGCTCCCCGAGTCCGCGGTCGACGGATCGACCGGCGGGTTGTTGAGCTCCATCGTGTGCGTGAACGGCGCCGAGGCTCCGGCCTTCGTCCGCTTGCCCCAGGCCGCCGTGAAGAGCGGGAGCCAGGCCGTGGAGTTTCCGACGAGCTCGAAGCCGTACTCGAATGGCACGAGGTTCATCGTGTTCCAGGTCTGAGAGGGCTTGGGCATGATCGCCACGGTCGTGATCCGCGGCATGACCGAGCTCACGGGGCTGATCGGGGATCCGTCGCGCAGGTGCGCGGCGGTGATCGTCGGCGTGGCCGGCGTGCCGAAGGCCGTCTGGCCGCCGTAGGCGACGTAGGATTCGTATCCAATTGCTACCGGCATTACCGATCACCCCCTTCCACGCGAAGGGAGAGGACGTCGGCGGGCGCCGCGGGCGCGGCCGCGGGCACGGGCGTGACCTGGTCCTCGACGATCCGGAAGCACTTCATGCCGTAATCCACGGCGAGCGGGCCTTCGTAACCCGGCTCGCGCGTCACGGGGAGCTTCCTCGGGTTGAGCTCGAGGAGCTCCTTCGCGAAGTCCTCCGGCACCTGAACCGGCACGCCCTGAGGGAAAACGAAGAGGCCGTAGCGCTCGTGCTTCATCGGAAGCTCGAGCTCGGGCCCGTCGAACACTACGGTCTCCATCTGCTGCTGCTCCTTCTCAACCGGTTGCGACCGGGAACTGGTAGGTGATGATCCACTCGCTGAAGAAGACGCCTACCGTCGTCCGTTCATCGATCTGCTCGTACCAGGGCTCGATCGGCTTCGCCTGCCACGTCGTGATGGCGTTCGGCGTCGTCTGCCCCGGGTATTTCCGTTGAAGGTTTCCGAACATGACGCGCTTGAGATCCACGGCCATGCCGAGCAGCGCCGTGTCGATGTCCTTCGGCTGCTGCATCGCGCCGGCGATGACGATCGTCTTCTGGCAGCGGACCGCGAGCGGCCCGCCGATCTGCCCCTCGGGCGCCATGTCGGGGCCGGTCCAGATCACGAAGACGGATCCCTTCTCGACCGCCAGGTCGGAGAGCTGCGTGTAATCCGGCGGGAAGTCCGCGCGAATCACGGCCCCGATGTTCACGGAGTAGCCGTTCGATCGCGTGACCTGGGCGAGCTCGGCCGGGAGCACCGTCTTCACCAGGTAGATCTCGGTGTAGGCGCCGTTGATCACGCTGCCGCCTGCCCGCCGCTCCAGGCGAGATGCGAGAGCCTGAGCCTCCGGATCTCGCGCGAGACAGCGGCCGTGATTCGATAGGCATCCCGATCGGTCGGGCTCCAGGGGGCGCGCCGCGGCATGTTGGGCGTGCCCTCTTGGTGGAAGCCGCCGTAGGGCACTGTCGATCGAATCGTGAGCTGCTTCGGTTCCGAGATCACCTGGCCTTCAGGGCCGCCGAGCAGCGAGGCCTTGAGGCGCCCCGTCCGCTCAAGGATCTTGGTTCCCGGGTAGCGCTGCGCCTTCCAGGCCGCGTAACGCGGCGAAAGGCGCGCCCACGCGCCCGCGCGCGTGCTCCCGCCCTCGCTCTCAAAGGCCTCCGACGCGATCTCCCGCACGGCCGTCACGGCCGCCGGCCAGAAGGGCCGGAAGTCGCTCAGCGCGTACGTGAGCGATCGGAGGTCGCCCGCGACCGCGCGGAGCTCGCCCTCGCCGCTTGAGATCGAGAGCTGGAGCATCAGTACCGAGTCGCTTTCCCGATTGTGGGATCGATCGAGGGATCGCTCGAGACGGTCCCATAGCTCGAGCCCATGAGGTAGCTCCAGGGCGGATCCTGCGTGTCCGCCGCCGGCGAGAACTCGCCCGCCTTGATCTCATCGATCAGCGCGTCGAACTCATCCCTGTAGCGGTCCACGAGGAGCTGGTCGTCTTTGGTTAGCTGGATCTTCCGGACGACGACGACGTAGTAGGCGACGATACCGGCGCCCTTCAATTTCAGCTCGCCGAGGAGATCCGTGTCGGTGATCGTTCCGGTCACGCCCGAGGCCTTGAGCACGCGGTTCAGCACGTTCGTGACCTGGGTGCACCAGTTCGTCACCTGGGTCGTCGTGGGAGGACCGCTTTGGTCGTCGATCGCCGCCCCGCCCGGCATCCGGGCGCGGACGTCGTCGATGTCGAAGAAGTTCGCCATGGGCTACGCGGCCATGCCCCTCTCGCGGTAGATCTGCGAGCGATCGAACCGCATCGCCTCCGCGAAGGACTTCGTCTTGGGATCCCATTCGAGGAAGAGCCGCGCCCGCTTGATCGCATAGAGGTGCAACGGCGGCACGTACCGATCGGAGATCTGGTTGGCCGCGATGATCTCGGCCTCCCAGAGCGCCTTGACGAAGTCGTTCTTGTCGTCGGGCAGGATGCCGAGGTAGTAGAGGAGGCCGATGATCCGGCCCCCTCTTCCTACCCACGGATCACCGGTGTCCGGGTTCACGTGAAGCGAGAGCCCCATCGGGAGCTCGCAGACTCGTGGAAACCGTCCGGTCGCCATGATCAGCAGCCCGTCGTCTTGCCCGAGGCCTTGGCGGTGACCTCGAACTCGTTCGCGATGTGCATCACGCGATACCACGTGCCCCACGGGTCCCAGGAATCGAACGGCACGTCCGCCGTCGGCTGCTCCTCGGGTCCCAGCGTGAGGCCGTAGGTCGTCACACCCTGGGCCGGGTTCGGATCGATCGCGAAGTAGTAGCAGACCGTCGTGTCGCTCCAGACGTATGCGCCCGAGGTCGCCCCGTCCTTCGCCGGCGTCGCCGTTTCGGCGCCGCCTGCCTTCGCCGCGTAGGGCACGTACCCGTTGTCGGCGCCCATCCAACGCGCCGCCACGGTGGGCGTCACGTTCTGGGTCGTCGCGAGGAGCAGGTAGCCCAGCTGCGAACGGATGAGGTTTCCGGCCGTGTTGGCTCCCACGGTCGCGAACCGCGCGTCCCAGAGGCCCGGCGGGAAGACGATCGTGTTCAGCCGAACGCCCGTCGCCTTGATGCAGGCGGCGTTCCGCGCCTGGAAGTCCTTCGGCGGATCGAGCGAGGCCGCGTTCCAGGCCGCACCGGCGGCCGTGCCGCCGATGTTGCTGGAATTGCGAATTAGCGACTCGCCCTTCACCTCGCGCGCGAGCTTCATCTTGTCCGTCAGCTTCCGCATGGCGAACGTTCCGAGGTCGATGTCGCCGAGGAAATTCCGGCGGTCGCTCTCGGTGATGAGGGTCTTCAGCGCGCGCGGAACGACGGTGTAGCTGTCGCTCCCGAAGCGGATGTCGATGACGGTCGCTTCCTTGTTACGCGCCCAGTTCGGGTCCTCGTAACGGAGCGAGTTCTCGGCGTCGCCCTTGTAGATGGTGACGGTGTCCCCCGGCGTGCGAACGGCCGGGAAGATCTTGGGGATGGAGTACGAATCGTCGGAGTTCATGAAGTCCACGACGATTCGGGTCAGGACCGGATCGATCGGCCTGACCTGTCGAAGTCCTTGCATCGGTCAGTCTCCTTTCTTTCGGCCCTGGATTAGGTGATTTCCATTTCGAACCAGTTGAAGACCGCGGCGAACACTTCGGCCTGGTTCGAGACGGCGGCGATGGAGCGGCCCCAGCAGAAATCGGTCTGGGTCTGCGTCCCGCCCTTGGTGGCTGCGATGAACTGCCCGTTCGTGGTCGCGGTGACGAGCACGTTGATCGCCACGCCTCCCGACCCCGAAATCATCTTCACCTGCTTCCCGCAGACGGTCTCGACGGAGACCGAATTGAAGGGCCCCGTGGAAGCGGGCGCCTTCGTCACGGCCTCGACGGCCACGCCGAGCGGGATGTCGGTGGTCGCGCCGGCGAGATCGCAGCGACCCTCGGTCGAGTCCTGCTTCAGGCCGTTTCCGACCGCGAGATCGGTGGAGGTGTTGATGTAGTCCCATGAGCCCTTATTCGCGTACGACATGGGTTACACCTCCTCCCCGGAAGGAGTGACGCCGGCGGGACGGCCTGCGGCCGCCGCCTTGCGCTTCTGCTCCTCCGCGTAGGCCTTCGCCAGGTCGGGGTTCTCGCGCTGGACGCGAGCGGCCGCCTGGGTGAAGGTGATGCGGTTGTCCGAGGTGGATTCCTTCTGGATCTCGGCGGTCGCGGCGAAGAACTTCGCCTCCGCGCTGTCCTCGGCGACCTTGCCCGCGCCGGGGGCACCGGCGGGGCGTGCCGGGAGAATCACCGGCCGCTCGGTCAAGTACTTCCGGAAACCCTCGACGTCGTTTGCGGCGAGGTAGGAGCTGAAGAGCCGCTTCATCGGCTCGCGCTCCGCCTCGGTGACGCGGGCTCCGCTGCGGTCGCTCTTGGCGGCATCGAAGATCCGATCGAACTTGTCGTCGTTCAGCTGCTGCTGAATCGATTCGTTCGTCTTCTTCACGCCCGCGAGCTCCTGCGAGAGCTGGACACGCTCGGTGTCCGCCTTCGCGTGGCGCTCGTTGGCCGCCTTGAGCTCCGCCTCCAGCTTCGCGGCACGCTCCCGCTCCTGCGAGAGGAGCACCGCGTTCTGGTCATTGGTGTCGCTCATGGTTTTCCCTTTGTTGTCGTTCCCTGAGTCCGGTCGCGTTCCCTGTCCGGACGAATCGGAGCCGCGACCGGCCCCCTCCGTGTCCGCCCGGTTGATCTCTTCCATCAGAGCCGCCGCTTGCTCGCTCATCAACACCGCGCCAGGCAATCGCTCCTGGAACGGCCGATTGGTGAGCGCGACGGCGTGCAGGAACGCCCCAACCTTCTTCTTCGCTTCGGGGTGGAAGTAGTCCTGCGAGAACTCCGCGGAGCTGAAGCGCAGCCGTTTCGTGCGGACGTGCTCATCTGCCGGAGGGTTGAGGTCGACGACCCCCCAAAGGATTCCCCCCTCCGAGTCCGCGTACTTCTCGATTTCGAGCGCTTTGAACCAGCCCGCCGCGAGGTCGTCTTCGAGGCTTGCGGGATTGTTCGAGCGGTGGCCGTAGTCGAACATCAGCTCGCCGCCTTGGTACTGACTGAAGTTCCGGACCATGTCCTCGAGGTCCGAGAGCTGGATGTTGAGCTCCTTCCCTCGGTACATGAAGGATCCGGTCCGGATGATGGCGATGCGCGCGCGCGTGCCCTGCACCTCGGGCGCGACCGCGGAGACGAAGAGGATCCGGCCCGCGACGTCGCCGGCGTCGCTCATCGAGCGCTTCTTCACAGCGGCGCCGGCGGCCGCGAAGGCGCGGCCTTCGTCATTGGTCTTCGCGAAGACATCGTTGAAGACGGAGATCCACTGCTCCGCTGCCTTCTGCCCCATCTTCTGAACCCAATCGGGCGCGTCCTTCGCGCTCGAATACGGCATGTCAGGCGATCCTTTCCATGGTGTAGAGGTCGGTGAGCTGGGAGGCCTTCGCCTGCTTCCGCACTTCCTCGAGCGCGAGGTGGATCGCGGGAATGTTCCCCTCGCCGGGCAAGATCGGAACCTCGCTCCGGAAGAGCCGGCCGCGGTAGAGGACCTCGGCGATGACGGAGCTCGTCCCGTCCGCCTTCGTGCGCATGTAGGCCCGCGCTTTCGCCTTGTGGAGCTGCTCGACGCCGATGATCACGTTGCTCATGCCGCGGCGGCCTCCTTCGGTCGGAAGATGAAAACCGGCTCGCAGCGGCAGCGGTCGATCCCGGCATCGCAATTCGGATTGGGTACGGCGTCCGACCAGGTGTCGGGGTCGAGCTCCTGGCCGTCGCGCGCCCAGCAGGGCTGACACGTGCCGTCATCGAGGACCGCGCTGTAGAAGACGGAGGTAATCTGGTCGGCCATCTTCTCGCCCTGGTCGACGCGGCCAGTCGTGTAGGTCTGGGCGACGCGGGCGGAGAGGTTTGCCTGCACGCGCGGCTCGGAAAGGGCCTCGAGGGCGCTCCGGATGAAGGCCTCGGCCTCGGAGCGGCTGAGCTCCTGCGCCTGGGCGCGCTGCGCCGCGGCGACGGCCTCGGTCACGAGGCCCAGGATGGCGACGAGCGCAAACCCCTCCGAAAGCCGGCGGATCCAGCTTTTCTCATCGCCGCTCGGCTCGATTGGGTATTCGTCCAGGAACTCGGCTTCGTCATCCGCGCGGGAGAAGCGCGCGCGGGCATCATCTGCGGTCTCGCCGCGGCGCGATCGCGCGGCGTCCTCGATCACGGAGTAGCGGCCGCGGCGGTAGACCTCGAGCAGCGAGTCGTTGAGCTCGTTCGCCATGCGGCGGACGTCGGGGCGCGGGAGCTTGTCCTGCGAGATCGCGGCTTCTGTGGAGCCGGCGGCCGCGCGGGCGAGCTTTGCGATCTGCTCGCTGCGGATCGGCTCGATCGTGCGGTGCCAGATCCGCGCGGGCTCCTCGTCCAGGAAGCGCTTCATGTCGCGGAAGGCGACGTGACGCTCATGGTCGAAGAGCTCGCGGCGGAGCGGGACGTCCTGGCCGAATTCCGGGTATGGATTCGGGATCGCGCTGAAGTGCTTGGAGAGTTTCTTCGGGTCGTTGTTTCCCGGAGGGACGTCGCCGGCGCCGGGCGGGGGCTCGGGCGGTGCGGCGGGATCGATGTAGGGCTCGTCCTCCTCGGGAGCCTGGAGGATCCCGCGATACCACTCCTCGGTCCGCTTGCCCGGCGTGATCACCTTGGCGTCGGAGCCGATCTTCAGCATCTCGGCGAGCACGGTGCCCGCGAGCTTGTCGAGGGGCTCGGCGAGCTCGAGTGTCGGGTAGGCCACCTGCGGCCCGAAATTCGCGATCGTCCAGGGGATCACCCACTGCCGGGTGAAGTTCGACGTGATCCCGTTCACGATCCCCTGGAGGAGGATGTGGACGTCTTCCTGCTTCGTCTCGCCGAGGGAGCGGTTCCCGTCGGCCTGGGTGCCGCCCATCATCAGGCCCTGCGAGAAGAGCGCGAGGAGCATCTCCTCGTTCTTCGCTCCGATCGCAGCTCCGATCGCCACGATCGCGCTCCCGTTGGTGTCGTGGAGCTCGTACTTCAGCTTGTAGGACGTGAGGATCCCGCCGCGCTCGTGACCGCGGATGTTCTGGATCAGCTGCTGCGCCGCGGCGAGCTCCGTCGGCGTGAGGTGCTGCAGCCCATGGAGCTCGTCCACGCCGGCGCCGTGCTTCTCGCAGGCGATCGCCTCGATCAGCTCGAGCCGGCACTTGAGATCCCACGGCTTGAAGACAGGGCGGAGGGCCGACTGCCCCCAATAGTTGTCGCCCTCCTGTTTCCATCCGAAGTGCGCGAGCTGCTCGGCAGGGATGAAGAAGTTTTGGAAGTCCTTGGTGATCGGATCGAACGCGCGCTGATGCAGACCTCCGAGGCCGCGGGTGAGCGGGTCGATTTCGAATTTCACGTAGGAGCTCGGGAGGAGCGGCAGCACCTCGATTACATGGCGGCCGCTATCGCCGATGACCCACCAGAAGCAGAAGCACATCGAGCCGAAGTCGAGCTCCAGCTGGATGTGCTCGAGGAGATTCGCGAAGGTCCGGATTGGCTGGAGCGGGGTCGCACCGTACTGGCGGTCGATGAAATCCTGCTCGGCGGCCTCGGCGATTGCCTTGTCGGCGTCGGAGGCCTCCAGCTTCCCATTCTTCCCCTTCTTCGTCTTCGCAGGGCTGAACCGCCAGCGCCTCGAGGCGAGCTTGTTCTTGATCATGCCGAGCGCGGCCGCCACGACCGGATCGCGGCGGATCATTTCGCAGTTTTCGATCCCCTTCGCGCCTTTGAACTGCGCGTTGTAGTCGTCGATGTTCCAGACGTCGCGGCCGGAGAGCTTCGTTCCGGTCGCTCCGATCGCGCTCGAGGGGAGTGAATTCGCGTCCAGGTCCACCTGATTGAAGGCGGAGGGATCAGCAGCCAAAGTCGGCGCCTCCTGGCTTGCAGAGGTGGCGCACCAGGTTCTTTGGGCCTGAGGCGGTGACGTTCAGCGGGAAGGGAATGCGGGCGGCGACCAGGTGACCGCACTTCTCGCATTCAGAAACGACGGTGAGCGTGCCGCGGCCGGTCCGGATGTCGCGCTCGGGCGGCGCCTTCTTACGCGCGATATCGACAAGGCTCATGGGCTCAGTACCTCGTCCACGGCGGCGCTGCGATCGTGCGGAGCCCGGGCGGGATCTCGGTGACGTCGGTCTCGCGGATCACGTCGTGGGGATCCCTCGTCTCGAGCTCGGGCTGGGGAATCGCGGCGTGCTCGTCCTCAAGGACGTAGAGGGCGGCGCAGAGGTAGCGGAGCGCGTCCATCATGTGCGACGCCATGTCGTGGAGCGGCTTCGCGCCGCCCTTCTCTTCCTCGGTCCGCCGGTCGATCTCGTACTGGTAGCTCTCGAAGTGCTCGACCAGGGTTTCGCAGGAATTCGAGATCGCGATCTGCCGGCGAAGGAGCTTCGTATCGACGAGCTGGATCCCGACCTGGACCGAGTTGGGCCCGGTGATCATCGGGAAGCGCCAATTGAGGAATCCCGCAGCGCGGTAGTAGGAGAGGATCGACTGGCCGGATCCCGTCTCCTCCACCTGGGCCGAGGGATCCGGGACGAGCTCGAGCTCGGAGAGCGGGCCTTGGTAGCCGACGTCGCGGATCCGCTTGACCAGGTCCTTCGCGTTGAGCGGGGCGCTCCGGTGCTTTCCCTCGAAGTCGCCGATTACGCGGAGCAGCTCCGCCGGCGCCGGCTGCGCGATCACCGCGGCCGTCTTCCGCGCGTGGCCGAAGTCGATGCCGACCGCGATCGGAAGGCGCGGGTCGTAGCCGATGAAGCGCGGGACGTGGATCGATCGCGCGAACACCTTGTAGACGAGCCCGACTTGCGACGTCGTGAGGTCGAGGTCGTGCTCGCGCGCGCGGTCCTCGGGCCGCATGTCGGCCGTCTGCGCGTCGTACCAGGGAGAACGGGGCTTTCCGTCCGGACCCCGGTAGAGCCCTCGCCGGCGCTCCGGGTGCTGCGTCCAGTGGAAGGCGAGCTTGCGGAACTTGCTCTTGGGGTTCTTCCAGATCGCGGCGAAGGGCCCCTTCGGACCGTTCGGGGTCGAGGGGTAGATGATTCGCTTCGCCGCCGGCCGGAGCGATCGATGGCTCGAGGCGGCGCGCTGGATGAACGCCGCCTCGTCGACCAGGGCGTCGTTGTAGGAGCCGCCGCGGCCGACGTTGCCCGGGCGACAGTCGCCAACGATGTAGCTCCGGCGGGTCTCGCAGCTGATCCGGTTCTTTGCGAAGGTGACCGGGAGCAGCTCGCGCATCCAGGCTGGGAGCTGCTCGTAGAGGTAGCGCACACGGCCGAGGAGCGAATCCGTCGTCGAGGCGCTGCCGCCGTCATCCAGGAGCTCGGGATCCGCGGAGCTCATAAGCCCGCCCCACCCGTCCCGGAACAGAAGGGAATGGAGGAAGCACGCCGCGGCGAGCCAGCTGCAGAACATCTGCCGGCTCTTCAGGACGATCATGTCCTCGCCAGACTCGAATGCGTCGAGGTAGTCCTGGACGAACCGGTAATACGGGAGGGCTTCCGCGCGGCCCGTCGCGGGATTCAGCGTCCGGACGAACGTGACGAAGAAGTATCGGAGCGGCTGGGGGCCTACTCCGGGAGTGCAGAGGAGCAGGTCCTGCCAGGACTGCTTCTCCGCATCGTCTGACGTTTTCGGCGAGGCGTCCGCGCTCCCGAGACCGAGAGACGCGAAATGCCCGTTCGCGCCCTCCGGGCTTACGCCCTCACAGGACGCGGCTCCATTCTGCAACCCACTGCCCCAAACCCCACCTCGCCTACTGCGCTACGCGGGGGACTCGCCAGGCCCCACGGGAACGATCAGGTTTCGCTCAAGCTCCGTGAACTCGACATCCACGGCTTCGATCTTTCCGAGCGCGGGATTCTTCATGAGCTCGAGCAGCAGCTCCTTCACCATCCCGCGCAACATCTCGAAGGAGAACGTCTCGCCTCCTTCGTGGTCGAACTCGACGCGCCGCGGAAGCCCGCCGCGGTCGAGGATCTCCTTCACCACTCCAATCCGGTCCTTGGGCTCGAGGTCCGGGTTCCTCATGAGCTCCTCGAGGACCTGGACCGCCTCCGGCGTGAGCTCCGCGAGCCGGATCCGCGCCTTCTGCCGCTCCTCGAGCGCCTTCGCCGGGAGCTTCGGCCTGCCGGCGCCGGCGCGGCGGCCGCCATGGCCTGACACGTTCGTCTACGCTGCCCTGCGTTGGTTCACGCGCAAGTTTCGGGGGCGCCCTGAGAGAAGAGAGAGCAGGTCGCGCACGTGTCCGGTCATCGCTTCACGAGCTCGCTCCGGGTGAGCTCGCTACGCTCTCGTGTGCGCTGGATTGGGGCGCCCCGCTATCGATGGCCGGATCCGCGTCGGAAGGCGGGCTGACTGCGGCGCTCTCCTCGACGATTGGCTCCGGCACGCAACACACTGTCTGAAGGGTGCTCTTCGGATGTCCGGTGGGATTCTCGATCACATGCACGACGTGATTGCGGCGGTTGAAGTCCTTTCCGCTGCGCATCTGGCCGAGGCAGATCTTTCCGCCCGACTCGCCGGTACAGCGGTATCGGATTTCGGCAAGAGGGTGGACCCGGCGGCAGAGGGTGCAGGTGCTGGGCGCGGTGGATACGCTCATGCCGCAGCCTTGGCGACTGCGGCGCGCCGCCGGGTCATTCGGTTTCGGGTCTCGAGGAAGCAAGCGGCGCAGACGCGGCCCGCGGATCGACCGCACAGCACCTTCTCTTTCAGGCCGTCGATCGCGTCAGTGAACTCCCGGTAGCAGTCGAGACACCGCGTCGTTCCGAGCCCTTCGAGCTCGGGGCGATGCATGGTGACGTCGACCTGTTCCGGCTTCGGGGAGCCGTCGTCTTCGGCGCGCGCCGCCGCGCGGAACTGGTCGAACTCAGCGCGCGAGAGATGAAACTGGAGCGGTACCGTATCGGACGGATCGCGCACGGCCCGAAGGACCGCTACGGGGTCATCCGTGGATCCGTCCCGGAACTCGAGATGGTCGACGACTGCAACCTCGAGCATCACGTCGCCCGTTTCGATCTCGGAACAGCCCGTGCATTCGTGCATCAGCTCACGCTCCCGGACCACCCGGTCACCCGGTCGTCGAAGTAGGACCGCCGCGCAGCGTCTTCGATCAGCTCGAGCGCGCGCCGGTAGCCGATCCCGACCGGACGCATCCGCCCCGGCTCCATGCGCGGGATCTCGACTCGACCGGAGCCGGACACAGCACGGCCGCGTCGCTGCTCCCCCGCTCGCGCGCGCTTTCGGCGGTCTCGGTCCCATGCTCGGGCCGCCGCCGTCTCGATTCGTCTGTTCAGATCTGGATCGCCCTGGCCGTTCGACAGCGCCGCTTCCACCCGCCGATGCCTCTCCACATCCCCACAGCGCCCCCCAGACGAGAAAAGGGACCGGCCCCCGTTCCCGGGGATCGATCCCTTCTCTCTCACGGCATCCTGCCCCAGGCGGGGCTCGTCAACCGCTTGAATCTGATGCTATGTCATTGGCAGCGCAAGAGTCAAGCCAAATTTCAAGATGGCGGATAAGTTCTGGCCGGGTAGCACAATGCTACCGCGCGTCCCGGGTAAACCTACGCGGCGCTGCGGCCGCCGAGCATGAAGCGCCGAGCGACGCCGCGAACTCGGCCCATTCGGCCCGTTTCTGGATCCAGTCCAGCCCCGCGCGCTTCGCGATACATCCCGTCAGGGGTCTGGCGATCTTCCTGTCGATTCAGATGCGCGCTTGGAATCCCCACGCGCGCCCCTGGATACGCTTCAGCTGCCGGCGAGCCGCGTCCAGCCGGCTCCGGGCCTGCTCCGAGCCAGGCTCCGCCGCGAGCGCCGCCTTCGCCCGCCGGAACTCCGCGTGTGCGATGTTGAGCCCGGCCACGAGCTGCCCCGGCAGCGGCGTGACGGCGGCGAGGACCGACGACGTCAGCGATTCGACGCGCGCCGCCGGCGCGACGCCGTGATTTCGCTCGTGCCACGCGCGCCGACGCTGGAACGCTTCGATGGCCTCAACCTCCTCGGGTGTGAGGTTTTCCACTTCCGTCCTTTCGTTGTGAACTGGAGACCGCGACATCGGCAAGCGCGCGGCGCGCGCGAACTGCGGCGCTCCTACGCATATCTCAACGATCGAAGTCTCGTTGAGGCACCCTTTCGTTGCTGCGACTGTCGCGGATCACGATGTCTCAAAAGAGCTTCAGGCCTTCCCGTTCGTTCCGCCTTCGGCTCCACTCTCTCAAGCTCCCTGCCGGTCGAGAGGTAGGGAAACGCCGCGCGGCGAGGCTGTCAAGAGCTGCACGGCAAGATTCTGCTGCGTATGCGCCGCAACGAGTTACGCCGAATCTGGCATTCCGAGAAATCCGTAAGTCGCTTGGTCAGCGGCAATTAACATTCGGAGTCACCCGAAATCGCGATTCTGAATTATGCCTTGTTGCCAAAGTGGGAAAACGATTTAGCGAGGATCGTGTTGATCTGCGTATTGAAGATGCCCGCTTGCTGAGCTATGATCGAAGCGCTCGAACGCCCCCGCCGCACGTCTTCCGGAGCCGAGGCACCAGGACGGCTCGCTTCGACCCTGACCGGAGGTGTGCAATGAACCGTTTGATCCCCGCGATTCTCCTGCTCGTCGTTCTCGCTCCCTCATCGGCCCGGTCCGAGCCCGCCACGATCGAGGTGGGATTCGGCCTCGGAAACATCCATCGCACGCTGACCTACCACGAGGCCGGGGGGTTCTCTCAGGATTTCGAGTCGGAGACGCAGGTGCGCCGGCTACGCGGAAAGTTGACCATCCCCTTCACGCCTGAGCTGGCCGGGGTGTTCTCGTACGTCCGCGCCAGCCAGCCCGACGGGCTCGACACCTATGGCGCCCAAGCGGGCGGATTCGAGGCGAGGGACCATTGGGACTTATTCGAATTCGGCTTCCGGCTCGCCCTTTGGGGGCGGAAGTAAATGGACGCCATCGGGATGCTGATGTGGGCGTACATGGTGACTCGATTCCTGCAGATCCCGGCCGAATACACGGGCGACAGCGAGCACGTGCGCAAATGGCTCAGGATCACGTCTGGTATTGGGATCGCCGTCGCGACCATTCTTCTCCTGGCGCTGCTCGCTGGAGTGAGCGGAGCGCTCAGGGCGCTCAGGCAGTACTAGGGCCGGCGTGGCCCCGAAGCCGGGGCCAGGGATGGATCAGCTAGAGGCGCTCCTCGCCAGGGACTACGAGAACAACGCACGACGCTCGCTGCGACGCGCGCGCGCGGCCTTCCGGCATGTCCGCGACCTACTCGCGGGACTCGACCCGGATCGCGCCTACGCGGCTACGCAGCAGTACGCGGTGCTTCGGCGCGCGCAGGGCGCGCAGCCGGCCACGATCCGCTACGAAATCGCGATCCTCGGGCGGGCGCTCACGCTCGCCTTGAGAGAAGGTTTGATCGCGCATCGGGCGGAGCTCGCGCGTCCGCGAGTGGACAACGCGCGCCGCGGATTCGTGGACGAACGCGGCCTCCGACGGCTGCTCCGGGAACTGCCCGATCCAATCGCCGACGCCGCACTCTTCGCCTACGTGACCGGCTGGCGACGCGAGGAGATCTTCGCGCTCACGTGGGATCGCGTCGAGCCGCGCACCTGGATCGCACGGCTGGACGGATCGAAAAACGGCGAGCGCCGCGCCTACCCTGCAGGCGAGCATCCCGAGCTCCGCAGGATGTTCGAGCGGCGCCACCAGGCGCGCATTGGACCGTACGTCTTCCATCGTCAGGGACTGCGGGTCGCTGCATTCTCGAGGTCTTGGGAATCCGCTTGCCGCAGAGCGGGCCTGGGGCCTACCTTGTTTCACGACCTCAGACGCAGCGCGGTTCGAAACTATGAGCGCGCCGGCGTTCCCCGATCGGTCGCTATGCAGCTCACCGGCCACAAGACGGAGTCGATCTACAGGCGCTATGCCATCACGAACGAAAAAGACCTCGCCCGCGGCGTCCGGCTCGTCGCCGCAGAGTCTCGGAGGCAAGGCTCGCGCTGAGAAGCTCTCTGCTCGGCGCCGGCGGGAGATCGCAGCCGTCGGCGGCAAGAGCGCTCAGCGTCAGCGGACGAAAGCGGAACGCAGCAAGAGCGCTTCGAAGGCCGCCAAGGCGAGGTGGGCGAAAGAAAAGAAGGCCTGAAAAAAGGCTTGCGCGGTCTAGCAAGCTCGCATATAGTTATCTGCAAGAATGCATCCGCACCGCGACGGGGATTTGAAGTCCTCGAGCACCACCAGATGCCGTGCGTTCCCGCGGTAACTCGGTGTAAGGCAGGAGGGTAGCAGTTAAATGGCCGGACGGGAAACTTTCGCGAGTACCCCCGTCCGGCCGCACAAATCGAACGACTGACCGGAGTCAGGCGTCCGCACGCGAGAGTAGGGCCGAACGCAAGATCGGTCAACCTCCCGTAGTGCGGCGCCGACTCCGCCGTCAGGACGTTCCGGCGGAGGGCTCCAATGCAGGCACCGACCATTGCCGCGAATCGATCGCGGCGACCTCGCAATGTTCCCCTCGATCAGCTCGCCAGAACTCTCGCCCACTCATGGGGTGCGCGCTTCATCGAACGATCCGCTCGCGAGCGCGCCGCGAATGATGAGCACGCGGCCGGCTGCCGCTGCCCCGAGTGTGATCCCGACTACAACGATCCGCGCCGCCTCGAGCGCGAAGCGTGCGAAGAGATCGAGCAGGAGCAGCGCGCGAACGGGGGTGAGCTGTGACCGCCGCCGAAGCTTTTTCGGCTGCCCGAGCTGCGCTCGAGGAGCGCGCGAAGGAACTCGATTTGATCCCGGTCAAGGAAGCGCGGGACACAGCGAATCAGTACCGCTGCGCGGCAAGTCAGCTCGCTCAGTTCCAGGAAGCCATCGGCGTTCTGACTCGTCCAACAGAGCAGCTGCTTTCCTATGCGCGCGAGGAGTTGCAGCGCGAGCGCGCGAAGGCGGGTGCTCGATGACCGCCGAGCTCGTCCGCTTCCCCCTCGCCGACCATTCTCTCGAGTGCCCCTTCTGCCGGAAGCGCGACACGACTCCCCTCGGCGCCGGCGCCTACCTCTGCGTGAACCGGGATTGCCCGGGCGCAGCGGGCAAGATCGCCGGCAAGTACGTCTCGATCCTCCACGTCGATGCCATCGCCGGCGCTCGGCTGATCCCGCTCGCGACGGCGTGCCTTCTGGAAGACGCGCGACGCAGGGATCCGCGCGCGCTGATCGCCCATCACCTTCCGGTGCGGGGCGCGAAATTCATCCGCGGCGACGAGCGCATGGAAGTGCCCGCTCCGCCGCGTCTGCGCCTCGTGCGCATGGGAGGCGTGGCGTGAATCCTCAGACCGCAACGAATCAGCCGCGGCGTCCGGACGATCCTGGCCGGGAGCTTTGGCTCCGCCAACGTCGGCAAGGCATCGGCGCCTCCGACGCCGCGGCGATCCTTGGCGTCCATCCGTACAAGACGGCGTTCGACGTCTGGCTCGAGAAGACGGGCCAGGTGAAGGACCGCCCACCCACGAAGCCGATGGAGTGGGGGCTACGGCTCGAGGACGCGATCGCGCAGAAGTACTCCGACGAGACCGGGCGGAAGCTCTGGAAGCCGGACCGGATCTACCGGCATCCCGAGCACGACTTCATCTGCTGCACGCCCGACCGCCTGGTGATCGGCGAGAACGGCGTTCCCACGATGGGGCTCGAGCTGAAGACGGCCGACTCGCACGTCGAATGGAAGTGGGGCGAGCTCGGCACGGACGACGTCCCGCGCGAGTACATCGTCCAGTGCGCGGCCTCCATGGCGGTGCTCGGCTTCGACCAGTGGGACGTCGCGGTCCTGATCGGCGGGAACGACGACCGGATCTACACGATCCGCCGCGACTCCGGCTTCGAGCGGCTCCTGATTTCACGGCTCTCCGAGTGGTGGGAGCGCTACGTCGTGAAGGACGAAATGCCGCCCACCGATCACGGCGATCTTGCGACCGCCTGGCTCTACGAGCGTCATCCCGAGAAGGGTCCCCGGATCAATGCCGACGAACACGCGCAGACGGTCGGCGACCGGCTCGTTCGCGTGAAGCGCGAGATCAAGGAGCTCGAGGTCACGGAGACCTCGCTTCGAAACCAGCTGATCTTCGCCTGCGGCGATGCCGCTGGGATCGACGGGCATGGCTGGCGCGCGCTCTGGTGCGGAGGGAACAAGAAGTCGGAGACGAATTGGCAGCAGCTTGCGACCGCGCTCATGTCGCGGCTGAACGCGCTCGGGCACGGCGAGGAGATCAACACGATGGCTGCGGCCGCGCGGT
>Ga0081539_10001322_pt1 | contig 43274 bp, 40 predicted proteins | sample TabmetS4T2R2_FD_71023 | JGI IMG/M metagenome (GOLD analysis project Ga0081539, IMG submission 71023) | Tabebuia heterophylla rhizosphere microbial communities from the University of Puerto Rico - S4T2R2 | ecosystem: Host-associated > Plants > Roots > Rhizosphere ... | reverse complement strand
GTGATTACGCAAACGACGTCTATCCCCGTCAGTCACCTGAAACGGAGTCCTACGGCAAAGCCAACCTGGCGTTCAACAAAAATGATTTCGCGACGGCCGAAGAAATGGCGCGTCAGGCGGTCAAGGCCAACCCGGACTCGTCGACATTGCAGGCCTTTCTCGGGCGGACGCTGTTGGCGCAGAACAAGCGGGACGAAGCAGGCAAGATTTTCGACGCAGTGCTCAAAGCTGAACCGCTGCCGATTCAAGCTTACGCATTGGCTCATACGGGTCTGGGTGAAATCCTGCTGCAGCAGAACAATCCCGCCGAAGCCGCGCGGCATTTCCGGCTCGCGGCGGCGGCTGACCTCGACGCCGCAACCACAATCGCCGCGCGCGATAGCGCGTTGAAAGCGGAACGGGCAGCCAATGCCATCAAGATCCCCGAGGACGTTCGCGCATTTCTACAGAAATTCGATGCGGCGGTCTTGCAGAGCTCATCCACCGCCGTCAATCAGTATATCGAACTCGGCAATCTCAGAAGGTTTTCGAAATCGCTGGTCGTGCGCAAACCTTCGACGTGGGTGACCGAAGCTCTGCGCGCCGAAGAATGGGATGCCGACCGGACTGCCGTTGATGTCACGTTGAAGATCAAGATTGAGGGGAAAGATTATGCGGGCCGCGCCGTCTATGTGATCAGTCGTGCGGGCGGTAAAACGCTCCTCAGCGAGGTCCCGGTCTTTGACGTCAAGTAACGATAAGTTAGAGAACCCGCGGCCGGCGATCCCGGCCGCGAAAATGTTCGAATCGGCCGAGACTCGCCGATCCCGCGGCATTCTCGGTCGTGCGCTATTATGCCTTTACCAACAGATAAAATTGCCGAACGCGCTCGCCATATTCGTTTGCTCCTGATCGATTGTGATGGCGTTTTGACCGATGGCGGCATCTATTTCACCGCTGAAGGAGACCGGGTTTCCGAAGCGACAAAAGTGTTTCATGTTCGCGACGGACAAGGATTGAAGATCGCGCGTGAAGTGGGATTGAAACTGGGCATCGTCAGCGGACGGAGTTCGCTGGCCCTTGTCGCACGCGCCAGAGAGATGAAGGTCGATCATCTCTATCAGGGTATTGAGGACAAGCTGGTGGTCTACGAACAGATCAAAAATGTCGAGGGCCTGACGGATAAGCACATCGCGTATGTCGGAGACGACCTGCCGGATATCCGGCCGATGCGCCGGGCCGGACTGGCGATCGCGGTGGCCAATGCGGTCAAAGAAGTGAATGAATACGCCCACTTTATCACGAGTAAACCCGGAGGACACGGCGCGGTTCGCGAGGTCGTCGAATTGATCCTCAAAACTCAAAACCTCTGGGATTCAGCCATCCAGCGATTCAAGCTATAAACCACCTGAGAAAAAGTTACAAGTTTCCCGCCAATTTGACTATAATTATCCTAGGCGCAATCGAGAGAGGTGATTATTACCATAACTCTGCGTTCCTCATAGCTCTTTGCGTCACACGAACAAGCAACCGGATACACCCGATCCGACATCTGAGATTGCTTGTTCCTCAGCTAAGGAAGTAGCACTTTACTCTCATGAAAGTATCGAGGAGTAGGTCATGCCGTTCAAATATTCCTGCTTTATCAGCTACCGTCACGGACAGAACAGATTGACGGAGCGAATCATCAACGATTTAAGCGAGGCGCTCTCGGCCGAACTCGCGGCGTATTTCGATAAGGAGATCTTTCTGGACCGAGAGAGGTTGAAGGGCGGCACTTTTTTCAATGAACAGCTGGCGTGCGCCATCTGCGAAAGCGTCTGCTTGATCGTAGTCTATACCCCGGTCTATTTCAGCGCTGAACACATCTATTGCACCCGTGAATATCGGGCGATGGAGAAACTGGAAGCGGTGCGGTTGCAAGCGCTCAAATTGCCCGCCGACCGCCAAAATGGATTGATCATTCCAATTGTCTTTCGCGGCGCGGATGAGTTACCGTCAGATATCAAAACCACGCGGCAGTATTACGACTTCCAGGATTTCGATCCGACGGAACCCGAGATGATTCGGAGCGACAAGTACTACGATCAAATTAGAACGATTGCTAAATACATCTACGATCGCTATAAGACGCTGACTCGAGTCAAAGATTTAGACCCGTGCACGGATTGCCCGAATTTCATGATGCCCGCAGAAGAAGAGGTCAAAAAATGGCTGGACAGATTGGAGATCAACAGCCCCGCCTTTCCGATGCGTGAAGGAGACAATCGATGAAGGCCCCTGACAATTCCGCGCGTCAGTCCTCTCCCGGTCAGGTCATCACGTTCTACTCATACAAGGGTGGCGTCGGACGGACCATGGCGCTGGCCAATGTTGCTTGCCTGCTCGCTCAAACACAGGTCAGCGAACGCGGAGTCCTGGTCATCGACTGGGATCTGGAAGCTCCCGGCCTCCATCGTTTCTTTCGAGACCGGCTGACCAAACATTTCGGACGCGAACAGGTCAGCGACGCGATGCTCGATGAGCATCCGGGATTGATCGACCTTTTCATTGAACTCGAGGCGGCGACCCGGCGCGATGATCTTCCACCCAAAGATCAGAGCGAAGAGATTGCCGCAGAGATCCTGGCCGGCGTCGATTTCGGGAAATATATCATCCGGACCGACATCCCTTCACTTTCGATCATGAAGTCCGGCCGGCTTGATCAGGGCTACGCCTCGCGCGTCAATACATTTCAATGGGAAGCGCTCTTTAACCGCTCGCCATACTTGATCCGCGCCCTGGCCGAGTGGGCGGCCGAGAACTACCAATACGCACTGATCGATTCGCGCACCGGAGAGACCGATACGAGCGGCATTTGCACCATGTTGCTGCCCGAAAAACTGGTCGTGGTTTTTACGCCGAACCGCCAGAGCCTGACCGGCGTCGAGAAACTGGCGAGGCGTGCGCTGCAATACCGCAAGCGATCCGACGATCTGCGCCATCTCTCCGTCTTCCCTCTTCCCTCGCGCATCGAGCCTTCGGAACCGGAGTTGAAAAAAAACTGGCGTGAGAACGAAGAGTATGGCTATCAACCGATGTTCGAACGGCTCTTCAAAGAACTGTATCGCCTGGAAGAATGTCATCTGACGGACTATTTCGACGAGGTGCAAATTCAGCACGTGCCACGATACTCTTACGGCGAAGATGTCGCAGTCTTGCGCGAAGGCAAAGGCGATCGACTGTCATTGACGCAAAGCTATCGCAGTTTTGTCGAAAGACTGGTGACGAACCGCACCGCCTGGGGCCAGCAAGGCGATACTCCGACGGGTTCGCTCTTGAACGAGCAGCACAAACTGGCCGAGGCCGCATTTGCACAACTCTCTCCGGCGGAACAGGAGGCGACGTTGCTCGCACTCACCAGATTGGTGCGGCTGGCCGAACCGAACGAGATCGGGGGCGACTCGGCGCAACAAGCCGATGTCAACGATTTTGATTCCCAATCGCTCAGACAACTGCTGAAACTCGCGGAGAAGAACCTGGTCGTCATTCAGCGAGACGAGACAGGAAACGAGACGGTCCGCGTGGCAAATGAAGCGATGGTACGCGGTTGGAAGCGATTGCAGAACGTTCTCAATCAACAGCGCGATTTCCTGCTCTGGCGGCAGAGCCTGCGGACGAACATCTCCCAGTGGAAAACGAACAATCATGACCACGGCACGCTGCTCGCCGGCGCTCCGCTGACAACCGCCATTCAGAAGATGGAAGAACGCGGAACCGAATTGAACAAGGTCGAAAGGGACTACATTCAAGAGAGCATCCTCATCAACCAGCAGAGGCAGCAGAGATATAGATTGCTGAAGATCTCGGCGCTGGTCGTGGTCACGATCGGCCTGCTGATCATCGGAGTTTTAGCATATCTGAACGTCCGACAGGACGAGGATACAAAAATTCAGGTGCGGGTCACCAACTTGGCGCTGGAGGCCTCTGACCTCGGCGAGCGAGGCAAGGTTGATGAAGCGATCGATAAACTCAACCAGGCGATCAACCTCAAGCCGAACTTTGCCGATGCCTATCTCAATCGCGGCGACCTCTTGTTGAAGAAGAATACCGGCTCTACGAACAGCAATCCGGAGCAGACTTATAACAGCGCCCTCAGCGATTTTAAGCAGGCGCGCGACCTCAGCCAGAAGGCCGGAGATACACGCAGCGAAGCATTGGCGCTCCTCCGAACCGGCGATGTCTATGTCAAGAAGAAAGACACCAATGCCGCGATCACCTTTTATAACTCTTGTCTTTCAATCGCTCCGGACAATCCGGAATGCCTCCTCAATCGAGCGACCGCTTATCAAAGCAATAATCAGAAGGACAAGGCTATCAGAGACTACCTGCGGGTGACTCAGGTAAGCCCAAGTGAAGACCTCAAATCAAGGGCGACGGTCGGATTGAGCCAGTTGGGCGCCGCGCCATCACCTTCTCCGACTTCTGAGGTTAAGCCCCGCATCTTTCTGGAGTATCAGGACCCGAAGGATGCCGCAACAATCGATCTGATCGCCAAATCTCTCTCCAGTTTTGGTTCATTGCCAAGTAAGGAGGTAGTCACTCAACCGACGGCCGGCGATGTGCGTTATTTCTTTGTCGAAGATAAGCAGATGGCGACCAATATCAAGCAGGCCGTCGAAACATTTTTGCGCCAGCAGAAAAAGATCAACCTGACGCTTGAATTGAGATTGATCGGCAATCTCGCATATCGCGTCCAGCGCGGGCATATCGAAGTCTGGCTGCCCCCACTCTCACCGGAAACGATCCAAGCTCCGGTCCAGCAATATCCGAATGATACCAAGGAGAACTCCAAAGAGCCTCCAGTTCAAAGGAGAGCATCTCCGAGGAAGAGCGCCGTCAGAAATTAGGTTTACGTTTGGGTAATTATCCGTATATCTCGAACGTTCCACATTCTCTTTTTCGGACCTTCAAACCCGATATGAGTGCCCCGCTTCAAAAGCCGACCCAGGTGCGCCGCAGGCTGCTGTGGCTGGTCTTTACCCTGACAGTCATCACATACCTCGACCGTCTCTGCATCTCCGCTGCCATGCCGTCGATCGCCAGGGAATTCAATCTGACGCCCGCTCAAAAGGGATGGATCTTCAGCGCCTTCACCATCGCCTATGCCGCGTTCGAAATTCCGAGCGGATGGCTCGGCGATCGTTTTGGGGCGCGAGCCGCGCTCACCAGAATCGTGCTCTGGTGGTCGGCGTTCACGGTGCTGACCGGCGCCGTCTTCGGCTTCTGGTCATTATTTCTGATCAGGTTTTTATTTGGGATGGGCGAAGCGGGCGCTTTTCCCAACATTGCGCGCGCCGTCTCTCGCTGGTTCCCTTCCTCAGAGCAAGGGCGTGGGCTCAGTATCGCGTTTCTCGGAATCGCCGTCGGTTCGACCATCACCGCGCCGGTGGTCTTTTCTCTCCTCGAGTTGCAGGGCTGGCGCTGGACATTCGCCGAATTCGGCGTGATCGGCGCCGGGTGGTGTTTGATGTGGCATCGCTTGTTCCGCGACCGTCCCGAAGAGCATCAAGGGGTAAATGAAGCCGAATTGAAATTGATCCGTTCCGATCAATTCGGCGAAGCTCCGGGCAAAGCCTCGATTGAGCACTCTCATCAAGTCCCCTGGTCAGCTTTGTTTAAGAATGCCAACCTCGCCTTCATCTGCCTCATGTATTTCGCCTACGGATATGGATTGTATTTCTATATCACCTGGCTGCCGACCTATCTGCTCGAAGCGCGAGGATTTTCGATCAACTCGACCAAATGGTTGGCGGCGCTGCCCTGGGCGGTGAGCGCGCTGGCGTTCTGGTTTGGCGGGTGGCTGACTGATTTGATCGTGCGAAAGACCGGCAATCTCAAGCTGGCGCGCTGCGGCGTCGGTATTTTCGGCTATCTGGCGAGCGCGGTCGTCCTGATAACGGTGGCGCAAATTGAGAACAACTCGCTGGCCGCATCGCTGCTCGCCCTGGCACTCGGCTTTCAGACGATGACCAGCAGCGCAGCCTGGACTGTCTGTCTGGACGTTGGGCGAAAGAACGCGGGCGTCGTCACCGGCTTCATGAATACGGTGGGCAATATCGGCGGAGCAATGACGCCGATCGTCGTCGGCTATGCCGTCAAAGAACTGAACTCCTGGACATTCCCCTTCTACGTCATGGCGGGCGTCTTTGCTTTCGGCGCTCTCATGTGGCTGATGGCCGATCCGCGGCGATCAGTGCTCGAGGCCTGAAATCTGCTCCTTCGATCACCCGAGGACGCGTGATCGAAGGAGATTCCGGTCTACTTCAACACAATATTGAGCTTGCCCAGCTTCTGCTTTGCCGCCAACGGCTTCTGTTTCTCATTGGGCGTGACATCAGGCTCCCGCCATTTGTTGGCCAGCAAAAACTCTTTATCTTTCACCATTTCACCGGGCGTATAGACGGCCCACTCAAAGTTGTGGCCGTGATTGATCGCATCGGTCGGACAGGCGTCAACGCAATAGCCGCAGAGAATACACCGGCCATAATCGATCTGATAGACCTTGGCATATCGATGGTCCATCGAAATTCGTTCATTGTAAGGACGCGGGTCCTCTGCGCCTTCGATGTAGATCGCATCCGCCGGACAGGCGGCGGCGCAGAGAAAACAAGAGACGCATTTCTCTTTGCCGTCTTCGTTGACGTCGAGAAAATGTTCGCCCCGAAAACGGCGATACATCTGCACCGGTTCATCGGGGTAACTGACCGTATCTTTTTTAGCCGGAATATGACTGAGCGTGATGCTCATTCCTTGCGCGGTCGATCGCGCCACTTCAATGACTTCTTTCGCGGTATTGATGAGATCTGAAAGTATAGACATAAGTTAAATGTTAGAGAAAAACAAAGGGCGAAGGATGCATCCTTCTTCCCTCGTTCTTCATCCGTTTCACGCTCCTTCCGCCTGAGTGATCAGCTGCGCCGTATCGGGCGGGAGATTGAGCGCCTCTTTGGGAAAATGCTCGGCGAGATAAGAGATCAAGTCGTGAACGGTGACGACGCCGGCGGCGTGTCCGTGATGATCGACCAGCGGGACCGTTCGATAATCCCCGTCGTGCATCACCCGCATCGCTTCAGCGACGGAATCGTCCAGACTGAGTCTGGTCGGATTCGGCGTCATGAATCGTTCGACAGAATCCGATTGACTGATCGGCTCACCGATCACCTTATTGAGCAAATCGCGTTCGGTGAAGAGACCGACGAGCTTGCCCTGCTCACAAACCAGCGCACAGCCAAGCCGCTTTTCTTTCATCGTCTCAACGGTCTCACGGATGCTTGCATGACGCTCGACAAGAGCCGGCGACCGCAAGGGGAGATGGCGAATCCTGAGTTCATTCAATGTTGATGCGATTGACACGAGAGGCTCCTTTGCGCACTAAAAATCCAGTTCGCTGTGTTCGAGAATGTAATTGGCCACAGCCTTCGCCGAGATCATGCCGATGGGCTGTCCCTTCCTGACAATTGGAACGTGACGATAGCCTCCGACCGCCATTTTATTAACGACGACACGAATGGGATCGTCCGCCTCAACGGCTTCAGGATAGTGGGTCATCACTTCGCCCACTGGAATCAAGCGCAGGTCTGCTTCACGCCCCGCAAGTTTGTGCAGCAAATCCCGCTCGGTCAAAATCCCGACCAATCTCCCCTTGTCAACCACCACTGCTTGCCCGATGCCAAGGGCTTTGATTCGAGAGACCGCATGCGCAACCGAGTCAGATGACTTGACCAAAACGAGACGATCGAAGGGCACCTGACTGACGGTGTCCTCCATCAAGTGCTGTTGTAATCCGCTGGTTGGAGTCGGCACGTCGAAGATGCTGAGATCCTGCCGACACTCTTCACAATAATCAAGCCCATCCAAATTTTGTTGACTGCAGTAGGGACAAATCATAGGGCACTCCACATGGGTCAAGAACGAAAGATAAAGGATGAGGAAGAGAAAGATGAGAGTGAAGAAAGGAATTATTTTTGATAAAAATAAAAGCTCCTCTGCTTCATCCCACCTTCATCCCTTCCTGCTCATCCTTCATCCCTCATTCTTCATCCTTTATTCAATCGTCCATGTCTCTCCACTGTTGAACAACTTGTCTAAATTGCCGGCGCCCTTGGTCTCGACGGCCGCCGAAATTTGACCGGCGAGCATCGTTTCATAAGTTGGCTTGCGAACGGCGCGAAAGACGCCCATCGGCACGGGGAACGCCGGATACTGCATTCGTCCGAGAATGTATGACAGATTCGGCTCGGGAGCATTTTCGTCGTGAATGAGGATGTCGTCAATTGTGACGCCGCCTTCTCCAATCGTCACGATCTCCGGCGTCGGGCCGTTGAGACGGATCCCCCGATCTTTATTCTTCCCGAAGACCAGCGGTTTGCCATGCTCAAGCTGGAGCATTCGATCTTCTTTCACTTCGCGTTCATTGAACGGCTTGAACGCGCCGTCATTGAAGATGTTGCAGTTCTGGTAGATCTCAAGAAAACCCGAGCCTTTGTGCTTGGCCAACCGCTCGACCATCGTTGCAAGATGCTTCGGATCAACGTCCATCGAGCGGGCCACAAAGGTCGCCTCCGCCGCGAATGCCAGGCTGAGCGGATTGATGGGATAATCGATCGTGCCCATCGGAGCCGACTTGTTCTTCTTGCCGAGTTCGGAAGTCGGCGAATACTGGCCCTTCGTTAAACCATAAATGCGGTTATTGAAGAGGAGGATCTTCAGATCAATATTGCGGCGCAGCGCATGCATAAAATGATTGCCGCCGATCGATAAGGCGTCGCCGTCGCCGGTAATCACCCACACTTGCAGATCCGGGTTCGCGACTTTGACTCCAGTCGCAAATGCCGGCGCCCGCCCATGGATCGTGTGAAATCCATAGGTGTTCATGTAATAAGGGAAGCGGCTGGAACAACCGATCCCGGAGACGAAGACGATCTTCTCTTTTTCGATGCCCAGTTCGGGCATCACCTTTTGTACTTGGGCGAGAATCGAATAATCACCGCAACCGGGACACCAGCGCACTTCCTGATCGGTTTGAAAATCCTTGCGCGTCAACTTGATTGCCGTGTGTCCGTTCGTCTCGCTCACGCCATTTGTCGCATGTCCATTCTCACTCATCACTTTTCCCCAACAGATGCCTAATGCCGGGTGCCGGAGATTTCTGACCTCCGAACGCCAGGATCCAACATCTCCTTCCTTACAGATACTCTTTGATCTTGTTGATCAGTTCAGCAACTTTGAAGGGCTTGCCCTTGACCTTGGTGAAACTGACCGCGTCAATCAGGAACTTCGCGCGCACGAGCAACGCGAGTTGACCCAGATTCAATTCCGGAATGATCACCGTCTCAAACCGTTTCAACACCTCGCCGAGATTCTTCGGGAACGGATTGAGATAACGCAGATGAGCGCTTGAGACCGAGTGACCGTTCTCTTGCATCTGCTCGACGGCGGTGGCAATCGCGCCATAAGTCGATCCCCATCCGAGGATCAGAACTTTCCCCTCGGGCGCGCCGAAGATTTCGAGGTCCGGAATGTCCTGTTGCATGCGCTGAATCTTTTCAGCGCGCAGCCGAACCATGAAATCGTGGTTATCGGGATCGTAGCTGACGTTGCCGGTGATATTCTGTTTCTCCAATCCGCCGATGCGATGTTCGAGCCCCGGCGTGCCCGGAATTGCCCACGCCCGCGCGAGCGTCTTCTCGTCGCGCACGTAAGGGAAGAATCCTTCAGGATCGGTGCGAAATTTGACCTTCATCTCCGGCAGCTCTGCCACGCCGGGGATCGCCCAGGGTTCGCTGCCGTTACCGAGATATCCGTCCGAGAGAAAGAAGACCGGAGCCATGTACTTGGTCGCCAGTCGCACCGCCTCGATCGCCATCTTAAAGCAATCGGCCGGAGTGGCCGGAGCGACGATGCCGACCGGACATTCGCTGTTGCGGCCGAACATCGCTTGCAACAGATCGGCCTGCTCGGTCTTGGTCGGGAGCCCCGTCGATGGCCCGCCGCGTTGGACATCGATGATGACAAGCGGCAATTCCGTCATGACCGCCAGCCCGATCGCTTCCGATTTGAGAGCGACCCCCGGCCCGCTGGTCCCGGTCAAACCGAGATGACCGGCAAACGCCGCGCCAATCGATGCCCCGATCGCCGCGATCTCGTCTTCAGCCTGAAAGGTCTTGACGCCGAAATTCTTGTGCTTTGAAAGCTCGTGCAGCACGTCCGACGCGGGTGTAATCGGATAACTGCCGTAGAAGAGCGGACGGCCAGCCAGCTGTGAAGCCGTGATGAAGCCGATCGCCGTCGCCTCGTTGCCCGTAATATTGCGATACTTGCCCGGTTTGATCTGTGCTTTGCCGACCTGATAATGGACGGTAAAGAGCTCAGCCGTGTCGGCGTAATTGTATCCGGCTTTCAATGCCATCACGTTCGCTTCGGCCACTTCCGGCTTCGCCCCGAACTTCTCATCAATCCATTTCAGAGTCTGTTCCATCGGGCGGTCATAGAGCCAGTACATCAACCCTAGCGCGTAAAAGTTCTTACAACGCTCCTGCTGCTTGAACGGCAAGCTCGATCCTTCGAGCGCCTTGAGCGTGAGCGACGTGAGTGGCAATTTAAAGACGCGATAACCTGAGAGCGATCCGTCTTCCAGCGGATTGACGCTGTATCCGGCCTTCTTCAGATTGTTGTCGTTGAACTCGTCGGTGTTGACGACCAGGATTCCGGACGGCTCAAGGTCCTTGATGTTGACCTTCAACGCCGCCGGATTCATCGCGACCAGCACATTCGGTTCGTCCCCCGGCGTGCGAATGTCGCGGCTGCTGAAATTGAGTTGATAACCCGATACTCCGGGGAGGCTGCCCGCCGGAGCGCGAATCTCCGCCGGAAAGTCAGGGAGCGTCGAAATATCGTTACCAATGATGGCAGAGGTTGAGGTGAACTGAGTTCCGGTGACCTGCATGCCGTCCCCGGAATCACCTGCAAACCGAATCGTCACAGTTTCAAGCTCTTCGATCGGGGGCTTTGTTGTGATCGTGTTGTCAATTGTCGTTGCAGACATTTTAGTAGCAGACTCCGTTAGATTTTATCGATTTATTTATTCCTAGTTTACCCTCTTCTCCTCCAGGATGTACATGCCGGATGCACTTGCGCGCATACGGTCGATCGCGTCCGTCAGGGATGGCGACGTTGAATTGGAGCGAGGCGCAAGACAGAGAGTCACTGTTTACAATTGGTCTTGCCAATACGAAACGGTAGAAATCATAGCATGCCCACGCTCAAATCGCACGCCAATCGAGCGCAGAATGATTTTGAGAACTAAAAAGTTGACAAAATCTAAGCGCCCTCTTATCATCGTTTTGTGTCAGTCGCCGCAGTAGAAAATATCCTCAAAGAATCGCGCAGCGCCATTATCGACCTGCTCAAAACCAACGGCGCCATGAGCGTCGAGCAATTGGCGCACGCATTGGAAGTTTCTAAAGTCTGCATTCGCCGTCATTTGAGTCTGCTCGAGAGCGACGGTCTGATCAGTTACGAAGAGGAACGCCATGAACGGGGACGCCCTCGTTTCATCTACCGGCTGACGGAGAAGGCGCGTTGTCTCTTTCCGCAAATCTACGATGAATTTGCGAAAGAGGTTTTGGTCCAGTTGCAACGCCAGTTCGGCGACGACGGATTGAAGCGAGTACTCAGTGCGAGAGCCGATGAATTGATCGCCCAGTTGAAGAAAGAGCTGGTCGAGATGAGCCTTGATGAACGGGTCAAGAGCCTGGCCAAGGTGATCAGCGCCAAGGGGTATCTGGCCGAGGCGCGGCGGCTGAAGGACGGCGTCTATCGTTTGCGCCAGCGCAACTGCCCGACCGAAAGCGTGGCGATCGCTTATCCGGGCGTCTGTGACGAAGAGATGCGAGTCTATCGCGAGGTTTTGGGTTGCGAGGTGGTGCGCGACTGCCGGATTGCGGATGGCGCGCGCGTTTGCGAATTTCGCATCACGCCCCCGCAACTCACGCAAATCACACGCGAGACGAAGAAGAAGTGAATAAGCGGAGCCGGTCAGGGCTCAATCGAGAAGAGACCAATCGAGTAATCTGTAACTGTAAGTTACAAACCATCAAGTTAAGCGACACGTAAATTTCAAAGCATAACAATCTTAGCAGTTTAAGGATGGAGATGAGTGAAATAACGACAGGACAAATCACAGAAGAGACGATCCGTAGCGCGTTGCGGGCGGTCAAAGACCCGGATCTGCACAAAGATATTGTCTCGCTCAATATGATTCGCGACGTGAAAATCTGCGGTGGCATTGTCAGCTTCCGTTTTGTATTGACGACGCCGGCCTGCCCCGTTCGCGACCAGCTCAAGTTTGAGGCTGAGAAGACCGTCATGGCGATTCCGGGCGTCGAGCGAGTCGAAGTTCAGATGGATGCCGAGGTCCCGAAGGCGCGCGGAGTGATCGACAAAGCAGAGATCGAGGGTATCAAGCATATCATCGCGGTCAGCTCCGGCAAGGGCGGCGTGGGCAAATCGACGGTAGCGGTCAATCTGGCGGTCTCGCTCGCGCTGATGAATGCCAAGGTCGGGATTCTCGACACTGACGTCTACGGCCCGAATGTTCCCATTATGATGGGAGGCAAAGACATGCCGGTAGCGCGCGGCAACAACATCGTTCCGCCCGTCTATCACGGCGTCAAAACGATGTCGATCGGCCTGCTCAATCCCGGCGACAAAGCCGTTGTTTGGCGCGGCCCGATGTTGCATTCGGCGGTCTCGCAGTTCCTGCGCCAGGTCGAATGGGGCGAACTCGATTATCTGGTCGTTGATATGCCGCCGGGCACCGGCGATGTGCAATTGAGCCTCGCTCAACTGGTCTCGGTGGCCGGCGCGGTCCTCGTCACGACCCCGCAGGAGGTGGCGCTGAGCGATGTCCGCAAGGCTTACAATATGTTCGATCAGCTGCACGTTCCAATCTTGGGGATTGTCGAAAACATGAGCTACTTTGAATGTCCGAACGACGGAAACAAGTACTTTATTTTCGGCAATGGCGGCGGAGAAGCGCTGGCTGAACGCTATGACGTCCCGTTTCTCGGGGCGATTCCAATCGCGATCAACATTCGCGAGGGTGGGGACCTGGGAGTCCCGATCGTCATCTCGCAGCCCGAGAGCCCTCAGGCGAGGGCCTTCCGCAATGTCGCACAAAACATTGCGGCGCAGGTCAGCATCGCGGCGATCAAAACGAATAAGTCGCTGCCGGTGCTCAATCTGAAGAAGTAATTTGACGCTATTTTCCCGGGCCGTTATTATCATAGCGGACCTCTTCCGAGATGATAATGTTTATTTGAAAGCAATTATGATGAGCTTTAAGGCTGCCGCCGGTTGAAGAGACGACCGGCAATCAACAACGATCACACAGTAAAGGAGAATGAGACAATGATTTTGAGTTTGACTGATACTGCGGCTTCCGAGGTCAAAAAGTTCCTCGAAGCAGAGAATGTGGGCAATGAAGGCGGTCTGCGCGTCCGCGTCGTACCCGGCGGCTGCTCCGGTTTCCAATATGCCATGAACATCGAGGAAACACCGCAGGCGACCGATGAAGTGGTGGAGACCGGGGGATTGCGTGTCTTCGTTGATATGTTCAGCGCACAATACCTCGAGAACGTTCAGATCGATTATGTCAACAGCGTGATGGGTGCGGGTTTCACGTTCAACAATCCGAATGCAACGGGCGGTTGTGGTTGCGGCAGCTCCTTCACGGTTTAAAGCAGGCAGAGCGAAGTGGCAAGCGGCTCCTGCCTTCAAGTGGCCGGAGCCGCTTTTACATGCTTGATCCCTCTCCGATACCGATAGATCGACTGGAGTAGTCGCACCGGTCCATACCATCATGATCTACCGGAAACCAACGCTAACAGAATGCGCGTTGAGCTTGTCGCTTTTATTTCACATCAATTCTATGGAGGAAAAAATGCCAAGTCTTGCAGGAACCAAAACTCACGAGAATTTGAAACATGCTTTTGCCGGCGAATCACAGGCGAATCGCCGTTATCTCTATTTCGCGCGCCAGGCTGACGTCGAAGGTTATCCCGACATTGCCGGTCTGTTCCGTGACACGGCGGAGGGCGAAACGGGCCACGCGCATGGCCATCTCGATTTCATCAAGGAAGTCGGCGATCCGGCGACCGGCGAACCCTTCGGCAGCACGTCGATGAACCTCAAGGCCGCGATCGCAGGTGAGACTTACGAGTATACGGAGATGTATCCGGGCTTTGCGCGCACCGCTCGTGAAGAGGGTTTCGAAGAGGTGGCTGAGTGGTTCGAGACGCTGGCGCGTGCCGAGAAATCCCACGCCGGACGATTCCAAAAAGGGCTCGATTCTATCGCATAAGAAGTTGGCAGTGGTTAATGGGCAGCGATGAGTAGTGAGCAGTTGTGATGACCATTGAATTAATCGATCAGAGCTTACTGTTTGTTACCTGCCGCTCACTGTCTGCTCACCACTGCCCACTGCCCACTAATTATGATCGAACAAGGTGATCTCTCTTCTATTGCGGTCGAGTGGGATAAGCCCGAATATTGGGATGCGAACGCCCTCGATCGAGAGTTGCGGCGGCAGTACGACGTATGCAACTCATGTCGTCTTTGTTTCAACCTCTGTCCTGGTTTTCCCAAACTCTTTGAGCATTTCGACAGCGAAGAGGTCGACACGGACCCCGACAAACTGAGTAAAGACCAGGTCTGGGAGTTCGTTGACCTCTGTTACAACTGCAAACTCTGCTTTATCAAGTGCCCGTACACGCCTCCGCACAAGTTTCTCATCGACATCCCGAAGCTCGTCATGCGCGCCCGCGCGATCGATACCGAAGAGAACGGCACGGACCTCCGCGAAAAGATGCTGAGCAGCCCCGATGAGATCGGCCCGCTCGCTTCGGCGGTCGCGCCCCTCGTCAATTTAGCCAACAAAAACAAGATCAATCGCGCGCTGATGGAGAAGGCCGTCGGAATCCATCGTGACAAGATTCTGCCCAGTTTCCGCGCCGAAACGTTCGAACGCTGGTTCAAGAAGAACATCGGACAGCCGAAAGAACCGGTTGAGGCCACTCTCAAGGTCGCGATCTTTCATACTTGCATTGTCAACTATAACGAACCGCAGATCGGTCAGGCCGCGGTCCGCGTGCTCCAGAAGAATCAAGCGGAGGTGGCTGATCCCGCCGGCCAACGATGTTGTGGCATGCCCTATCTCGACAGCGGACGGGTTGAAACCGCCCTCGAACATTTCCGCGACAATGTCAGAATACTGCTGCCTTATGTTCGCGAAGGCTATGATGTCGTTGTCCCCGAACCGACCTGCGGCATGATGCTCAAAAAAGAGTATGCCGACTATTTGCAAGGCGAAGAGCGCGATCAGGCCCGCGAGGTTTCAAAACGCGTTTACGACCTCGCTGAGTATCTCGTCAAGCTCAATAATGAAGGCAGGCTCAACAAAGATTTTGCCGTTAAATCCGGCAAGGTCGCTTACCACCAACCCTGCCATCTGAAGTATCAAGCAATCGGATCGAAATCCATTGAGCTGCTGCGATTGATCGGCGCCGAGGTCATCTTCATCGATAAGGGATGTTCGGGCCATGACGGAACATGGGCGATGAAAAAAGAGTATTTTGATCTCGCCCAGAAAGTGGCGCGCGGATTGCATCGAGGAGTAAAGGAATCGAACGCCGAGACAGTAGTGACCGACTGCTCGCTCGCGGGAATTCAAATCGAGCAAGGAACCGGACGGAAAACGATCCATCCGATTGAAGCAGTCGCCAGAGCATATGGAATCGACGAGGAACAGTAAAATTGACGATGAGTTCGACTCCGATAATTATTTGATGGGCATCTTGATGGGCATCTGATGGAGATGACCGTATGAATAAAGTGGTTTATGCAGAAATTTTAGATATCGCGCAATACGAGAGGGTTCGGAATGAACGCCGCAGCCGAGTCATTGCGATCAAGAAGAAACGGCGTCTGGCGGTCGGGCCGATGATCACCCTTGTTTTCGAGAATCACGAGACCGTGCTCTCGCAAATCCAGGAGATGATGCGCGCCGAGCGGCTGGTTGACGAGGCCGCCATTCAACACGAGATCGACACCTACAATGAGATTTTGCCGGAGCACAACGAACTCGCCGCCACCATGTTCATCGAGCTGAAAGAGCCGGGCCGCATTCGCGAAGAGATTACCAAATTTCACGGCGTGAACACGGGCGAGGCAATTTATCTGCAAGTAGGTGATGAACGGCTGTCGGCAGTCTTTATCGAAGGACAGAGCGACGATCGACGCATCAGCGCGGTGCAATACTTGCGCTTTCGATTCAGCGACGCCCAACGCGACGCGTTTGTGAAAGGCCGTGAAGCAGTGAAACTGGTGGTCGAGCATCCGAATTATCAATATTCCGCCGTCATTGACGGCGAATTACGCGAAGAGTTGTCCGGAGATCTGGTATCGTGAGCATTTTGTCTCCCAATCAAAATGATTACGGCGATGTCCGCGCCGAGTACGAGGCGATCCGTCATGGTATCGCAGTGATCGACCTCTCGCCCGCCGGCAAGTTGCGACTGAGCGGTAAAAATGCCGTGCAGTTCTTAAACGGGCTGGTCAGTAATGACGTGAAATCGCTGCAACCCGGCGATGGCGTGCTGGCGGCATTTCCGAATTTGCAAGGCAAGCTGGTCGCGCTCGCTCGAATCTACAACCTGGAGTCTTTCCTCCTGATTGAGCTGGATGCGATCAACCGCGAGAAGATTTTGGGTAACTTGAGCCGCTTTGTTCCCGCCGGAGAGTTTTTCATCAACGATGTCAGCGACCAATATGCGCTGATCTCGCTCCAAGGCCCACGCGCGGGGGAACTGCTCGGAGCGTTGACCGCGGGGTCCGTTTCAGAAATGGCGAGTTACAAGATCAGCGAGAAGCAGATCGCTCAATCGAGCGTTTTCGTCGCCTCGCACAATCGATGCGGTGAAACGGGATTTGACCTCTTCATTCCATCCGAGGCCGCCCCGGCCGTCGAAGAGGTGATTCTCTCTCGTGGCCGGGAGTTCGGCGCGCGTCCGGTCGGTCAGGCCGCGTTTGAAATCGCGCGGATCGAAGCGGGCATTCCCCGCGAAGGGGTTGATGCCGGCGAAGATTACATCATTCTTGAGTCCGAGCTGAACGATGCGGTAAGTTACACGAAAGGCTGCTACCTTGGTCAGGAAGTCATCGCCCGCATTCACTGGCGCGGACAGCCGGCCAAAAGATTGCGCGGTCTACTCGTGGATGCCGAGCAAGCGCCACAGCGGGGCACACAACTCTACGCGGAGGACGGCAAGAAGGTTGGCGAGATCACCAGTAGCGTGCGCAGCATCGCGCTGGACCGTTTCATCGCGCTCGCCTATCTCCATCGTTATTACCTCAACCCCGGAACCCAATTCACATTGAAACATGGGGAAACAGAATTAGGACGGGCGGAACTGGTAGAAGGACCTTTGATTAAACGTTGAAGCCGAGACAGGGAATCATGGAAGAGCAACCGAACACCGATCAAAAAGCGGATCTGGACTGGAATATCGAGTCTGCCGAACTCGCCTACAGTGTGATCGCACGTTATGTCGAACACACTCAGGTTTCAGGGATCATGATTGCACTGCTCGCCAGCGCGGTTGGCGAAGAGAAGATTAAAGCCATTTCGCAGAGCGAATACTGGCAGAGTTATATGGCAAGCAAACGCTCACTCATCGACGCCAAGCAGGACGTCGAAAGACTGACCGCGATGCTCGAGCGGATGCGAACACAAAACAATTCATTCTCGCAGTAAGGAGGGTCATCCAAATGGCAACTTACGGAGTCATCACACCTGAAGAGCTCAAAGCCAAACAAGAGGCCGGCGAAAAGTTTCGTTTGATCGACGTGCGTGAACCTGCTGAGTATCAAACCGCCCGCATTGAAGGCGCTGAGCTGAAACCGTTAGGGCAAATCTCGCAGTGGGCTCAAGAACTCAATGATCGGGACGAAGAGATCGTCTTGCATTGTCATCACGGGATGCGCTCAGATCGCGCCTGCCAGTTCCTGGCGAGCCAGGGCTTCACCAATCTCAAGAATCTGGTCGGGGGCATTGACGAGTGGTCGGCGAGGGTCGATCCATCAGTTCCACGTTATTGATCCAGAGTCATTGACCGCATCGACTCCCATCTACGCCAACTTGAAGCCCCTGAAGAAAGGTCTCAGATACTGATGAAAGTTCGACTTGCGCTCTTAAGTTTGTGGCTCGGCGTGATGGCCCTCTTCAGCTTCGTCGTCGCTCCGGCGGCGTTCTCGGTCCTTTCCGAACGACGGCTGGCGGGCGATGTCGTCTCGAGCGTCCTCGGTTGGGTCGAGTTGATCGGCATGACGCTTGGCGGGATTTTGCTGCTGGCTCTTCTCTTCTCTCGCGAACGGCGAAGCAAGGTATATTTCTTTGAATTGGCCTTGCTGGCTTTAATGACCATTTCGATGATCGTTTCTCGTTTCGTCGTCTCCAAATCGCTCCACGACCTGCGAGTGAAGTACGGCGATCAGCTCACATCTCTTGCACAATCCGATCCGGCCCGCATTGCCTTTGACCAGTTACATCAATATTCGGTCAGGCTCATGGGCTTCACCATTATTGCCGCCCTGGTGTTGATCATCATCCTGGTGCGGCCGGCCATTCCGGCGAAAAGTAATGCTTGATGCAACATTAGATCCGAATCGCTTGAGCTTTGAATTCGAAGCCGGTCCGGATAAACCGCGTCTCGATGAATTCATCGCTCAACAACTTCCCAAGATCAGTCTGACCCGCATTCGCCGGCTGATTGCCGAAGGTGATGTCCTGGTCAACCAGGAGAAATCGGTCAAAGGCGTGCGCTTGCAGCATGGCGATCAGGTCTCGGTGAAGATCTACGCGGCCGAAAAGTCGTCGGCAACACCGGAGCCGATTCCACTCGACATTTTATATGAAGACGATCACCTGATTGTCGTCAACAAACCTGTTGGGTTGCTGGTTCATCCTTCACGCCACGATAAATCCGGGACCTTGCTCAATGGATTGGCCTATCATTTTTGGGAAGCGAGCGGAGCGGCAATTCGCCCCGGTCTCGTTCACCGTCTCGACCGCGATACGTCGGGCGTCATCGTCGTCGCGAAAACGCCCCGCGCGCACCGGACTCTCTCTAAACATTTCCGCGAGCGGTGGGTAAGGAAATTCTACCAGGCGTTGGTGAGCGGTCGAATGGAACGAGACAGCGGAGAGATCAACGCGCCGATCGGGTGTGATCCGAAAGCCTGGCCACATTGGAGGGTGATGTCTGAGAGTGAGGAAGGAAAACCCGCACAGACACGTTATCGAGTGAAACGCCGATTCTCCGCCCATACCTTGCTTGAACTGGAACCCTTGACGGGCCGCACACACCAGCTGCGCATTCACTGCAATTTGATCGGCCACCCGATCGTCGGCGATCGGATCTATGCTTCAGAAATTGACCCGACTACAATCAAAGACCAACCGAAGCATCATCTGTTGCATGCCTCGCGTTTGATCTTCCGTCATCCTGCCCTTAATCAGGAGATGGATTTTGAAGCGCCGATGCCCAGAGAGATGCGAAATGTGATCGAGGCTCTGTGATCTAACGAATGACTGATTATGACGTCATCATTGTCGGCGGCGGGCCTGCAGGCATGAGCGCACTGATCTGGTGCCATTCGCTCAATTTGCGTGCGGTTTTATTGGAACGTGCGCCGGAGCTGGGTGGACAGATGCTGCAGATGTTTCATCGGGTCTTCGATTATCCGGGAGTGGCCGCTGCCACCGGCCATGAGCTTCGTGATCTTTTTGTCGTTCATTTGAATGAATTGAAACTCGCCTGGCGTGTCGATTGCAAAATCGATGAGATCAATTTGCGAGAGCGGCGATTGTCATGCAACGGAGAAACTTTAAAGAGCACGGCGATGATCATTGCCGCCGGAGCGCGCAAGCGCCGGCTCGGCATTCCCGGCGAAGAGAGATTTGAGACTCATGGCGTGAGCTTCTCCGCGACGCGGGACCATTCGCAATACGCCGGGAAAAAAGTTTGCGTCATCGGCGGTGGAGATTCAGCCATTGAAAACAGCCTGATTCTCGCGCGTGTCTGTCCAGAAGTCACCGTTATCCATCGTTCCGGCAACTTCCGCGCCCGCCAAGAATGGATGGAGCAAGCGCAAGAAAACCCGCGGATCTCTTTCATCTCCCATGCCGCAGCTCAAGCGATCGAAGGTCATCAAACCGTTGAAAGATTGATTATTGAAGACATTCCATCCGGCCGGCAAAAGGTGATCGAGACTGAAGGCGTTTTCGTCAAAATTGGGATTGCGCCGAATACTGAAATGTTTGAGGGCCAGCTTGAACTTGATGAATCCGGATACATCAAAGTCGATCAAGATCAACGAACTTCTGTCGAGAGGGTCTATGCGGCGGGAGACGTCTGTCACCCCGTCTGCATGAGCGTCGCAACCGCCGTGGGACAAGCAGCAATCACGGTAAAAGGGATCAAGGAGGAAAGGTTAAAAGAAGATAGTTGAAGGATGAAGGTAGGACGAGAAAGAAGACATTTTATTTTTATAAAAAAGAAACTGTTCCGCCCTTCATCCTTCGTTCCTCATCCTTCCCCATTCATTCTTCATCCGTACTTTACGCTGTTGGTTTATCCGGAGGAGGCAGGCTGGCGTGAAAGTCCTGATAAAAGCGGGGAGCGTAAGATTCGAGTAGTTGTTGAACGCGGTCCGGTTCTTTTGCGGCGACAATCAGGCCGGCGTGATGATGTTTATTCAACCGCCAGACGATCTCAGGGTCATCGTAAGCCGTGGTATCCGGCCACTCCTGGCGCGCCAGAGAGATAATAACTCCCGAATAAAAATTGTTCGGCTTCTTCAATTGATAGGGCCGATCTTTGGTTGCAGTCTCGATCTTTGCCCACTCAGCCCACAAGTTTAATCCGGTTGCCGCCTCGATCGTTTCGGCGATATTCGCCCCGCCAACCCGAGCGGCAATCTCCAAGAAGTAAAAATCTTCGTCTTCTTTTCCTTTGATGAATTCTGCGTGAGTCACACCATTCACCAGGCCCAAAGCCTTGATCACATTTTTGTTCGACTTCTGCAGCTCTTTTTCATCTTTCGATTTGCGCGGCAGTAAGCGCGTGGTGAAGATCCCACCGTTATGGGCAATCTCCATCGGCGTCGCGCCATACTTGCTCACCACCGAGAACAATACCTCTTTCTCCGAGACGATCGAGTCAACGTGATAGACCTCTCCCGGAACAAATTTTTCGAGCAGATAGTGAGATTGCTGATCTCCCAACGCATCCAGAATCGGCCAGAGTTCATCGCCATTATTGATCCGCTTGATGCCGATGGCCGAAGCCGATGAACGAGGTTTGAGCACCCAGGGTCCCAACACGCTATCCAGATAATCGCGGATCTTGTCATAATTCAACACCTGACAGAACGGTGGGACGAGTATTCCTTTATCGTCTGCGCGCATTCGCATAGCCAGTTTGTCACGGAAATAACGGCTCGTCGTTTCGCCCATCCCCGGCACGCGCAGATGCTCTCGCAAGGTCGCGGCCATTTCGACATCGAATTCATCGAGCGCGACGATACGGTCAATATTAATCGTGCGTGCGAGGTAACTCACCGCATTGACAACATGTTCGCGGTTGGTGAGGCTCGGGACCAGATAGGTCTCATCGATGTGATCGGTCGGCCATTTGGCGTCCTTGAGGCTTTCAACGGTGAGCAGTAAAACACGCCAATTTTGCCGGTAGGCTTCGCGAATAAACTCATGCCCTTTTTCATAACTGGCGATGCATAAAATAGACATCTCGGGCGGGCCTGACATTTTCTCTTCTCCTTCGAATATGTGATGCCTGGTGTGACCTGATTGAATTGCGAGTTGAGGGTACCATAGAGACGTCAAATTGAGCGAGGATTATAAAACCCGACGTCATAAAAAGAAGGTGCGAAACTTGACCGCCCCGCGCCAGTGCCAATAGAAGGAGACCGGAGGGATCAAAGCTGAGGTCAAGATCATCTCGGCGACATGCGCCGGTGCTCCGGAGGTGCCATGCAACCTCCGCGCGCAAAATCTTGCAGTCAGCAACGCCCACAACGCACCCGCACCCAGCGCGACCGGCTTCTGTCCACGCCACCACGCACCGAGAGCAATGCCCAGCGCACCGACGATGCCGTAATAAATTTGCGGGAACGCCGGGATGCGTTGGCGATAGAGCCGGGGATGTTTGTGATAGAGCAAGGCATCGAACATCGTCTTGCGCTGCTGTTGCAAACTGACGCCCCACGGCGCGGGGCGAATCGGATGAATCACCACGGCGTTGGGCGCGCACGTCAGTTGCAGGCGATGTTCCACCATGGTGAAGAAGAGATCGCTATCTTCGCGCCAGGGAAACCTGAATCGCTCATCAAATCCGCCGACAGCCTCCAGGGCGTCTCGACGGTAAAAGCAGTTGGCCGTCACAAATTCGGCACTCGCTAACCCCGCTGCATCACGTTCGTAATCCGTCGGCGGGTTGGGTAACGGCATGATGATCTTGCCCCACGCACCCGCGATCCCATCGACAAAGACGGCAATCCCCTCTCTCAGCCAGCTGCGGGTTGGGATCGTGTCGTCATCGGTGAAGGCGATAATCTTCCCGCGTGCGGCACGCCATCCGGCATTGCGTGCCGCACCGGGCCCGTCCGTGTGCGCGACGGGAAAATAACGGACTGCCACCGGCAAACGCCCGGCCCATCTTTCAATCTGCCGGCGCGTCAATTCGCTCGCAGCATCGTCCGCAATAATTATTTCATACTCATCGGCCTCCAGGTCTTGATCGACCAGACAGGCCAGGCAACGTTCAAGCAGGTCCGGACGATTGGATGTTGGCACCACCACTGAAACACGAATCGGCATTGCGTTGATCTCCGAGCTGACATCAGATACCGGACCATTTCTGCCCCTGTTCCCAGATCCATGGTCCCTCATCCTTTTTTATCGAGATCAGGGATCAGAGGTCAGGGGTCAGTTTTCGGGTTTATCCTGAACAGCGAAGTAAAAAATGCGGTAAATCATCTTCCCTTCTCCAGCAAAAATGGGCCGATCACCAGCGTATCGAGCGGTGAGGTCCAAAAACACTCGATCGCATCGCGCGGCGTGCAGACAATCGGCTCGCCACGCGTGTTGAAAGAAGTATTGATCAACACCGGTACGCCCGTGCGCCGCTCGAAAGCTTTGAGCAGATCGTAATACTCAGGATGCTGAGCGCGATTGATCGTCTGCACACGCGCCGTCCCATCAACGTGGCACACCGCCGGGATTCGTTCGGCTTTTTCAGGTCGCACGTCGTAAACGAAGAGCATGAACGGCGACACGCCCGCATTGACGAACCATTCCCCGGCTTCTTCTTCCAAAACGACTGGCGCAACCGGCCGGAAATCTTCGCGGTCTTTGATCTCATTCAGACGCGCCTGCATGGCCGCATCCAACGGCGAGGCGAGAATCGACCGGCCCCCAAGCGCGCGGGGACCGAACTCCATGCGGCCCTGAAACCACCCGACAATTTTGTCTTGCACCAGAATATCGGCCGTCTCTTCGGCAATGTTCTGCAAACGGCGATAAGGCAGTTTCGACCAACAAATGAATTCTTCAATCTCTTCTTCGTTGAATGCGGGACCGAGGAAGGCATGATCCATCTGGTAGTGCCGTTCCCCATCGCCGCGCTCGCGTGACTCGACCCAGAGCGCTGCTCCCAATGCTGTCCCGGCGTCGCCTGCTGCCGGCTGTACCCACACGCTTTTGAATGGCCCGCGGTCACGCAACCGCGCATTTATCACACAATTGAGCGCGACACCTCCGGCCAGGCACAAGTTTTCGGACTCGGTCGCCGCGTGCAGCCAATCGCTCAATTTCAAAACAGCATCTTCCACTGCGACTTGCAAGGAATGCGCCAGATCAAAATGGCGCGGCTCAAAGGGACCGCCGCGCTCGCGCGCGGGGCCGAATCTCCCTTCGAGGTTCAACGGCTGTTTGATTGTGTATCCGCCGCGCTCGCCAACCTGAATAATGTCATTAAAATCGGCAAGGAAATGGGGCTTGCCATAGGAGGCCAGCGCCATCACCTTATATTCGTCCGAAGAATGGAGAAATCCTAAATAGGTTGTCACCTGTTCATAGAGCAGCCCCAGCGAATGCGGTAGCTTGACCTGTCCGAGTAATTCAATCTGATTGCCCTCGCCTAGACCATAAGTGGTCGTTGCGCGTTCGCCACGCCCATCAAGGGTCATCACCGCCGCCCGCAAAAATGGTGAGGCGTGAAAGGCGCTGGCCGCATGCGCCAGGTGGTGCGGCACAAAATGCCACTGATACGGCCCGTCACGCCGAACGCCGCGAAATCGCTTCTGCAAATGATGCGGCGCGCCATCTGCTAGATGACCCGGCGCGTTGATGATGGAACAGAGAAAGAGCGGATCCCACGGCGATTCCCACTCCTCCGTCTGGGGTTGCGATGCCGGCTCGAGCGGCAAGGTCAAATCTATCTTGCTCCAGTGTTTGTTCAACAAAAGGTCCGGATCGTATGAATAGGCGATGTGATCGACATCGACCAGGTCGATGCCGGCTTCGCTCAAACAATAATCAATAGCATGGTGCGGTAACTCATAAGTCGAGAATGGAATCGGCCGCTTGCCATGTTTGACGCGCGTAAAGCGTTCCTCCTCGGCGGCAGCGACGACTACGCCATCCTTGACCAGACAGGCCGCCGAGTCGTGATAAACTGCATTGATTCCTAAAGTGTACATCTCAATTTACCTCTCTCAACGCCAGCAGCTCTTTTGCTGCGGCGACAACTTCTTCCGGCGTAATCAACCTCAGACAATCGTGATGTCCCGCCGGGCAGACGCTCTTGTAACAATATTTACAACTCACGTCGTGCGACAGCACTCGATGCGGCACAGCCCACGGCGTATGCTGCGGGTTAGTCAACGCGTAAATATCGACCACAGGCGTATTGACCGCGGCCGCGACGTGGACCGCTCCGGTATTATTTGAGATCAACAATGGCGCAGCCTCGATCAATGCGGCCAATTCGGCCACCTGCAACCTGCCGCAAAGTGAATACGAATCGCCGCCTGTTACCGCGCGAATCTGTTCGATCAATGCCTGCTCTTCGGAAATTCCGGTAAAGACCATTTGACAACCCATCTCGCTTTTGAGCAGCAGGGCCACCTCCGCAAATTTTTCGGGAGGGTAACGGCGCGACGGCGCCGTGCTCCCCGGATGCATGACGATCCACGTGCGATCACAATCGATTTCGATGTGATCGAGCAGTGTTTGCAGGCGGACGCGCGCATTAGCGGGCACCCGTATGGAGAGCCGTTGATCATTCGTCCAACAGCCAACCGTTGCGACCAGATCGAGTTGGCGCTGTACTTCGTGACGGATCCCCTGCGCAGGTTCCGGATCAGGGATCCAATCGGTCAATAATTGATAAGGATTCTCATGGCAATGAGCGAGCCGCAAAGGGATCTCCGCCAGGTAGCACAAGAGAGCCGCGGGCAGCGGATTTTGGCTGTAGACCGTAAAGATCACTGCCGCATCGAATCTCGCGTTCCGTAACTGCTCGATCATTGCATAGTCTTCCTGGGCGTCGGTTCGCGGCGCGGTCGCTTTCATCCACGGAGATTGATAAACAATAATGTCATCAATCTCCGGCACCAACTCCGCAACCTTTGCGCCGGCGGGCGATGTCAGCAACGTCAGGCGCCTCTCTTGGCTCGAACATTTCAACGCGCGGATCGCCGGTGTCGTCATTAAGACATCTCCCAACGCATCCAATCTGATACAAAGGATGTTATTGGCCCGTTCCCACGCTCCGGTTGTGCTCATTCCCTCTCTTTCATTCATACTTCTGGGAACCATCTCCGGCACTGGTATCGGTTCGCGCCAAACTGAATGCCGGCTTGATCCTTTGCTGCGCCGGCCGCATCAAGATCGTTTCGGCAGCTTCGGCCAGATCGGTAACCAGAGCATCCGGCAACCTCAGCTCTGAAAGCTCCCATTCGGTTTCATGACCGTTGTCGAGAAGGATCGTTCGGCAACCGGCGCGACGGCCGGCTTCGACATCATTCAGAATGTCTCCAGCCACCCACGACCGCGACAACTCGATATCCAATTCGTGCGCCGCGCGCAGAATCAATCCCGGCGCGGGTTTCCGGCAATCGCAGCGCCTCGCGTGCGCCCTCACATTGCCATCCGGGTGGTGTGGGCAATAGTAAAAACCTGCAAGTTCGATCCCCACCTCACTCAGCATTTCACACAATCTGCGCTCAACCACCGTGAGGGCGGCCTCAGGAAAATATCCGAGCGCCACACCGGGTTGGTTACTGACGACGACCAACAGGTAATTGGCCGCAGTCAAAAGACGCAATCCTTCGACCGCTCCCTCCATCAACCGCATCTGCTCGGGATCGGCGCAATACGGCACGTCTTCGATGAGCGTCCCGTCCTTATCCAGAAAAACTGCCGCTTTGCTCATAACTATTGAATGAAGAGCTGACTGCTCTAACGGGCGCCGCGAGATTGGTAGAGCGTTCCTCCACCAATTCGCAGAGGAGGTGCAAAACGACCATCTGCGCCTCCTGAATATGTTGCGTTTCATGTGACGGCACGATGAGCGAGAGATCGGCCAATTCACGCAATTCACCGCCGTCACGACCAAGTAAGGCAATCGTCCGTACTCCCCGCACACGTGCGACCCTGAAGGCTTCAATCAGATTCCGCGAACTGCCGCTCGTGCTGATGCCAATCAAGACGTCGTTCTCCTTACCGAAAGCTTCGACCTGTCTCGAAAAAATCTGCTCGTAACAATAATCATTCGACCACGCCGTCAGAAAAGCGGTATCGGCATTGAGTGCGAGCGCCGGCAATGCGGCTCGTCCTTCGCATTCAAATCGTCCGACAAATTCCGCGGCGAAATGCTGGGCGTCGGCGGCGGACCCTCCATTGCCGCAGATCAGCAATTTGCCGCCGCCGGCAAAACACTCGCCGATGATCTCGGCCGCATCGAGAATCGAGTAACGCAGTTTTCTGCGCGATTGTTGCAATGCCGCCATGATGTCTTCAAAGCGTTGATCGACCATCGCGAGCTGACCGGCCTTATCGCGGTAACCGGAACGGCACGTCTCAATCACTTCATCGAAGACCGATGAAAGCGCGATGGTGACCTTCGGCCACGTAAATAACTCGTTGGCGCGCTCGATCGCGCGGCGGCTGAAGAGTTCCAGCAATTCGGTCCGGCGATAAAGCTCGGCGATCTTTCCGGCCAGCGCTTGCTGATCTTTCGGTGGAACGAGAAATCCCGTCTCACCATCACTGACAGTAAATTTAATGCCGCCGACGTTGGCGCCGATCACGGGCGTCCCGCAAGCCATCGCTTCAACGGGCGTAACACCGAACGGTTCATACCACGGCGTCGTCACGAAAACATCCGCCGCGCTATAGAAGTACTTGAGCGTATTGCGGCCACACCGGCCCGCAAAAATTACGCGGTCACTGACGCCCTCCTGATACGCAATAGTTTGTAAACGCCCGATCTCCGGCGTCAGTTGAGGATCGGGGTTATCCGACTCGCCACCGACAATGATCAATCGCGCCGAGATCTCATAATCATTAATCAAATGAGCAAAGGCGCGGATGACCGTGTCGATTCCCTTGCGAGGCACGATTCGACCAAGTTGCAAAATGATCTTCTCCTGCGGCTCGAATCCGAGCCGCGTCCGTGCGTAAGCCTTGTTGACCGGGCGCATCTCAGTCGCATCGAACCCGCAGGGGATAATGCTGATTTTGATCGGATCGGCGGAATAGAGGCGGATCAAATCATCTTCGTCCTGTGGACATTCGGCGATCAAATGGTCGGCCTCGCTCACAATTCGGTCTTCGATCTCAAATCGCTCGTTGGGAAATAAATCCGCCTCGTGCTGATGTAAACGGCGGACGCGACCCAGCGCATGGAACGTGATCACGAAAGGAATGTCGAGAACCCTTTTGATTTCGCATGCCACCAATCCCGACATGAAAAAGTTGGCGTGAATAATGTCGTAGGTCTCACGACTGCTTTGAATGAAATCGAGTACAAAATCGGTAAATTCCGGCATCAACGGCAACAACTCTTCTTTGCGAATGAATTTCACCGGACCGGCCTTGACGTTGATGATCCGCACGCCGTTTTCCAACTCCTGGATGTCGGGCGCCTTCTCGTCATCCTTGCGCGTAAAGACATCGACGAGGTTTCCCATCGCGGCCAAATTACGCGCGATCTGGCGAACATAAACGTTCTGTCCTCCGCTATCTACTCCACCGAGCGCGCACAGAGGAGAAGCGTGTTCGCTCAGAATGGCGATGCGTTTGCTCATGCGATTACCTCCGGCTCTGTTTCGGTCTTCTCCATCGCCGGCGCTTTAGAAACAGTAGCGCGTGGCGAGACTGCCCCCGGGCATAATGACGGCGAGATGCTTGTCACCAATCTAAACGCCGAGTCCCAATCCCGGGCGAAACGTTCGATGTCGAATCGTTCGAGCGCATAGCGGCGCGCATTCTCTCCAAGCCATCGCGCTTCTTCCGGATGTTTAAGCAGGTCGTGCATATGCTTAATCAAAATGTTCAGCTTCGTATCCGTGTAACCCGAGACGCCGTTCTCGATCGCCGTCGCCATCTCGGTCGTTCTCAATCCAATGATTGGCATTCCAACCATCATGGCTTCGATCACGGCTAATCCCAGACTGGTATATCGAATCGGATTGAAGAAAAAGCGATACCGCGCTTCGAACTCCGCCAACCGCGGCGGTTGGACTTCACCCAATCCGCCCAGCTCTTCTGCCTTCATGCCGACCAGATCGAGCGGCACGTGACGCCGGGCCTTCTCAAAAACATCAGCCCCCAGACGACGTCCCCGTTCTTCCAGGTTGTTGATGACGACGATGCCTCGCTCGATCTCTCCCGTATAACGTGCTTCGTTCATTAAAAAGACGCCATGCTCAATCACGCGCGTCGGCGTCCGCCCGCTGTCCCACATCAGGTCGTTGAATGGTGTGACATGCACCAACAGCATGTCAGGATCATCGACCCAATGACGTGTGTTCGTCGGATGATCTTGAGGTGGATCGTGTTCCAGATAGATACGCGGCAACCGGCGTTGTTCTTCAGTTAAGATCTCGTACTGATCCTGTTCATAGTTTTTTCGTGATTGGAACAGTATGCAATCTACTTCCGTACGTCTTACTTCATCGGCATTGACATCGTGGACATTGTCACCAAAGAGAAAGACATCTCCGCGGCCGCTGTAACCTTCTTCGCCGTTTGTCTTAACAGGCAAGAAAAATTCATGCGGCGCACGAGACAGATAGAGCAGGTAATTCCCGTGTACATGCCATGTCAGGATGCGCAGTCTTTGCATTAAGAAAACTCCGTGAGTTAATCATTGATTATTCGAGCCTGGATAAGAGCAAACACTATGCCCGTGGCATGTTCGGTAGTGTACGAAGCGCATCTCAGAAACTAAGAGTTTGATTGAGTTAAATTATGGTAGTAGTGCCTTGGCTTGGCTGAAGACTTCTTCGACAGTAACACTCTGGGCACAAGGATGACCGATCGGACAGACGAGATGCATGCAAGGACGGCATTCAACAGGATGCTGGACAATTCGATGAAGCCGGCCATTGTGAGGAGCCCAGCGTTTGTAATCCGACCCGGAAACAACAATCACACTCGGCACACGCAGCGCGGCGGCCAAATGAGAGACTCCGGTATCATTCGAAATCAGTAACCGTGCGCCGCTGAGCAGCGCGCCGAGAGCCCCGATGGTCGTGCGGCCGGCGACGTTCCAGTGGGGTTCACGCATCGACGTGCAGACCGCCTCAGCTAACTCCGATTCATCCTTCGATCCGGTGATGATGACACGCAACCCAAGGCGAGATAGCGCATCTCCGACAGCGGAGAATCTCTCAGCGGGCCAACGGCGCGAGGGGAATCGAGCTCCGGGATGCAGACAGACATAAGGGTCATTGCTCAATTCGCGGATGTCTTTCAATTGATCAAGTTCAGACCAATCATTTGCGGTTAGAGGAAATTCCAGTTCATCGCCTTGAGATGGCGCTCCCAGAAATTCCATCAATCTCGACATCAACCCGACCTCGGTCTCATCTTCAGGAAATGGCATAAACCATTCTTCATCAGGACAGTATTCGCCTGGAAGATAAAAACCGGCATTGATCCGCGCGCCGAATAACACCGTGATCGAATTGACGAATGAACCGCTCCCATGCATCTGAATCGCCAGATCAAAGCGCCTCCGTTGCACATCGGCGAAAAAATGCGGTATTCGGTCAAGCTGCGGTTCGCGTTCGGGCAACCCCGGATAACCAGGAAATTCGATAAAGTCATTCAGATAATGACTGAACCTTTGGACGAAGCTGCGCGCCCACGGTAACCCAACCAGCGTGATCTCGGCGTTTGGAAGGCCTACACGTAATGTCCGAAGCGCAGGCACGGAGCAAAGTAGATCGCCAAGCATCAAGGCACGCAAAATTACAATTCGCTGCGGCGGCGCACCATCCAATCGTTCACTCAATATGCTGCCGTTCCGCTCTGATACGTTCATCATTGATTACCTGCAATGTTTTGTGAATACTCGCACGCTGATGAATTCGCCTGCAAACATCGTGCACCGATCAGCTGGACCATTGCCTATGCCGGTAATCGCCAATAATTTGACAGAGAAAACACTCTCTTTCGATCTTAATCTATGCCTCGCCCAAAGCCCGGTCTCTTTTCTCCGCTTGATAGGAAGATGTGATACGCGCCGTCAAAAATGAAGTGACTATAAACACTATTGATCGGTGCCGCGGTAGATCTCGACTGTAGTAACCGGCGAGCCCGGCGACTACCAACTGACTAGCCATGGTGGTGACGGCAGCAGCGACGGCGCCAAAGAAAGGCATCAGAATGATGTTAAAGATAATGTTGCAGGCTGCGGCTGCGCCGACACTGATCAGATACTTCTTCTCTCGGCGATGCGTAATTAAACGGCCGCCGAAATAAATTGCCAGTGCCGTCGCCATCACATTCGGCATCAACCATCGAACGATAACTGATGCTTCTGCGTACTGCTCACCGAGAATCAGTAAAGTCAGAGGCCGGGCAAAAATTACTCCGCCGATGGTCAGCGGTAAGGCAATCATGACTATTGTATTCCACATCAATTGTAAGTAACGCCTCTCCCGCTCGCTATCCACTTTCGCCGCATAGCAGATCAATGGGAAATAGACCTGACCGATGAAAAAGATGAATGACAATGCCACGCCCATGACGCGGCAGGACGCCGCATACATTCCAACTTCGATATCCGAGCTGAAATACCTGAGTAAAATGAGATCGAGCTGGTCATAGATCTGTGACATCAATCCGGCGAGACTCAGCATTGTGCAGGCTGGAAGTATCATCGACCAATGTCGTGGCCGCAATAATGGCTGCGGCAGCTTAAAATGATCTCGGGTGCGAAACAAAAGGAAAAGGCCCGCGACCATCGGCGACAAGACACTGATCAATACGAGCCGCATGGCGTGGCCGGCCTCATAGATCAATGTCACGGTGAGGGCAGCGCTGACTATCTGGCTCAAGATCCCGGCGGAGGCAATGACCCACATCCTCGACATTCCGGTGAAAAACCATTGTAGATCGAGGCTTGAGACAAACAGGCTCAAGCCGGCGCACATCATCAACGAACGCGTCATCGCATCGTCCGGCGCGAGCGTCCAGACAAAGAGCATGAGCAAAAAATAAGCCAGCCCCGCAAAAAAGACCCTGGCGCCCACCAGTTGCGAAACCAGGGCACGAGCCTGCCCCGGATTTTGTGCGACCTCTTTGATGCCGTAGGTCGGAAAACCTGATGAGACCATCAAGCCAAAGAAGCTTGCCAGTGAGATAGCAAACCCAACTTTGCCGAATATTGCCGGTCCCAGCGCGCGGGCTACCATCGGAAAGGTCACTAACGGTAAGGTCTTGCTAACGAGTTCGAGAGACAATAATGCTGCGGAATTGCTAAAAATCTTTCTTCCGGACATGTAGGGAGCTTAAATCTTAGGTTCTATTTTTAGTTGAGTGAGCAGGAACATGGCATTTTTCTGACCTCTGATCCCTGGCCCTTGATCCTCTTTGAGATAAGTATCAGGAATCAGAGGTCAGAAAAATGCTCGGTATCATCCTGAACCTCGAAGTAAAATTGCAGTGTTAGACCTACCCGACTCGACCTGGATTGAAGGAGAGTTCCAAATCGTCAGGGCTCGATCTCGCTGCATTATCTATAGCGGTTAGATTAATTGGAAGTCTAATCTGAAGTCTAACTTAAGATTATTTTTTTACGTACTCCGGTTTCAGATCATCGAGTACAGGGAACTCTCTCCGGTACGTGAGCAACTCTTCCAGGTTGAGATTGGCTCTGATTATGCATTCTTCTCGGCCGGCCTCTGCGATCACCTTCCCGTGAGGATCGATAATCAGACTGTGCCCAGGGTAGACGTACTTCGGGTCGCTTCCGCACCGGTTGACTCCGATAAAGTAGGCCTGATTTTCAATCGCGCGGGCCTTGAGCAATGTAACCCAATGCTCTTCCCTCGCAATCGGCCAGCTGGCAATGACTGTGTAGAGATTGGCGCCGGATCTGACCGCCGTCCGGAAGATTTCCGGGAACCGCAAGTCATAACAGATGAATGGCGCAATTTTGAACCCTTGGAGATCAAAGATGCTAATGCTCTCACCCGGAGTGTAATACTCCAATTCACTGCCAATGCTGAAAGGATGGAGCTTGGAATAACGCGCTATTTCATGACCATCAGGAGAGTAAACAACACATTCGTTTCTGCCGCGGCCGTTCAATTCCTTGGTGACGACTCCGCCCAGCAGATAGACTCGACAATCCACGGCAGTCCGCGCCAGGAAGTCTTGAGTCTCACGCGAATCACTGTCGCTGATCGTCGCGACGTTCATACTGAACCCGGTCGCGAACATCTCGGGCAAAACCACCAATGATCCGGAAGGCGGTTCGGCCCTTTCGATCATCTCGCGCACCTTCGCATGGTTCGATGGTTTATTCTCCCACAAAATATCGAGTTGTAGACCTATCACTTCCATTTACTAGTCTCCGAGTAAGTTTTTTATTCCATGTACCAGACGCCCGATGCCTTCTGCAACAGTCTCTTTCTGTAAAGCGCCATAAGCTATTCGAAGGTAACATCCGTCTTCCATTCCGAACGCATTGCCCGGAATTGCTGCTACTCCATACTCGCGCACCAGCCTTTCGACCAGTGACAGAGGTTTGATTTCGGCATTCAGTCTGACTAGGAAATAGAAAGCGCCGTCTGCCGGGGGAACAATACAATACTCCTTAATCTGGTCCAATTCATAGCGGACCAGTTCGCGGACTTCGGATAATTGCACCAGTTTCTCCGCACAGTAATCTCTTCCGGCCTGAAGCGCGCCAACCGCTGCGAACTGCGAGATTACCGGCGGACAGATCAAAATAGTATCTTGAATTTTATTGACCGCTTCAAAGAGATTGGCCGGGATCACCATAAATCCGATTCGCCAACTGGCGAAACCATATGCTTTTGAAAGCGAAAAGAGCGAAATCGTGGATTCCTGGCTCCCGGCTATTGATCCGGGAGAAAAATGTTTAACACCGTCATAGGTGAAATATTCATAGGCTTCATCGCTGAGATGATAGATTTCATGCGCACGGCAAATGTCATTTACTTCTCGGAGCGCCGATTCCGGATAGACCGCTCCCGACGGATTGTTTGGAGAGATCGTCACCACGGCACGAGTCTTTTTGGTAATAGCCTGGGCGATCAGTTCCGGCTGCAGCTGATAGTTTTCGTCCGTCGGGACGAGCACCGGTTTGCAATTGGCCATCGTGATCGCCATTTCGTGGTTGAAATAGTACGGAACGTTGAGGATGATCTCGTCTCCCGGGTCGGCAATCGCCAACAAAGCATTGATGAAAGCCATATTCCCGCCCGCCGTCACCATGATCCGGCTTCCCTCTCTGACATCAATGCCGTTTTCACTGAGCAGTTTTGCTTCAATCAACTCAAGCAGAGCCGGAATGCCGTGGACAGGTTGATACTTGTGATGTTGAGGATTGTTGAAAAAGTTCGCAATCTGCTCGAGTGCCAGGGGTGGAGGACCATATGAGACAACCCCTTGACCGAGCGAGATCGTTCCGGGTGAATGACGGATCATCTCGGCGACCACAGGAATGATCGGCGATTGGACCATTTCAATTCGATTTGATTGCTGCCAGGCTTTCATTTTTCGGCCCCTCTTTAATGGGTTTGATGTAGCGAGCGCCAGGCTTTCAGATAAGGCGCAGTCTTCGGATTCGATTCATTCCACTTCGGTGCTTCATTACTATTCGCAATCATGATGAGCGCCAGTCCGATCATGCGATCGACCTTTGCCATATTCGGATAGTTGATCTTCTCCCAATGATCGGTGGGTTGATGATAATCCGGAAATTCAAAGGCGACGCACAGAGTATGGGCAGGAATCCCGGCATCTGCCAACGCCTGATTATCGCTGCGATCGAAAAAAGCGTCGCTGTTCTGTTCGTGTTTATAAACCTCGATGCCCGTCTGATTGCCGGCGGCTTTGAAGATCGGGCCGATGTCTGTGAAATCAAACCCCGTCATTGAAGCTTTGTTGAGCTGTGGCCCTTCGTCGCTGTCGGTTCTGCCGACCTGTTCCAGATTGATCATGGCAGCAGTCTTTTCGAGCGGAAAGACCGGATGCCGACCGTAGTATCTCGATCCAAGCAGTCCTTCCTCCTCTCCGAACCATGTAATAAAGACCAGGCTCCGCTTGGGCCGCTCCTTTAACGCCGCCAGAGCCGATGCAATCTCAATCACTGAGACGGCGCCGCTGCCGTCGTCGTTTGCGCCATTAAAGATCCGATCTTCGCCGGCCGTCGGATTGACGCCGATGTGATCGTAATGCGCCGAGAGAATCACATATGTCTCCTTGAGCACCGGATCGGAACCGCGCACCAGACCGACCACGTTACGGAGCTTCACCGGCCTTTGTCTGACCGCGCCAATCTTCAGGCTCAACGATCCTTTGCTCTCTCCAGCCTGCATCGAATCGAACAACTTGATGACCCGAGGATCGTGAATCGTCATGAACCGTGGTTCCGGAGCCGCTTCTATCGAATCGCCCCCTTCCGGGTCGATCAGTCTTCCGCCTCCCAACCCGGTCCCCGTTCGATGGTCGCGGTCGATCGAGATCATCAACGCCGGAGTCAGATCTCGCAACCCATTAATAAATTCATTCAGCGCGCGACTGTTCTCGGTGCGGTTCGGGAAATTGGTGATGACCACTTTTCCGGCAATTTGATCCTTCGTGAATTTCGAGATCGGTGATGAAGCATCAAGATAATCGACTTTGACAATCGGCGAAGACTTCACGTCCAACGGCTGCTCGGTCGCAAAACTGACCTGATCGGCATCGATCTTGATCGCCTGCGGGCCGTCGTTGACGATCAGTTCGAAAGCATCCAGGTTCGGCTCCGTCACGAGCCAGTTGGCAATCTGAAAATAGCTCTGCCCAGCGCCCGCCTCTGTGCCGCCCAAAGGCTCAAGTCCGCAACGACGAAACTGCGCGGCGATGTACTCTGCGGCTAAATCCAAACCACGTGAGGGTGTTGAACGGCCCTCCAGCAAATCGGATGCGATGAATGAAAGATGACCACGTAAGGAATCGGGAGAGATCTGATCGAGCGCGGATTGAATATCGGGCGTGAGCAAGCCAGCCGATTGAATCCGTTGTTTACCGGGCCGCGTTGCCGTTTGAACATTGGTCCGTTTACGTTGTTGGGAAATGCCGTTCGATGAAAGCCCCCCAAGCACAATCAGACAGACTAAAATGCCGCGCACCAATATTCTTAATTGCATCCTTGTTAATTCCACATTAAACCAGACACTGACGCCCAATCCCTGAGGCCTGGCCTTGATACGTTATGATAAAGATCAAGGATCAGGGATCAGGGATCAGAAAATTGCTAAATTGATTAATATTTTCCAGCTAAAAACTGTCGCACCAGGCGTAAGCCTCGATTGCGGCCTGCTCGCCTTCCTTAGTCTTAACTTTAATTCCGTGCTCCATGCCCATTACCCCTTGATATCCCTTGTGGTAAATGTGCTTGAAGATATTCCGGTAATTCATCTCGCCGGTCGTCGGCTCGTTGCGTCCCGGATTGTCACCGATCTGAAAGTACGCGACCTCATCCCAGGCCAGATCAGCATTCGGGATGATATTACCTTCGGTGATCTGTTGATGATACATATCGTAGAGGATCTTGACCGAGGGGCTGTTGACGGCTTTACAGATCAGATAGGCCTGCGCAATTCGGTTCAAGAACAGCTTCGGATGATTAATCCGTGTATTGAGCGGCTCCATGACCAGGACCAGGTTCGCTTTTTCGGCGATTTCAGCGCAACGTTTAAACATCTCGACGACACTGGCCGTCTGATAGTCCCAGTCCAATTTTTCGTCATGGCATCCGGGCACGACTGTACACCACCTGGCGTTGACCCGCTTCGAGACTTCGACCGCATTTCTGATATCTTTTAAAATCCTCTCGCGGAGTTCCGGTTTGTAACTGGAGATAGCAAAAGTTGGATTATCAAAATCCTTGGTTGCCACAAAGACACCCATTGTAATCTTCAGATCAGCCAATGTCTTTCCAATCTTCTCTTGATCGGCGACCGGTCGATCCGGCAACCCGTTGTCTTCGAGCGCCGTAAAACCTTGCTCATGAAAAAACTGCAACTGAGTGATCAAATCATCGCCCGTATGGTTCTTGAACATCCCAAAGTGGGGGGCGTAATTGAGTTTGAATTTGCGCGCCGATGCTCCCGCAGGAGCGCCAGAGCCGATTTGAGAATTCGCGATGACGGACGCGCCCGAAGCGAGTCCGGCGACGATGAATTTTCTGCGATCCATTGCATTTTTCCTTTCGGCTGGATTGAGTCATTTGATTTTATGGCGCAGAGGAATCTGCGCCAACCCTTAGCGCTGGCGCTCTTTACATCTTAACTACTGGCGGCAGCCGAAAATACGTGTCTTCTATAAACCATAGTCATTAATTATGAAAGATCGACAAAAATTTTGAAGAAAATTGTTGCCAGCCTTCCCAATCTGCATTATCTTCGCACATGGCTGTTTACTTTCCGAAGGCATTGGTTTCACCCAAGGTGATGACGACAGATTGCTATCTATAAGTCGGCCCCCAGTCTAAGACTGAATCTCGACATTGAATTGCCCTACCTCATCCCCTCTGGTGAGTTGTTACGAACTACAACTTTAACTACCAGGAGCTAACCCATGAAGCGCTTGATCATTTTTCTGGCATTGGTGAGCCTTGCTGTCTTTTTAGCAGGCGCCAGTGCACTAATGCAGGGTGCTTTGCGCCCGCAATTAGGCAATCGCGAAGAATTAACGCAAAGGACTGTAACACCTGACGTCTTACCACAAAGCTATCTCAATCAAAACCACTTACACAAACTGATCATTAATAATGAAGATTCGGAGATCTATGGCCAGTTAGAGAGGGCAAATGCTATCCGGAGTACGATCGATTACGGCAGTTTCAAACTGGTCGTTGTTGATGAAGAGGCCCTCGGGGGACGCGCGGCACTGCAATCGCTGGCAGTAGCGCCGCGAGACGAGCAAAATTTAATTGTTCTCAACGGCATTCTGCTCGACACCAGCAACCAGCAACCGCTTACCAGAGAGTTGCCGGCAACTCTTCGTCAGACGCGGATGGCCGAAGCACTGAGCAGAAGATACGCGCCCGAGGGCGGGCTTTACATCGTCCAATTTGCCGGACCGGTCCAAGACAACTGGCTCTCAACGCTCGAAAACACCGGAGCCGACGTCATCACCTACATCTCAAATAATGCATATGTCGTCCGCGCGGACCGTGCCGCCGCGTTTGGCTTGTCGCAGTTGAAAGACCAGCATCAATTCGTGCAATGGGTTGGCGATTACGAGCCGGCCTATCGGCTCTCGCCGGGGTTGCGCGCGGCCGCGCAATCGGGCAGTTCACAAGATGTCAGCGTTACGATCCAGGTCCTCGACACGACAGAGGGGGAGTTGACGGTTGACAATCTGAAACAGTATTCGCGCCAATTCATCAGCGAACATAAATCCCTCAAATATCACAATGTGACAGTGACGGTTCCGGCCTCGCAGTTGACTGAGTTAGCGAGCCGCGACACCGTCTTCGCCATTGAAGAGGTGACGCAGCGTGTGCGGCTCGACGAAGCTCAGGGACAGATCGTCGCGGGCAATCTGTCGGGAAATTCGCCGACCGGCCCCGGCTATTTGACCTGGCTGGCGAGCAAAGGTTTCAATAGTTCACAATTCACGACCTTTGCGGTCAACGTCGCCGATGACGCCTATTCACTGACGGGTCATCCGGACCTGCCATCAGGCCGCATCGCTTTCCAAAACAATCCGACCAATCAAAGCGGCGCACAGGGCGGCCACGGCTTCCTCAATTCGCACATCGTCGGCGGCTTCAACAGCAATACCGGATCGGCATTTGAAGATGCCAACGGCTTCAATTATGGTTTGGGGATTGCTCCGTGGGCGCGAGTGGGAATCACCGCCATCTTCGGCAATGCGGCGGCGAGCTCGACCGCGTGGGAGAGCGCAGCCTATGGACAAGGCTCGCGCATTTCGTCGAATTCGTGGGGGCAGCTCGATGCCGCTAACCGCCCAATCGCCAGTTACAATACGACCGCGCAGGAATATGACCGGATCGTGCGCGATGTCCAGAGCGGGACGGCTGGATTGCAGCAAGTGACGGTTGTCTTTGCCGCCGGCAACAGCGGGTCGGCATCGAACACGGTGAGCGCGCCCGGCACGGCCAAGAATGTGATTACGGTGGGCGCCAGCGAGAATGTCCGTCAAACCGGCACCGATGGTTGCGGAATCGCCAATACCGGCGCGGACAGCGCCAATGACATTATCAGTTTTTCGAGCCGCGGCCCGGTCAATTCCACCGGCGGCGACGGACGAATCAAACCGGATATCGTCGCGCCCGGCACACACATCGAAGCCGGCATTCCACAATCGAACTACGACGGCAGCAGCGTTTGCAACCAGTTCTTCCCGGCCGGTCAAACGCTTTACGGGTGGTCGAGCGGCACTTCGCATTCGACGCCGGCAGTCGCCGGTGGTGCGGCGCTCGTCTACCAATTTTTCCTGAACAACGGCATGAGCGCGCCGTCTCCCGCGATGGTCAAGGCATTCCTCATGAATTCCGCGGCTTATATGACCGGCACCGGCGCGGGCGGTAATTTGCCATCAAACAGCCAGGGCATGGGGCGCATGGACCTGGGACGCGCCTTTGACGGCACATCACGGCTGCTCACCGATCAGACGCAGGTCTTCGGAACCACCGGACAAACATTTCAAGTGACGGGTTCAGTCGCGTCCACGTCTCAGCCTTTCCGGGTGACGCTGGCCTGGACGGACGCTCCCGGTCCGACCACGGGCGCTCCGTGGGTCAACAACCTGGACCTTGAGGTAACGATCAACGGCCAGACATTCAAGGGCAATGTCTTCTCCGGCGCCAATTCTACGACCGGCGGCACTGCCGACGCCAAGAACAACGTCGAATCGGTCTTCCTTCCGGCGGGCACCTCGGGGAATTTCACCGTCATGGTGAGGGCCACGAACATTGCGGGTGACGGCGTGCCCGGAAATGCCGATACGACCGATCAGGATTTTGCGCTGATCGTCTACAACGGAACTTCAGGCCAACCGCAGTCGCCGGCGATCGGCGTCAGTCCCACCAGCCTCAGCTTCACAGCCACGGCCGGTGGTTCGAATCCGGCCAATCAGACGGTCAGCATCACCAACACCGGCGGGGGCACTTTGAACTGGACGGCGAGTTCCAATGCATCCTGGCTGAGCGTCAGTCCCGCTTCAGGCACTGCACCGTCAACATTGACCGCTGCGGTCAATATCAGCGGTCTTGCCGCCGGAACCTACAACGGCACGATCACGATCAGTGCGACCGGCGCAACCAATTCGCCGGTGAGCGTACCGGTCACACTGACAGTCAACAATCCTGGCGGCAACGAATTGCTCACCAATGGAGGGTTTGAAGGATCGGCCGCGCCGTGGGTCTTGTCAGGTCAGGCCCAATTTTCGACCGGGGCTTTCCCTCATACCGGAACCGGCTATCTAATCCTCGCCGGGACGAACAATTCCACCGGAATGGCTTTCCAGCAAGTCGCGATTCCAGCCGGCTCGTCGCCGAATCTGACCTTCTGGTTGAATGTCACTTCCAGTGAAATGACGGCAGCGACGCAGTTCGACAAGCTCTTTGTCGAGGTCCGCAATACCTCGGGGACCTTGCTCTCGACACTGGCGACATTCAGTAATCTGAATAAAGCCGCAACAGGCGTTTACACATTGCGCGGTGGATTCAGTCTGGCGAGTTTTGCCGGACAAACCGTGCGCATTCAGTTCCGCAGCACGACCGATCCTTCACTGGTCACGTCATTCCGAATCGATGACGTCTCCGTGAAGTAAAAGAAAACGGCAGCGGCGGAGACCATTGTATTGATCTCCGCCGCTGCCTTTCTTACTGACCCTTGATCTCTGATCCGTGGCCCCTGATACTTTTTAATAAAAATCAGGGGCCACGGATCAGAGGTTAGCCTTGGTTCAATCCTGTATTTCACCCACCGCTCAAAGCTTGCAGGATGTGTATTTCATCACCCGGCTGGAGCGGCGTATCCAATCCCCAGATCTGCTCGCCATTGACGAAAATCCGCATATGCGGCCGGACTGCATCCTGCTCGTCGATCATCCTGAACCTGATTCCCGGAAACTGACGATTGAGATCGTCGAGCAACTGGCTGACCGTCGAACCGGTCGCTTCGACCTCTTTATGCTGGTTCGTATATGAAAGTAATGGGCTGGGGATGTTCACTTTCATTTATTGAGCTCCGCGGCCTCTACTGCATAGATCTGCGGCAGATGGCTGGCAATGCAAGTCCATTTAGCGCCTTCGGTCGTGCTCGCCCAGACCTCTCCGCTCGTCGTGCCGAAATAGATTCCAACCGGATCGTGCGCATCGGCCGTCATCGCCTGGCGAAAGACAGTCATCCAGGCCTGACTCTGCGGGAGTCCATTGTCCAACCGCTGCCACGTCTTTCCCGCGTTGCGAGTGACATACGCCGCAGGTTTGCCTCCCGGACTGGTGCGCGGCCAGACTTGCGTCCCATCCATCGGAAAGACCCAGACCGTATTGGAATCGCGCGGATGCAGGACCATCGGGAACCCGATATCGCCCACTGATTTCGGCATCTTTGCGCCGATCCGTACCCATCGCCCTTCTTTGCGATCCATCCGATAGATGCCGCAGTGATTCTGCTGATACAAGATATCGGGCGCCTGCGGATGTAACCGCATGCAATGCGGGTCTTGACCATACTCCGGATACGGATTGGGCAGGAAATCCGCGCTGCATCCCTCATTGAGCGGCTTCCAATCAGCGCCCCTGTCGGTGCTTTCGAAGACGCCGCCACTGGACATCCCGATGTAAAGATGATTCGGATCGCGCGGATCAACATTGATTGAATGCATCTTTGGCCCATCCGGCGTACCGTCTTGCCCGCCGCCGGTCCACGCCGGCCGCATTGGATGATCGTTGAACCCGGTGACCGGTTCCCAGGTCTCGCCACCATCTTCCGAACGGAAGAGTCCTTGAGGCGATGTTCCGGCATACCAGACTCCAGGTTCGCTCACATGGCCCGGAGTGAGCCAGAAGACGTGATCCACGACCCGCCCCTTCTCTCCTTCCGGCGCTTTCGGAAACGCGGGCGGCACCTTTGCCTCTTTCCACGCCTTTCCAAAATTGGTCGAGCGAAAGATCGTTGGCCCCAAATGGCCGGTCTTCGCGGCAAGCAATAGTGTTCGTTGATCGCGCGGATCCAACATCAAATGGTGGACGAGATTGCCGAGGAAGATCGGGCCTTGAATCTCCCATTGGCGGCGTTTGTTGTCGGTCTTAAGAATGAAGGCGCCTTTTTTGGTTGCAACGAACAGGGCGACTGAGTTTGTTTGAGGTCTTGCTGGTCTTTTTTTCATTGGACTTCGTTTGATGTTTACTGTCTTGCCGATGCTGCAATCAGCATTAATCCGGCAACTAACCCGATCAGAAATAGGCCCCAGAGAGTTGTCACTCCGGGTCCCTGAGCAAGAGAATCGTTCTTGCTCACCGCTCGGACGAAGAGCGCGATTCCTGAAGCTCCTCCTAAAACTAGCAGGCCAATACCAACCACATAGAGCACTGTCGAAACGGCCATTGATCCTCCCGATAATTTTAGCTTGTTCTCTTGATCTCTTTATAATTTTGGCCCAAGCCTCTCGCGAAGAGGACTCAGGCCAAACAGCGGGAACTCGACATAACGGTCAATTCCGAGACAAACCTCAACTCTGGTGCTCAGGATGAGTGCAGCCTTTAAACTCTTTGAGGTAGGTGTTGCCTTTGTATTGCAATTCCTTCTTGATGCCGATCTCCGATGTGTAATAGCCGTCGATCGTCATGTTCTTGATCGTTTTGAAGAACCGTTCTTCAATGGTCTGCGGCTTCATCTCGTTCTTACTGATCTCGGTCAGCAAGGCGATCTGCTGCTCCTTGGTCGCTTTGTTGAATGCGGCCTGATTCTTCTCCTGGCTCATCTTGTCAATTGCGGCGAGGCCGTCAGTCCAGAGCTTCTTCGTCTCCGCAGGCGATTCGCTCACCATGAGGTCGATGAATTCCGGAACCTCAGCGGCAATGGCGCCGGGCGAATGATCGTCGGTCGGAATGATCAGCTCGGAGACCGTGGCAATCAGGGCTAGTTGGTCGGCGTTGAAAAATTTCGCCTTGGCCGGCGTCTTCTTCTCAGCCGTCTTGGCTGTCGCCTGACCATGATTGTGCCCTTCGTGTGAAGCGCCCTGTTGCGCAAAAACATTATTGTTGAGGACCGGAAGACTCGTACCCAGCCCCACCGCAATCCCCTTCAAAGCGTCACGACGAGAAACGTTGTTGTCATCTGACATATGTTTGTGCCTCACAAGATAGTTGATAGTTAATAATCGA
>Ga0081539_10001321_pt1 | contig 43278 bp, 36 predicted proteins | sample TabmetS4T2R2_FD_71023 | JGI IMG/M metagenome (GOLD analysis project Ga0081539, IMG submission 71023) | Tabebuia heterophylla rhizosphere microbial communities from the University of Puerto Rico - S4T2R2 | ecosystem: Host-associated > Plants > Roots > Rhizosphere ... | reverse complement strand
AGAGCTGCGGCACCTTCTTCTGGTTCATGTACTTGTGGATCGCCGTGTTGCACGGCGTGCCGAGCGACTGGAACAGGGCGAAGATCTTGTCCTGCTCGACGAGTTGTCTGACCATCTCCACCGTCTTGGATGGGTTGTAGCCGTCGTCGAGCGAGATGAACTTGATCTTGCGGCCGTTGACGCCGCCGGCATCGTTCACGACCTTGAAGTAGGTGTCGATCGTCTTGGCGATCGCGGCGTAGGCCGAGGCCGGCCCGCTGTAGGGGTTGGTGTTGCCGATCTTGATCTCGGTATCGGTCACCCCGTCATCGTACTTCTTCTGCGCGAACGCCGAAGTCGAACCGGAAGCCAGGGCCAGCGCCGAGACGCCCCCTACGAAACCACGCCTGCTTGTACGCACTTAAAGTTCCTCCCATAGAAATGGCGCGGGAGCTTTGACCAAAAGCCGACAAAAAAGAAGGCCGCCAACCGGCGGCCTTCTGACCATGTTGTCGCAGCCTCCTTCGCTCCTGCGGAGCTTCGGAGGCCGAGGCCTCGAAGGGGCCTGCCCTCCGAAGCCTTGGCGTAGGGGGCTAGGTCGTTTCGGCCGACAGGATCTCGCCGAACAGCTCCCATGACTCGCCCTTGAAGCGCTGCAATTGCACAGCCTGGACCGGGTAAAAGTCCGTCGGGCTGGTCGAGACGGTGATGCCCGGCAGCAGGCCCGGCACCCGGAGCTTCTGGTGGTTGGCCGCCTGCTTCATCAGGTTCTCGCGCGTCAGGTTGTCGCCGCACTTCTTCAGCGTCTGCTCCATCAGGTAGGACACCGAATAGGCGTAGACGTAGTTGACGTCGCCCAGGTTGGCGCCCGGCATCCACTTCTCCATCCAGACGCGCCAGGCCTTCATCTCGTCGTCGTTGTCCCACTGATGATCGGTGGGATCCTTCAGCCAGGCCGCGGTGATGACGCCCTGCACGTTCTCGAAGCCGGCCGGCTTCATCGTCGTCGTCACTTGGCCAGACACGTTGTTGAGGTACTGCACCGGCCGCCAGCCGATCTCTGCCGCCTTGCGCATGGACTGCGCGGCGAACTTGGGGATCGAGATGTTGAAGAAGACGTTGGCGCCGGAATCCTTCATCTGGATCACCTGGCTGTCGACCGTCGGATCGGTCACCTCGTAGGTGACGTGCTTGACGATGCGGCCGGCTTCCTTGCCCATGCCCTCCTTGAAGCCTTCCCAGTAGTCCTTGCCGTAATCGTCGTTCTGCATCAGCACGGCGATCTTGGGATCCTTGACGTTGGCCAGGAGATGCTTGGCGTAGATCACCGCCTCGGTGTGGTAGTCGGGCTGGTAGCCCATCGTCCACGGGAACTCCTTGGGCTTGCCCCATTTCGATGCGCCGGTGGCGACGAACAGCATCGGCACCTTCTTCTGGTTCATGTACTTGTGGATCGCCGTGTTGGTCGGCGTGCCGAGCGTGTTGTAGGTGCACAGCACCTTGTCCTGCTCGACCAGCTGGCGGATCATTTCGACGGTCTTGGGCGGGCTGTAGCCGTCGTCGAGCGTGATGAACTTGATCATGCGGCCATTGATGCCGCCGCGGTCATTGACGCTCTTCCAGTAGGCCTCTTCGCACTTGCCGATCACACCGTAGGAAGACGCCGGCCCGCTGTAGGGGTTGGTATGACCGATCTTGATTTCCTTGTCGGTCGCCCCCTCATCGTACTTCTTCTGTGCGAACGCTACTCGGGAACCCGAAAGCACTGCCGCGGCAGCGACGCCGCCGACGAAGGTACGCCTGTTGGTCTTCATGGTGCTGCTCCCTGTTGGTTTTTACGCCATCAACTACTCCCTACTCGCTGTTGTCACGGTTGGACTTGGATGCCGCCGGCCTAGCGGGCGGCCGGCTGCTTCTCGGCCGCCTGGCGCTGGGCCCGGCCGCCGCGCACGCTGCCGCGCAGGTTCTGCACGAGATAGTAGACGCCGCCGACGATGCCCACCGGCATGAGATACATCAGCACGATCAGCAGGATGCCGAACACGGTGTAGGCCGACAGGTCGAACTGCAGGCCGAGGTCGTTCTTCACGAAGGTCGAGAGCGCCTGCGCCGAGTTGTCGACCAGCACGTAGAAGATGCCGCCGACCACCGAGCCGACCAGTGAGCCGATGCCGCCCACCACCAGGCCGATCAGGAACTTGATCGACAGGAAGATGTTGAAGCTGTCGGGCGCCACGAAGGCGATGGCCGAGGCCGAGAGCGCGCCGGCGATGCCGGTGTAGGCGGCGCTGATGCCGAAGGTCACCGTCTTGTAGAGCGCGGTGTCGATGCCCATCGTGTCGGCGGCGATGGCGTAGTCGCGGATCGCCATCATGGCGCGGCCGCTGCGGCTGTTCAGCATGTTGGCCGCCGCCCAGTAGAGCAGCACCATCACGATCAGGATGTAATAGTAGAGCCACTGGTCTTCGGTCAGCGGCAGGCCGAACGGCACCTCGGGCTTGTTGAGCACGATGCCCTGCACGCCGCCGGTCAGGCCTTCCAGCCACTTGTATTTCAGGATCTGCGGCACGGCGAGCGCCAGCGCGAAGGTCGCGAGCGCGAGGTAGTGGCCCTCGAGCTTGAGCGCCGGCAGGCCGAACAGGTAGCCGACGATGAAGCAGACGATGGCCGCGGCGGGGATGGTCGCCCAGTACGGCACGTTGAGATGGTCCATCAGGACCGCCGCCGTGTAGGCGCCGACCGCGTAGAACGCGCCGTGTCCCAGCGAAATCTGGCCGTTGAAGCCGGTCAGCAGGTTCAGCCCGAGCACGGCGATGGCCGCGATCATCATGGTGCTGACCAGGAACAGCCGGTAGTCGGACACGAGGTCGGGCAGCACCGGCCGCAGCAGCGGCACCAGGAAGGCCAGCGCCAGCAGCAGCCACAGCCATTTCTTGGAGGTTGCCGACATTGGTCAGACCCTCTTCACGACGACGCGGCCGAAGATGCCGGCCGGCCGCACGGTGAGCACGAAGATCACGATGATCAGGGCGACGGTGAGCTTCTCGCCGTTGCCGATGATGTAGATGCCGCTCGCCTTCTCGATCTGGTTGCCGGCAAAGGCCACCATGTTCTCGAGCACGCCGACGATGAAGCCGCCCAGCACCGCGCCGCCCGGATTGCCGATGCCGCCGACCAGCGCGCCGGCGAAGGCGTAGAGCAGGATGCCGGCCATCATGTTGGGATCGAGATAGACGATGTGGGCGACCATGATGCCCGCCACCGCGCCGACCGCGGCGGCGAGCCCCCAGCCAAGCGCCAGCATCCAGTCGACGCGCACGCCGACCAGGCGCGCCATCTGCGGGTTCTGCGCCGCCGCACGCATGGCAAGCCCGAGCGGCGTATAGCGGAAGAAGGCGAACAGCAGCCCGAGCACCACCAAGGTCACGACCACCACGCCGAGCTGGTGCGGCCCGATGACGCCCGCGATGCCGAAGCTGCTCTTGGGGAAGGGCGAGGGGTATTCCTTGATCAGGTAGCTCCAGATCGCGCCCGCCACCGAGTTGAAGATCGCCAGGAGGCCGATGAAGACCACGACGATCGACAGCACGGGCGCATTGTGAAGCGGTCGCAAGATGACGCGCTCGATGATGACGCCCAGCACGAAGGACAGGACCACCGCCAGGATGAACGCGATCCAGAAGCTGACGCCCCAGGTCATGAGCTGCCAGCTGATGTAGGTCGAGAACATCGCCATCTCGCCCTGGGCGAAATTGATGTGGTCGGTCGACACGTAGATCATGACCAGCGCCAGGGCGACGCAGGCATAGATCGCGCCGTTGGCCAGGCCGGAAGCGACTTGCTGGAGGAACTGTTCCATCTTCTGCCTCAGTACCCGAGGTACGACTTGCGGATGTTCTCGTCGTTCTTCACCACCGCGGAGGGGCCGGACATCACGACGTGGCCGGTCTCCAGCACGTAGGCATGGTCGGCGAGATCGAGGGCCAGCGCGGCATTCTGCTCGACCAGCAGGATGCTCACCTTCTCTTCTTCGTTGATGCGCCGCAGGATGCGGAAGATCTCGACCACGATCAGCGGCGCCAGGCCGAACGACGGCTCGTCGAGCAGCATCAGGCGCGGTCCCAGCATCAGGGCGCGGGCGATCGCCAGCATCTGCTGCTCGCCGCCCGACAGCGTGCCGGCCTGCTGCTGGACGCGCTCCTGCAGGCGCGGGAAATACGAGAAGACCCGCTCGAGCTCGCGGTTGACCGCTGCCTTGTCCTTGCGCGTGTAGGCGGCGATGCGCAGGTTCTCGTCGACGGTGAGCGTGGTGAAGGTGCCGCGGCCCTCGGGCACGTGGGCGATGCGCAGCCGCACGACCTCCTCGGTCGGCAGGTTCTTGATGTCCTTGCCGTCGAAGCGGATCAGGCCTTCGCGGCGGACCATGTTGCAGATGGCGCGGAGCGTCGTGGTCTTGCCGGCACCGTTGGCGCCCAAAAGCGTGGTGATGCCGCCGGTCTCGATCTCGAAGCCGACGTCGTACAAGGATTGCGTCTGGCCGTAGAACGCCTTCAGTCCCTTCACTTCCAGCAACGCGGCCATTACGAGGTCCCCAGGTAGGCACGGATCACTTCGGGATCGCGCTGCACCTCGGCCGGGGTGCCGTCGGCGATCTTCTTGCCGAAGTCGATGGCGACCACCTTGTCCGACACAGACATGACCAGGCTCATGTGATGCTCGACCAGCAGCACGGTGACGTGCTGGGTGTCGCGCACGCGACGGATCTGGCCCTTCAGGACCTCGATCTCCTCGTGGTTCAGCCCGGCCGCCGGCTCGTCGAGCAGCAGCAGCTTGGGGCTGGAGGCGAGCGCGCGGGCGAGTTCGACCCGCTTGCGGATCGGGAACGGCAGGCCGCCCGCCATGGCATTGGTGAAGGGCACGAGGTCCATGAAGTCGATCAGCTCGAGGGCGCGCGTCGCGACATGCGCCTCCTCCGGCGCGACCTTGGGCAGGCGCAGCGCATTGTCGAGGAAGCTCGTGGTGCTGACGCTGTGGCAGCCGACCTTGACGTTGTCGAGCACCGACATGCGGTCGAACAGCGCCACGTTCTGGAAGGTGCGGCCGATGCCGATGCGCGGGATGTCGTGGCGCGGCCGGCCGAGGATCGACGCCCCTTCGAACAGGATGTCGCCGCCGTTGGGCGTGTAGAGCCGGCTGAGGCAGTTGAAGAGCGTCGTCTTGCCGGCGCCGTTGGGGCCGATCAAACCGGCAATCTGTCCGGACGTGACGTCGAAGGTGACGCCATCGAGCGCCACGATGCCGCCAAAGCGGACCGAGACGTCGCGCACGCTGAGCAGCGGCGAGCCGCTGGAAGAGTTCGGAGCTGCCATGTTCACGCTGGTTTCGAAGGCCGGCTCATTCAACGCACCGGCGCCGCGAAATTTCCCTTGCCTCCCAAACACTTGCGACCCTTCTGCGGAATCGTCTGGTGAAAGACGATGGCCTAATAGCCTTGAGGACGCAACCCAAATGGCGTCGCGCCATGCTTTGGGCGCGATTGCGCCGCAGGATTGATCCGCAGCGCGGACGTTGACACGCTACGCATTGCCGACGATACGACACCACCCCCTCTCCATGCGGGTTCACCGCCGATGAAACGCCTTATAAGCCCCATCCTCGTCACCGCTGCCGTCGTGAGCCTGCCGGCCGCCGCCCAGACGCCGCCGACGCAAGGCTGGCCCGCCAACCGCCCGCCGGCCGCGACGCCCGCACCGCAGGCCACACCGCCACAGGCGGCCACGCCACCGGCCGCCGGCTCGCTGGCCGCTCCAGCGGCACCTGCCGCTCCTGCCCCGGGCCAGCAAGCAACGGGCCAAGCGACGGGCACGCCGCCGCCGATCCCCCTGCCGCAGTGGTTCGTGGAGATTGACACTGCCAAGAAGGGCGAGGTCTCGCGCGCCGACTTCCTGAAGTACCGCATGAAGTCGTTCGACGAGCTCGACACCAACAAGGACGGCAAGCTCTCGCTCGAGGAGTTCCTCAAGGTCGCCGAGCCGCCGATGTCCCAGGACGTGCCGGGCGGGCCCAACCTCGAGGAGCGCCGCAACCGCGCCAAGGCCGAGTTCCAGAACCTCGACACCAACCGCGACGGCTTCATCGAACGCGCCGAGGCCGAGACCTTGGTCCATGCCGAGTTCAACCAGTACGACACGGACCGCGACAACAAGGTGACCGAACCCGAAGTGCGCCTGATCGTGCAGCGTTCGCTCGCCCGCGAGCAGGCCGCCCGTCAGGAGATCGAGCAGCGCCGCCGCCAGGGCATGGCCGCGATCAACGACTTCATCGACATGCAGCTGCGCGAGGCCGACAAGCTCGACAAGAACAACGACGGCCGGATCGACCAGCAGGAATATCTCGCGCTGACCGGGCCGGCCGACGGTCCGCAGGCCAAGGGCCTGCTGCCCTACGACATCCGCAAGCAGCTGGTGCTGCGCAAGTTCGCCGAGATCGACACCAACAAGGACGGCAAGCTCGACCGCGTCGAGCTGACGGGCTCGGCCGTCAGGCAGTTCCTCGAAATCGACGACAACAAGGATCGCTTCCTCACCGAGGACGAGTTCAAGAAGGCGCAGGAGAACGAGACCAAGAAGATGCGCGCCGTCATCCAGGCGATGCAGCCGGCCCAGCCCGCCCAGCCGCCGCGCCCGGCCCCCGCCCCGGCCCAGCCACGTGCCGCCCAGCCTCAGCAGGCGCCGCAACAGCCGCAGGGCCTCGCGCCGGGCCTGCCGCAGGGAACTCGATAAGGGAGCGCGGGCCTCCGGCCCGCACTCCCCTCACTCCACCGTGACGCTCTTGGCGAGATTGCGCGGCTGGTCGACGTCGGTGCCTTTGGCGACCGCCGTGTGATAGGCCAGCAGCTGCACCGGCACGCTGTAGAGGATCGGTGACACGATCGGATCGACCTGGGGCAGGCTGATCGCCGCCGCCGCGTGGCCAGCCAACCGTGAATTGCCCGCCGGATCGCTCAGAAGCACCAGTTTGCCGCCGCGTGCCTTCACCTGCTCGAAGTTCGAGGCGATCTTGTCGAAGATTGCGTCGGTCGGCGCCACCACGACGACGGGCACCGCCTCATCGATCAGCGCGATCGGCCCGTGCTTCATCTCGCCGCCGGCATAGCCTTCGGCGTGGATGTAGGAGATCTCCTTGAGCTTCAGCGCGCCCTCGAGCGCGATCGGAAAGGCCGAGCCGCGGCCGAGATAGAGCACGTCGCGCGCCTCGGCGAGGATGTCCTCGGCGATGCGCTTGTACTCGGCCTCGAGGTTCAGCGCCTCGTTGACATGCGCCGGCAGCTCGATCAACGCATGGGCGAGCCTCGCCTCCTCGTCCTGCGACAGCACGCGGCGCGCGCGGCCGGCGGCGATGGCGGCGGACAGCAGCACCGTGAGCTGCGTGGTGAAGGCCTTGGTCGAGGCGACGCCGATCTCCGGGCCGGCCAGGGTCGGCAGCACGACGTGCGATTCGCGGGCGATCGCGCTCTCCGGCACGTTGACCACCGACAGGATGGTCTGCTTGTGCGCCTTGGCGTAGCGCAGCGCCGCCAGGGTATCGATGGTCTCGCCCGACTGCGAGATGGCGATGCAGACACCGCCCTCGGGCAGCGGCGGCTCGCGATAGCGGAACTCCGACGCCACCTCGACCTCGACCGGCAGGCGCGCCAGCTTCTCGAACCAGTACTTGGCCACCATGCCGGCAAAGCAGGCCGTGCCGCAGGCGGTGACGGTGAGCCGCGAGACCTTGGCCCACTCGAACGGCAGTACGGGCAAGGTCACTTTGCGGGTGGCGGGGTCGAGATAGGTCTGCAGCGTGTCGCCGATGACGGCGGGCTGCTCGTAGATCTCCTTCACCATGAAATGGCGGTGATTGCCCTTGCCCATCATGGCGCCCGAGATGCCGCTCTGGCGGATCTCGCGCTGCACTTGCTTGTGGCCCTGGAAGATCGTGGCGCCCTTGGCGTCGAGCACCACCCAGTCGTCGTCCTCGAGATAGGTGACGCGCTTGGTGAAGGGGGCCAGCGCCAGGGCATCGGTGCCGATATACATCTCGCCGTCGCCGTAGCCGACGGCGAGCGAGCTGCCGCGGCGCGCCCCCATCAGAATGTCGTGGCGGCCGCTGAACAGCGCCACCAGGGCGAAGGCGCCGCGCAGGCGCTCCATCGCCTTGCCCATCGCCTCCTCGGGCGAGAGCTGGCGCTCGAGATGCGAGGTGAGGAGCTGGGCCACGACCTCGGTGTCGGTGTCGCTGTCGAAGCGGCGGCCTTCGGCCAAAAGCTCGTCCTTCAGCTCCTGGAAATTCTCGATGATGCCATTGTGGACGATCGCCACGCGGCTGGTGGCGATGGGATGGGCGTTGCGCTCGGAGGGCTTGCCGTGGGTCGCCCAGCGCGTGTGGCCGATGCCGATCATGCCCGCTAGCGGCTCGCTGCCGAGCCGCGCCTCGAGGTTCAGAAGCTTGCCCTCGGCGCGCCGGCGCTCGATGTGGCCGTTGACCAGAGTGGCGACGCCCGCCGAATCGTACCCGCGATATTCCAGGCGCTTCAACGCCTCGACCAGCAAGGGGGTGACGGGAGCCTGGCCGATGATTCCGATGATGCCGCACATGGGAAGGTCGCTACTTGTTCAGGGTCCGCTTGGCCGCTGCCGCGCGCGCCTTCAGTTTTGCACGGAGCGCCGGCGCCCGCCCCTTCTTTGTCTCCTGGCGGGCACGGCCGAAGGCCACCGCCCCGGCCGGCACGTCGCCGGTGATGACGCTGCCCGCTGTCACGTTGGCGCCGCGGCCGATCTTCACCGGCGCGATCAGCGAGCTGTTGGAGCCGACGAAGGCGTCAGCGCCGATCACGGTCCGCCACTTGCCGTAGCCGTCGTAGTTCACGGCGATCGTGCCCGCGCCGATGTTGGACGCCGCGCCGATGTCGGAATCGCCAAGGTAAGCCAGGTGGTTGGCCTTGGCGCCACGGCCCATGCGGGTGGCCTTGAGCTCGACGAAGTTGCCGATGTGGACCTGATCGGCGACATCCGATCCCGGTCGGATGCGGGCGAACGGGCCGATGATGACGTCGCGGCCGATGCGGGCGCCTTCGATGTCGCAGAACGCCTTGATCTCCGTTCCTGACGCCACGCTTACACCGGGCCCGAAGCGGACGTTGGGACCGATCGTGACATCGGCCGAGAACCTGGTGTCGGCGGCGAGCCACACCGTGTCGGGATCGGCCATGCTGACCCCCGCTGCGAAGGCTGCCGCGCGCAGGCGCTGCTGCAGGGCCTTCTCCGCCACGGCGAGCTCGGCACGCGAGTTGACGCCCTGGAACTCCGCCTCGTCGCCTTCGACGGCGATCGCCGGATGGCCGGCGGCCCGCGCCGCGGCCACCGCATCGGTGAGGTAGAACTCGCTCTTGACGTTGTCGTCCTTGATCGCGCCCAGCAGCGAGGCGATCAGCGCGCCGTCGATGCACATGACGCCGGAATTGCAGAAGTCGACGGCGCGCTCGGTTGCGTCGGTGTCCCTGCTCTCGACGATCCGCTCCAGCATGCCCTCGCGGACGATCAGCCGGCCATAGGGCGTCGGATCCTTGGCGACGAAACCCAACACGCCGACGGCGGCCTTGGCCTTGCGGCAGGACTCGACCAGGCGCTGCAGCGTCGCGGTCGTGATCAGCGGCGCGTCGGCGAAGACCACCAGCACGGGACCGCGATGTCCCGCCAGCGCCGGCAGCGCCGCCTTGGCGGCGTCGGCCGTGCCGAGCGGCTTGCGCTGCACCAACGTGGGATGCGGCGCGAAGGCGGCCGCCACGTCCTTGGCGCCGGGGGCCACGATGCCGACGATGCGGTCCGGTTTCAGGCGGGCGGCATTCTCCAGCACATGGCGCACCATCGGCCATCCGGCCAGGGGATGGAGGACCTTCGGCAAAGCCGATTTCATGCGCGTTCCGGCCCCGGCGGCCAGCACCACCACGGCGATGGGCGATTTCATGACCGTCCGATGCCATGGGGCTGGCGCTCCCGCAAGATGTGCTAAGGAAGATTGATGCACCCCAATGCCGACAACCTGATCGCCAGCCGCTTCGACACCGTGATCTACGACCTCGACGGCACGCTGATCGACAGCGCCCGCGACATGTGCGTGGCGGTGAGCCGGGTGCTGGCCGACCACGGCCTGCCGCCGATCAGCGACGAGGATGCCCGCCTGTTCATGGGCGAAGGCAGCAAGGTCACGATGCGCCGCGCCTTCGCCAAGGCCGGCCGTACCCTCGACGAGGCCGAGGCGAGTGCCGTGACCCGGGAGTTCGTGCGCTACTACGAGGCCGATCCGGTCAGCCACACGACGGCCTTCGATGGCGTCGCCGAGGTCGTCGCCCGCTTCGACCGGATGGGCCTGAAGCAGGGCGTCTGCACCAACAAGTTCGAAAACCCGTCGCGGATGATCCTGCAGCACCTGAAGCTGATGCCGCCGATCACCGACGTGGCCGGCGCCGACACCTTCACCGTGCGCAAGCCCGACCCGGGGCACATCCTGAAGCTGATCGCCAAGATGGGCGGCCATCGCGACCGCGCCGTGATGATCGGCGATTCGATCCACGACGTCGAAGCGGCCCACGGGGCGGGACTGCCGGCGGTGCTGGTGAGCTGGGGCTATACCGCCAGGCCCGCCAGCGAACTGGGCGCCGAGGCCGTGATCGAGCGCTTCGCCAACCTGCCCGAGGCGCTGGGGCAGATTGCCGCCCGTTGACGCCCAAGTTGACGGAGTCGCCCGCAGGCCCTATACGCGCCCCTTCCGGGCGCTTAGCTCAGCGGGAGAGCACACCCTTCACACGGGTGGGGTCGTAGGTTCAATCCCTACAGCGCCCACCATTTTCCTTGCCGCCGGAACCGATGACCAACGCGCTTAGCCTTCGTCCCGGTGATCGCGTTCCCGACTTCGCGCTGCCGGGGGTCGACGGCAAGCATCGCAAGTTCATCTGGTCGTTCACCGGCGAGCCCGTGGCGCTGGTCGCGGTCGACGATCTCGTCAATCTTGACGCCGGCCAGTTCGCCGCCTTGATCGACGCCTGCAAGCGCGCCGCCGTGGCGCCTGTCGTGGTCGCCGGCAACGCCGTGGCCGGCGCCGTCGGCCCCTGGTCGAAGCTCGGCGGCACACAGGAGGGGCCGCTGCTGCTCTGCGATCCCGAACGCCGGTTCCTGGCCGCCCTGCTGGCCCAGGGCGGAGTCGGCCTCAGCGCCGCCGGTGCGCTCCGCATGCGCGTGATCGTGCTCGATCCCAACCAGCGTATCGCCGCGACCTTCGACAGCCGGGCGCTGCCTGCCGCGGCGGAATCGATGGAGGAACTCGCCCGCACGGTGCGCAGCGACAGCGGACGCGAGCTCCTGCTGCAGACGCCGATGGCGCCGGTCCTGGTGCTGCCGCGCGTCTTCGAGCCCGACTTCTGCGCCCAGCTGGTCCGGCTGTGGCGCAAGGGCGACCACAAGGACAGCGGCGTGTCGAGCCGCTACGGCAACGTCAACATGGACCATCTGAAACGGACCGAGGACTACACCATCGTCGAGCCGATGATGCTGAAGGCGGTGTCGGATCGTCTCGCCTATCGCATCGGGCCGGAACTCACCAAGGTCTTCGCCTTCGACCGCCAGTTCACCTTCGATTCGCACGTCGTCCTGTCCTACAGCGCCGACGGCCAGCACTTCTTCGGCGCCCACCGCGACAACGGCGCGCCGACCACGGCCGACCGCGCCTTCGCGGTGTCGCTCAACCTCAACGATGACTACGAGGGCGGCGAGCTGGTTTTCCCTGAATATGCCGGCGTGCGCGTGAGCCCGCCGGCAGGCGGCGCCGCCGTCTTCTCCTGCTCGCTCCTGCACCAGGTGCTGCCGGTGACGCGCGGCCGGCGCTTCGTGCTGACGACCTTCTTCCGCGCGAAATCCTAGTCTAGTCCTTCTTGTCGCGCGCCGCGTCGTGCGCTTGCGCCAGCTCGACCCGCGCCTGGTCGAGCGCCGGGTCGAGGATGTCGATGCGCGACGCCTCATTGAAGGCGCGGTCGGCGCCGGCGATGTCCTTGCGCGCAATCGATTCGCGCATCGCTGCCAGCTGCTCGGCGACCCGGCTGCTGCGCTTGGCCTCTTTCTGCTGGGCCGCTTGCATCTCCTGGCGCAGCTGGGCGATCTCCGGCGCCTCGGGCTTCAGCTTCGCGGCTTCGGCCAGCTCTTTCTCCGCGGCGGCATAGTCGTCACTGCCGATGGCGGTGCGTGCGCGCGAGAGCTGGATGGCGAACCGGCCGTCCGGCGTGGCGAGCTCGGCGATCTTGCGCCGCGCCTCGGCGGTTTCGCTGAGACCCGGCACCGCCTTGTCGGCTTCGGCGAGCTTGGCGTTGGCTTCGTCGAACTTGCCGTGGTCGGCCAGTCGGCGCGCCTGGCCGATCAAATGGAAGGCACGATCGCTCACCGCCTCATCCGGCGTGTCATCGAGGTTGGTCACGGCCGGGCGCGGCGCGCTTGCCGCATCCTTGGCCGCATCCTTGGCCGCTTGTTTCGTCGGGGCGGGAGGAGCGTCAGCGGCCGGACGATCGAAGAGAAAAAAGGCGGCGCCGCCTAACATGACGATGCCCACCGCACCAATGACTGCAAAGCGTGTGACTGCAAAGCCTGGCAGCCGCACTGGGAACGGACTCACCGTACGATCCTCCCGCGTGACCCACGCTAACGCCGGATTGTGGCCGAAGGTTGCTAGGCGGGTTTAAGCCCGGCATAAGGATCGTTGATGCCATCGAACGGCCAGATCGGCCGGCGCAGCTTGGTGAACTTCAGCCGCGCGATGTCGGGCGAGCAGATGCCGCCGGAATCGACCAGCACGATCTCGCGCGCGATCGGCGCGTAGGCGGCGCGGAAGTGTTGCACGCTCTTCACCACCAGCACGCTCTTGGCCGTGGGATCGATGCCCTGGCTCAGGAACACCTGCAGGTCAATGGTCTGGATGCGGTTGGAGATCGTCACCACGTCGATGCCGCCGATGCGCAGCACCGCCGTCGGCCCCATGGAGGTCTCCACGCCGGCGTTCATCGGCCCGTCGTTCTTGAAGCTGCCGTCCGACAGCATTTTCACGATCGCCTTGGCCTTGATCGGCGCGCCCATCGCCGGATCGGTGTGGCCGCCGAGGCTCACCTCGACCTCCGCGCCGACGCCTGCCTCTATCGCCTGCCGCACCGTGCCGGGATCGTAGATGGTGCCGAAGGCGACGTTCTCGATGCCGGCATCCATCAGCGCCTTCAGCACCGGCGTGGTGTCGTTGTAACCGCCGCCACCTGGATTGTCGGTGCCGTCGGCGATGACCAGCGGACCCTTCTTGCCGACGCCGGCCTTCGCCGCGGCGATGCCGTCGGCGATCGGCCGATAGTAGGACTTCGCTCCCTCTTCGCGCCGCCGCCAGATTTCATCGATCAACTCCGCCGCGATGGCCTTCGCGCGCGCCTCCGCGCCCGGCTCATGGCTGACCGCGATCGATGGTCCCGTGTACGGAATGTCGGCCCAGGTGAAGCCTGCCTGGATGCTGACGACGTTGATTCCGGACTCCTTCTCGAAGCCGTCGGCCTTGGCCAGAAGATCGAGCATCAGGCCGGGCTGCGTGGTGCGACCATGCTCGGCGCCTTCCAGCATGGCGGGCTGCACGAGCAGGCAACGTGGCTTCCTCTTGCCCTCCATCGCCTGCTGCACCAGCGCGGCGGCCTGCACCGCGCGTTCGTAGCCGTCAATGTGCGGATAGGTGCGATAGCTCACCAGCGCGCTGGCGTTTTTAGCCATGCGCACCGTGGCATTGGCGTGCAGGTCGAGCGTCGTGGCGATCGGCACGTCCGGACCGACGATGCCGCGCAGCAGCTCGAGCAGCGCACCCTCGGCATCGTCCTCCGTCTCCGTCACCATGGCGCCGTGCAGCGAAAGACAGATGCCGTCGAGCTTGCCCGCCTTCCTGGCGGCCTCGACGATCATGTCGCGGATCGTCTCCCAGGTTTCCTTCGTGAGCTTGCCGGACGGCGTCGCATTGGCGGCACCCGCCCACACCGGCTGCCAGCCGTACGTCTTCGCCGCGTCGATGTAGCCGCCGATCTCGTTCCTCGTGCCGGTGAAACGCGGCACCATCGCCTCGCCCTCGATCAGCCAGCGCTTGCGGTAGTCGTCGAGCGTGGTCTTGAGCTTCGAGAACGTGTTGGTCTCGTGCATGAACTGCGCGATCAGCACGCGGTACGCCATTTGAGAGTCCTCCAAGTGACAGTCGGCGCGGCGTGTTACAGCTTCGCCGTCTTCAGCCACTCCGCCTGGCCTTCCTCGCCCTCGACACCGGTGGTCTCGAGCAGTCGGCAGACCATCATGTAGTAGCCGATGGTCAAGGTGAGCTCGACCACGGCGCCCGGCGTCAGGAATGCCTGGACCGCCTTCAACGTCTTGTCCGACGCCTTGACGTTGCGCACCACGTCGTCGGTGTAGCGCAGCACCGCCTTCTCGTTGTCGCTGAACGCCGCAGCCTCGATGGTGGCGTCACGCAGGGCCGCGATCTTCTCCTCGGCGACGCCGGCCTCGCGGGCGATGCGCTCGTGCTGGAAGACCTCGTAGGCGGCGCGGCTCAGGCGACCGACGCGCAGGATGGCGAGCTCGCGCAAGCCGGCATCGAGCTCGCAGCGATAGAGCAGCGCATTGCCCATGCGGATGAAGCCCTTCAGCCCGGCCTCGGAGTTCGCCAGCATGCGGTAGATGTTGAGGTGCGGCCTGAGCTTGTCGAGAAACTCGGCGTGCTTGCCGGTGGCGTTTTCGACTTCGTAGTACGGAATGCGCGGCATCTTGATGGCTCCCTCCGCGGCGAGCCTGTCAGATCACCCCACGCCGTACCAGCGGATTAAGAAATCGGCCGAAAGGGCCCGTTAGCACGATGGGCTTTTCGATGACGATCAGGGCGATGCACGGCTCGCCGGGATCGGCGATCGGTTCGTGCTGCTCGGGCCCCGGACCGACGGCGAAATCGCCAACCCCGTAGTTGCCGGTTGAATCGGAGTAGCCGCCCTGCAGGACGACGGTGAACTCCTCGCCGATATGGCGATGCATCGGCAGTCCGCGCCCGGGTTCCAGCCTGAGCAGCGACACGCGATGCTCGCCCGGCAGGCTGAGCCGCATCTCCTCGAACCCGCCGAACACGCGCTTCCAGCTCGGCTCTGCTCCGAGATAGGGCGCAAGCGGCGCCGGCGCCCATTCGAAGCCGCGCCGCGGCACATAGGGCGCGGGCCTCGCCTCGACGGCCACGCCGTCGAGGCGCGCGAGCGTGCTCTGCAGCAGAGCCTCGTCGAACGGCGCCTCCCCTTCGCCTTCCATCAGCGCGCCGCCCAGCACGCCCAGCCGCTCGACCGTGCGGCGGGCGGCGGGATCGAGGGCGACATGCAGGGCCACGGCCAGCGCCGGGCCCGCGGCAAGCGCGCCGGCGGCGTAGTCCAGCAGCAGCTCTTCGGGGGCCGGATGGCTCATGACTCGTCTTTCTCCAACGCTTCCCGCAACCGCCCGAGGGCCAGGCGAATCCGGGACTTCACAGTGCCTAACGGCAGCTTCAGCTCCTCGGCTATGGCGGTGTGGGTCTTGTCCTCGAAAAATGCCTTCTGGATCACCACCAATTGATCGGCTGAGAGTCCGCCCAAAAGTTCCTTCACTCGCGTATACGTTTGTCCGGCCAGGACGGATTTGTCGGCATCGGCCTCTTCAGGTGCAAATACCGTCAGCCAGTCCTCGGTTTCGATCGCCGGCCGCCCGGCCCGCCGGGCGAGGTCGATGCGCTTGTTGCGGGCGATGGTATAGATCCAGGTGGCGGCCGAGGCCCGCCCACGATCGAAGCTCGCGGCCTTGCGCCACACCATTATCAGGGCTTCCTGGGCCACTTCCTGCGCGGTTTCTGCATCCGTCCCGCCGCGCATGATGAAGGCTTTTACGCGCGGCGCGTAGTGGCGGAACAGGCTCGCGAAGGCCGCGCGGTCCTGGCGGGCCGCAATGGCCTCGATCAGGGTGGCGGCTTCGTCGGGCGAAAGCATCGGCTGGAAGTTTAGCCCGGACGGCCGTTCGCGCCGAGGTCCCAGAAGATGCCGGTCATCAGTCTCAGCCCCTCCCGGGCCACGGGGGCCAGCAGGTGCTCGTTGGGCGCGTGCTGGGAGCAGGCGGCGTAGGAATGCGGCACCCAGACGGTCGGCATGCCCAGGATGTCGGTGAAGACCTCGTTGGGCAGCGAGCCGCCGAGATTGGGCAGCATGTTGGGTCTTTGCCCGCCGGTCTTCTCGATCGAGGACGCCGCAAACCTGGCCCATGGGTTCTCGGGATCGAGCCGCGTGGCATTCATGATCACCTCGCGCGCCTGGTCGATCTCGATCATCTCGTAGCCATGGCGGTCGAGATGGCGGCGCAGCGCCGGGATGATGTCGTGCGGATCGGTGCCGACCACGAAGCGCAGTTGGCAATAGGCGATGGCGCTGGGCGGGATGGCATTGACCGGCCGGTCGGGATTGCCGGTCTTGAAGGCCAAAACCTCGAAGCTGTTCCAGCCGAACACGCGCTCGACCGGCGTCAGCTGCTCCTCGCCCCAGTTGGGATCGATGGTCGGCGCGCCCTCGCCCGCATCGATATGCGCGTCGGCAAGCGCGGCACGTACCGAGTTGGTCAGGGTCTTGGGCCGCCATTCCGGCACTTTGATCTGGCCGCGCCGGTCGGTGATGGTGGCGAGCGCATGGGCCAGGATGATGCCGGGGTTGGACAAAAGCCCGCCCCAGTTGCCCGAGTGATGGCCGCCCTCGCGCATCGTGAGCTTGAGATTGAAGTTCAAGGTGCCGCGCGTACCGCCGAAGATGGTCGGCCGGCGATGGTCGAGCCGCGGTCCGTCCGAGCCGATCAGCGCATCGGCCTTGAGCGCCGCCTTGTTGGCCTTGCAGAAGTCGGCCAGACCCGGCGAGCCCGTCTCCTCGCCGGTCTCGATCAGGATGGTCGAATTGAAGCCGAGCGATCCCCGCTCCTCGAGCACGCAGGCGAGCGCCGCGATGTTGATGGTGTGCTGGCCCTTGTTGTCGGCCGTGCCGCGGCCGTACATGCGGTCGCCCTCGATCACGATCTTCCAGGGCGACAGGCCCTGTCGCCACTGCTCCTCCTGGCCGCGGATCACGTCGCCGTGGCCGTAGGTCAGCACCGTGGGTTTGGCGGGATCCTCGATGCGCCGCGCGATCAGGAACGGGCCATACTCGCTGCGCGGGTTGGGCAGGACGGTGCAGTCGTAGCCCATCTTCTGCAGCGACTGGCTCATCTCGCCTGAGACGTACTCCTGCAGCGCGGGCATGGAGTCCTTCTCCTGGCTGGTCGTCGGGATCGCCACCCGGCGCTGCAGCTCGGCGAGAAAGCCGCCATCGTCGAAATACTTTTCCGCGCGCCCGATGGCGCCTTCTCTGCTACCAGCCATGTCTTTTCCTTTCGCCCGCACGATAGCAAAATATCGCTTTCGGGGAGGACAGAATGCTGACGTCAGGCCGCGTCGTTTTCACCGACATGGAGGAAGTCCATTACGGCAAGCCGGCCGCCCAGTCGGTCGCCGAGGTCGTCAAGGCGCACGGTGCCGAGCGCGTGTTCCTGATGGTGAGCGGCACGCTCAACCGCGCCACCGACGAAGTCGAATCGGTCCGCCGCGCGCTCGGCAACAAGTGCGTCGGCACCTTCGACAGGATGCCGGCGCATTCGCCGCGCTCGGCGGTCATTGCCGCGGCGGCCGAGGCGCGCGCGGCCGAGGCCGACATGATCGTCACCCTGGGCGGCGGTTCGATCACCGACGGCGCCAAGGCCGTCCAGCTCTGCCTCGCCAACGACGTCACCACCGTCGAGGGCCTCGACAGGCTGCGCAACGCCGACGTCAAGGCCCCGACGGTTCGCCAGGTCTCCATCCCGACCACGCTGTCGGCCGGCGAGTTCTCCGGCATCGCCGGCGTCACCAACGAGGCGACCAAGGTGAAGGAGCTGTTCCGCCATCCGCTCACGATCCCGCAGGCGGTGATCCTCGATCCCGAGGTGACGCGCCACACGCCGATGTGGCTGTTCCTGTCGACCGGCATCCGCGCCGTCGATCACTGCGTCGAGGGCGTCTGCTCCAACGAGTCGACGGAGTTCACCAATGCGTCGGCCCTGCATGGTCTCGCGATGCTGGCGCGCGGCCTGCCCAAGGTGAAGGCCGATCCCACCGACATGCGCGCGCGGCTCGACTGCCAGATCGGCTCGTGGCTGTCGATGGGCGGGCTGGCCGCCGGCGTGCCGATGGGCGCGAGCCACGGCATCGGCTACGTGCTGGGCGCGGTGTTCGACGTGCCGCATGGCCACACCTCTTGCATCATGCTGCCTTGGGTCATGCGCTGGAATAAATCGGCCAACGCCGATCGCCAGGCGCTGATCGCCAATGCCATGGGCCATCCCGGCAAGGACGCCGGCGACGTCCTGGACGATTTCATCCGCGGCCTCGGCATGCCGCGAAGCCTCTCCGAGGTGAAGATCAGCAAGGAGCATTTCGACCGCATCGCTGCCCAGGCCATGGGCACGCCGTGGGTGCCGCGCAATCCGCGCAAGATCGACGGGCCAGCGCAAGTGAAGGAGATCCTCGAACTCGCGGCCTAGCGAGGCATGCCCTGCCAGCGGCAATGGGATAACGCGGTTGTAGCCAACAGAGCACCACCGTAATCATAAATAACTAAAGTGCTGCCGGTGAATCGTCGCGCCGTGAGCGGAGCGAGTGTCAGATGTCTGATTCACGCTCGCTTTAGTCTCCAAAGCCGCATGCGGACTGAAGCCTGCGCGACGCAACGACCGAACAACGCGGGCTCTTGCATCGCATCGGCGGTGACTGAAAAACGCCGGCATCACAGCCTCCAAATGGTCACCGCACATGATGAAAAGCACGCGCTATGGTGCTTTTGGGTGTTGTGGGAAGGGGCCAAGTGCTCCGTTTGATTCGTAAAGACGTGGGCGGCCTGCAGTCTCGGCAGGCCGCCCGGCTCCTGCCTGCTGCAAGTGAGCGCGAGCGTACACCGATGCTCTCACCTGGCAAAGGAAGAGTGATCGGCCGGCACGCGCTCGTTGGCGGCATCGGTCTCGCTGTCGGTCTGTGGCTGGGCAGTACCTTTGCCCCTTCTGCACTGCAGTCGTCGACCGCCATGTACAAGCGCTCGGGCGCGTTTTTCAGGGTATGCGAAGCGGCAGGCGCCGAGATCGCGAAGCTGCGGCGCGCAGCATCCTTCATCGACGATTGTTCCGCGCCTGTCGTGACACCGATCTTTGGCGAGGAAGGCTACGTCATCGTCAGACGGACGGTCGAAGGCCATGCCGACGACGACGATGGTGGCCGCATCACATTCTCTGTGAAGATGGACGGCCGCGGTTTCGACAGATGGCGCGCGCTCGAAGTGAAGCGGGCGCCCAGCCAGCTGACACTTGACGCATCTCTATTGCCGACCACGCGAGCAACAGTGCCGACGTCTGCACAGCGCTGAGCGGCCCATTCGATGAAGCCGATCGCGCCACACCATTGTCGCTCCCCAAGCAAAGCGGATCGGCCGGCGTCGACGGCAGTGTCCTCGAGGCGATCCGCAATGCGGCTCCCTTCGCGCCGTTGCCCAACGACTTCGCCGACAACCGGTTCACCTTCATCGTGCCCATCAACTACACGCCGGAACAGCAGGACGCTGATTCCCCGAGGAAATCGACATGCGCCTCGTCACTTTGCTCGTATGCTTCGTTGCCTCGTTTGTCGCTGCTGAAACGGCATACAGCCAGGCTCAGCGCTATGTCTGGAAAGACATCGACTGTCGGCAATCGCGCGTCGTCGCCTGGTCGGGATTGAAATGCCGGACCACCGATGTCGTGACGACCGAAGGGAACATCGGCGCCTTCCGTCAATGGGCGGCCTTCGGGACAAATCGCGACGGCTACTATGTGCACATCTTCCTCTGGGAGGCCGAGAACACCTTCTCCTATGTGCCCGCCGATGCAACCACGGCCGAATTCGTGAAGTGGATGTTCGAGTATGGGACGTCCGTCACGCAGGTCTCTGCCGTGACCCACTCCAAGGATGCCGACTACGTCACCTTCAACGACGGCAAGAATGGCCGGAGCTGCGCAGGCTTCCGCCGCTTCGGCCAGTTCCAGCGTGGCGGCTACGCATCGGTCACGGGCGGCATCCTGTGCGCCCCACGGGGCAGAAGCATTGCCGCCAACGACATTCCGCTCTTCATCGACAATGTCCGCCTGCAGGCACCGGGCAGCTAAGACTCGTCGCTAGCCGGCGGATGCAGCCTGCGCGGCCCGGGCGCGTGAGGTCGCGGAGATCCTCTTCACCGTTGAGCTGGTCGAGCAACCCGCCGGGATTTCGCGCACGGCCACGTGATGGTCACAGCAGCGCCTCGCTGATGGAGACGACCCCCGAGGTTGCCCCAGCGTCGCTGCCACTCGGTTTTCCATCGCATTTGCCGACGTTTTCCGCGGCCTGCCGCGAACCGAGTTCCGCTCGTGCAGCACCCAGCCGAGGCGAATCCTCGTGCAGATATGCCCGCATGCATCTCCCGGTGAAGAAGCGCGCGGCGCATCATGTTCGCGGCATCAGCGCCACTGCTCGGGGGAGACACGATGGATCCGCTGGAAGCCTATCACGGACGCACGGCACAACAGCACCAGGAAGCCTTCGACCGCCTGTCGCGGCAAGGCTACCGGATGATCGCGCTCGACGTTTACGGCGATCCGTCGAACGCGCGCTACAACGCCGTCTGGGTCAAACGGCCGGGCGGCGGTTACCTGGCGTTCCACGGCGTTGCCGACGCCGACTACCAGACCCGCTTCGACCAGGCCGTCGCCTCGGGCCGCGCCCCGGTGCTGGTGGCCGCAACGGGGTCGGGCGGCGGCACCATCTTCGCCGCCGTGTTCGAACAAGGGATTCCGGGCCCCTGGCTGGCGCGCCACGGCCTGACGCAGGCGGCTTTCGAAGTCACCAACGCCACCGCCGTGCAAGGCGGCATGGCGCTGCGGTCGATGGCCGTCTACGGCAGCCCAGGCGATCGTCGTTACGTCGCCGTGTGGCACGCCCGGCCGGCGTGGCTTCGCACGCATCTGCGGGCGCTGAGCAGCTCCGTTTCCTACCAATCGGTGTTCGATGCCGAGACGAACCTGCCCTTCTTCCGGCCGCGGCTGCTCTCGGTCGCCGAAGACCGCAGCATCGCTTCGGTCTTCTGCAACGACGTCGTCGGCAACTGGGTCGCGCGGCATGGGCTCACGTCCGCGCAGTACCAGCAGGAATTCGACAGCAACCTTGCCAACGGCCTGATGCCGATCTGCGTCAGCGCCGGCGGCACCGGCGCGGGCGCCCGCTTCGCCGCGATCTTCGCCGAGCGCGACGTCGCGCCGGCCCGGGTGTGGTTCGCGACCGGCACGCGGCCGACGGCCCTGGTCGCTGCCGAGCAGGCCGTCGAGAACTTCATGAAGACCCATTCGATCCGTTCAGGCCAGCTCACCATCGCGCGGCGCGGTACGGTCCGCCTAGAGCGCGCCTACACCTGGTCGGAGCCGGGCACGCGCCGCACCGGCGTGCGCGATCGCATGCTGCTCGCCTCCAACAGCAAGGTCTTCGTCTGCGCCGCCGTGCAATGGCTCTACGACCAGCGCGTCGGCCGGCTGTTGCAGCCGATGCTGCGACCGACCCGACGGGTCTACCCGCTGCTGGGCTTTTCCGCCCCGATGGATGCGCGCAGCGACACCATCACCATCCAGCAGCTCGTCGATCACCGGGCGGGCTACACCAACAATCCCACCGATCCGACCTACGACATGCGCAACATCGCCCGCGACCTCAGCCTGTCGCGCGCCCCGACCGCGACCGAGGTGGCGCGGCGGATCTATGCCAGCCGCAACCTCACCAACGCGCCGGGGGCGGTCTACAGCTATTCCAACATCAGCTATCTGGTGGCATCGCTGGTCGTCGAGCGCGTCTCGGGCAGCGGCTATTTTCCCTTCGTGCGCCAGAAACTGCTGACGCCGCTTGGCATCACCGACGTCGCCGAATGCCCGACCGGCGGTCCGGGCGGCCGGCCCGCCAATCAGGTCATGCCGGAGGACGACGCCCTCGGCCTCACCGTCCTGCAGCCGCAGGCCAACACCGAGGTCGCCGCCGTGTTCGGCGGTGACGGCATGGCCAAGGAAGCATCACTTGGCTCGTGCGCGGTGGCGTCCTCGGCGACGGCCCTGACCCGCTTCATCCACGAGCACGCCGTCTGGGGCACAGGTGGCCGCACCCTCGCGCGGCGCGACGGCAGCACGCCAGGCGCGCGCTCGACCGCCGTGTCGCGCGCCGGCGACATCGACTGGGTGGTGATCTTCAACAGCCGCATGAACTTCAGCGACATGCAGTGGAATGCGCTGATCGACGCCATCAACAATGTCCTCGACGACTGGCCCGATCCGCGATTTCGCCCGTCGGCGATCGGCAAGGTGGGCGTCAGAGTGACGACCAAGGCTGCTCGGCGCAAAAAATCCTAGTCTAGCTATTCTCGAAGATCAGGCAGGTCGTCGTGCCGTGGACGAGCAGGCGACCCTTGGCGTCGGTGACGCGGCCATCCGCAACACCGACGCGCCGGCCGCGGCTGAGGACAATGCCCTCGGCCCTGATCGGGCCCGTCTCCGGCGTGATCGGCCGCACGAAGGAGATCTTGAACTCAAGCGTCGTCGAGCCGACGCCCTTGTCCAACGTTGATTGGATCGCGAGGCCCATGCAGCTGTCGAGCATCGTGGCCGCGAGGCCGCCGTGCACGGTCCCTGCCGGATTGAGATGGTCGGATGTCGGCTGGGCGGTCACGACAACCCGGCCGCTTTCCGCCGCGACGATGTCGTAGCCAAGGGTCCTGGCGATCGTGTTGAGCGGCAGCGTTCCGTCCGCCAGGCCCTTGACGAATTCCAGGCCGCTCATCTGCTTCTGCTCGTCGGCGCCGACCGTGCCGTAGGTCTTCATGTCGTGTCCCTCGAAAATCGATGCTTCGAGGGTTGACTGCCAGCCGTCACCTTGTCTGGCGGTTATCGGACCTCAAAGGCGGCCCTTGCGCCGCGCCACCGCCTCCGACAAGAGGCAGAGGATCTCCCACATCATGGTGACACCCACCAACGCGGTGTTGCCGCTCATGTCGAAGGGCGGCGAGACCTCGACGACGTCGCCGCCGACCAGGTCGAGGCCGCGCAGGCCGCGCAGCATGCGCTGCGCCTCGTGCGGGCTGTAGCCGCCGATCTCGGGCGTGCCGGTGCCCGGCGCATAGGCGGGATCGAGACCGTCGACGTCGAAGCTGACATAGGTCGGGCCGTCGCCCACCACGCGGCGGGCCTCGGCGATCACCTTGTCGACACCGAGGTCGAAATACTCCTCGATGGTGATCACCCGCATGCCCTGCTCGACCGCCCACATGTTGTCGTCGCGCTTGTAGAGCGAGCCGCGGATGCCGATCTGGACCACGCGCTTGGGATCCAGAAGCCCCTCCTCGACGGCACGACGGAAGGGCGTGCCGTGGGTGTACTTGTAGCCGCCGAAATAGGTGTCCCAGGTGTCGCTGTGGGCGTCGAAGTGCACCATGCCAAGCGGTGGCAGGTTCTTACGGATGCCGCGCATGATCGGCAGCGTGATCAGGTGGTCACCGCCAGCCGACAGCGGCACGGCGCCGGCCGAGTGCAGCTTGGCGAAGAAGGCTTCGATGCGCTCCAGCGAATCGTCGACGCTCGCGGGGTTGACGGGCGCGTCGCCGAGGTCGCCGCACTTGGCCAGTTCATACGGCGCCACGCCGGTGACGTGGTGCACGCGGCGCATCATGGTCGAGAGGTCGCGCATCTGGCGCGGGCCGTGGCGGGCGCCCGGCCGGTTGGTGGTTCCACCGTCCCACGGCACGCCCACCATGCCGATCTCGACGTCGGCGGGATCGCGGAACAGCGGCAGGCGCATGAAGGTGGCGACGTCGCCGAAGCGCGGCACCACCGTGCCGGAGACCGGCTGCGGGAAGGCTGGCTTGGAGGGGTGCGAAGCGTCGTTCATGCGCGCCTATGTAGGTAGTTATTTGGCCTGCAAAAGAGCCTTTCTCGCGGTGACGAATTCCTCGACGGCCGCCACAAACCGGTCACCTTCGGCGTCGCCGATCATGATGTTGAGCGCCACGAAGCCGCGGCGGGCGATCCAGATGCCGGCCGCCATCATGTCGAAGAAGAACAGCTCCTTGGCATCCTGGCTGCCCGCGGCGATGTCGGCGGCGGTCTTGATGGGGCGCGACGTCGCGTGCGCCGTCATCATCGAGCCGATACCGGAGAACTGGAAGGCCACCTTCTCGCGCTGGCAGATGGCGTTGAGCCTGTGCCGGATCTTCTCGCCACGCTCGTTCAGCTCCCTGGCGGCGGCCGGTGTGTAGACCTCGCCGTAGCCCGCCGCGCCCGCCGCCATGGTCAAGGCGTTGTTGTTGAAGGTGCCGGCGTGCGGCAGGTGGTCGGGCTTGGTGGGATCGAACAGCTCCATGATGTCGCGCCGGCCGCCGAAGGCGCCGAACGACATGCCGCCGCCAATGTACTTGCCGAGCGTCGTCATGTCGGGGATCACGCCGGTCTTCTCCTGCAGGCCCCCCGGCGACAGGCGTGAGGTCATGACCTCATCGAAGATCATGGTGATGCCGTGCGACCTGGTTTCCTCGCGCACCATCTTGAGGAAGTCGAGGTCGCCCGGCAGGCAGCCATGGCTGCCCTGCATGGGCTCGAGCAGGACGGCGAACAACTCGCCGCCGTGCTTGGAGAACAGCGCGCGCGTGCCATCGATGTCGTTGTAGGGCGCGACGATGTACTCGTAGGGGATATTCACCGGGCTGCCGCCGCTCACGAAATAGAGCACGCCGCCGTGATAGCCGCCGTGGAACACCATGACCTTGGTGGCGGCGATGCGGCCCATGCGCTGGGCGTAGACGCGCGCGCCGGCCAGCGCCATGACGTTGCCCTCGGTGCCGGAGTTGGTGAAACGCACCAGGTCGATCGAGGGCATGCGGTCGGCCACCAGCTTGGCGAGCTTGGCCTCATTGGCGTTGCGGCCGCCGTAGTTCCAGCCGTGGTTCAGCGCGCGGTCGATGGCGGCGCGGATCACCGGATGGGAGTGGCCGTAGATGCCGGCGGTGTATTCGCCCAAGACGTCGATGTATTCGTGGCCGTCGGCGTCCCACAGCCTACAACCCTCACCGCGAACCACGGTGAGCGGGAACGGGGAATTGTGCAGCGTGGTGCGGGTGTTGCCGCCCGGCATCGCCTCGCACGCCTCCTGGTGGCGCGTAAAACTTTTCGGGTTGCGGGCGACATAGGCCTGACGCGCCTCGTCGAGGGCGGATTGCAGATCCGAATTGACCAGCGCTGTATCGGGCACGGAACTCTCCCTCGGCTCTCGGACTCCTCTCCCCCTAGCGGGGGAGAGGAACTTGATACCGAGGACACTATCACACCACGTTCAGCTCCCGGATAGGCCGGCCTGCGGATATCCGCTCATAACCGAACGGCGAAAGATCGAGGGTGCGATAGCTGCCATGCACGATCAGCTCGGCGACGGCGCGGCCGACGGCGGGCGACTGCTGGATGCCGTGGCCCGAGAAGCCGGTGGCGAAGATCAGGCTGTCGATTTCCGGATGGCGGCCGACGATGCCGTTCTGGTCGAAGGTGTTGTACTCGTAGTAGCCGGCCCAGGAATTCACCACCTTGGCCGCCTCGAAGGCCGGCGCCCGGTTGGCGATCGCCGGCCATACCATGTCGTCCCATTCCTGGTGCTGGACCTCGAGCGGCGCGGTCGGCGGATCGTTGCCTTCGGCCGGCGTCGTGCCACCGATGTAGAAGCGGCCTTCGGGCCGGAACCAGGTGCCCGAGGGATCGATGGTGAGCGGCGTCAGGCCGGGCGGCTCGCGGACGTCGAACACGAACACCGAACGCCGGCGCGGCTCGACCGGGAGCGCGATATCCGCGGTTGCCGCGACCTCGCCCGACCAGGGACCGGCGGCGAGCACGACCGTGCCGGCCTCGATCGTGGTGCCCGAGCGCAAGCTGACGGCGTTGGGGGCGAGCTGCACGACCTCGTCGGCGACGTAGCGGACGCCGAGCTCGCGGGCCTTGCGGCGAAAGGCCTGCATCAGCGCCGGCCCGTCGAACCAGCCTTCGTTGGCGACGCCGTGCGAGGCGAGCCGCACACCTTCGTCTGATATCCAGGGAAACCGGTCACGCAGGGCCGCCGGATCGAGCAGCTCGACGGCGCAGCCTTCGCCCTTCTGGACGGCGTGATTGGCCCGCAGCACCGCCTCGCCCGCCGCACTCGCCAGGAAGAGATAGCCCGGCTCCTTCAGCCCGAGATCGACGTCCAGAAGCTTGGAGGCCTGGCGCAGGAAGCCGATGCCGTAACGCGACAGGTGGATGTTCAGGGGCGTGGAGAATTGCTGGCGGATCGAGCTCGCCGACAGCGCCGACGACGCGCGGGCATAGGTCGGGTCTCGCTCGACCACGACGACCTCGCCGCCGAAGTTGGCATCGCTCTTCAGATGGTAGGCGAGCGACGAACCCATGACCCCGCCGCCGACGATGACTACTCTCGAACTCGCTTCGGACATGGGCCCACTATACGGTTCCCAGCCTGACTTGTCGGAGGTCCCGATGACGCAAGAGCCGGGTCACAGCTTGCGCAGCCGCGCCCCTTACCTGCCGATCCACAAGCGGCCAGCCCTGCGGTTGCCCCGCGACGCCCGCGTCGCCGTGTGGACCATCGTCAATGTCGAGAACTGGAGCCCGCTGGGCGCGATGCCGCGCACGGTGCTGCCGCCGCCGATGGGCAATCCCCTGCTGCCCGACGTGCCCAACTGGGCGTGGCACGAGTACGGCATGCGCGTGGGCTTCTGGCGCTTCCTGGAGGTGCTGGGCGCGCGCAAGCTCAAGGCGACGTTTGCCGTGAACGGCACGGCCTGCGAGCTCTATCGCGAGGCCTGCCAGGCCGCCCTCGACGCCGGCTGGGAGTTCATGGGCCATGGCTTCGTGCAGCGGCCCCTGCACCGGGTCGAGGACCAGGCCTCGGCGATCCGCGACACCATCGCGGCCATAAAAGCCTTCACCGGCAAGCCGCCGCGCGGCTGGGAGAGCCCCGGGCTGACCGAGACCGACGAGACGCTGGACCTGCTGGCCGAGGCCGGCATCGAATACGTGGCCGACTGGGTGATGGACGAGCAGCCGGTGGCGCTCGCGACACGCACAGGCCGCATGATCTCGGTGCCCTACACGGTCGAGGTCAACGACGTCGTCATCAGCGCCGTCCAGCAGCAGCCGTCGGACGAGATTTTACGCCGCGGCCGCGACCAGTTCGACCGGCTCTATCTCGAGGGCAAGACCGCGCCGCGGGTGATGGCGATCTCGATCCACCCCTATCTCACCGGCGTGCCGCACCGGATCAAGTACCTGGAGATGCTCTACGACTACATCCTCGGGCATGACAGCGTCGTCCATTGGACGGGCGCGGAAATCCTCGACTGGTATCGCGCCGAAACGTCGAAGGTGTCCTGACCGCTCAGGCGGCCTCCACCTCGACACCTGTGTCGTTGAAGCAGGCGCCTTCGGCGAGGTCGGCCTTCTGATCGGCCGACACCAGCGCGCTGATCGTCTGCGCCGTGCTGCTGGTCGCCAGCCACGCGCCCTTCTCCGATGACACGACGCCGGGCCGGATCGCCTCCGTGACCTGCAGCGGCAGGATCACGGCGCCGAGATCGTTCCAGACCTTTACCCTTGTCGCGGCTTCAAGACCGCGCGCTTTCGCATCAAGCGGATGCATCAGCAAGGGCGGGGTATCGCCGACGCCGCCACCTGCGCCCAGCAAGGTCGACGAAATACGTTCGTCAGAAGCGGGCGAGACGAGCGACAGAGGAAACCTGCCCTCGCGCGGCCGGAAGGCCGGCGCCCTTGCCGCTGCGCCCCATTTCTTTGCCAGCACATCCGACACGAGCTCGATCTTGCCCGACGGCGTCGCCGGCATGACGTTGTCGAAGAGCGCCAGCGGACGGTCGTCTTGGGTGCCCATGCGCAGCGCCTTGGTGGTTGGAATCTGGCTGGGCCGAATGCCGCGCAGCCGTGGATCGGAGGGATCCACGGCATCATCCATCAACTCGCGGTCCGTCGCCTTGAAGCACGCGTCGTCGAAGCCGAAACGGGCCGCCAGCCGGCGGAAGATCTCAGTGTTGGGCAGGCTGTCGCCGACCGGCGGTATCACGGGCTCGGCGCGCTGCAGCCAGTGGTGGCCATAGGCGGGATAGAGGTCGTCGCATTCGAAGTGCGTGGCCGCCGGCAGCACGATGTCGCAGTGCTGCATGCTTTCCGTCATGGCGACCTCGACGCCGACCAGGAAGATGTCTTCGCGCGCCAGTCCGCGCTTCATGCGGTTCTGGTCGGGATGCACGACGATCGGATTGTGATTGTATATGAAGAGCGCCCTGAGCGGCGGGTCGAGATCGTCGCGCTCGAGATGGCGGCCGATATCGTTGATGTTCAGCGTCCGCGTGCCGGCCGGGACCAGATCGGGCCGCGTGAGCCTGTCCGGCGTCCGGGGAAATGCCCCGCGGGCGCCGAGCACGATGCCGTTGCGGCGGTCGAGCTTGCCCAAAAGAGCGGGCAGCGCAATCGCCGCGCGGATGCCGCTGCCGCCATTGCGGCCGCGCTCGAGGCCGTTGCCGGGCGCGAGCACCAGCGGATTGGCCTCGGCCATCCACTTGGCGAGCGTGCGGATGTCGTCGGCGGGAACGCCGCATGGTTCCGCGGCCGCCTCCGCCGGCCATGGGCGCGCCAGGCTCATGTACTCCTGGTAGCCGCTGACATGCTTGTCGATGAACGCCAGGTCATGGGCGCCCAGCCGCTCGAGTTCGACAGCCAGCGCAAAACCCAGAAGCACGTCGGTGCTGGGCTTGGGCGTCAGGTGAAGATCGGCCTGCTCGGCGATCTTCGTGCGCAGCGGATCGATCACAGCCAGTCGACCGCCGCGGCGCTTGGACTCGCGAACCTTCCGCACCAGATGCAGGTTGGTGACGGTTGCGTTGTTGCCCCACAGGACGTTGAGCTCGGCCTCCGCCGCAAGTTCGGGGCCGACGCCTGGAGCATTGCCGTAAGTCCCTGCCCAGGCTTCGCTGCGGACCCCGCCGCAGAGAGAGCCGCGAAACAGCTGCGTGGCGCCGAGCTTGTGAAAGAACCGCAGCGACATGCTGTCGAGAGACAGCAGGCCATGGGGGCCGCCGTAGCTCAGCGGCATGACGGCCTGGGGTCCCCACCGGTCGATGACCGACATCACGCGGCCATGTATCGTGTCGAACGCCTCCGCCCAAGTAATTCGTTCGAACTGGCCGGAGCCGCGCGGGCCGACGCGCCGCAACGGATAATGCAAGCGGCCGGCGCCGTGAACGAACTCGGCGCTGTGGTGCGCCACCTTGTTGCAGACGACGCCCCCGGTATAGGGCAGCGACGTCGACCCACGAACCTTGACGATGCGGTCGTCCTCGACCGTGACGGACAGGCTGCAGGTGTCGGGGCAGTCGAGCGTGCAGACGCTCGGATGCTCTGTTGCCATTTTCAGGCTCCCTTCAATGTCGCAGTTGTCGATGCGTGAACGTGCCGAGCGCGATGCCGCCGATGATCAATGTCATCGCACCAAGCAAGGCCAAGGTAACGGGCTCGCCGAGCGTGAGCGCCGCGGTCAGGGTTCCCACGACAGGCGTCGCCAGCAGGCCGAGCGACGTCACGGCCGCCGGCAGGCTGCGGTTCACCGTGGCCATCGCCCAATAGGCCAGGGCGTTGCCGCAGACTCCGCTGTAGATCAGCAGAAGCACGAGCTGCGGCGTCCACTCGACCCTGGGCAGTCCGTCGAAAAACAGGGCCAGTGCGCCCAGCAGGCCGCTGGCCAGAAGCGTTTCCCAGAAGACGAGTTGGAACGGCGTCGATATCCATCGATGGGCGCGCACATAGACGATGCTGACGGCCCAGCACGCAGCCGCGAGCAGCAGCAGGCCGTTGCCGAGCAACGAGCGGCCATCGCTCCAGTCGAACGACACCGGATTGAACATGATCGCGAGCCCCGCGAACGCCACCGCGCCGCCGGCAAGGTGGTAGCGGGTGATCGGTTCGCCAAGAAACAGCCGGGCAGCGGGAATCACCCAAAGCGGCGTGGTGTAGCCCAGCACAACGGCGCGGCCGGCCGGAACGAACTGGATGCCGATCGCGACCAACCCCGAGAAGGCGACCATGTGGGGAATGGCGATTCCGAGGATGACAGGAAGGTCCCCTCGCCGCGGAACGATCAGGTTTCCCTGAGCCGCCAGCAGGCCGAGCAGCACCATCGTGGCGACCGCGCTGCGCAGAGCGCCAGCCCACAACGGCGAAACGTCCTGGACCATCACCTTGGTTACCGGCCAGTTGAACCCCCAGGCAAGGACGACGACGGCGAACAACAGAAGGGCGAGATGCCTCGGCAGATGATCGCTCTTCATGCCGGTCCAGCATGGGTCTAGACTGGTCTCATGAACAGGTCCGGTTCTGGAAATATGAAGGAGCCAGTTTGATGGCCCAGCCGCTCACCGGCGTGATCGATCTCGACCGCGGTGACAGCGCGCCGCTGGCACGCCAGCTCTATGAGCAACTGAGATCGGCCATCGCTGACGGACGGCTGCGGCAGGGCCACCGCCTGCCCTCGAGCCGCAGGCTCGCCGAACAGCTGGACGTCGCCCGCAACACGGTCTCGGTCGCCATCGACCAGTTGGCCGCGGAGGGCTACCTCGATATCACTCGCGGACGCCGTCCCTCGATTGCCGCCGGTCTTGCCCGCCTCCCGGCAATGGATGCCGTGCGCGGGCAACCCGTCACGCCGGCGAAGCAGCGGCTTTCGGCTTGGGCGCGGCGCATCGGCCGATCGAATTGGCCGCCGACGCTGTTCGAGGACGCCCCTCGTCCCTTCACGCCGGGCCTGGCCGATGCCCGGGCCTTTCCGCACGACGTCTGGGCGCGATGCCTGCGCCGAGCCGCGCGCAACGCCCACCCGCGCCGACAGGGCGGACACAACCGCCGCGCCCTGCAGGAGGCCCTGGCCCGACATCTCATCGAGCATCGCGGCGTCAGGACCGAGCCGCGCCAGATCATCGTCACGCCCTCGGCGCAGGCGGCGATCGCGTTGATTGCCCGCGTGATCTTGGATGCCGGCGACATCGCCTGGCTGGAAAGCCCGGGCTACCTCGGCGCCCGCGTGGCCCTCGAAGCCGCCGGCGCCGATATCGTCGGCGTGCCTGTCGATCGCAGCGGCCTGACGCTGGCCGGCCGCAGCGACCGTCCACGGCTCATCTTCGTCACGCCGTCGCATCAATATCCAACCGGCGGGTTGATGCCGATCGACCGCCGACTGGAACTGCTGCGCTTCATCAAGGCCACCGGCGCCGCGTTGATCGAGGACGACTACGACAGCGAGTTCCACTACGACGGCCGGCCGGTCGCGTCCCTGCAGGGGCTCGACGGCACCGGCCGCGTCTTCTACGTCGGCACCTTCTCCAAGGTCATGCTGTCCGACATCCGCGTCGGCTATGCCGTCGTACCCGAGAACCTGGTGGAGACGTTCGAAATCGCCCAACGCCACACCGGACAGCTCGCCTCCGCGACCTTGCAGGACGCCCTGTCGGAGTTCATGGACGATGGCGACTACGCTGCCCACATCCGGCGCATGAGCCGCCTCTACCGCGCACGGCGCGACCGTCTGGTGCAGGCGCTGGCCGCGGAAACGCGCGATACCTTCGTGGTCGATCCACCCGCCGGCGGAATGCAGCTCCTGGCGCGCTGTCGCGTCCGGCAGAACGATCTCCGCCTCTGCGCGCGCCTGGCCGAAGCCGGCGTGACGGCGCGGCCGTTGTCCACTCACTACATAGGCGAGGCCACGGAGCGAGGGCTGTTCCTCGGCTTTGCCGCGTGGACCGACGAGGAAATCGACGCCGGCGCGCGCCTGATCGGCCGCGTCTGCGGCGCTAGGTAGCCTTCACGCAGTCGAAGGCGGCGGTGGTGCCGGACTGACTGACGGCGCGGGCCGCGCGGTCGTTCTTGCGGCAGTACTTCTGCGCCAGGGTGAAGGCCGCGTTCGGATTGGCCGCGCCGGTGACCTGCACCGACACGTCGTTGCCGACGATGGTCTCGCCGTTGGGGCCCCTCGATGTCGAGAGCCCGCTGCCGGAGCAGCCGGCCAGGATGAGAGTGAGGAGGATGGTTCGCTTCATGGCCGCAACGTAGGCCGCGAACTGCGCCGAACAAACGGCGCAGCCCGTGGCAAATTTGAGGCCAGAAGCCTCGACCTCAGGTGCGCTTGAAGCCTTCTACTTCGCGCGCGGCCCAGTCCATGGTCTTTTCCATCGCCTCGCCCTTGGCGTAGCGGACAACCATCTGGGCCTGGATCGACTGCGCCCAGATCTGGGCCGCGATCAGCGGCGGCGCTGGCGAGCAGACGACGCCTGCCTTCTGGTCGCCGCCCTTGATCGGATAGTGCGAGATCGAGCCCTTGGGCGGTCCCTCCTCATCCCACGTCTTGAAGTCGTTGAACTTCACGTAGGGCGGGATGTCGTAGCCCTGGCTCGCCGCGACCTGCTTCTCGGCGTTCTGCCGCAAGGTCAGGAATTCGAGCAGGCTTTTAGCCGCCGGCTTGTTCTTGGAGAAGTTCCACACGCCGTAGAAGCGCGGCAGGATCGGGTTGAAGCGGCCGGCCGGCCCGATCGGGAAGCCATGCGTCCAGCACTTTTCGGCAACCTGCGGCGCGTCGCGCTTGGCGACGGCCCAGGCGCTGGGCGGATTGAAGATCAACGCGCCCTTGCCCGAGATCAGCCACTTGTTGTTGGAGGCGTCGTCCCACGCCGTCGCGTCACCCGGACAGAAGGGCACGAGGCGCTTGCCGAACTCCAGCACCTGCTTGACCTTGTCCGACTTCACCGTGACGTTGCCTTTGGCGTCCATCAGCTCGGCACCGTAGGCGAGGAACAGCGCACCGACCCACTGGTTGGTGTCGGTGGTCGAGCCGAGCGGCAGGCCGAAGCCGACACCTGCCTTCTGGCATTTCTCGGCCGCCGCCAGGAAGGCGTCCCACGTCCAGCTCGCGTCGTTGGGCGGCTTGCCGGCGGGATAGAGCGCCTGCACGTCGATGCCGCCATGCTCCTTCATCATGTCGAAGCGCGTGCAGCAGCCCAACAGCAGAGTGCCGCGGGTCATCGGCACGCCGAGCCAGTGGCCTTCGAACTTGCCAAGATATTCGACAGCGGGATCAATCGGTCCGTTGGTCGCGACGACCTTCTTGACGACATCGTCGACCGGCTCGAGCCCGGAGTTCATCTGGGCCGCTTCCCAGTTGGTGAACTCCATGATGTCGTGGCCGGACTTGGCCTGGTGCTCGGCCGACAGGGTCAGCAGCAGCTTGTTGCCCTGGCTGGTGATGTAGTCGATCTTGACGTCGACCTTCTCCTTGTCCCCCCATTCCTTGATGATGGCGGTCTGGACATCGTTGGCGCCGGGCACCCAGTGGTCCCACAGCCCGATGGTGATGGTTCCAGCAGCGTAGGCGCTGCGCACGAATGGCGCAGCCAGTCCGGCGGCGACGCCGCCCGCGACGACTCCACGACGAGACAGTCTTCCTTGCATGACGTTAGCCCTCCCTGAAACGGAACGCTTTTTTGTGCACGCGGAACTGACAACTGATTTTGGAAACGCTGAGCAGAGACAGATCGGCCAACAAATGGCCGTACGCCCTCGAAGCTTCTTTCAGCGCGCGAAGTCTAGCCAGAAACACCGTAGATGTCGCGCGCCGTCGGCGCGCTGATGGCGCCTTCGGCGAGATCGCGCTGGGCGGCCGCACGCTCGCGCTGCGCCGGCGGCCCGAAGCCGCCGGCGCCGGGGGTCACCAGGGCGAACCACTGGCCGGTCTTCAGTACGGCTGAATCGCCCTCGAACACCACGCCCGGCCCCGCCTCGACCTTGCCGTGCGCGCCGGGGCCGCCGCCGAACAGGCCCCAGCTCTGCGAGCGCTGGCGCGTGAGGTCGACGCGCACGCGGCAGTCGTGGGTCGCCTGGTAGACGCGGCGCAGGCCCATGCCGCCGCGATACTGGCCGACGCCGCCGGAATCCTCGACCAGCTCGTAGCGCGTCAGCAGCAGGGGATACTCGATCTCCAGCGCCTCGACCGGCAGGTTGGAGGTGTTGGTGGTGTGGACGTGCACGCCGTCCAGGCCGTCCTTGTGGGCGCGGGCACCACTGCCGCCGCCGATCGTCTCGAGATAGACCCAGGTCGAGCCGTCAGTGGGCCGCTTGCCGATGAAGTAGGCCACGGTGCAGGCCGAGTTCGAGCACGCCATGACGCGCTCGGGTACCGACTGGGCAAGCGCGCCCAGGATCATGTCGGAGACGCGCTGGCAGGTTTGTAGCCGGCCGTTGACGGCGGCGGGCGCCAGGCAGTTCAGGATGCTGCCTTCGGGCGCGGAGATCTTCAGCGGCCGCGCCAGGCCGGCGTTGGGCGGAATCGACGGATCGAGGACCGACTTCACGACGTAGTAGGTCGTGGCGAGCAGCGCGGTGTAGGTCATGTTGATGCCGGCTCGCATCTGCTCGGGCGCGTCAAAGTCGAGCGCCATCTCCTCGCCCTTCACCGAGACCTCGACCGACATCGGCAGCAGGCCCGCCACCTCCTCGTTGTCGAACACGTCCTCGAAGCGCCAGGTGCCGTCGGGCATGGCGGCGATGGCCGCGCGCATCTTGCGCTCGGCATAATCCATCAGTGCGGCTCCGGCGCTCAGCACCGTGTCGGTGCCGTACTTGGCGGCCAGCGCCTGGAAGCGCTGGACGCCGACCCGGTTGGCCGCCATCTGGGCACGCAGGTCGGACAGCCGCTCGCTGGGCACCTGGCAGTTCAGCAGGATCAGGTCCTGCACGTCCTTCTGCAGCTCGCCGCCGCGATAGAGCCGCACCGGCGGGATGCGCAGGCCCTCCTGGTAGATGTGGGCGTGGCCGCGATCGACGAAGTCGGCATGGTGGGCGAGGTTCACCGTCCAGGCGACCATGCGGCCGTCGACGAAGATCGGCTCGGCGACGACGATGTCGGGCAGATGCGTGCCGCCGCCCTCGTAGGCGTCGTTGCCGATGAAGGCGTCGCCCGGCCTGATGTCCTGGGTCGGGTAGCGCCGCATGATGTGCTTGATGAGGTCCAGGAAGCTGCCGAGGTGGATGGGGATGTGCTCGGCCTGGCACAGCGTCTCGCCCGCGGCGTTGAACAACGCCGTCGAGCAGTCGCGCCGCTCCTTGATGTTGGTCGAATGCGAGGCGCGGATCAAAGTCTCGCCTGTCTCCTCGACGATCGAGGCCATGGCGGCGCCGATCACCTCGACGGTGATGGGGTCGAGCTTGGTCATGCCGCCGCCTCGAGGAGGAGATTGAGATAGGAGTCGACACGTGCCGTCCAGCCGGGCGGCACCAGGGTCGTCGCGTCCATCTGTTCGACGATCGCGGGCCCGGCGAAGCGGTTGCCCGGACGCAGCTTCTCACGGCCATAGACCGGCGTGTCGACGAAGTCGCCAGCTTCGGCCAGCCACACAGGCCGGCGCTGCACGACGGCGCTCGACGCGTCCGGTCCTGCGCCGGGGTGCGCCAAAAGCTCGGCCTTGCGCACCGCGCCGGTCGCCTCGACGCGCAGGGTGACGATCTGCACCGGGTCGCCGTCGGCGGCGAAGCCGTAGCGCTGGCGATGCACGTCGGCGAAGCCCGTCGCCAGCGCCTGCAGGGTCGCCTTGGAGATCGGGCCCTCGGGCGCCGCGACACTGAGCTCGTAGTTCTGGCCATGGTAGCGCATGTCGACGGTGCGGGTGATGTGCCGGTCGGCCGAAGCGATGCCTTCGTGCCCGAACCAGCGCTCGGCACGCTCCGCCAGTGCCGCGAAACCCTCGGCGACGTCGGCGGTCGATGCCTCGGTCGCGGGCAGCAGGCGTGTGCGGGCAAAATCGGCGCGCAGGTCGGTCAGCAGCAGGCCCATGGCGCAGAGAATGCCGGGATTGGCCGGCACCAGGACGCGGCCGATCTCGAGCTCCCTGGCGAGCCGCGCCGCATGCAAAGGGCCCGCGCCGCCGAACGCCATCAGCGTGTAGTCGCGCGGATCGTGGCCGCGCTGCACGGAGATGACGCGGATGGCGCGCGCCATGTTGGCGGTGACGACCGACAGGATGCCCTGCGCTGTCTGCGGCACGCCGAGCCCGAGCCGCCCGGCCAGCCGCGTGATCGCCTGCTCGGCGAGGTCGCGGCGGATCTTCATGCGTCCGCCCAGCAGGTGTTTTGGGTTCAGGGTCTGCAGCACGACGTTGGCGTCGGTGACCGCGGGCTCCGGATTGCCCTTGTCGTAACAGGCGGGACCAGGGTCGGCGCCGGCCGAGCGCGGCCCCACCTTCAGAAGGCCGCCGCTGTCGATGTAGGCGATCGAGCCGCCGCCCGCGCCGACCGTATGGATGTCGAGCATGGGCGCCTTGATGGGATAGCCGTGCACGGTGGCCTCGGCGGCGAGCCGGCAGCGGCCGCCTTGCAGCAGCGCCACGTCGGTCGAGGTGCCGCCCATGTCGAAGGTTATCAGGTCCTCGAAGCCCGCCAGCCGGCCGATCGCCTGGGCGCCGACCACGCCGGTCGACGGGCCGGAGAGCACGGTGCGCACCGGCATCTCGGCCGCCGTGGCAAAGCCGATGACGCCGCCGTTGGACTGCGTGAGATGCGGCGTCGCCGTCATGCCGAGCGCTTCCAGGCGCGGGCTGAGCCGGCGGATATAGTTCTCCATCACTGGCCCGAGATAGGCGTTCAGCACCACCGTCGACAGCCGCTCGTATTCGCGGAACTCCGGCGCGATCTCGTGGCCCGCCGAGATGAAGGCGTCGGGCATCTCCTCGCGTAAAATCTCGACAGCGCGTTTCTCATGGTCGGGGCGGATGAAGCCATACAGGAACGAGACGGCGACCGCCTTCACGCCTGCCGCCTTCAGCGCTCGTGCCGCGGCGCGCATCCTCGCCTCGTCGAGCGGAACGTCGACCTCGCCGGTGTGACGCAGGCGCTCGGGCACTTCCAGGCGCAGGTCGCGCGGCACCAACGTCAGCGGCTTGTCGGCCTGGATGTCGTAGAGATCGGGCCGCTTCTGGCGCCCGATCTCGAGCAGGTCGCGGAAGCCGTCGGTGGTGACAAGGCCGGTCTTCACACCGCGATGCTGGATCAGGGCGTTGGTCGCGACGGTGGTGCCGTGGCCGAAATAGACGACGGGTGCGGCGGGGTTCTTCTCGTCAGGCGCGACGCGGCGCATGCCCTCCTCGACGCCCTGCGCGATGCCGCGCGAGGGATCGTCGGGCGTCGACGGCACCTTCCAGGTCTCGACCTTGCCCTCCTGCTCGTCGAACAGACAGATGTCCGTGAATGTACCGCCGGAGTCCACGCCGACACGCCAACGCGACATTTGAGGTCACTCAGCCGCTTGCGCTGTCGGATGCATGGCATTGGCGAGCGTCGTGGCATAGACCTGCTGCCACGAGCCCTGGTCGTCAGGATTGAGGAAGTAGCCGCTGCGCGCCTGGCGGTACACGGTGGGATCGTCGGCGCCGGGCGGCCGTTCGCCCTTATCGCGCAGCGCCCGCGCCGCCATCAGCAGCCGCCGCCGCGTGCGGGTGATCATCTGGTCCGACGGCGCGAGATGCTCATGGCCGAAGTCGGTGATGGGCCCCATGCTTTCGGTGATCGCCTGGTCCTGCAGGTGGACGCCATCGATGCCGCTATAAATCTCGTTGCGGCGCTGCTTGTCGCGATCCATGCCCCAGTCGTTGCTTTCGTCCATCGCCATGCGCCAGCGGCCGAGCCAATCGGTGGTGTTGGGCAGCATTCTTATGCCGCCGCGGCCGGTGCCGCCGATCGGCGTGCCGTCCTTGAACCGGGGCTGCGGCAGGGCCTGCGCCGACTTCGCGTGCTTCCAGAAGATGAACACGAACATCGTGTGGCCGTCGTCGAGCGGTACCCAGGCGCGCGCATGCATGTGGCTGTTGAATTCGCCGTTGGGCGCCTGCGACCAGCACGGGAACAGGAAGTTGGCGAAACGCCAGTAGGTCTGTCCGGGAGCGGCGCTGCGGTAACCGGCATACTGCGTGCCCCATGGCGCATCGGCGACATGGTACTGCGGCGCGCGGTTGGTGATGGTGTAGTAGAATGGATCGGTCTCGGGCACGTCGTTGGGATCGACGTGGCCGCCGTGCAGGAAGCCAAAATGGGCGGTGTCGATCTCGCCCTCGAGCGCCTGCAGCCAGTTGCAATTGCGCTGCATCATGTGGACGACGATCTCCTCCGGCGGCAGGTCGAGCACCTCGAACGCGGGCATCGACGCGGCCTCGCCCTCGCCCATATGGACCCAGACCAGGCCGGCGCGCTCGACGGCGCGGTAGGCCTTGGCTTTCACCTTGTGCTTGAAGTCCTGGTCTTCGGGCACGTTCGGCATGTCGAGGCAGTTGCCCAGGACGTCGAACTTCCAGCCGTGATAGATGCAACGCAGGCCACCCTGCTCGTTGCGGCCGAGGAACAGCGAGGCGCAGCGGTGCGGGCAGCGATGGTCCATGACGCCGACGCGGCCCAAGCTGTCGCGGAAGGCCAGGAGCTTCTCGCCCAGCAGCATGAAGCGCACCGGCGGGCCGTCGCGCTCCAGTTCCGAGGAGCGCAGCGCCGGCAGCCAGTAGTGCCGCATCAGCCGGCCCATCGGCGTGCCGGGTCCGACCTGGGTGAGTTCCGCGCCTTCGCTGGCCGTGGTCATGTCGTCACCTCTATCTGACTGCCGGTGTACTCTGCAGCAATTCGGCGAGGGGCAGCTTATAGAATTTCGCCATGGCCGTCGTGCCGTGGCCGCGCGTCTCCTCGCTGGCCGGGATCAGCACCAGGCGGGCGTTCCTGATCTGCTTCAGTGCCGCTTCGGTGAGACCGGTCTCCGGCGGATTGCGCTCGTCGTCGGCGGCGTTGATGACCAGCACTGCAGCCTTGATGCGACCAAGCCCAGGCGACGGATCGTAGTCGCCCGACGCTTCCCACTGGTAGAGATAGTCGTTGGCGTCGGCATTGGTCAGGGCGGCCAACCGCTGGTCCAGAAGCTTGTCGGCGGCCTCGCGCGTCGGTGCCGCCTTCTGGTGAGCGAGCGTGCCGCCATTGGTGGCGATGTTGAAGAACACCGCGGCCGTGCGGAAGGCCTTCGGCTGGGTGGTGTAGTCGCCACCTTTCCAGTCGGGATCGTTGCGGACTGAATCGATGATCAGGCGGCGCATCATCCAGTTGCGGCTGGCCATCGCCGTCGGCTGCGAGGCCATCGGCGCCAGGGCATCCATGAAGTCGGGATACTTCACGCCCCACAGCCAGGTGTGCATGCCGCCCATCGAGTTGCCGATCACCAGGCGCAGGTGGTTGATGCCCAACCCCTCCTTCACCAGCCGGTACTGCGCGTCGACCATGTCGGCGTAGTTGTACTTGGGGAACTTCGCCTTCAGCCCATCGGAGGGCTTGGAAGATTTCCCATGGCCGATCGAGTCGGGAATGATGATGTAGTACTTCGTCGCATCGAGTGGCTGGCCGGGGCCTAGAAGCTCGCCGGCAAAGGCCGGCGTCAGCATGCTGGTCGCCGAACCGGTAGTGCCGTGCAGGACAAGGACTGGCTGGCCGGACGGGTCGCCGACCGTCGTGTAGGCCAGCCGCAGCTCGGGCATGACCTCGCCAGTGTGGAACTTGAAATCCTTGGCGACCCATTCGCCGGTCTTTGGTGCGGGATAGTCGGCGGCGATTGCCGGTGCGGCGAACAACGCCACGATCAACGCGACAAGCACGCGCTTCATGCAGTCCTCCCTGCCCTTCGTTGGGGGGAGCTTAGATCAACGAGCGCCGCGGACCAATCGGCCGGGCAGCGCGCCCGTGAACGCGCCGTCGCGGTAGGTGACCTCGCCGTTGACGATGGTGGCGCGGTAGCCCTCGGCCTTCTGCTCCAGGCGCCGGCCGCCGCCGGGCAGATTGTGGACCGGATGCGGGGCGGCGACACGCAGGTGGTCGAGGTCGATCACGTTGATGTCGGCCTTGTAGCCTGCCGCCAGCCGCCCGCGATCTCCGAGACCCACGGTCTGCGCCGGCACGTCGGTGAGCTGCTTCACCGTCCAGGCCAGCGGCCAGCGTTCGCCCTGGCGGTCGCGCGTCCAGTAGGTCAGCGCGTGCGTGGGATAGCTCGCGTCGCAGATCAGGCCGTAATGTGCGCCGCCGTCGCCCAGCGCCATCACGGTATTCTCGTGGCGCAGCATGCTCGCCATATTGGCGTCGGAGCAGTCGGTGTAGTTGGCGCCGGGATGGAACAGGATAGTGCGACCATCGCCCGACACCAGCAGGTCGTAGGCGAGCTCCATCGGCGTGACGCCGAGCTTCTGCGCACGCGCATCCAGTCGCTCGTTGGCCGGCGGCGTGTAGTTCGGCGGATCGCCCAGCACGAACATGTTGGCGACGTTGCGCATGAAGGCCAGCATGTTGGGGTTACTGTAGACCGGCTCTTCCTCGAGCAGCCGCGCCCGCATCGCGGGGTCGCGCAGCTTCGCCAGCTTGGCCTCCAGCGGCAGGCCCTCGATGGCGCGATAGCTCGGGCAGGTCGAGAACGGATGGAACGACAGCTCCAGCCCGTAGAGGATCGCCACCGGCCGCGCCGCCACCTGGCCCCTGATCGGGAGCCCATCGCGGTTGGCGCGCGCGACCTCCTCGAGAAGCGTCTTCCAGCGGCCGGGATAGAGCGAGATGTCCAACAGGGTGAAGGAGAGCGGCCGGCCCGAGATCTCGACCAGGCGGCGCAGCATGGCGAACTCGGTCGAGCCTTCGGGCGTGGCGTCCTGGAAGTCGTCGAGAAGCTGGATCACGCCCTTGCCCGCCCGGCGCATGCCGCGGGCGATCGAGGCCAGCTCCTCCTCGGCGGCGGTGATGGTGGGCGTGAGCGCGCCGTCGGGCGTGCGATGGAACAGCGAGCGCGAAGTGGTGAAGCCGAGCGCGCCCGCCTGCAGCCCCTCCTCAACAAGCGTCGCCATCGCCGCCATGTCCGCCGTCGTCGCGGGCTCGCGGTCGACGCCGCGGCGGCCCATGACGAAGACGCGCAAGGGCGCGTGCGGCACCTGCGTCGCGAAGTCGATGTCGCAGCGGCGTTGCGCCAGGGCGTCGAGATAGTCGGGGAAGCTCTGCCAGTTCCACGGCACGCCCTCGCGCATCACCAGCTCGGGGATGTCTTCGACGCCTTCCATGACCTTGATCAGCGTGTCGCGGTCCTGCGGCCGGCAGGGCGCGAAGCCCACGCCGCAATTGCCCATCACCACCGTGGTGACGCCGTGGCCCGACGAGGGCACGAAGCGCTGGTCCCAGGTCGCCTGCCCGTCATAGTGGGTGTGGATGTCGACGAAGCCCGGCGTGACCGCGAGCCCCTTGGCGTCGATCTCCTCGCGTCCGGCGCCGGCCACGCGACCGACAGCGGCGATGCGGCCGTCCTGCACTGCGACATCCGCCTCGCGCGCCGGGCTGCCCGAGCCGTCGAGCACGGTGCCGTTGCGGATGACGAGGTCGAACTGAGCGGCCATGGCCCTCTCCTGCGACAAAGAACTCCGTAGAGGCGCGAAGCAGCTCAGCGAAACTGCCACCGCACAACCGGCGCGGCAAGCTCGCGATCACCAAGCCGCACATGCCTGAATGCATGGCTCGGAGGGAGCACTTCGACTACTAATCAGTCCACTCAGGATGGCCTGCCAGGGAGACTGCCATGGACAAAGACATGGCCGACCGGATGTTGAAAGCAGTGCTTGCTTGCGAGGCCGACATCGGCGCGCTCGACGCACTGGTCAGCCAGCTCGAGGATGAAAAAGAGCGAGATCACTATGTACACGCACTTGGCGACGTTATCGGGATACTCAGCGAACACTTTGTACGGCGCATCGCTCGCCAATATCCGGAACTGGATCCGGATCGATAAGCCGCTACTGCCATGAACGAAACCGATCTCTGCTTCACCCCGGCCACCAAGCTGGCCGACGCCATCCGCGCCAAGAAACTGTCGTCTGTCGAAATCACGATGGCGGTGCTGAATCGCATCAGGAGGCTGGAACCGAAGCTCAACGCCTTCGCCTATCTGGCGGCCGAGGAAGCGATGGATGCGGCCGAGGCGGCCGACCGCGCGCTGGCCACGGGCGGGCTGATCGGGCCGCTGCATGGCGTGCCGGTGACGATCAAGGACCACGAGGCCGTGCGGGGCATGCAGATCGAGTATGGCACCCACCTGCGCCGCGGTGAGGTCGCGACGGCGGACAACGCCATGGTCGCCCGCCTACGCGGTGCAGGCGCCGTCATCCTCGGCAAGACGACGACGCCCGAGTTCGGCTGGATGGGTGTCAGCAACAGCCCACTGACCGGCATCACCCACAATCCCTGGAAGCACGGCCTGAATGCCGGCGCCTCGTCGGCCGGCGCCGGCGTCGGCGCGGCGGCGGGCTACGGTCCGTTACACCAGGGCAGCGACGGCGCCGGCTCGATCCGCATGCCGGCGCACTTCAGCGGTGTGTTCGGGCTGAAGCCGACCTATGGCCGCGTGCCGCAGTCGCCCGTGGCCGCGAGCGACCACACCGTGCATCTCGGGCCGCTGACGCGCACCGTCGCCGATGCCGCGCTGATGCTGCAGACGATGGCCGGGCCGCACCCCGACGACCACACCAGCCTCGAGGCGCAGCCGGCCGACTATCCCCGACATCTCGGCCGGCGCCCGCGTACGCCGCGCATCGCCTACAGCCCCGACCTCGGCCATGCCCGTGTCGATCCGGAAGTGGCCGAGCTGGTCGCCAAGGCCGTCGGCGCCTTCGAGAAGGACCTGGGCTGGCGCGTCGAGCAGGTGAAGACGCCATGGGGGCCGAAGGGGCCCGAGCTGGCGCGCTTCTTCTGGCCGGCGCATTTTCAGCGCCACGTCGATCGTCTGCCCGAGTTCCGCGACCGCATGGATCCGGGCTTCGTCGCCTGCATCGAAGCCGGGTCGAAGATCACCATGGCCGATTACCAGAAGACGCGGCTGGTGAAGTACGCCTACTGCGCCGAGATCAACCATTTCTTCGACGACTGGGATTTCCTGCTGACGCCCGCCGTGTCCGTCGCG
>Ga0081539_10001320_pt1 | contig 43298 bp, 36 predicted proteins | sample TabmetS4T2R2_FD_71023 | JGI IMG/M metagenome (GOLD analysis project Ga0081539, IMG submission 71023) | Tabebuia heterophylla rhizosphere microbial communities from the University of Puerto Rico - S4T2R2 | ecosystem: Host-associated > Plants > Roots > Rhizosphere ... | reverse complement strand
AGTGCGGGAGCCGGAGGAGGCGGGCAGGCACAGAAGGGCAAGCAGGCACCGAGGGCAAGCAGGCACCGAGGGCAAGCAGGCACCGAGGGCAAGCAGGCACCGAGGGCAAGCAGGCACCGAGGGCAAGCAGGCACCGAGGGCCGGCCACAATGACGGGCCAGGCGTGAAGGCGGCAGAGACCGCCCACGCCGATGTTCAGCGGCGGACGTCGTGCAGGTGGTGCACCGGATCGTGAATGAAATACCGGGCGAACGATTCGACCGTGAACGTCGCGCCGTCGCTTCGTCGTCCGGTCCGCGTCCACTGATCGCCGGTCACCTCCTCGAAGTGCCCGGCAATGGTGGACGCCGCCGTCACCAACTCGTCGGCGACCTTGACGGGGTCCTGCTCGCCGTAGCGTTCGGCGAGTGCCGTCGCGTCCTGATCCCAGTTCACGAACAGCGGATCATCCAGCGCCAGCATCATCCGCAGGCGCTCGTCGAACAGCCGGAACACGTCCCTGACGTGGCACGCGTACTCCAGCGGCGACCACACGTCAGCCTTCGGCCGGCGCCGCACGTCCGGCCGGACCAGCACGTCGAGCCACGATGCCGCGTTTTCCCGGACCAAATTCGGCACGTGTTCGCGCGGAAACGACTGCGTGTCGAATCGGCATTCGTCACACGGACGCTGCAGAACCCAGGTCCAGTCCTTCGTGTCAGGCGTGATCGACATGCTGTCCACCATAACGAGGACCACGGTCCGGCGGCGGCGATGCTCCAGTTGGCCACCGGCGTAAACGTTTCCACCCGGTTCATTCGGTAGCCAACGGGAGCATCGTGCGCGGAAGCCGGGTCCACACCGCCTGAGTCGGTAGCCAAGGGGAGCATCGTGCGGGAAGCCGGGTCCACACCGCCTGAGTCGGTAGCCAAGGGGAGCATCGTGCGGGAGGCCGGTTCCACCCCCGCTTGAGTCGGTAGCCAACGGGAGCATCGTGCGGGGAAGCCGGCAGCTAACTGATCAAATCGTCACCATGAGCCAGCACCGCGTCCCGGTGAGCCGCCGGCAACACCGCGAGAAACGCCGTTGCCAACTCGGCATGCGCAACAGGCTCCAGCTCACCGAAGAGCCGAACCCGCGCCATCCCGCCGTCGGGAAACACGTCCACTCGCACGTGCGTGACCGCGGGTTCGGGCGGCACCCGGAATCGGTGCACCGTGTCCGGCTGCAAGCGGGTACGCGGCAACAACTCATGCCAAGCGGAGAGGCCGACCCCCGAAACCGCCGCATCCAGGGCGGTCTGATCGCGAACCCCCGAAAGCGAAGCGTCCAGCGCGGGTTGACTGCGAGAACCCGGAACCGCCGTGTCCCGCGCGGCCTGATCGCGAGAGCGAGAACCCGAAACCGAAGCGTCCGGGGCGGCCTGATCGCGGGAACCCGACACCAGGGCCCGGGCGTCGATGCCGCGCACGAGCGCGGCACCGGACGCGTTCCCCGTGAAGTTGGTCGTGTCCAGCTCCACCAGCCGCGGGCGGGTCGCAGCAGCGAGCCCGAACAGGACCCAGTCGTTCCCGCCGTCCCGACGCCGCGCCGTCTCCCACCCCTCCGCGATCGTGGCCGCCGTCCCCGGCCGGATCAGGTTCGCCGCCGCCGAGTAGAACATGTCCGAGCAGTCGAGCACCCGCCCCCCGTTCTGCATCGCCATCACGTCCACCGTCCCGCTGAGCAGCCGCGGATCCGGCACCGCCGACCCCAGCACCCGCAGCCGCGACACCCCGCCGTCCGGGTAGATGGACAGCCGCACATAGGTCCACCGCCGCCCGTCAGCAGCCTCGAAGGCGTTCACCGCATCGCCCCTCAACGGCGACCGCGGTACGAGCGGCGTCCACTCGGCGCCCAGCAACTCCGCGACCGACGGATACCCCTCGACGGCGAGCGCCTCGACCGAGGCAAACGGCGGGTAGTTGCCGCGGAAGAAGGACGTGTCCACCACGAGCGACCGCACGATCCCCGCCGCGCCGAGCCGGACGATCGCGAAGTCGTGGCCCTCGTCGCGCCGCCGCCGCGTCTCCCAGCCGTCATAGGTCTTCCCGTCCGGCCCGAACGTGCCGGGTGTCCACACCGGCTCCCCTGGCGCGATCAGATTGCGCCGGTCGGCGAACAGCTCGTCGTTGGCGTAGACAACGCAGCCTCCGAGGGCCCGCGATGCCAGGTCGACCAACCCGGACGGCGGCTGCCTCCGCTCCTCGGCCTCCGGAATCTCGGTCATCAGGCTCCTCCTCGAACCAGCAGCTGCCCCCGCGGCGAATCGACGGACACGAGCACGCCACGCAGCCAGGTCGCCCGTACCACCCCGGTCAGCGCACGGCCGGCGTACGGCGTCACGGGATGCCGGTGCAACAGCCGTGCCGGATCCACCGCCGCCTCCTCATCGGGCGCGAAGGCACACAGGTCCGCATCGCAGCCGACCGCGATCCGCCCCTTGCGCTCCAAACCCGCGGCCCTGGCCGGTGCGGACGCCATCCAGCGCACGACGTCGGTCAGCCCTAATCCGCGCGCACGGGCACCGGACCACACGACCGGCAGCCCGAGCTGCACGGAGGAGATCCCGCCCCAAGCGGCGCCGAAGTCCCCGGTGTCGAACCGCTTCAGCTGCGGGGTACACGGCGAATGGTCGCTCACCACGCAGTCGACGACGCCGTCCGCCAGCCCCTGCCACAGCAGCTCGCGGTTGCTCGCCTCCCGGATTGGCGGGCAGCACTTGTACTGCGTCGCGCCGTCGGGGACCTCCTCGGCCGCGAACGTCAGATAGTGCGGGCAGGTCTCGACGGTGATGCGCACCCCGTCGCGCCGCGCCGAGGCGATCAGCGGGAGCGCATCCGAGCTCGACAGGTGCAGAACATGCACCCGCGCGCCGGTCCGCCGGGCCAGCTCGATCACCTGGGCGATGGCCAGGTTCTCCGCGCCGCGCGGCCGCGAGGCGAGAAAGTCCCGGTATGACGGACCAACCGCCTGCGGGGCGTGCGCGATCGCGTCGCAGTCCTCGGCGTGCACCACCATGAGCGCGTCCATGTCACGAATCTCGGCAAGGGCCGCCGCCAGCTCGCCCGGCGTCAGGTACCCGAACTCGTCGACCCCCGAGTGCAGCAGGAAGCACTTGAAACCGAACACCCCAGCGTCGTGCAGGGGACGCAACGACCCCAGGTTGCCCGGCACGGCGCCGCCCCAGAATCCGACGTCCACGAACACCTGTTCCCGAGCCACCTCCCGCTTCAGCTGCAGCGCGGCGACGTCGGTCGTCGGCGGCACGCAGTTCAGCGGCATGTCGATGAGCGTCGTCACGCCACCGGCCGCCGCGGCCCGGGTGGCGGTGGCGAATCCCTCCCACTCGGTGCGCCCCGGCTCGTTCACGTGCACATGGGTGTCCACCAGCCCCGGCAGCAGGACGACGTCGTCGCCGAGAACCTCCTCCGCGGCGGCCTCCATCGGCGCCTCGAGGGACCGCTCGAGCGCCACGATCCGCCCGTCGCGGATCCCGACTATGCAGGGCCCCTCGCCGAACTCAAAGACGGCCCGGGGCGCCCGGATGACCAGATCCAGCATCAGCAGAACGCCGGAACGGCGTCCCAGGCGCGCCCCGGCGGCGGCCCGTCGTCCCGCAGCACCGCCGCCTCGATCAGGCCGTACGGCCGGTCGGCGGCGTAGTAGATCTCCTTCGGGTTGTCCAGCCCGAACGGCTCGAGGTCTACCAGGAAGTGATGCCGGTTCGGCATCGACAAGCGAACCTCGCACACCTCCGGAAAGCGCTCCAGCACGGCCGCACCCATCGCGTACAGCGTCTGCTGCAGCGCCAGGCTGTGCAGTCCGGCGAAAGTTTCCAGTAGCACGGTGCGGATCCCGTTGTGCAGCTTGCCGAACTCGACGTCGACGCCCGTGTAGCGCCACCGTGCCGTGACCGCCGTCGCCAGGATCCGGTCGGAAGTCTCGGCCAGCGTCGTGTACCGGTCGCGCGGAAACCCGTGGAATTCCGAGCCGGTGGACTTCAGGACGACGAGGTCGGCGAGTCCCGAGACCGCCCACGCCTGGTCGCCGTCCAGCGTGACGACCGTGGTGCGCCGTTCCCCACCGTCCCGGCGGAACGCGTGGTCGTGCGGCTCGCCGCCGACGCTGATCCGCTCCCACCCGTAGCGGTCGATGGCGATCCGGGCGCCGGTCACGTGCTCGAAGGAGTCCACGAACGCCCGGCCCAGGCGCAGGGCGAACTCCTCGATCTCGCCGATCCCGTGCTCCCGGGCGAACGCGTACACCATGTTCTTCTGCGTGTCCGTGGCGATCACGAGGGAGTTGTCGCCGGTCAGGTGCGTGTCCTCGAACCGCCCGCGCAGTTGCGTCGTGACGTTCAGGTCGGTGATGACGTGCCGCGCGGTGGAGCGGTCGACGTGGACCAGCCGGACCTCCGCCTTGCCGTACTGATTCGGTCCGAGCACGATTCCCATGGCTGACCCTCCCGTCACTCGATGAACGTCGCGTTGCCCACGGGTGACGTGCGACGCACCAGGCGGCCCAGCTCCGCCCGGTCCAGGCCGGTGGCGGCCTCGACCTCGGCCAGGTCGGTGGCGCCGCAGTCCAGCCCGCGCAGGACGGCGCCCGCCAGCGCCTGCGCGGTGGCCGGTTCGTCGAGCACCGACGTCGCGGCACGAGCGGTGTAGGCCCGCAGCCGGGCGGCGCTGGCGGCGAGCTCGTGGCGGAGGAACGCGTACGTGGCCAGGTACCGCGTCGGCAGGTGACCGGGGTGCAGGTCCCAGCCCTGATACAGCCCGCGCCGCAACGAACGCAGAACGAGCCGGTGGTGCAACTGCCACGCCGCGTGCACCTTCTCCCGGTCGCCGACCGGCAGGACGTTCGTCGATCCGTCGCTGACCCGCACGCCGGTCCCGGCCGCCGCCAACTGCATGACGGCCTTCGCGTGATCGGCCAGGGGATGGTCCAGCGCCTGCTGCCCCGCCGCGACGCCCGCCGCGGCGCTGAAGTCGTAGGTCCCGTAATGCAGGCCCTCGCACCGCCCACCAGCCGCGTGCACCAGCCGGGCGACGGTCGCCTCGCCGTCCGCGCCGACGACCGCCTGCGGCACCTCGATCTGCAGCTCGAACCGGATGGCGCCGGCCGGCAGCCCGTGCGCCGCCTCCAGCCGCTCGCTCACTTCCACCATCGCCGTCACCTCGGCCGGAAACATCACCTTCGGCCAGGTCACCACGAACCGCGGCGGCAGCCCGCCGCCCCGCGCCGCCGCACCGATGACGAGGTCCAGCGTCCGCAACCCGCGTCGCCGTGTCGCGGGCTGCAGGCCCTTGACCCGGACGCCGGCCAGCAACGGCGCATCCCGCCGGCTCGCCAGCTCGGCCAGACCGACCCCCGCGGCCACGGCTGCGTCGTCCTCCTCGGCGTCCGTCCCAGGCCCGAACCCGTCCTCGAAATCGACCCGCAAGTCCTCGATCGGCTGGGTGGCCAACTTGGCCCTGACCCGCGGAAGCACTCCGGCGACGTCACCCACCGGGGCGCTCACCGCCCGGGCGAGGTCATCGGCGGACGGCGCGAACTCGTCCATGAGGGCCATGGCCTGGGCCCCCCAGGTCCTAGCCGTATCCGGGGAGAACGCGTTGGCCGGGACGTAGGCCGTGTGCACCGGCTGGCGCAGGCCGCTGTCGCCGGGGTACCGGGCCGCGGACACGGCGTCGACGTCCGCCAGCCGGCGGTCCACCTCGGCGATCAAGCCCTCCAGCACGGACCCGTCCACAGCGGCCATGCTCCCAGAAGCGGCCGCGCCTCCTGGGGCAGGATGGACGCGTGCCGGAGCCCCTGGACGACGCGCTCGCCGCGCTCCGCCCGCTGCTGACCGACCCGGATGCGCTGATCCGGGCGATCGGCGCGGGCCGGCGCCACGGTGCGCCGCACCCGGCGCACGAGCGTGCCGAACTGCGACCCGTCGACCTCAAGGCCGGCCGGCGGGTCCAGCTCGTGACCACCACGGGTGCGAGCCCGCTCACCCGCAACCTGGTACCCGGGCCCGAGGTCGACCAGGCGGTCGACGAGCTGCTGGCCGAGCCGTTCGGCTCCTGGCACGTGGAGACCCGGGAGCGGCTGGTGCAGTTGCGGGTCACCAAGCGGGGGCAGGCGCAGGTCCATGCCACGAAGACCGCGCCGCGCGACGTCGAGCCGTCGGCGGCCCACGACCGGCCCAAGCAGCGGCTGATCGACCCGGGCGACCCGCTCTTCGCCGCGCTCGGGGCGGACGCCGCGAAACGCCGGCAGGTGGACGCGTTCCTGCGTCAGCTGGCACAGGTCGTCAAGCGCTTCGGCGAGCTCACGCATCGCCCACTGAATGTCGTCGACCTTGGCTGCGGAAACGCGTACCTGACCTTCGCGGCGCACCGCTACCTCGCCCACCAGCACCCCGATGTCCGCACGGTCGGCATCGACGTCCGCCCCGAGATGGCCGAGCGGAACGCCGCAGTGGCGGAGCGGCTCGGCATGCCCGGCCTGCGCTTCGCCGCCGGGGCGATCGTCCACACCGATCCCGGAATCGCACCGGTCGACCTGGTGCTGGCGCTGCACGCCTGCGACACCGCCACCGACGACGCGCTGGCGCGGGCCGTCCGCTGGCAGGCCGACGCCATCCTGGCCGCGCCGTGCTGCCACCACGATCTGCAACGGCAACTGTCGGACGCCGAGCCGCCGTATCCCTTCGAGGCACTCACCCGGCACGGCATCCTGCGGGAGCGGTTCGCCGACGTCCTCACCGATGCCCTGCGCGCGGACGTGCTGCGCCTCCTCGGTTACCGGGTGGACGTCGTGGAGTTCGTGGATTCGCGGCACACGCCGCGCAATCTCCTGCTGCGCGCCGTCCGGACGGGCGCCGCGCCCACGCCGCGCCGGGTCGCCGAGTACACCGATCTCGTGGCGGCGTGGGATGTCGATCCGGCGCTGGCCGGCCTGCTCAAACCGGAACTGGCGCCGGTCCTCGGCGGCGTGCAGTGATTCCGGTGACCGCGTCCGGGTTCGCGGTCGCCCTGAGCGCCCTGCTGGCGGTGTCCGGCGTGACCGTGGACCGTACGATGAACGACCCCCGAATCACCGAGGCGTCCGGCCTCGCCGCCAGCACGCGGCACCCGGGCGTGCTCTGGACGCATAACGATTCCGGGGACGTCGCACGCCTGTTCGCGCTGGGTCCGAGCGGCGCCACGGTCGCGACGCTGCGCATCTCGGGCGTGCAGGCGACCGATTGGGAGGCGCTGGCGCCGACCCGCGACGCATCCGGCCGGTCGCTGCTCGCCATCGGCGACATCGGTGACAACGGCGCCAACCGCCCGGAGGTCCACGTCGTGATCGGCCGCGAGCCGACGGCGCTGGTCAACTCGACGGCCGCGCCGGTGCGGGTGCTCCGCCTGCGGTATCCCGGCGGCGCCGTGGACGCCGAGACGCTGGTGGCCGATCCGCGCACCCGGCGGCTCTACATCGTCTCGAAAAAGCTGTTAGAGGCGGACCTGTACGCCGTCCCCGCGGCGGCATGGCCGGGCGCGGGCGGGGATCCGGACACGGTGTGGACGCTCGAGCACGTCGCCGGGCTCGGTTTCGGCCTGGCCACCGACGGCGCGTTCCTGCCCGACGGGCGGCTGCTGGTGCGCAACTACAACGAGATGGCGATGTTCGTTCCGCCGGAACGCGTCAGCGGCGGACGGTTGAAGCGGCTGGACACCGTGGCCCTGCCGGCGCAGCGTCAGGGGGAGGCGCTGGCCGTCGGACCGGGCGCGCGCTGGCTGCTGATCACGTCAGAGGGCGCGGGGCAACAGGTGCTCCGCGTTCCGCTGCCGACAGCGAGCGCGAGTGCCCCGGTCACTACTGCCCCGCCGACCGCGGCGAAGCCCACGGCAGCGGCGGCGGAGCCGGTGTCCGCCGAGCGGAAGGGCGGCCCGCTGCTGCTCATCGCCGGGATCCTGTCGTCGCTCGCGTTGCTGCTGGGGCTGGTGGTCACGGCGCTCAAGCGGCCGCGGCGTCGATCGCCCGGGTAGGGCGCCGGACCGCAGCGGCCAGCAGAAGCGCCGCGACGGCGAGCAGGGCCGGGACGACGAGGAACGCGGTGTGCGGACCGTGCGCGTCGGCCAGCGCGCCGAGGGCGAACGGTCCGCCGCCGGACGCCGCGCCGATGCCGAGCGACAGCATCCCGATCACCCGGTCCCGCTGGCCGTCCGCGGATTCGAGCAGGATCGCCGTGCCCATCGGGTAGTGCCCCGCGATGCCGAGGCCGAGGACCGCGAGCCCGATCAGTGCCGGAACGACCGCGCCGGACCACCAGGTGATCGCCCACCCGGCCGCCGCCGTGGCCAAGGCCGCTGCCAGCAAGGGGCGCGGGGGACGGCGCAGCGCCAGCCGGCCGAGCGCGAGCCGCCCGATCGCCATCCCCGCCACCACCAGGCTGACGGCGGCCGACGCCGGTCCGGCGTCCAGCCCGACCTGCTGCCGCAGCAGGTCCGCCGCCCAGGCGACGACGCAGAACTCGACGCCGACGCAGGCCACCAGCATCAGCAGCGGCGGCCAGACGCCGCGGGGAACCCGTCCGCCGGCGCCTCGTGGGCGCGGCGGCGGCGCGTCGTCCAGTGCCGGTGTGTCGCGCGGGGCGCGGCGCGCGACTACCATGATCAGTCCGGCGAGGAGGATGGTCACGCCGATACCGGGACGCCAGGTGAGTCCGGCCGCCACCCCGGCGCCGATGGCCGCGGGCGCCAGCAGGCCGGTCGCCGCGGCGAGCGCATTGCCCTCGCTGAGCGCCGCCGCCCCCGCCAGGCCGTGGTGTTCGGTCACCACCGGAGCCGTCGTGTTGACCATCGTCGATCCGCCGATGCCGATGACCAGCGCAGCCGGGAGGGTCAGGGCGCTGGTCCGCCCCGCCAGCAGCAGGCTCACCCCGCCGGCCACCAGCGCGGCGCCGAGGACGGCGGCGCCCCGGCGCCGGATCGCCCGAGCCAGAGGCACAGCCAGCGAACCGGCCACGACCGCGCCGAGCGCCAGGGCGACGCTGTGCAGGCTGATCTGGGTGCGGCTGGTTCCTTGCTCGTCGCGCAGCAGGGGCAGCATCGGGCCGAAGCCGTAGAGGAACCAGCCCCACGTGGCGAGGACGGCATAAACGACGAGGGTGACCCCGTCGCGACGGAGAATGACGGGGGCTTCGGTTGTCAACCCAGACGTTCGACGACGTAGTCGACGCACCGGGTGAGCGCCTCGACGTCGTCCGGGTCGACGGCGGGGAACATCGCGACGCGCAGTTGGTTGCGGCCGAGCTTGCGGTACGGCTCGACGTCGACCACGCCGTGGGCCCGCAGAACCGTGGCGACCCGCGCGGCGTCGACCTCCTCGCTGAAGTCGATCGTGCCGACGACCTGGCTGCGGGCCGTGGGGTCCGCCACGAACGGTGTGGTGTACGGCGTGCGCTCCGTCCAGCTGTAGAGGTGGCCCGACGAGTCCGCGGTGCGGGCCGTGGCCCACGTCAGGCCGCCCTGCGCGTTCAGCCACTCGACCTGGACGGCGAGCATCGCCAGCGTGGCGACGGCGGGGGTGTTGTAGGTCTGGTCCTTGCGCGAGTTGTCGATCGCGGTCGTGAGGTCGAGGAAGTCCGGCATCCACCGGCCGGAGGCCTTGATCTCCGCGATCCGGTCGAGGGCCGCGGGGGAGAGCAGGGCCAGCCACAGCCCGCCGTCCGAGGCGAAGCTCTTCTGCGGTGCGAAGTAGTAGGCGTCGGCCTGCGACACGTCCACCGGGAGGCCGCCGGCGCCGGAGGTGGCGTCGATCAGCACCAGTGCGCCGGGGTCCGCGCCGTCGACCCGGCGGATCGCCGCCATGACTCCGGTCGAGGTCTCGTTGTGCGGCCAGGCGTAGGCGTCGATGCCGGCCTCGGCGACCGGCGCGGGCAGGGTTCCGGGCTCGGCCTTGATGACGGTGGACTCACCGAGGAACGGTGCCCGGGATGTCACGGACGCGAACTTCGCGGAGAACTCCCCGAATGCCAGGTGCTGCGCGCGCTCCCGGACCAGGCCGAAGGCCGCGGCGTCCCAGAAGGCGGTGGACCCGCCGTTGCCCAGCGCCACCTCGTAGCCGTCCGGCAGGTCGAAGAGCGCCGCGAGCCCCTCCCGCACCCGCCGGACCAGGTCCTTCACCGGCTTCTGCCGATGCGACGTGCCCAGAACCGTCGTCCCGATTTCGGACAGGTAGGCCACCTGCTCAGGGCGGACCTTGCTCGGGCCGGACCCGAATCGCCCGTCCGCGGGCAGGAGCTCTGCCGGGATGGTGATCGAGGCATCACCGGGGGTCTGGGTTCTGGCAGCGGCCTGGTCCTGGCCTGTCGTCGTGGTCACCGGCCCAGTCTCTCAGGTCACGCGCAGTGCCCCCGCCTGCCTCCCGGCGTTCCGCGCACCGCGTCCCGTCAGGTTGAGCCCGCCGGTACGCTGTCGTTCAGCCAGCGCCGGATCTCTATCGCGAAGCGCTGTTGCGTGAAGCGCTGGGCGTTGGCCTGGGCGTCGGCCGGGTTCAGCTTGCCGGCCGCGCGGACCCGGTCGGCGAACGCATCGACATCGAGTTCTGGTAGGAGGAACGCCGTCTCGCCGTCGATCATCGTCTCGAGCAGACCACCGCGACCCAGCCCCACCACGGGCGTGCCGCACGCCTGCGCTTCGACCGGCACGATCCCGAAGTCCTCGTGGCAGGGGAAGAGAAGGCACCGGGCTCCCCACATCAGCTCGCGGACCCGATCGTCGCTGGGGCTCACCTCGAACGTCACCGGCACCCGTGCAGCGCCGGCCCGCCGACGCAGCTCCGCCTCCATCGGCCCGGCCCCCGCGAGGACCAGAGGAACCCCGGCGCGGGAGGCGACGTCGATCATGAAATCGAAGTTCTTGTAAAGGATCCAACGGCCCACCCCGAGGATGTAGTCGCGACTGGATTCACGGACCGATCGCGGCGGGTCACTGTAGAAGTGTGTTCGCACCGGCGGGTGGATCACGCGCGAATCCCGCCCCCAGAACTGCTGTATCCGGCGCTGCACCTCCCGCGAATTGGCGGCGTAGCTCGTCACGTGCCGACTCATCGTCCGCTCCAGCCGCTTCGTCGCGGATACCGCGACACGGCGACCGACGCCCCGGTGCCGGCGGTCGATCTGCGGCAGCCACAGGTAGCGGGCCGGGGTGTGGACGTAGCTGAGATGGATTCCGCCCTCTCGCAAGGAGAACCGGGCGGTGTGGTTGAGCGCGTGACTCAGCGAGAGAACGACGTCATAGGGTTGGCGGGTCTGCGTCCGCCAGACGAAGGGGATCAGCGGCAAGGTCATGGCCTTCCGGCCGCGGATCGGGGTACGGGCGAGCCAGCTTTCGCGCAGCGCGTGATGGGAGTGGGCGGTGGGATCGCGCCAGAGCACGTAGGCGTCGGCCGTCGGGAAGACGTCGAGGGTGGCAAGCAAGACGCGTTCGGCTCCACCGGCCGCCTCGAACCATTCATTGAGCACGGCCATCTGCCGGGCGGCTACCGGCGGGAGGGTCTCGACCCGGAGCGGGCCCTCGCTGTGAGTGACCGTCGACGGCGGTTCGGCGAGTGGGCGGGCACGTTCGGGGAGCAGTGTGCTCCACGCCTCTGTTGTGTCCGTCAAGCTTGTCCCTCCGAAATGGGCACGGTGGTCTGCGTTGAGCGGGCAGTTCTGGGGCGAAACGCCGAGTGTTTCGCCCAGAACTGCCCGCTCAACGGGTATGTGACCTTTTCTTTCCCTTTGGTCCAAACCACCCCGCAGAAAGAACGGCGCTCTGCCGGCGAATGTAGAGAGTGGGACGCACCCAGCGGCGGCGAATTTGGGAATTGATAACCCAAAAGATTGAGGGAGCGGCCATCGAATGGATGATGCGCCCCCCCGACTTGGGTGGGTTCGGGCGGTAAAAGACCGAACTCACCGGCAAAATTCGGCTGGATTGATCATAAATAGGGCACTCTCACCGGCAATCTTCGGAATTCCGCTCGGGCCTGAATCTCGGCGCGTTACGGTAATGGCGCCGCCGTTGGTGGGGGGTTGCCTGGCTTCATTGGCGAAGCAGGGGTGCTGTCCGTTACCGGCGAATGAACAACCAGATAACTGCTACACCAGGCCCGCCACACACAATAGGCGATCCCCACACTGGGCGATCGACAGAACCGGTCAAGGAGAGCTGATGAAGCCGACGAAGGTGGCCATCGTGGGTGCCGCGGCCCTTCTCGCGGTGGCCGGCGCCACCGCATCGGCATTCGGTGCGTCCCATGCAATGCAGAGTGCGGCGGCGACCGACACGGCGTCCTCCCTTCCGGCGTCCTGCACCTACCCCCCGGTCCGCACGCCGTCGCTCACGCTGACCTCGTCCGTCTCCAGCGCAAAGCCCAACGTGGTCTTCACCCTCAGCGGCAAGCTCACGGTGAACTCATGCGGGTTGCCCGGACGCTCGATCGGTCTGTACGCCAGTGGCAGCTCGGGCGGGCCGTTCAACCTCGTGACCACGACGACGACGAGCTCCACCGGTGATTACGCATTCAGCCTCAGGCAGGTGAACGCCACGTACTACCGGACCGCATCGGCGGCCGGTGACGGTTACGCCTCCGCGGTTTCCAACGTCGTTCTGGTGACGAAGAAGTAGCGGGTGCCGCGCGGGGGGTTCGTTCGTCCGCGACAGATCGGGCGCACACTTGTCGCGCTCGCAGTGCTGGCGGTCGCGGCAGCCGCCTGGCTCGGCTGGACCGCCGTCAAGGCGCGGCGCGAGCTGGAAGCGGCGCGCACCGGCGTGCAGCAGGTGCAGGCCGCATGGCTCGCCGGCGACAAGGCTGCGGGAGATGTCCGACTCGCTTCCGTCCAGTCCGCTGCCGACCGGGCGCGGGCTTTGACGCATGATCCGGTGTGGGCAGTGGCGTCCCGAATTCCCCTGGCGGGACAACCGATCCGCACCAGCCAAGGCCTGACGGAAGCGGTCCAGCGTCTCGCCTCCACCGCCCTTCCGCAACTGTCCGTGGCGGCAGACTTGCAGCCTGGACAGCTGATGACCGCCACCGGAACGGTCGACGTCGCACGCCTGGCGAAGGCCGCTGCTCCGCTGAGCGCGGCCGCTGAGTCCCTCGACGAGGTGCAAGCCTCGGTGGCGGCGCTGCCGCCGTCCTGGATTCCAGCAGTGGCCGGCGCCCGGCGAACCCTGCTGGACCAAATGGTTCCCGCGGCCCGCTCTACCCGAGCGGTCGCCGCGGCCGCTCGGACCGTGCCGCCGATGCTCGGTGTGAGCGGCACCCGTCGATATTTCGTCGGATTTCAGAACCCGGCCGAAACGCGCGGGACCGGCGGGCTGCTCGATGCTTTTGCGATCATCACCGCCGATCACGGTCACGTCACGATGACCAGGGTGGGTGCCAATGCACAGCTACCCGAACTGCCCGCCGTGGTGCCTGGCGTCAGTGCCGAATACGTGCAGCGGTACGGCGGCGGGGGTGCGCTGGAGCTGTGGGTCAACTCCAACCTGAGCCCCGACTTCCCGGAGGTGGCCCGGGCCTGGTCCGCGATGTGGCAGGCGGCGACCGGCGAGCGGGTGGACGGCGCTGTGGCACTCGACCCGATGGCGCTGCGGGAGATCCTTCGTGCGACCGGGCCGATCCCCGTCCCTCGCGTCGGATCCGTTGATGCCGACCAGATCCTGTCCCTCGTGTTCACCCGCCAGTACACGCTCAGCGCCGATGTGACACAGCGGAAGGGTGTGATGCTGGGGGTCGGGACCGCGGCAGTCCGCGCCCTGCTCTCCGGCAGGGGCGATCGCGGGCAGGTGCTGAAGGGTCTGACGGCGGCAGCCGATGCCGGACATGTGCTCCTGTACAGCGCGAACCTCGATGAGCAGCAGACCCTGGACGATGCCGGCCTGTCCGGTGCCGTGCCCGCGACCGCCGCACCGTTCGCCGAAGCCGTGGTGGTCAACGCGGCCGGCAGCAAGCTGGACACCTATCTCGACGTGCGCACCGACTACACGGTGACCACGTGCACCGCCTCGGAAAGGTCGGTGATCGTGACAGTCACCTTGACCAACAACGCCCCGGACGGCGGCCTGCCTGAGTATGTGACCCGGCGCGAGGACAAGCCCGTCCCCGCACCACCACTCGGCGAGAACCGGGTAAACCTGCAAGTTCTCCTCACCCGAAGTGCCACCGTGAGCACAGCAACGTTGGACGGCGCACCGTTGCCACTGTCGGCTCCGACGGGGAAGCTGCCCACGAGCATTGCCGGCGGCGATGCCGGATTCCTGGATCAGGGCATCCAGGCCGAGCACCCGTCGTACGGTCTGGAGCTGGAGCTGCCCATCGGCAAGCCGCGAACGATCACGATGCACGTGAGCGAGCCACCCAGCGCGTCCGCACCAATCATCCGCGCGCAGCCGATGATTCGGACCGTCGTGACAAGAGCGGACGTGTCGGCGTGTCGATGAGGGTGCTCCGTGTCTACCACGCCGGTCGTGATCCCGCGCACCGCCGCCGGGATCGGGCGCTGGCCCTGTCTGGCGTGGACGTGACACTGGTGGTCCCGACCAACTGGCCGGATCACGGCGCGGAGGAACACCTCACGCCTGAGTCCTTCGACATCGTCGAGCTCGACGTGCTTCGGGCGGGAGACGTGAACCGGCACCGTTATGCCGATTCCCGCCAGGTACGCGACGTACTGCTCAGGGTCCGCCCGGACGTACTGGACCTGCATGAGGAGCCGGTCAGCGTAGCCGCACGCCAATGGCTGACGGCGGCAAGGAGCGTCCGCGCAGACCTCCCCGTAGCGCTCTACACCGCGCAGAACCTCGATAAGCGGTTTCCTCCACCGTTTGCCCAATACGAGCGGCGGGCGTTGCAGCAGGCGGTCGCGATGTACCCCTGCTCGTTACAGGCGGCGAGCGTCGCCAGGGGGAAGGGATTTCTCAAGACGATTCAGGTGCTTCCGCTGGGAATCGACCCCGACGTGTTCCGGCCCGGCAGCCAGCGGTTGGACGACGAGATCGTGCTCGGCTTCGTCGGCCGCCTGGTGCCGGAGAAGGGCTTCGCTGACGCGGTCAGAGTCCTCGCGGCGGTGCGTGAGCACCGGCCGGTCCGGCTGCACGTGGTGGGCTCCGGCCCGGACGCCGACGCCGGCATGGCGTTGGCGCGCACGCTTGGGGTGGCGGACGCCGTCGAGCTGACTTCGTGGTGCAGCACGGCCGACCTGGCAAAGGCATATCGCGGAATGCACCTGCTGCTGGTGCCCAGCCGGGCGACGGCTACCTGGGTGGAGCAGTTCGGCCGAGTCATGGTGGAGGCCAAGGCATCGGGCACCGTGGTCGCGGGATATCGCAGTGGCGCCATTGCAGAGGTAGGCGGCTCAGCTGCCGTTCTGGTACCGGAAGGTGACGTTCAGGCACTGGCCAGCGCGGTGTTGGATCTGCTCGCTGATCGTGTCGAGTTCTGCCGCCGACGCGAGAGCGGCCTGGTTGAGGCGGCCACCTGCAACTGGACCGATGTCGCGAAGCGGCAGGCCGAGCTGTACACGCGGATGCTGGCGGCGCATGGAAACGACAGCAGAGCCCGGAAGGGCGCTCGACTCGCGTCGGCGCGCCGGCGACGGTCGGAGGCCGCTGCGGAATTCGGTGCACCGGCGCGCGTTCTGGGGCAGACCCGGCCCTTCGCACTGCCGCTGCTCCGTCGCCCGACCGCTGCATCGCGGGCGCTCGGCGGGCTACTGGATCTCTTGGAGCGGTAATGCGGGTCAGGGTTCCCTGGACGCAGCGGGTGATGCGGACGCCCCACTACGCCGACGGAGTGTGCCTTCAGTCGATTGTGCGATTTCAGGCCGTGGCGGAGGGCCGCGACCCTACGATGACTCAGGGACACACCGGAACGGGAACGGCATGGCCCGCGGCGATGACGCCGGTGCCGCCGACCACGAGTGATCGGATGACGGGTGGAGCTGGCTGACTACCTGCGCGTGCTGCGCCGACGATGGTGGCTCATCCTCCTTGTGGTCGTGATCTGTACCGCCGGTGCGGTGGCGGCCAGCTACACGCAAACCCCGCGTTACACCACAACCACCCGGCTGCTGGTCTCCGGCATCCAGGGCGGCAACGCCATCGACGAGATAGCGCGTCGGCAGCTGGCCAACCAGCGCGCGGTGGCCTACAGCCAGTTGGTCAGCACTGGACCGGCGGTTGCTGCGGCGGTCCGTCGCTCAGGTATGACGGGGGCGGCTCAGAGCATCTCCGCGTCTGCCGACGGGTCCAGCCCGTTCGTGGTCGTCACCGTGCAGGCGAATTCGGCCCGGGCCGCGCAGGCCATCGCGAACGCGTATGTCACCGTCCTGCCCGAGGTGATCCAACAGCTGGAGGAGACGCCGACCGCGTCAGCCCCCGAGCTGTCCGTCCTGGAAGAGGCTCCCCTGCCGGCACAACCCACGTCGCCGGTGCACGAACGGGACATCCTATTGGGCCTGGTGATCGGTGCGATCTTAGGTGTGGCGGGCGCTCTCGTGCGGGAGACGCTCGATGCCCGGGTCCGTGACAGCGCGGAGCTGGAGAAGATCACGGGCGTCACGCTGCTCGGCTCGATCCCGCGAGAACTGTCCGGTGATCTGCTTCCTGCCCGGACGCGGCCGCGCTCTGGCCGGGCGGAGTCCTACCGGCACGTGCGAACCAACCTGGAATTCACCGGCCCGGAGGGGATGCCCCGGTCCATCCTCGTCACCAGTCCCGCCCCGGGCGAGGGCAAGTCGAGCCTGTCGGCGAACCTTGCCGTGGCCGCCGCGCGATCGGGCCGCCGGGTCGCTCTCGTGGACGCCGACCTGCGCAAGCCTTCGATGACCAAGTACTTCGATGTGCAGGCGTCGCTGGGGCTGTCCGACGTGTTGTCGGGGCGGTGGGGCTGGCAGGAGGCGCTTGTCCCGGTGGAGGGGGAGAACATCGAGATCCTCACCAGTGGACCGGTGCCGCGATTCCCCAGTGAGCTGGTCGGATCGGCGGTGATGGCGCAGCTGATCCAGGAGCTCGAAGTGCGCTTTGATCTCGTCATCATCGACAGCCCGCCTGTGCTGCCGGTCAGCGACGCCTTGGTGATCGGCGTGAACGTGGGCGGCGTCATCGTGGTGGCCCGGATGGTCGAGACCAGACGCGCAGCGCTCAAGCGTGCGGTCGAGGCGGTCCGGAAGGTCAATGCGAACCTGCTCGGCGTCGTCGGCAACGCCGTGATCAGGCAAGAGGAGAAGGCCTACGGCGAAGGCTACGGCTACGCCTACGGATACATTTCGCAGACTCCCGCCGACACCCTCCCACCGCCGACGACGATTCGCCCCGCCACACGCCGTCGCGCCAGGCACAGCGCCGGTGACCAGAGCGACGGCGGGCATTCGGACAACTCGCTGAGCGCGACATGGGAGGCGGCGCAACCGGTGTGGGAGGCGCCTGCGCACCCGGGCCCCCAGGCTCCGGAATCCCCGGCGATACCCCTGCGGCTGGACGACATTCTCCGCCCGCCGAACACCTGACCGGCGTGGTGGACGCGATGCTCCGCCGCGGTCGGCCACGGATGGCGGTGACCTCCGGGGAAGTGGTGGTGTACCTCATCCTCGTCCTGGTGGCGGCGACGGCAGGCTACTTCGCGGTCACCGACTGGCGGCTCGCCGCGGCGTTGTTGCTGATGCCCGCGGGAGTCTGGCTGATCAGCAACCGGCGGGCGACGGCCCTCGCGCTGGCAGCGGCGCTGCCGTATGTCAATGACATCTCCGGGGGGAGCACAGGATTCAACATCGCACTGAGCGATGTGCTGATGACTGTGCTGGTCGGCGCCCTGGCCGCCGAGTGGATGATGACCCACCAGGCGCCGGAGCTGTCTGCGTTGAAGGCGCTGCGGATCCCGTTGCTGCCCTACGTCGCCTTGATGGGTGTGCTGCTGGTCTTCCACCTGAGCACGGTGTCCACGATCAAGACCGGGCAGCGGCTGGATCTGTTCCTCTTCCCGCTGATCATCGGCGCTGCCATCGTCCGCTGGGGAGACGAACGCCGCTTCCTCACCGTCTACGTCGTGTGCGCGGGGCTGTTCGGCCTGGTGTGGCACTTTGTTAACAACTACTACTATCTCGGTCAGAAGAACCCCGTCGGACAGTTCGTGGCCAACGCGATCATCATCCTGATTGCGGTGAAGCCTCTGCGGCGCAAGCTCTGGCCACTGGCCCCCGTGCTGATCGGCACCCTCTTCCTCACCCAGAGCCGCGGGGCCATCGTTTCCGTCGGCGTCGCCGTCATCGTCATACTGGCCCTGCAGTCGGGAGTGAACCGGATCCGATCCTTCGTCGCGATGGTGCCGCTTGCAGCGGTCACCGTGGCGTCGTTCATGCTCCTGCCGGATGACGTTCAGGCACGCAACACGAGCTTCACCGTCGGCACCGGTACGGCGGCCGAATACTCCCTGCACATCAGGGAGCAGTACGCCGAGGATGCCTGGGCGCTGATCCACGCTCATCCGTACACCGGGATTGGTGTCGGCCGATATCTCGCGGGCAGCATTCCCGCCGGTGACATCACCACCGATCCGCATCAGCTGCTGCTACTTCAGGCAGCCGAGGGCGGATACCTCCTGGCCGGCCTCTTCCTACTCCTGGTCCTGGGGACCGTGGCGGTGATCTGGCGCAGGGCGAGACATACCGAACTCGGGCCTTTGGCGGCCGCCTTGACGCTCGCCCTGGTGAGTCACGGACTCGTCGACGTGTACTGGGTGCGCGGAACGCCCGTGCTCGGCTGGCTCGTGACCGGCATGGCGCTGGCGCAGAGCGTCGGGGGGCGCACGGACGTCGCAGCACCGGCGTCCCGGGAGCCTGAACCGGTGCCGGCATGACCGGATTGACCGGCGAGCCGCGGCCGCTGAAGGTGATTACGGTCGCCTACGGCACGCCCGAACTCCTGGAGCGTGCGCTGGCACCGATGGCGGGCCGGCTGCCCGTGGTGGTGGTGGACAACAGCTCTCAACCTGCGGTTCGCGAGGTGGCGGAGCGGCACGCAGCCCGCTATCTGGACCCGGGGCGAAATCTCGGGTTCGGTCGCGCGGTCAACGAGGCACTGCGCGATGTGCTGGGCGGCGAGCCCGCCGACGTGCTGCTGCTGAACCCGGACGCCACATTGGAGGTCGCCGGAGCGCGCGCGCTGCAGGCTTACCTGCACCGGTCTGACCACGGCGATGTGGCCGCTGTGTCCGCCCGCCTGGTCGGTGTGGACGGCGCCCCGCAGCGGGAGCTCTGGCCGTTCCCCAGTCCGGGCCGGGCCTGGCTGGAGGCGATCGGGCTGAGCCGGTTGAACCGCGCCGGAGACTTTGCGGTGGCCGCCGTGATCATGCTGCGCTGGGAGGCGCTGCAGGAGGTGGGCGGGTTCGACGAGCGGTTCTTTCTCTACGCCGAGGAGACCGACTGGCAGCGCCGGGCGGCGGAGCTCGGCTGGCGTTCGGACGTTTGCCGCGAAGTCGTCGCGATCCACGTGGGCGCAGCGACGAGCACCCGGTCGGATCGGCGCGAGGCGCTGTTCCATTCCGGCACTGAAATCTATGTGCGCAAGTGGTTCGGATCCGCAGGCTGGTCGCTGTACCGTGCTGCCGCCGTGGCAGGCGCCGCCGGGCGTGGGATTGTGCTCACCGGAGCCCGCGGCGCGGCGGCGCGACGTCGGGCGTTGCTGTACGTGCGCGGGCCGCGCCGGGTGGCCGGGGCGCAGCCGTGAGCCCGAGTGTGCTCCACGTTGTGGTCTCGCGGAATTTCGCGGGAACCGAGCGATACGTCAGTACCGTCGCGCGGGAGACGGCCCGGCGTGGCTGGCGGGTCAGCGTCGTGGGTGGCGATCCCGCACGAATGCCGGACGAGCTCGGCCCCGACGTGGCCTGGCTGCCGGGTGGCGGGATGCCGGAGGCGCTCCGCTCGATCGCACGATCGGGACGGCACGACCTCTGCCACGCTCACATGACGATGGCAGAAGCGGCTGCGCTGGCCACCCGGCGCCGACACCGGGGTCGCCTGGTGGCGACCCGGCACTTCGCGGCGCACCGCGGATCGACCGCCGTCGGCAAGCTGTCGGCACCGTGGATCGCACGCCACTTACAACTGCAGCTGGCCATCAGTAGCTTCGTCGACGCGCGGCTGGAACGGCCCGCCGATGGCGTACTGCTGAACGGTACGGCGACGAGATCGGTGCTTTGGTCGGCGGCCAGCCGCCGTGTCCTTCTGCTGCAACGCCTGGAACCGGAGAAGGACACTGCGACGGCCTTGCACGCCTGGCGATCGTCCGGCTTGGCCGCGCGGGGCTGGACCTTGCGAGTGGTCGGTTCCGGTTCGCAGTCGGCGCAGCTACGCGCTCTGGCGGCACAGATGTGCTTGGTGGGCGTTGAGTTCGCCGGTTATGTCCGCGACGTGGACGCCGAGCTGCGCGCCGCCGGGATGATGCTGGCGACGGCGCCCGCGGAGCCGCTGGGGCTGAGCGTGATCGAAGCGATGGCGGCTGGAATTCCCGTCGTGGCCGCCGCCGGCGGCGGGCATCTGGAGACGATTGCGACCGTGGCCGGTGCGCCGCTGTTCCGCCCGGGAGACGCCAGCGGCGCGGCTGCGGGGCTGGCCGCGATGGCCGACGATGAGCCGCGGCGACAGGCGCTTTCTCACGCTGTGCGGGCGGCGCACGCACAGCGGTTGTCACTCGACGGGCACGTGAGCAGCCTGCTGGAGCACTACGCCTTGCTGGGCAGCCGGCCCCTACTCGACGAACGCCGGTCCAGCAGTTCGGCGTAGCGCGCCTCATACCGGTCCAGCACTCGGGACAGGGTGAACTCCTGCGCTCGCTCCAAGGCCAGCTGTGCGGCATCGTCTCGGGCTATCGGATCTTGCAGCAAGCGGATGAGGGCCGGGCCCAGCTCATGGTCCGGCACGATCTGGCCATAGCGGCCGCCGTCGAGTACGTACCGGGATCCCGGATTCGCGGACGCGACGACGGGCGTGCCGGAAGCGAGTGCCTCGGCGTAGGGAATGCCGAAGCCTTCGTATGTGCTGGGCAGGCAGAACACCCAGGCTCGGCGATACCAGTCGGCGAGTTCTGCGTCGCTGACCCTTCCGGTGACCGTCACGCCGTCCACCGCGGGTGCGTCGCTGCAGATCATGACGAGTTCGGCGTCCGGTACCTCCGGTCGGATCGCGCAGGCGAACGTGTCCATGAGCAGTCGGCCCCGCTTGCGATTGCCATACGTACCCACGAAGAGGATGGTGGGATGTTGCGCGCGGTCGCCGGGACCCGGATGGAATATCTGGGAGTCCACGCCGTTCGGAATGACGTCGCGCACCCACGGCAGCCAGCGTCGGGTGTCCGGGCTGACCAGCACGGTGCGATCCGCGGTCATGGTCGCGAGGATCTCGCCGAGTCCAAGGGCAACCATGCGTACCTTCTCGCGCACACCGGGGATCCGGACCGCCTCCGCGAAGCAGCTGCCGTGCATGGTGCGGATATGGGCGGGCACGCGACGTCGCCATAGCCAGTAGTCGTCGCCGTGGGCGTGCAGCACGTCGTATGCCGACAGGTCCACGCGCCTCACGGCGAAGGCGAAGCCGAAGGTCCGCATCGAGCGGGGCAGCGCGAGTTGGACCGTCCGATAGCGGGCGCCGTCACTGGGCCCGCAACCGCTGAAGACGGTGACGCGGTGCCCGCGGTCGACGAGCCCGTTGGCCAGCGCGTGGACCTGATATCCGACGCCGATCTTGCTACCGCTCGGCAGGTAGTACGACGTCATCGCGATGTTCAGGCGCCGCTTGGTCCTTGCTTCGTCAGTCATGCCGGGCTTCCTCAGTCACCCGGTCGCCCAGGGCATCCCGCAGCGCGATCAGGTGACCGTGGCCGCCGTCCAGATCCGGCTCGAGATAGTTGCCTTCGGCCCATTCGTTCCAGGACTTGACGAAAACGAGCCGTTCCCCAGCCGGGCGACGGGCGGCGACGCTGACGGCGTCGCGCACATGCCGGGCGAAGATCTCCGGCGTGCTGCCCTCGATGACCAGTCCACGGCGACCCGACCGTGGGGTGTTGTCCCAATTCGGGTAGACGCAGGGGTGCAGCCGATGGGCGAGGTGCCCGGGTGGAGCGGCGAGGTGTGGCGCATGCGCGTAACGTTCCGGATGGCGCAGCAGCTTGCGGCGAGCCCGCATCCGCAACGTAGGCAACGGCCCGGTCACCGCCGGCAACCGGACGTACACCCCGGCGTCGAAGCCGTCCTCGGCGATCCGTGAGTATCGGACACCGCGCCCCAGCAAGTCGCTGACCTCTGCCACCAGGTACAGTCCCGGCAAGCCGGCCGACCGGGCCATCGCCTGCCATCGGCGCACGAATCCGGCGGGGTCAGGAAGCTGTTCCGGGCGGAACACGTAGAACAACGGCCGCCCGTCCACCCGGAAGTAGCGATGGTCCGCGAAGGCCGGCAACACATGGTCGAAGTGCGCCCGCTCGTCGGCCTCCCCAGGGTAGGTCTGTTCGATCAGGACTCGGTCGTCCGCCCCGTGCCAAGTGCCGGTCCACGTCTGGTTGGCCCAGCCGAGGCAGAAGCCGTGGTCGGGTTCGCCGCTCGTGAGCACTTCATCGAAGGGGCGCTCCAGGATGCGCCGACCGTCGCCGAACCAGTAGTGCCAGTAGCAGAAGGCATCGATGCCGTACCGGTGGGCGAGGGCCGCCTGCGCCTTGCGCGACTCGGCCAGGCGTAGGTCGTAGAAGCCGAGATCGCCCGGCAGGTGCGGCTGGCGATGACCGCGGAACAACGGTCGGGCCCGTGCGGCGTTCGTCCATTCCGTGAACCCGGCTCCCCACCACTCGTCGTTCTGCGGCGTCGGGTGGAACTGCGGCAGGTAGAAGGCGATCGTACGGACGTTCACTCGGTGCTCCTCATGCGGTGACCGGCCTCAGCAACAGGGCCACGACACGTGCGATGCGCCGTGGAAGCACGTCAAGTGCGGGTCTGACATCGTCGACCGGCACCCGCCCGCCTGACAGCCTTGTGCCGACAAGGACGACGAGTCCGCTCGCGGCGACGGCCGCCGTCGTTGCCAAGGGGGGATACCACTCCGAGGCGCTGAAGACCAGGACCGTCAGGCCGGTACCCACCGCAGCAGAAAGGAACGCCGCCAATGCCCTGACATATTCGGTGGCGCGGATGGACCAGGCGCGGCATTCGCTGCGGGCCAGCAGTATCAGGAGGGTCAGTTGCCCGGCAGCATTGGCCGCGACCGCGCCCCACAGCCCGATGAAGGGGATCGCGGCGAACGCCAGAGCAACGTCCACCACCAGCGCGGCGCAGTTGATGCGCAGCAACAACGCGGAGCGGCGTCGCGCGCGGTTGAACGTGAGCAAGGGGTTGACCACCGACTGAAGGCACGAGGTGATGGCGAGCAGCAGAAACGCCGGTGCGGCCGGCGCCCATGGCTTGCCGTAGATCAGCGGGATGAGCGCGTAGAGAACCGGGAGCCCGATCACGCACAGGGCGGCTGCGAGGAGGCCGCTAACCCGGGTTGCGCGAAGCAGGGCCTGCCGGACCCGCGCCGGATGAGCCTCGACGATCCCGGCGACGGCCGGGTTGAGCGGGCCCAGTACGGCGTCGATGGGAGCGGTGATCTGCTGGGACAGCCCGAATGCCAGCGCGAACAGTCCGGCCGCCTCAATCGTCCCAACTCCCCTCAGCACCAGCAACTCGCTGCGCGAGAAGACCATCAGCGCCACCAGCCCGCTGGCGGCCGTGAGCACGCTGAATTTCCAGAAGCCGTGCGGCATATTGACCGGGAGCCGTGGGCGCAGCGCCGCGCGACGCGTCGGACGGTCGATGGGCAGCATGTTCAACGGCATGAAGGCGGCCATCGTGAGGGCCCTGGACGTCCATACCGCCACGGGTGATCTGCTGAGGGCGGCGGTCGTTGCCACAGCCGCCTGCACCACAACGTTGCCGACCATGGCGATCTGAGCTGCTGCCGCCGTTCGGTTCTGAATGCCGATGGCCAAGGCCACCGAACCCAGCAGGGCGGGCGCCGCGACGCAGACCAGGAGGGCCAGAAGGACCAGCGGTGGCTCGCCGCGGCCGATGACTGCCACCGTCACAGCCATGATGGGCAACTGAAAGGCGAGGCGGTATCCCAGTGAACGCATGAGCAGCGAGTTCACGACGGTGCGATCGCCGCGCGCATGCGCCGCGGCACCCCATTGGATGACTCCGTCGCTGACGCCGAGATCAGTCACGCTCGTAGCAATGGTGATGACTAAGGTGATCAGTGCCAGCCGCCCATAATCGGCGACGCCCAGCGAACGAGAGACGATCGCGTTCGCGACGAAGGCGATGGGTGCTGCCACGATGGTGTGGATCATCGTCCAGAGGGCGCCGCGGACCGCGCGTCCCTGGAGCGCGTCAGCGGACTCCCCAGTTGCGGTGCTGCTGCTCACGCGCCCACCGCATCAACGCACAGGCGAGTCGCGGCACGTCGAGTGAGCCCCCCGGCGTCACCGCGATGACCAAGAATCCAATCGCACGCGCCCCACCAGGCGAAGATCGGGCTCCTGGGCGGAAGGCCGGTATGGCGGACCAGGGGTCGAATCAGACGGGTCTTGACGAAGCGAGGCAGGTATCGGCGAGCGTATCGCGCGTGGTAAATCAGCCCGTTGCGTGTGTAGAAGTATGTGGCCAGCAGCGGCATTGCGCCGTTGCCGAAACTACGCGACACCTTGTGCCGCAACCGACTCTCGTGATCGACAAGCAGCGTTACCCCGAGCCGCCGGGCCCGCATGCTCCAGTCGCTGTCCTCGAAGATGAGGAAGTATCGCTCGTCGAACAAACCGACCCTGCGCCACGTCGTCGCCGTCGCCATGATGCAGCAACCGGTGAGCAGCTGTGTCGCAACCAACCCGGACTCGCGTCCCGTCAACTCATCCACCTGAAGGTGTCTGGGCATCCCGTGATCGACGATCCCGCCCGCGAACCAGATGTCCTCGGGCGCGGCGTCGTAGGTGATGCGCGGACTCACCGCCACCGGGTGGGTCGATTCGGCACAGATCGAGCTCATCCTTTCGAACGTGTCCGGCTCCACCAGAGTGTCGTTGTTGAGAACGGCAATGACCTCGAACCCTTGGTTCAGCGCATGTCGCAGACCCGTGTTGTTGCCTCCCGCGTAGCCGGCGTTGGTGGCGTTGCGCAGGACGCAGTCGGCTAGTCCGGACCTCGCAATGACCTCGCCACTGCCGTCAGTCGATGCATTGTCAACGACGATCAATTCCAGCTCCGCACGCGACGCGCGCAGGGACTCCAGACACGCCAGGGTGTCCGGCGCGTTGTTCCAGTTGAGAACAATCACCGCGGTGGCGGGCCGCCCTGTCACACGAACCTCTTGGCGTAGCCCAGCCGGTAACGGAGATCACGTGATCGTTCGCGGATCACTCTTGCCGGCGACCCGGCGACCATCATGTACGGCGGGACATCGCGCGTCACGACGGAACCCGCCCCGACGACGCCACCTTCACCAATGGTCACACCGGGGAGGATGATGGCACCGCTCCCCACGAACGCGCGATCTGCGATGCGCACCGAGGCGCCGACCTCGGCAAAGTCAGGCGAATCGATGTCGTGCTGCCGTGTCCAGACGGTCACGTGCGATCCGAGGTTGACGCAGTCACCGATCGTGAGACCGGAGCGTCCGTCGAGGAAAGCGCTGTCGCCGATCGTTGTGTAGTCACCGATGGTGATCCGCTCAGGTGCGTAAAATTCCGCGCGCCAGTGGATGCTGCTCGTGCGCGGTAGGGTGAGGCCGTATCGCCGATACAGGGCGTTGCGGACGCGATGCGACGGAATGTGGCCGATCTCAGCGAGGATCCGCAACCGTGCATCGCCCCAGACATCCCGCCTCCACCGCACGAACCGGACGACGGGTGACGGGGCGAGGTGCTTGATAATGCCTCGCAGAGAACTCATGCGACTGCCTTCCGACGCGCCCGCGCAGGAGTCGCCAGCGCGGGCGCAAGTCCGTGATCGAAGAACTCTCGCGCCCTCGCCGACCAGCTCATCTCGGCTACGTCCGGTCGGGCGCCTGTCCGCGGCGAATCCACTAGTGTCGCAACGAGACCGGCGAATTCGTTCGTCGAGCACGTGCGAACGGTCAGCTCCCCGGATTGCTCCGCATATTGAAACCCGCTTGTTGGTGTGGCGACGACGGGGCGGTCGCTCGCAACGTACTCGCGTGCCTTGATGGCGTCGAGGCTGAGCGTGAAATCGTTGATCCGGTGCGGGCAGATGAGGACGTCCATGGCCATCGTCCAGCCGGGCACCTCCGGCGCCGGCACAGCGCCATGCAGGATCACGCCGGGGTGCCCGGCGATTCTCCGCCTGGATGCGTCGTCCAAGGCGTCGGGACCGACGAGATGCACCGTGCCGACCGCGGGCTCGTTCGCGACGTCGATGACGAGGTCGACGTCGAGGCGGTCGGCGTGCAGAGTACCGATGTATCCGACGTGCGGCGCTGTGCCGGGCAGGGCAACGGGTGAGGCGTCGCGCCAGGCGGCGACGTCGATTCCGTTGTGCACGACGGGGGCCAGGACCGCGTAACGATCCTGCCAGCGTTCTCGCAACGACCGGCTGCACACCACGGTCGCGGCCCGACGTGCCAGGCGATCCTCGGCGCGCACGATCCGCCGGGTGATCCGCGACGGGAACGAGAACGTCCGCCAGTCGTCCGTGACGTCGTAGATCGCCGGAGTCCCCGCCGCCAGGCAGTGCACCCCCAGCGCGGGATCATTGATCCACAGCACGTCGATGTCGCGCAGCACCGATCGACGCAATCGGGCTCCGGCCATACGCAATCCGCCCATCCGCTTGGGGGCCACGAGCCGGGGATGACACACCTCGACGCCGGCAGGAACCTCCAGGCGACCTCCGCGCTGCGGGTTCCGTAGCAGCGGCTCGACGAACACGAGGCTCTCGACGAGGCCCTGTGAGATCAATTCGGCACTGAGGTGCTGATTCCGCCGCCACACGCCGTCCCATGGCTCAAGGCTGATCAGCGCTACACGCACGGATGTCCCCCAGGTGGTTCCAAAGGCGAGCCATCGCGTCGTCGGCATCGGCGGGCGCCATCGCCACAAGTGCCGAACGCCGCCACGCGCTAAGGTTAGGATCGACTGCCGGAGGCCTTGCGCGGGGCGAAAGCACGACCACTCCATCCGTTCGGCGGACTCTTGGCATCCCGGTTCGGAGGATGTGATGGACCTTCGCGCGCAGGCTCGTCAGATCCGGCTCGACCTGCTGGCGGTGGAAACCTCGCACGCCCTTGCGAGTCGCGACATACCGCACGCCGTGATCAAGGGCCCTACGACGTCGCGCTGGCTCTACCGGCCGCCCCGGGAGTACTCCGATCTCGACATTCTGGTGCCGCCCAGTCAGCTCGCGCCGTGCGTGTCGACCCTGGTGTCGGAGGGGATCGCCCACCCGCCGGGCGGGCGCCTCGGCGAGGAGGCCAGCCACAGCCAGGTACTGACCTCCCCGGTCGGCGCGGAAATCGACGTGCATGTCACGTTGCCCACGTTGGATCCGGCCACCGGTGAGCGTGTCTGGAACGTCCTGGCGAGCGACCTCGTGGACTTTCCGCTGGACACCGGGGCGGTCCCGGCGCTCGTTCCCGCGAGCCGCTGCGTGGTGCTTGCGATGCACGTGCTGGCAAGCGGCTTTCAGAACGAACGAGTACGTGAGGACCTGAGGCGCGCGCTCGAGGCGTCGGGAGCAGACGTCTGGACCGAGGCAGTCAGCCGGGCCGAACGGCTGGGAATCCGCGCGGACGTCTGCGCCGCCGCCGACTTCGTGTCGGAACGGGCATTGGCGGCGATGTCGCCCGCGGCCACCTTGAGACTGACTGGCCGGTCGTCCAGCGCGATTCAACTGGAACGGGTGCTGCGCGGTGGGTGGCCTGACGGGGTGCGCATGCTCGTGCAAGAACTCTTTCCAAGCGCGGGCTTCATGGCGCGCTACGACCCGGCCAGCCGGACATCGCGAGCTGCCATGCTCGCCGCGCGTCTGCGCCGGCTGCGGCGGATCGCCGCCGGTCTGCCATCGGCCGGTTCTGAACTCCTGCGCGCACGGCGCCGCTGATCGGTCAGCTCACGCTGCAGGAGCTACCGCTCGCGGTCATCGTGAGGTTCGGGGTAGGCGTCTCGTGGAAGGTGCCGGAGGCGCTGTTGCTGTTGTAGACACGCAGGCGCAGGTAGTACGTGCCCGGGGTGGCGATGTTGGAAAGTCCCGTGACCGTCACCGGGAATGAGTACGGAGCCGTAGTCGGAGTGATCGTGAAGCTGGTCACCTGGGTTCCGCCCGTCGTGGCACTGGTTGACCCCATCTTGTACAGAACGACGAGCAGCGGTGAGCCGGTCGTGTTGTTCGTCAGCCTGGCATTGCCGCTGAACTCGAAGTTGCCCGTGACCTTCTGACAGGTCTGTGACCCGGTCCAGGTCACCGAGCCGGCGGATGCCGCCCACGCTGCCTCGGCAGCCGCGATGCTCAGCAGCGGTGTTCCCACGACCACGGCACCGGCGCCGATCAGGGTCCGCCGGCTGAATGCGCGGTTCGCCAGCAGTTTGGCGTCGGCAAGTCGCTCCAATTCGGCTTCCACGCGGGCCTCATCGAGGTCGAGAAGCGATGCGATGCGGTCGATGGTGGCGCTGCCGTCGGAATGACGCCATACGGCCGAAGCGACCTCGTCAAGTGCCGTCACGCGCTCGGTCTGGAGGTCAAAGGCCACCATTTCCTCGCCAACGTCGCGGACGATCAACTTGTCGCTGCGACGCAGCGGCGCTGGGCGCTGGGCCCCGGTCTGATCGGCGTTCACTGGACTCCTCGTGGCAGTTCCGGGTCTCGAGGCCCCCCGAGCTCATCGAAGCGGCATTCATCAGAGTACTGGCGAAACGATGGGGGGCGGGGGCGGTTTTCACTGGAACAATTCGGTATCAAGGGCGTGTCGGCGGAGAAACGGACTTCACTCTGAGGATTCCTGAGCTAGTCAATCGGGGCGAAGTGAGGCCTTTGTCCGCGAGTGCGTGACTGAGCAGCTGCTGCGCCGCGTCGGCTGCCTCACCACGACGCCCGGCAAGCCCGGCGGCACTTCGCACGGCGGCTTGTAGGTGGTTCATCACCAGCTCGGCCCGGGTGCGGGCGGGAACCGTGTTCTCCATCAGGGCCAGCAGAGCAGTGGCGCGAGATATCGGGGCTACGTTCCATCCGCCGGACGGATCGAAGCGGACGTGCGCGACAATCCTCACCGAGACAGGCTTGGCTGCCGTGACTCCGCCGAGTTCCTGGACCGCAGTACGGGTTCCCGCCCCGCCGCCCGGGGAACGCAGCGAGAGGGGCCGGGCGTACGGGTGCACCAGACCAGCGTCATCGATGATCGCGTATTCGTCCGATAAGTACTGCGCCCCCGCGCGAACAAGGGCCGCAACCAGGGACGTCTTGCCGGTTCTGGTTCTACCCGGGATCACGATCGCGCCGCCGTGCCAGGCCACCGCGCCGGCGTGGACAAAGACCAGACCCTCGGCATGCTCCGCCACCCAGAGTTCCACGTCGCCGGTGAGAAGTTCGAGGGCTTGGATCGGATCATCCCCGCCGCCGAAGACCTCGCCGTCGTGGGCGGCGGTCCACAGGCCGTCGTTCCCCTCGGCAAGACGCCAAACCCGCTCCGGCGGTCCCGGCGAGCGGCTCCAACCGATCGGCAGCCGCAGTGCCGCCGCAGACTCCAGGCGTCTCGGCACGTCGACGGCGAAGCGCCGTCCATACGCGACCGCCGTGATCCGCGTGAGCTCGGGCATCAGCGCGGGGCCGGGTCGGCGGAATCCAGCAGGCGGTAGACGGCCAGCAGCCGCTGCCGTGCCGCCTCCGGGCTGAACCTGCGACTGGACTCTTGACCGGCCGCGCCGAGCCGGCGACGTAGCGCCTCGTCCTTGGCCAGCCGGCGAAGTGCGTCGGCAAGGTCGTCGCTGTCGCCTGGAGCGGTCAGCAGGCCGTCCTGCCCGTCGGTGATGATCTCAGTGGGCCCGCCTGCCGCGGCCGCCACGACCGGTAATCCGGCGGCCATTCCCTCTACAACAACCTGACCAAAGGGCTCCGGAGTGACCGAGCAATGCACGAGCACGTCGATTTGTGCCAGCTCGGCCGGAATATCGGCCTGAAAGCCGCGCCAGCGCACCCGCTGTGATATTCCCAGGGCGACTGCTTGGCTGCGGAGATTCCCCTCGTAGTCATCCTCGCCGAACATCGCACTCCCGATGATCCACGCCTCCTCCTCTCCGTCCGGGAATGCCTGGGCGAATGCCCGGAGGAAGACGTGTTGCCCTTTCCACTCCGAGAGTCTGCCGACCACGCCGATTCGCAGCGGCCCTTGGTTGCGTTCGTGTGAAGGTCCGGGATCGGGGGCCACATCGGGAACCACGGGGTTGTACAGAACCGCGGTTCGGTGCGTCGCGGGCAGCGTGCTGAGCGTGGTCTGCGAGTTTGCCACGATGATCGAGGGCAGCCACCGTGACAGCACCCGCACCAGCCAGACGGCGGGCCTCGGAAGGTAGTCCTCAGCGATACGGTCCCGTATGTGCCACACCACGGGAATCCCCGCCATACGCCCGGCGACCCCGCCGTACAGCGCGGACTTCAGCGAGTTGGTGTGAACGATGTCGGGCCGCAGGGCCCGCAGTCGTGCGCGCAAAACCCAGACGTACCGGGCCAGGCGGAGCAGCCGAATCAGGTCGATCCGGCCGGGGGAGACTTGATCACGCCGTACGTCGCGCAGCCCGTGATCCATCGGCAGGATCTCGACGCCGACCCCGGCTTCCTCCAGAGCCGCGGCGAGCGGCCCCTCCTCGCCCAGGACGACGTGCGCCGCCACGTCGTGGGACAGCGCCGGAAGAAGTCGCAGCAGTGCGATCTCCCCACCGGACATCCGCGCGACATGATCGATGTAAACGACGCGGAGCCGCGGCTCGCCCGCGGCGCCGCGATCGCCAGTGGCGTGGGCTGCGTCCTGGCGCACAGGCTCACATCCCTCGGTGGGCGGCGACGGCGGTGGGCGGCTGCGGTGGGAGGTCGCCCGCTGCGGCGGGGTCGCCTGTCACCTGGGAATCACCGTAGGTCGGTGCTCGACCCGACGCGGAGCGAATCGCGCCATGTCCCCTGAAAGGCTGAGCAGGCCCGCCTTTGCCGTACTGCTCGTATGCACGGGCAACCAATGCAGAAGTCCGGCGGCCGAAGCGCTCTTCCGTCGTGAATTGTCGGACTCGCCCTGCCCCTTCGAGTTCTTCAGCACAGGCACTCGAGCTGCCGACGGGTTTCCGCTCCACCCGCTCACCGGCCGGGCGCTGGCGGCGCGAGGAATCGAGCCACCCGAGCACGTGTCGCAGCGGATCACCCCCGACATCGTGCGCCTCGCCGACTTGGTGCTCACCGCAGAGCGAGTCCACCGAACCGTCGTGGTGGAGTTGGATCCGTCCGCGACGCGGCGCACCTTCACCGTGAAGGAATTCGCCCGGCTGGCCCTGTCGCTACCCGAGCCGCCCGCGGTGCTGGAAGCTGGTCCGGCGGAGGTGGTGTCCGCAATCGCAGGTCTTCGCGGCCGGGTTCCGGGCAGCCCTGACGACGATCTGGACGACCCGATCAGGGGCGATCAGGCGATGCATGATCGTGTCGTGGATCAACTCGTGACGGCGGTCGAGAGGTGCGGGGACGCCTTGGTCCGGGGCTGTTCGAGCTGAGGCTGCTCCGTACACGCCTTTCCTGGATGTCCCAACGGCGGCGAACGCGGATTCGACCGCACTGGCCGGCGCACGTCGATTACGCCGCCGTCCTACACCCCGTCGGCCACAGCAGTGGCTGGCGGTGGCGAGGTCCATGGGGATCATTCGTGTGACGGGGTGGGTACGGGCATCTGGTGCCGACACACATGAAGACTTGGCTATGAGGGTGAGCGGACCGACCCGGCATCCGGGCGGGTGGGCATGTGGCTCACGGGGTCGCCGAAAGGGGATGCCTGCCGATCCCGGCTCAGGCCGGCATCGGGCGCACCCGGGAGTTGCGGGACTCGTCCCAGCCCGCGACGTCCTCCGGCATCCGGGGACCGGGGCCGACGTACCGCGCGGACGGCCGGACCAGCCGACCGGTCCCCTTCTGCTCCAGGATGTGGGCCGCCCAGCCGGCGGTCCGGGCGCAGGTGAACATCGGGGTGAACATGCTGGCCGGGACTTCGGCGAAGTCCAGCACAACGGCGGCCCAGAACTCGACGTTCGTCGCGAGCACGCGGTCGGGACGGCGGGCGTGCAACTCCGCCAGGGCCGCGGTCTCCAGCGCGAGGGCCACCTCGTACCGCGGCGCCCCGAGCCGCTCCGCCGTCTCCCGGAGCACCCGGGCCCGCGGGTCCTCGGCCCGATAGACCCGGTGCCCGAAGCCCATGAGTCGCTCACCCCGATCCAGGACGCCGCGCACGTAACCGAGCGCGTCACCGGTCCGCTCGACCCCCTCGAGCATGTGCAGGACGCGAGACGGCGCCCCGCCGTGCAGCGGCCCGCTCATGGCCCCGACTGCCCCCGACAGGCAGGCCGCGACATCCGCTCCGGTGGACGCGATCACACGGGCCGTGAACGTCGAGGCGTTCATTCCGTGCTCGGCGGCGGACACCCAATAGGCATCCACGGCCTCCACATGCCGCGGGTCGGGCTCGCCGCGCCACCGGATCATGAACCGCTCGGCGATGGTCCGCCCTCGGTCGACATCGCGCTGCGGCACCATCGGTCGGTTCTGCCCACGCGCCGACTGCGCCACGAAGGACAGCGCCATCACCGAGGCACGAGCCAGATCCTCCCGCGCCTGGCCAGCGTCGATGTCGAGCAGCGGCCGGAACCCCCACAGCGGCGCCAGCTGCGCCAGCGCGCTCTGCACGTCGACGCGCACATCGCCGGTGTGCACCGGCAGGGGGAAGGGCTCGGCCGGTGGGAGCCCCGGATTGAACTCGTTGTCCACGAGCAGACCCCAGACGTGGCCGTACGAGATCCGGCCGACCAGGTCGGTGATGTCGACGCCCCGGTACCGCAGTGACCCGCCCGCCCGATCGGGCTCGGCGATCGCTGTCTCGAAGGCGATCACACCCTCCAGGCCCGGTACGAAGTCCGACATCGGCTGCTCCTGTCTGTGCGGCGACCGACCCTGGTCACCGGCCTTGTGGGGTCGACTCTCGCGCCCGCGAGGTGACCCTGCGATCCCAGCGTGATTGTCCCCCGGTGCGTCACGCCAGACTGGTGACATGCCTAACATCGGCGGGGCGCCGGACGAGCCGGGACTGTCACGCTCGGCAACAACGGCGTTCGATCCGGTATTCAGCCAGCAGCGGGTCTCCTACGAGGCCGGGGAGCTGATCGAGGACGAACTCGCCGACAGCCCGCTCCGGCAGTTCCGCCGCTGGTACGACGATGCGCTTGCCGCGGGAATTCTCGAGCCGAATGCGATGACGCTCGCCACTGTCGATCCGGCCGGCCTGCCCAGCGCCCGGGTCGTCCTGCTCAAGCACGCCGACGCGCTCGGGTTCACGTTCTTCACCAACTACGAGTCCCGCAAGGGCACCCAGCTGGCCGGCAACCCCGCCGCCGCCCTGGTGTTCGCCTGGATCCCGCTACGTCGCCAGGTGTGCGTGCGCGGCCGGACCGAGCGGGTGCCCGCGGAGGAGACGGCGGCCTACTTCGGCACCCGTCCGTGGGACTCCCGCATCGGCGCCTGGGCCAGCCGGCAGTCCCGACCGCTTGCCTCACGCGCGGAGCTGGAGCGGCGCTGGGCCCAGCTCGCCGAGCGGTGGCCGGACACCGGACGCCCCGACGACGTGCCCGTCCCGGCGCATTGGGGTGGGTATGTCGTGCGCCCGGTGGAGGTGGAGTTCTGGCAGGGCCGGGCGTCCCGGCTGCACGACCGCCTGGTCTTCCTCCCGGAGGGAGAGGCGACGTCCACGCCAGCGCTGGACGACGCGGGCGCCTGGCGCGTAGAGCGCCGCCAGCCGTAGGACCAGAGGGTTGCGCGGGCAGTTCTGCCCGCGACACGCCGGCGTGTCGGGGCAGAACTGCCCGCTCAACGGCGGTGAATGGGCGCCGGAGCAAGCTCGGCCGGGGCGCTAGCTGCCGTACCTGCTCCAGATCTCCTCGGCCTCCGCGGCGCGACCGGCGTCCGCCAGCAATGCCGAGAGCCGCTCGGCCAGCACCCGCGCCTGCCCGGCGTCCCCGGCCTCATGCGCTCGCTCCGTAGCACGCAGCAGATCCGCCACCGCGCCGTCGAGATCGCCGAGTTCGGCGCGCAGCTGGCCGCGCAGGCCGAGTGAGTCGCGGGCCGACCAGTCGTCGCCCAACCGCTGGTACTCATCGTCCAGCGACTCCGCGACCATGAGGGCCTCCGCGAACCGCCCAGCGAGCGCCAGCGACCGGGCGCGCTGCTCGGCCACGGCCAGGAGGTGCCACGCCAGCCGCTGCCGGGCGGTCTCCCGGTCCGCCTCCGCCAGACGACGTCCCAACGGCGCACGCGCGCGCTCCCGCAGCCGGGCCTCGGCGTCCTCGAGCGCCGCAAGCACGGCCGGTGTCCCGCCGACGTCCTGCAGCACGCCGGCTCGCTCGCGGCGGCAGGTCGCCGCGCGGCTCCAGTCCCCAGCTTGTTCGGCGAGCGCCGCGGCGCGCTCCAGGTCGGCCGCCACGATCGCCGCATCGCCGCCGCATTGCGCGGCCAGCTGCCACGACTCCGCCTCGGCCACCAGATTCCCGTTGTGCCGGTGCCAAGCCGCGCTGCGCTCGGCCATCGCCCTGGCGTGTTCGGTTTCGCCGATGATGCTGCTCGCTTCGGCCGCCGCGAACGCCGCGCACCCCGCCAGGTGCACGTCGGCCCGGCCCAGCCCGGCGTCGGTCGGCAGTTCGGCGGCCAGATCGATGTCGGGGGACGCCGGTGACGACAGCGCCACGATTCCCTCGGCCGCCAGCATTTCGGTCAGATCGGCGAGTGTCGCTTCTGCCGCCTCGGCCGCTTCCACCGGCCGTCGGGCGTCGATCAGCGCGCGGGACAGGTCGAACCGCGCCTGCATCGCCAGTAGCGGCGTCATGCTCCCGTCGAGAAGAGGGATCGCATTGCCGAGGTCGCCCACCGCCCCCTCGGCATCGCCCAACGAATGCCGCAGCGCGCCGGCTGCCGCCAGCAGTCGGCCGATGAGCTCGCCGTTCCCCGTGCGCTCGGCATCAGCGAGCGCGTCCTGCCAGTAGGTGATCGCCGTCTCGGGGTCGATCTGTTGGGTCAGCGCCGCGAGATCGGTCCGGGCGAGCGCCCGCTCCAGCGGACGGACGCCGTCGGGCAGCAGACCTATCGCGCGGCGCAGCGTTGCCCCGGCCTCCTCCGGTGGCTCCTGCTCCGCCCGTACCCGCAGCAGTCGGACCAGGCTGCGCAGCTGCTGGTGCCCCGACTCCGGCGGCGGCAGAGACTCCAGCAGTTTGATCCCGGTCTCCACCGGGTCGTCGGGCAGTTCGCTGCCCAGTGGCGCCTGCGCAGCCGGGAGTCCGGGGCCTTCCGCCTCGGCGGCCTGACGGGCCACGACCAGCCGGGCCAACGCGATCCCCGCGTCGGCCGGCCCACCTTCGCGCAACACCTTCGCGGTCAGCCGGGCCACCTCGGCCACACCGTCCGCCGCGGGGAGCCGCCCCGCCTGGGTCGCGGCCATCACCCACGCCTGTTCCTGGAGCAGCGCCTCGACCGGCTGTCCCGCGTCCCGAAGCCGCTGCGCCGCGGGATCGTCGGGGACGTCCCCCGTTCCCGAGGCGACGGACTCGATGGCGAGCCATCCTTCCAGCCGCGCCACGGCGAGGGCCCGCTCCGCGTCGGAGCCGGCGACATCAAGCAAGCCGGGGTGCAGATCGCGGGCAGCCCGCCAGGCGTCCACGACGGCGAGCCTGGCCGGCTCGGACTCCCTCGCGACGGCGGCGTCGAACCTGGCGGCCAATTCCTCGACGTTACCGGCTGCCGCCAGCTCCGCCGCAGCGGCGAGTTCCTCGTCCGCCCCCGGGACGATCCCGGCCGGCCTCGCCCCGGGATGACCACGACGCCGGCTCACGACGCGATCGAAGGCGCCCAGCGGGAGTTCGCCGAGACGTGGCGCCCGCATGATTTCCTCGACGGCATCGCCGACGACAGTTGTGCCGTTGCGCGTGTCGAACCGCCCGGCCAGCTCCCGGGCGCGGGCCAGCAGCCGCTCGGCCTCGCCGTCGCGCAACTCCGCGAGCAGGCGGGCACCGCTGGCGGACAGCCACAGCTCGTCGTCCGGTGTCGGCGCGGCATCGAACGGCAGCCATTGCTCTATGAGCTGGCGGCCGCGCTGCAGCTGCCCGGTCCGCGCGCACAACACGAGGTGCCGTGCGTGCATGATGCCGAGCGGCGAAGAACGGATCAGCCGCAGGCCGCGCAGATGCTCCTGGGCCGCCCGCTCGGCCTGACCGACGTGCATCAGGGAAGCGAGCACCTCAGCGATGGCCCATTGCGGTTGCTCGCTGCATGTCGACGTGCCGTCCAGCACGGGCAGCGCCTCCCGCACCGCGTCCTCGTGTCGGCTCAAAGCCGCCAGGTGCGACGCCCACCGCGCCTGCTCGCACGCCCGGCAGTCCGACAGCTGAGTCCGCGGCGCGCTGATCCACGCGAGATACCCCGGATGCGCGCGCTCGTGCCCGTCCATCGCCGCGGTGACCTGGAACCGGCACCCGAGAACGGGAGCGTCGCCCTCACCGGCCTCGGCGTACCGCTCGGCCATATCAGTAAGGCCCGCCTCGATCCGTCCCCGGGGGACCTCGGGGTAGCGCAGCATTCCGACCGTGACCCACTTGAAGGCCCACAGCACGTTGTAGCGCTCCCAGTCACCCATCCACGGCGGCTTCTCGTCGTACCGGGACAGCAGCCAGGCGAACGGCGTGAAGAGCTTGGGGTGCTCGTCGCCGTGGCAGTACGACGACATCAGCACGATCCGCGCGGCGGCACCGATCTCCTCCTCGCCGGTCGCATCGGTCTCGGCGATCACCTCTTCCAACCGGGTGTTCCGCAGGCGTCCGTAGGGCAGTTCGTCTGCCTCCCGGATCGCCTCCCAGAGCTCGTCGCGAGGTTTCATCGCCATATCACCTCGATCACGACCGGACCGCCCGATCGAGCAGGCCCACGAAGGAGCGCGTCAGGGCGTCCGTGTCGGCCGGGCGCAGCGGATGCCGGCCGAGCAGCAGGGCATGGCAGTACAGCGATTCGACTGCCAGACGGCGCAACACCGGATCGGCGATCTGCGTCACCCGGCGCACGGTCGGATTGGCGTGATTCAGCAGGAACGTCGGACGGTCCGTGACGACCGGGCCGACGGTGTCCAGATCCCGCAGCACATCGGCCCACACGCCGTCACCAGCCGCGGCCCGACTCGCCCGGCGATGTCGCGACTCGCGATCGTCCAGCACCAGGCCGGGCAGCGAGATCGGCTCGAACTCGCGCAGTTCGACGTCGACGCCGAGCGGGTCGAGAACGCGGCGGGCAGCGGTGACGAACGGCTGCAACACCTCCGCCGTGCCGGCCGGAATGCCGCGGACGTGTGCGGTCAGGTCCCCCGGCGCGATCGGCTCCACGCTGACGGCCGGGTCGATCAGCGGGACCCGGCCCACGAGCTGGACGTCGTAGGCGTAGCCGGCGTTGACCACGCCGAGGCCCTGCGCGGCGGCCACCGGCGCGATCTGGCGGAACTCATCGACGCTGGCCACGTACCGGACGAAGCCGAACTGCCGCGCGACCTCCGGCAGCGTCATCGGTCCTGCCGTGGTCTCGAACTGCAGCCACGGCAGGACGGCGACCAGCAGCTCGTCGTCGTGCGCCGCGAGCGATTTCACGGCCAGCGCGTGCAGATCGAGGAACCGGCTGAACGTGTCCGGGTCCACCTCGGCGGTGCGCAGCATCCAGCCGCGCAACTGGCGGCCGAGCTCTTCCCGGACGTGGTGGGTGAGGTCGTCCTCGTACAGTGCCTCGCGGCTGGCGGTCAGGCGCAGGTGATCGGCGTCCACCACGCAGCGGACGAAGAACGCCCAGTCCGGCAGCAGTTCGGGCACCGCCGTGCCGACCAGCATCCCCCGAACGTAAACCCGATGAGCGCCTCGGGACGAGGGCGGCGCCGGTTGCCCGAGAACGACGGCCGTGCCGCGCAGCCCGGCCTCCGGGACGGCGAGGGGCACCGTGGTCAGCGCGCGCACGTCCAGCAGCTCTTCCAGCCGCAGCCGCGCGGCCTCGCGGCCGAGCTGATCAGTAGGGAGCGGCTCCCACGGCCGCGGACCGCCCGTCACTCGGCGAAGCCGGCCCGTGTCGCGCTGCGAAGCGGTGCTCGGTGACTGCGCCACCGCCACCGGCCAGTCGAGCATGGCGCCGAACTCGGTGGCCAGTCGCGTCACCGTGGCCGCCGAGAGCCATTCCTCGCTGCCCCGCAGCGGGCTGAGCCGCAGCCACGTTCCGATGTCGTCATCGCCGTTGCGCCAAGCCAGGGCGGCGTCGGGACGGCCGGCCGACATCCGAGCGGCGCTCTGCTCGTCAAGCTCCTCGACGATGTACGACCCGTCGCCCGAGCCGAGCCAGCGAACAGCCGGTCCACCCCGCGCAGACCGGGTGAGGAGTTCGATGCGGTCGCTCACCAGGAAGCAGGAGAGGAGTCCGATGCCGAATTGACCCAGGAACTGCGAGCGCGCCAGGCCCAGCTCATCCCGCTTCGACGAGGAGCCGATCGTCGCGAGGAACCGCTCGACCTCATCACGGGTCAGGCCGACCCCGGTGTCGATGCAGTGCAGGTGACCGTCGACCGCGACATCCGCGGGCACCAGGAGGACCCCACCGCTCGCCGCGGCCGGGCCTCGCGCTTGCAGCGCATCCACGGCGTTCTGCAGTAGTTCGCGGACGTAGACCCGAGGGCTGGAGTACAGGTGATGACTGAGTACGTCCACGACGCCACGCAGGTCCACGCGGAACGTGCGGTCGGTCACCGCTGAATGATGCCGCGTTCTGGCACTCGGCCGTGGCAATCGTCACGGAATTGTTAATACAGGTGACTTTAGGTGTAAGAGCGCTTTGCCCGAACAGGCAACAGCCCGCGGGCCGCCGAGCAGATGCTCGACGTGCCGCGCAGGACGAGGCGCGGCGCCCGCGGGCTGCGGTGACTGCCTGGTATTCGCCGGTCGCCGTGCGACCGGACGTGAGCCCTGGGGTCAGGGCGGTCCGTCCTGATGACGGCGGCTAGCGGACAGCCACCTCACGCGTCCGATAATCACTCACTGCTCGGACCACCTCCTTTCCCGTGTACCACAGACGCTACGACCTCCCCGCGCACTCCGGCAACGCGATTACGGACCGGCTCGTGACCTCCGGCGAAGGACCGAGGTCACCGCATGCCTTCTATCGCTTGGCGGGCCCTTCACGGTCCTGGCATGGATTCCGGGGCAACGGGCGGACAATGGCTCTGTGAGCGATCTGATCGACACCACCGAGATGTACCTCCGGACCATCTTCGAGCTGGAGGAGGAGGGCGTCGTGCCGTTGCGTGCCCGGATCGCGGAACGGCTGGGTCACTCCGGACCCACCGTCTCGCAGACCGTGGCACGGATGGAGCGCGACGGACTGCTGCACGTGTCGGGAGACCGCCACCTGGAACTGACCGACGCCGGCCGGGCGAAGGCGACGCGCGTCATGCGCAAGCACCGGCTCGCCGAGCGGCTGCTGCTCGACGTCATCGGCCTGGAGTGGGAGCTCGTGCACGACGAGGCCTGCCGTTGGGAGCACGTCATGAGCGAGCGGGTCGAGAGCAAGCTGCTGACGATGCTCGAGGGACCGCTGGAGAGCCCGTACGGCAACCCGATCCCCGGCCTGGACGAGCTGGGCGGTCCGCCGACCGACATGACGGCCTTCCGCACCGGGGTGTCCAGCCTGGCCGACGCGCTGACGGCCGACGGCGCACCGCAGAGCTTCGTCGTCCGCCGGCTGGGGGAGCGGGTCCAGATCGACATCGACATGATGCGCCTGCTCGCGGGCGCCGGGATCCGGCCCGGCGCGCGAGTGCACGCGAGCCGGTTGGGCAGTGCTGTGGTGCTCGACGTCGACGTGCCGGCCGTCGGGGTCGGTGCGGCCGTCGGGGTGGCGGCGACTGTCGGGGTAGGTGCGGGGGCCGGCGTCGGTGCGGACGTCGAGACCAGCCAGGTCAAGCTTCCGCTGGAGGCCGCCCGGCACGTCTTCGTCGTACCCGACGCCTGACATTTCCGGACCGGTCGGGGCCTCGCCGACACCTCGGTCGCGACGCGCGCGACACTCGATGATCGAGGTGTGACAACGCAGCGTGAGTCCGGTACGTTCTCCCTCGCTTCTCCCCCTCCGAGAAGCCCCCGGGCGGACGCCGAGCTCTGCCACCGTTTCGGGGTCGGCGCGACACCGCATGGCAGAGGCGGGGGACCCACTACGGAGCGTCGCAAGAGGCTCCTTGGGGTGAAGCCACGAACGTCGGCCCCGGACGGGCTATCGCGAGCCGATAGCCGCAGCGGAGTCGGCCAAGTGGCCGGGTAACTTCTCCTACCCGAACCCGACAGCTCACCTCGTAGGCGTCGGAGAGGTTGACCGTGACCACGCGTGCCACGGCGCGTCATCGCGCTCTCGTGCGTCCGAGCACACCGCTGTCAGCTCTGTCAAGCTCCGTCACCGGCCACGTCGGGACCATCGGCCGAGGCGGCGTCGTCCTGGCCATGTCGTCCGGCCTCGTCGCCACGATGGGTATCCCGGCGAATGCCGTGACCGGCACCGCCGCTGCTCCGGAGGCCGCCACTCCCGCCGCCGCCGAGGCGGCGTTCGCGTTCCAGAGTGCACTTCTCGCCGCGCCCGCGACGCTGGAGGCGACCACCCCGCTGACCGCGCCGGTGACGGCGAATGTCACCTTCGACACCGGTGCCTTCTCCGCCGTGCCGGCGCCGAAGAAGCGCGTCACGGCGGCGGGCCAGTCGGGGTCCTCCTACGTCAGCGGCGGGTTCGGGAGCGCGCGGGGTTCGTCCGTCATCGCGATCGCCGCGCGCTACATCGGAGTCCCGTACGTGTACGGCGGAACGACGCCCGCCGGATGGGACTGCTCCGGTGCCGTCCGGTACATCTACGCGCAGCTCGGCATCTCCCTGCCCCGCACGGCCAACGAGCAGATGGCGGCCACCCGCCGGGTGTCCCGCTCCGAGGCGGTCCCCGGGGATCTGGTATTCATCACGAGCGGCGGCCGGGCCTACCACGTAGGCATCTACGCCGGCGGCAACATGATGTACGACGCCGGTCGCAGCGGCCGGTCGTTCTCGAAGCGCGAGATCTTCTCCTCGTCGGTCGTCTTCGGCAGGGTGTGAGCCCGCCTTCCGGATCACGATCCCTCCGGCGACTTCCCTGGCCTGAGAGGGTGTTTCAGGTCTCCGCTTCGGTGCTGCGCGGCACCCGGACGGCGGGAGATCTGAAGCACCCTCTTAGGAAAGCCTCTCGGGACCCCGCGGCGCCCGCCGCGGGGTCCCGATCGTTTCTGTGACCAAAAAAGTCTGTGATCAGTGGCGGCGTACTGATTACCCTTCCCTCAGGAGTACCGTCAGTCAGCCAGGTGGCGCCTGAGGAGGTCGTCGTGCCGGACGCGATACGCAGCGTCGTAGCCGCCCTCGCGTGTCAGGGCGGCTGCCCGGCGACGATCGGGCCTCGAGGTGCCGTTGGAAGGCGTCGTTCTCTCGGGAACGGCGCCTTCCGTCGTCCCGGCGCGGGCCGGCCGGAGGTGTGAGCGTGCGCACGCTGGTCCTGAACGCCGGATACGAGCCACTGGCCGTCGTCTCATTCCGGCGTGCCATCGTCCTGGTGCTCGCCGGCAAGGCCACGGTCGTCGTCGACGGGCCGACGCCGGTCGTCAGCGGCTCGCTGATCCTTCCGCGGCCGTCGGTCATCCTGCTGGCCCGCTATGTCCGCGTGCCGTACGGGCGCTCGGTGCCGGTGAGCCGGCGTGGCGTGCTGCGGCGCGACGAGCACCGCTGCGCGTACTGCGGCCACCACGCCACGACGGTGGACCACGTGCTGCCCCGCAGTCGAGGCGGTCAGGACACCTGGGACAACCTCGTCGCGTGCTGCGTCCGATGCAACAACCTCAAGGGCGACCGGACCCCGGAGGAGAAGGGCTGGACGCTGCGGGTGCGGCCGCGCGCGCCGCGCGGGCCGGCCTGGGTGGTCCGTGGCGCGGACATCCGCGACCCCTCGTGGGACGAGTTCCTGGCCGACGCCGCGTAGCGGTCAGCGGCGGTCACGGACCGGTTGCGGGGGAGTCACGGCAGGGACTCGGCCGGCCGTTTCGGAATCGCGCCAAAACTGGTGCACCGGCGCTCTCGGCGCCGGTGCGTGAGAGAGATTGCCACATCCCTAGCGCTCGCGCAAAGCCCAATCACTGTCGGTAGTTCGCCCTGGAAAAAGGCCCTGGTGAGGCATCAGGACCGTCGCGTAGCGCGACCATGTTGGGTGTCCGTTATGTCCACTTCGAGCACCTGCCGAGCCGCCCAGGATTCGCCCGGTCCGAGTCGTACTGCGGTCAATATTGCGGGCTCGACGCAGACGAATTGCTGCTCGCCGCCGGGCGGGATGTCGGCGGGCCGGCCGCCGGCTCCGGGGTTCCAGACGACACGGTCGGTGAACCCGTCCCCGGCCATGCGGACCGTCCCCAGGACCGGGTCCCGCAGGACGACGGTGCCGCCCACCCCGTGTACCGCGATGTCGCGCGCCTCCAGCGCGGGCAGCGGGTGGTCGTCCAGTGGTTTCAGCGATCCGGGAGCGGCGTTCTCCTCCGCCGGGAGGCCGCCCAGCCCGGAGATCTCGGTGTCTTCGTGACCGACGGCGAGGTAGGTGTGCAGCGCCGCGGCGAAGGTCCACGCCTGGTCGTCGCGATTGCTCACCTCCAGGACGACCTCCAGCCGCGGGCCGCTCGCCGTCGCCGTCAGGGCGAGCCCGAACCGGCGCGGCCAGATCGCCCGGGTCTGCTCGTCGTCGGCGATGGAGGCGCGCCAGCGCGCGGGGCCGCCGGGGCCGCCGGGGCCGCCGCCGGCCTCCTCCTGAGTCCAGGCGCGGTCGCGGGCCAGGCCGTGCTTGGGTAGTGGCTCGGCGTCCGGCAGCGCCCGGTCGGAGAACTGCGGGAAGAC
>Ga0081539_10001319_pt1 | contig 43381 bp, 38 predicted proteins | sample TabmetS4T2R2_FD_71023 | JGI IMG/M metagenome (GOLD analysis project Ga0081539, IMG submission 71023) | Tabebuia heterophylla rhizosphere microbial communities from the University of Puerto Rico - S4T2R2 | ecosystem: Host-associated > Plants > Roots > Rhizosphere ... | reverse complement strand
GGTGCCCGGCAAAATGGAGAGCACGTCGTCGCCCTGGACGATCGGCAGGCCGGCCGCCGACCAGCAGCCAGACATGGCGGTGACCCCGGGTATCACCTCGGTCGGGAAGCGGTGCGCGAGGCGCGCATGCAGGTGCATGTACGAACCGTAGAAAAACGGGTCGCCTTCCGACAAAACGGCGACGTTCCGGCCCGCTTCGAGATGAGCGGCAACGCTGTTGGCGGATTCCTCGTAGAATTTGCCGATCAGAACCTGGTAGTCGTTGTTATCCCTAGCGATTTCCGTCGTCACGGGATAGAGGAGCGGCAATTCTATCCACCCCGGGCGGACATGTGCTTCGATGATTCGGCGTGCATTGGAGCAATTGCCGCGCTTGGCGAAATGCGCCAGCACGTCGGCCTGTCCCAGCGCGCGCACGGCCTTGAGCGTCAACAGTTCGGGGTCCCCGGGACCAGTGCCCACACCATATAGACGGCCCGTCGTCATATGCCTGCCCTTGCCAGCGCATTGACGCAGGCGGCCGTCATGGCGCTGCCGCCGAGCCGCCCGCGCACGATCGCGAAGGGAATTTGAAAAACATTTTCAGCCAGCGCATCCTTCGATTCCGCTGCACCCACGAAACCGACCGGCATGCCGATGATCGCGGCCGGTTTCGGCGCGCCCGTGGAAATCTTTTCCAGCAGATAAAACAACGCGGTAGGCGCGTTCCCGATCGCCACGACGGCGCCTTTTAGCCGGTCGCCCCACAATTCGATCCCCGCGGCGGAGCGCGTGTTTCCGATTTTTCTCGCGATTTCCGAAGTTTGCGGGTTGCGCAAGGTGCAGACCACCTCGTTGCCGGCCGGCAATCTCACCCGCGTCACGCCGTTCGCGACCATCTCGGCATCGCACAGAATAGGGGCGCCGAGCTTCAGCGCCGTTCGGGCAGCCGAGGCAAAACCCTTTGAAAAGACGAAGTTTTTCGCCGCCTCGACCTGACCGCAAGCGTGGATCATGCGGATCGCGATGTCGGCCTCGTCTTCCGAAAACCGCGACAGATCGGCCTCCGCGCGGATAATGGCGAAGGATTGCTCATAGATTGCCGTACCGTCCTTGATGTAGTCATAGCCGGCCATCAGTGCTCTCCTGCGAAGACCTTCGCGAGGCGATTTTTGTCAATGCGTTCAAGGCACTGGGCTTCGCTCTCGCCGGGCTTTCTTGACGATGCGACGAGCCCTGCGACGCGTCCGACCGCGGCGACGGCCTCACCCCTTGCGACATGCGCCAGCGGCGCGGGGCCGGCGCCTTCCAGGACCAGCCGGGCGCCATCGGAAAAGCCGAGCAGAGTCAAGCCCTTATGGCCAGGTTTCGCGCAACGCTTTTCGCAGCCGGAGACATGAAGATCGAGGCCGCCCGGCATGGTTGCGGCGATTTCCGCCGCCATCGTACGTGCTGGGATGTGCCCTGATGCACAGGCCGGAGCACCGGGACAAGCGGCGATGTTTGCGCGAGGGTCGTCGGCATCGACGATGAAGTCAGCGTTCCCGGCGATTGTTTGGGCGACTTTCGCTGATGTTTCCGATGGGCAAAGCAGAATCAGCGTCCGCCGCGGCGCAAGGCTGATTTCGGCGATGCCGCAGGTTTCAACTTTTCTAACGAAACCAATGAGATCGTCAACCGGAGCATGACCGAAGGGCAGGGCAATCGGGAAGGCAAAGCGGCCATCGGTAAGGGGGAGAATCTTGTTGCGCCTCTGCTTTTGGGAATGACAGCGCCCTACGTTGCCCCCCTCTGTCCTTCCGGACATCTCCCCCGCAAGGGGGGAGATTGCGCCGGGGGGCAACGTAGAGCGCTGCGACTCAACGAGAATTCTCTTCAGCGCTTGTCGTGACAGATCGCGAGCGCGGCCCTCTCGACCCAGGGCTGCAATCGCTTTGAGAATTTCCAGTACAGCGTCGCGCGCTTTTATCTCGTCGCATTTCCCGAACTGCTTTGCAGTCGCCGCATCCCCCGCCACGCCAAGCCGCCACAACGCGCCAGAACCATCGCGACCCGCCGTCAGCCGCACATCGGCTGCCACCGCATCCATCCCGGAATGTCCGCCGCCGTCGACCACAACAGCGACCTTCGGCCCCAGTCGGTCGCCAAGGCCGCCATCGGCAATGCCGGCACGAATGCGTTCGGCGAGCGGACGCGGGTCCGCGATCTCATCAGGATCGAGCCCGGCCAGGGGCCCGGTCTCGACCGGAACGCCGGTGCGGACCGCGATGCTGAGCGCATCGACTTCCGCGGCAAGCCGGGCGGCGGATCTTGTCGTGAGACCTCTGATCTGCAAGCTGCCGCGTGCGGTCACCTCGACAATGCCATTGCCGTGGCGTAAGGCCGCTTCGCACAGTCCGATCAAAGCCTTGGGGGAGAGTCCTGAAGTAACGGGATTGAGACGCGCGAGCAACCCGTCGCCGGTTTGCATGGGTGCTGCGAGTGTCGGGCATTGGCCTCTGCGCAGTGGCGCGTTCATGCTGCGACCTCCTGCGACCGCGCCTCGGCGATCAGTGCGGCGAGGTCGTCATCGATCGAGTTGCGCAGCGGGTGCCAGAGGCCGCGGCGCCGCGCAGCCGCAAGCCGCTCGGCAATCGCGCGGGCTGCCGCCGGGTTTTCGCGCAGCATGAAATCGCGGACCTTGCGGTCCTCGACATAGGCGCGATGCACCGCGTCGATCAGCGGACTCGGCACCGCCTGCGTGGTCTCGGCAAAGCCGACCAGCCGGTCGACCGTCTCAGCAAATTCGGCCGCGCCGCGCGGTCCGTGCCGCATCTGGCCCTCGATGAAGCGTGGATTGACGGCGCGCGCGCGAACGACGCGGGCGACTGCCTCGCCGACCGAACGGGCCTTGGGTTTTGCCGGGTCGGTCGTGTCCAGTGCAATCAGGTCGGCGCTGCGGCCGAGCGCGGCGAGCGCGGCCGCAAAGCCGCCGATGAAGGCAACGTCGGCCGAGCCCTCCAGAATGTCGCGGCCGGGATCGTCCCCGGTATGAATCAGCAGTTCAGCTTCCGACAGCCGCTCCGCGAAGGCGCCGGGCATGGCTTCGGCATCGCCCTCAGCGCCGCCGAAGGCATGCGAGGTGGCGTCCATGAAGGCGCGGCCGATCTCTTCGCGCTCCTCCCATCGACCACTCGAAAGCAAATCCTCGATGCCGGCGCCGTAAGTACCGGGCGAGGTGCCGAAGACACGGCGCGGCGGCCTGCCGGTCCGGCGCATGGCTTCGGCAAGCGGGTTGTCGCCGTCGGCTTCGGCACGCGCGGCAACCGCGCCGACAGCGGCATCGATCAGCGCGATCTGCGCCGGAAACATGTCGCGAAACAGGCCGGAGATGCGGAAGGTAACGTCGACGCGTGGCCGGCCGAGCGCAGCAGGCGGAAGCACTTCAATGCCAGTCACCCGGCAGGTGGCGGCATCCCATTGCGGGTGGCAGCCCATCAGCGCCAGGCCCTGCGCAATCTCTTCGCCGCCAGTGCGCAGACTGGCGCTCCCCCACAGGTCGATCACCAGGGAACGGGGCCAGTCGCCATGGTCCTGAGCATAGCGGCGCAACACCTCGTCGGCCGCCGCGCGGCCGAGCTCGAAGGCGGTTGGCGTCGGCATGGTGCGCGGGTCGGCGGTGAACAAGTTGCGGCCGGTCGGCAGCACGTCGCTGCGTCCGCGTGCCGGCGCACCCGAAGGGCCTGCAGGGATGTGGCGGCCGTCGAGAGCGGCGAGCAGGGCCGCGCGTTCGGTCGCGGCGCTCCGCAGGCGTAGCGGATCGATCTCACCGGGCGCTGCGCGGCCGAAGATGTGCAGCCCGTCCTTGATCGCAAAATCCTTGAGGTCGCAGAGCCAGGCGTCGATGGCGATCAGCGCGGCATCCGGGTCTTCGCCGCCCGAGATACCGGCATCGCGGGCAAGGCCGGTTTCGCCGGCGGTCTCGACAATCAGCTTCGCCAGCCGGTCGCGGCGACGGCGGTCGAGCCCGTCGGCCTGCGCATATTCGTCTACCAGCCGCTCGAGCTTTTGGTGGTTCTCGTCAAGACCAGCGCTGGTGAGTGGCGGCGGCAGGTGGCCGACCGTGACCGCGGCGATGCGGCGCTTGGCTTGCGCGGCCTCGCCGGGATTGCTGACGATGAAGGGATAGACGACCGGGAGCGGCCCGGTGACGATCTCGGGGAAGCACTCTCGGCTGAGCGCAACCGTCTTGCCCGGCAGCCACTCCAGCGTGCCGTGCGCGCCGATATGGACAAGCGCGTGGCAGCCGAGCGTTTCGCGCAGCCACAGGCCGAAGGCGATCAGTTCGTGGCGCGGCGGCAGCGTCGGGTCGTGATAGTCCGCGCGGCGGTTTTCGGAGCGGCCGCGGTCGGGGGCGAGGGCGACCACGATGTTGCCGAAGCGTGCCGCGCGGCAGGGGATCGTGTTGCCGGATTGGGAGGGGTGGCGCTCTTTTTCACCCCCCTCTGTCCTGCCGGACATCTCCCCCTCAAGGGGGGAGATTGCGCTCGCATTGACGATTTCGCCGACGTTCGACGTTGCCGAAGAATCAGTGCCGCCGAAGCTGCCAATCTCCCCCCTTGAGGGGGAGATGTCCGGCAGGACAGAGGGGGGTATCGCCAAATAGGACTCTCCCCACGCCGCCTCGACCGCGCCCATCGCCTCCGCGGGCAGCGAGGCAGCAAGCGACCGATATTCCTCGAGACTCAGCCCTTGGCTGCCTTGCTCCAATAGGTCCAGCAATTCGCGCGGCGATTCTGGAATCCCTTCAACCGCGTAGCCGGCGTCCTTCAGGTCGTGCAGCATGGCAAGGGCGCTGGACGGCACGTCGAGACCGACGGCGTAGCCGGTGCGGCCGGCAGCGGCCGGATAATCCGGCAGCAGGATGGCGATGCGGCGCCCGGCGGGCGGCGTGCGCTGCAGGCGAATCATCGCCGCGACGCGTTCCGCCACTTGCTCGACCCGGTCTGGTTCAGGGCGGTTGAGGAAGCCGCGAAAGGCGAGCGCGTCGTCCGACTCGCGCTCCGCCTTGAAGCCGATCGCACCGGCGAGAATGCGGCCATCGAGTTCCGGCAGCACGACATGCATGGCGAGGTCCGCCGGCGCAAGGCCGCGCTGGCCGTTCTGCCAAGCCTGGCGCCGCGTCGTGGCGGCGAAGGCCTGGAAGACAGGCACGCCGATGCGGTCGAACAGCGTCTCGGCGCCCGGCTCCGCGCCGCTGGCAAAAGCCGTCGTGGTGACGAGCGCCGCCGGCGACAATGTCGCTGCCGCCTGTTCCACAAAGGCAATAGCTGCCGGGTCCTTCAGGCTGGCAACGAAAATAGGCACGGCGGCGATGCCCCTGGCCGCGAAAGCCTGTGCCAGCGCGTCGATGGGCTCGTCGTCGGCTGCGAGGAGCATGGAGCGATAGAAGAGGATGGGGACGACGGGAGTGTCGCATTCGGCGGCCGTGCGCTCCCCCTCTCCGTCTCGGCTTCGCCTCGACACCTCTCCCCCACTTTCGTGGGGGCGAGGAACCCAAGCTGGTTTAGTGCCCGCCTCGCGGCAGCGGTTCCTCCCCCCCGCAAAGCGGGGGAGAGGTGCTGAGCGAAGCGAGGCGGAGAGGGGGAACTTCGTGACTTCGGCGAATGTCGCTCCGGTAGCGGGATCATAGAACCCCACCTTCGGCAGCGGCTGAGCCTCGCCCACATCAATGTTGCGCCCGGCATGGCGCGCCATCAGGCGCATGGCGAGCCGCAAGTTCGCAGGTCCGCCCTCCCGGAAGCAAGCAAGCAGCGCGTCAAGCTCGGTTTCGGGGAGAGTGGACAGCTCGATCAGGCGCTCGTCGCGGTCATGGCTTTCGCCCGGCAGCAGCGCCAGCGCGATGCCGCACTCGCGCGCCACCGCCGCGAGCCGGTCGCAGCCATAGCGCCACCAGTCATAGCCGCCGAGGATGCGCACCAGAATGACGCGGGCGTGTCGGGCCGTTCTGTCGATCCACAGATCAATCGACATCGGGTGGCGCAGGTCGCGCAATGAGGCAAGCCGCATCTCAGGCAGGTCGCCCGCTTCCGTCTTCCACGCAGCGGCAAGGGCGGCAAGATCGGAATCGGTGAAGGACAGCGCCACCATCTCGGCAGGCGCCTGGCCTAGATCGACCGGCTCGGCCAGATCTTCCAGCGACGCGGAGGTGGCGGCGAGAAGGTGCATGTCAGCCGGCCAGGATTTTCTCGATGGCGCCGCGGTCGATGCCTTTCAGCCCGATAACGACGAGGCGGCTGCGGCGGTCGTCCGCCCCGGTCCAGGCGCGGTGGTAATAATGGTTGACGCGCGGCCCGACGGCCTGAACGAGCAGCCGCATCGGCTTGCCGTCCACCGCAACAAATCCCTTCACGCGCAGCACGTTTTCTCTTTCCGCAGCGGCCTCGACACGCCTGGCCAGATCGGCCGGATCAGCGATCGCCGGTATCTCGATGACGAAACTGTCGAACTCGTCATGTTCATGGTCGAGCTCGTCATCATGATGCGTCTTGCGGGTGTCGATCTCATCCTCGACCGCCAGCCCGAGCCCGAGCAGGATCGCCGGGTCGACCTTGCCATGGGTAGAGGGCACCACCTTGACGGCGCGCGCGAGATGCTCGCCGACGAGGGCGTTGGCGCGGGCAGCGCCTTCTTCGTCCAGGAGGTCAGCCTTCGAGAGGATGACCAGATCTGCGCAGGCGACCTGATCCTCGAAAACCTCTTCGACGGGATCATCATGGTCGAGCGACTGGTCTGCGCTGCGCTGCGCGGCGAGCGCGTCCATGTCGGAAGCAACACGCCCTTCGGCGAGGGCTGCCCCGTCGACCACGGCGACCACGCCGTCGACCGTCACGCGGCCCTTGACGGAAGGCCACTGGAAGGCTTGCACCAGCGGCTTGGGAAGCGCCAATCCGGAAGTTTCGATCAGAATGTGATCGACTTTCGGCGTGCGCGACAGGATCGTATCCAGAGCGGGCACGAAGTCGTCCGCCACCGTGCAGCAGATGCAGCCGTTCGCCAGCTCCACGACATTCTCTTCGGGGCAAGCATCGACGCCGCAGCCTTTGAGAATCTCACCATCGATGCCGACATCGCCGAACTCATTGACGATGATCGCCAGCCGGCGGCCGCCGGCATTTTCGAGAATGTTGCGGATGAGCGTGGTCTTGCCGGCGCCGAGAAAGCCCGTGACGACGGTACAAGGAACGCGGTCGAGCGAAGCGGTCATGAATTGGTTCCGATGAGGCCGAGGGGAGGGAGGCGCGCGACGAGGCCGCGCTTCAGGCTATCCGGCCGGCCGCGCCAGGGCAGCAGGCCGTCAGCGGAGGTCGCGAAAAGCCGCGCGCCGGCGACGAGATCGGCGGCGCTTTCGGGGGTGAGATCGCCAAACACGTAGCTCCAGGCGTTTTTCTTCAACAGCGCGGCGGAAAGGCGGCGCTTGCAGTTGCCCAGGCATTCGATATCGGCGACCGGGATGTCGTCCGGCGTCGCTATCTGCCGCGTAGCGGCTGCAAGCAACGCGCCAGGCCGCGGCAAGCTGTCGGAGTGAGACGAGTCGCGGCAGGTGCGGCAGACGAGGATGGTGACGTCGCAAGCTTGACCGGCCTGTCGGACGGCAGTTTCTTCCGCGCCTTGATCCGGGATGATGCGCTCGAATTCCAAAACCGATCTCCACGCCCGGGACACCCGCCAGGCTTCGAGGAAGATTTTCGCGACGGCAGGTCTCCTGGCTCGCGGGTCGTCGCCTTCGCGCCGCCTTCCCGGACTTTCGTCCAGTGGCCATCGACGCTCGGCTTGCCGCTCACAGTTGCGGGGACAGCCGCGGATTGGGGCTCTCGCCCGCACCGCATTCCCTCTTAGCCCTTCCCCTTGCAGGGGAGGGACCGTCACGCACAGCATTTAGGCTGCACGCAACATCGCTGTCAACGACGGTTCTGCGCGGTCTGTTTGCGACGCAAGGTGTCAGAAATTCGGTTTGCCGACGCGGCAAATTCGGTTATGACTTCCTCGTCGGCGGTTCCCATACGGGAGCCAAGAGGGAATGCGGTGAGGGCTTTTCGCCCGAAGCCGCGGCTGCCCCCGCAACTGTGAGCGGCAAGTGCGACCCGAGTGCCACTGGGCGAAAGCCCGGGAAGGTGGGGAGGACGATGGAGCCGCAAGCCAGGAGACCTGCCGCCGACGAACGTTTCTCTCAGGCCCTCGGGTGGAGGGCGAAAGGAAATTGACATGACGACCGCTTCTCAGTCTCTCGGTGCATCGGTCGGCCGGCAATCGCGCATTCTCCAGTTGGCGCTTGCTGGTCTGCTCGGCTTCTTCATCGTCGGCTTCGTGGGCTTCTCCCATCTCGATGCCGTGCACAATGCCGCGCATGACTATCGCCACTCGATGGCGTTCCCCTGCCACTGAAGAAAGCCTGGTCCCATGTCGATCTTTCGCAACGTCGTCTTCGTCGCGGCGCTGGCGGGGCTCGTTGCGGGCATTGTGCTCGCCGCGCTGCAGGCTTTCGCCACCGACCCGCTGATCCTTCAGGCCGAGACCTATGAACAGGCAGCCGAATCGGGCGGGGGACACGATCATGCGGGTGCGCCGGCGGGCCAGGCCGCGGGCAGCGAGAACATGTCCACCATCGCCATGGCGCCGGAAGCCGCGCCTGCTCACGAGCATGGCGAGGATGCGTGGGCGCCGTCCGACGGCTTCGAACGCTTCGCCTACAACGTGCTTGCCAACCTGGTTTCAGGCTTCGGCTTCGCACTGATCCTCGTGGTCGCCTCGGAATTCGCCGGCGGCATCGCCAACTGGCGCCAGGGCCTGCTCTGGGGGCTTGCGGGCTTCGCCGTCTTCACGCTGGCGCCAGGCCTCGGCCTGGCGCCCGAACTGCCGGCAATGCCGGCGGCCGATCTCGTGGGCATGCAGGTCTGGTGGTTGGGGACGGCCGCGGCGACCGCTGCCGGGCTGTGGCTGATCGCGTTCCGCCGCTCCTTGCCGTTCACGGCGCTCGGTCTGGCTTTGATCCTCGCGCCGCATGTGATCGGCGCGCCGCAGCCGGCGGACTTCGAAACGCCGATCCCGGAAGGGCTGCACCACCGGTTCGTAGTGGCTGTGACCGTTACCAACCTGGTGTTCTGGGCAGTGGTCGGCATGGTCGCGGGCGCGCTGCGCTCGCGCATCATGGGCGGCGAGAGCCTGCGTTCGAGCTTTGCCTGAGCTGACGTTCGTTCTCGGCGGCGCGCGTTCGGGCAAGAGTGCGCATGCCGAGCGGCTGGTGACCGCGCTGCCTTCGCCGTGGACCTATATCGCCACGGCGCAGGCCTTCGACGACGAGATGCGCGAGCGGATCGCCATTCATCAGGGCCGTCGCGACGGGCATTGGCGGACGATTGAAGCGCCGCTCGATCTGGCCAGCGCGCTCGAAGGTGTAGGCGAAGGCGTGCCGGTGCTGGTCGATTGCCTGACGCTCTGGCTGACGAACCATATGCTGGCCGAGCACGATCTCGAACAGGAATGCGGGCGCCTCGTGGAGGTTCTGAAGAAACCGAAGGGTGCATGGTTCGTGGTCTCCAACGAGGTTGGCATGGGCATTGTGCCTGACAACGCGCTGGCGCGCCGCTTTCGCGATGAAGCCGGTCGGCTCAACCAGCGGGTCGCGGCAATCGCCGACCGCGCGATCTTCATGGTGGCCGGCATCCCGATGCAGATGAAGTAAGATGGCAGAAATCGATCGAAAGGAGGCCGAGCGCCATCGCGCCAAGATGGCGAAGCGCAAGGCCGTTCAGGATGCCGAGGTGGCTTCAAAGACGGTCGAGAAAGGCCTGCTGATCGTCAATACGGGGCCGGGCAAGGGCAAGTCGACCGCCGCCTTCGGGCTGGCGCTGAGGATGCTGGGACATGGCCGCCGGGTCGGCGTCGTGCAGTTCGTCAAAGGTGCGTGGCACACGGGCGAGAAGGGTGCTTTCGCGGTCTTCGGCGACCGTGTCGAATGGCATTCGATGGGCGAGGGCTTTACCTGGGAGACGCAGGACAAGGCCCGCGACATCGCCGCCGCTGAGCGCGCCTGGGCAAAAGCGCTGGAGCTTATGGCCGACCCGACGATCGGCCTCGTCATCCTCGACGAACTCAACATCGCGCTGCGCTACGACTATCTCGACCTGGCGTCGGTCGTTGGCGCACTGGAGGCCCGGCGCGAGGACCTGCATATCGTCGTCACCGGCCGCAACGCCAAGGCGGAGCTCGTCGCAGCCGCCGACCTGGTCACCGAGATGACGCTGGTGAAGCACCATTTTGCGGCCGGCGTGAAGGCGCAGAAGGGCATCGAGTTCTAGCGCCATGACCGCGCGCGCGATCATGTTTCAGGGCACCGGGTCGGATGTCGGCAAGTCGCTGATCGTCGCCGGGCTGGGGCGCGCCTTCGCCAATCGCGGCCTCAAGGTGCAGCCGTTCAAGCCGCAGAACATGTCGAACAATGCGGCGGTCACCGTCGACGGCGGCGAGATCGGCCGGGCGCAGGCGCTGCAGGCACGCGCGGCGCGCGTGCCGCCCAGCGTGCACATGAATCCGGTGCTGTTGAAGCCGCAGAGCGAGATCGGCGCGCAGATCGTAGTGCAGGGCAAGGTGCACGGCGCGGCACGAGCGGCCGAATATCAGTCGGTCAAGGCCGGGTTGATGCCAAGAGTGCTCGACAGCTTTGCCAGACTGAAAGGCGAGGCCGACCTCGTGCTGGTCGAGGGCGCCGGCAGCGCCTCGGAGGTCAACCTGCGGGCGAACGACATCGCCAATATGGGCTTTGCCCGGGCGGCCGGCGTTCCAGTGATCGTTGTCGGCGACATCGACCGCGGCGGCGTGATCGCCAGCCTCGTCGGCACCAAGGCCGTGCTCGACGAGGACGATGCTGCACTCGTGCGCGGCTTCATCGTCAACAAGTTCCGCGGCGACCCGGCGCTGTTTGCCGAAGGCATGGAGCTGATCGCCGCCGCTACAGGCTGGCAACCGCTCGGGCTGGTGCCGCATTTTGCCGAAGCGCACCGGTTGCCGGCGGAGGACGTGCTCGGACTTCTTGCGAAAGACAAGCGGCCCGCCAAGGATGCCAAGATCAAGATCGCCGTGCCGATTCTGCCGCATGTGTCCAATTTCGACGACCTCGATCCGCTCGAGGGCGAACCAGAGGTTGAGGTCATCGCGATCATGCCGGGTTCGGTCATCCCGGGCGACGTCGATCTTGTCATTCTGCTCGGTTCCAAATCGACCATTGCGGATCTCATCGCTCTGCGCAAAGCGGGCCTCGATATCGACATCGCCGCACATCACCGCCGCGGCGGCCAGGTCCTGGGGCTGTGTGGCGGCTATCAGATGCTCGGTCACCGGCTGCACGATCCCGACGGCGTCGAAGGCTCAGCGGGACGGGTCGATGGTCTCGGCCTGCTCGACGTGGAGACCTGGCTGACAGCCGAAAAGCGGCTCGTCGCGGTGACCGGGACGACGGTCGACGGCACGCCTTTCCTGGGCTACGAGATGCATATGGGCAGGACCGAGGGGCCTGATCGCGCGCGACCCTTCGCGCATCTCACCGACGGCTCGCCGGAAGGCGCGATATCAGCGGATGGCAAGGTGGCCGGAACCTACGTCCACGGTCTGTTCGCCGATGACCGGCAACGAGCAGCCTGGCTGAACCGCTTTGGCGCATGCAGCGGCGGTTTCGACTATGAAGCCGGCGTCGACGATACGCTCGACGCGCTGGCCGCCCATCTGGAAAAGCATGTCGATCTCGACCGGCTGCTCTGCCTGGCGAAATGATACCCTCCTCAATCCTTGCGGTAGAGGAAGTAGCGGCCTTCTTGCGCGCCGACCGGAAGTGGAATGGGCCTCGCGCCGGCAAGCTCAAGCGGCAGGTCCGAAATGACGATCGCGTTGGCGGCGAGCACGGGCGGCAAGAGCCGACCGACCTGCTCGCTGACGCTGGCGTTGTGCGCCTCCGTGTAGGAGCCCATGTCGGAATGAGCAAGGATCACCTGGTTGCCAAAGCGCTGTGCGGCTACGGTGAGCGTTTTATCTATGTTGCCGAGAATCAGCCGGTCATCCGGCGGCACGCAGTCCGGAAAGGAGTCGATTTCCCGGTCCAACACGTAGATGTCGCGGTCGGGCAGGTTGGTCCGCAAATGGTCGTAGGTGCGCCCATGACCCAAACCCATCTCGAAAACCAGCCCAGGCTTTCCCGTGATCTCGCCGAAAGCCCAGTTCAGGCAAGCATATTGGGCTTCGAGCCTGAACAGCAGTTTTTCCAGTCGTGTCAGCTTGCTCATGCTCTCCACCAGTTCAGGGCGATTTTTGTCGCGACATTGATCACGAGATCAGCCGCTGCTCAAGGCGGGCGCTTAGAAACGCCGGAAAGCGGCCCGCGGTCATCAAAGCAGCAGCGTCGCCAGTGCACCTGCTCCGGCGAGCAAGACCAGCAGGATATCCGCGATCTGGAAGAGCCTGAGTGCGGCTCGGATGTCGGCGGCGTTCGCCTTGCGGCGGCCGCCTGCGCCCATCTCGGCATCGTCGACCAGAACGCCGCCGTAATGGCGTGGGCCGGCCAGCGAAAGGCCAAGAGCACCGGCCATTGCCGCTTCCGGCCAGCCGGCATTCGGCGAGCGGTGCTTGCGCGCGTCGTGCAGCACAGCCTTCCAGGCCTTGCCCGGACTGGCGCCAGGCACCAAGAGCGCAGCGGAAACGACCAGCAGCGCGGAGAGCCGGGAGGCCGGCAAGTTGATCAGGTCGTCGAAGCGGGCAGCGGCCCAGCCGAAGGCCAAGTGGCGCGGCGTCTTGTGGCCGATCATCGAATCGGCAGTGTTGACCGCCTTGTAGGCGGCTGCGCCGGGCAGGCCGCCAATCGCCAGCCAGAAGGCCGGAGCGACCACGCCATCCGAAAAGTTCTCGGCAAGGCTCTCGATGGCGGCACGCGAGACGCCGGCCTCGTCGAGCCGCTCGGGATCGCGGCCGACGATCATGGAGACGGCCTTACGGCCTTCTGCCAGACCGTCGGCTTCCAAAGCCTCCGCAACCGCGGCCACATGAGCGTGCAGACTGCGCTGCGCGATCAGGCTGGTGGCGATGATCGCGACGCCGACGATGCCGAAAGGGACAAGCGCGAAGGCTTGTTCGATGAGCAAGGCCGATACGACCGCGGCGAGAATCAGCATGACAAGTGTGGCGACACCGGCGAGCTTGCGCCGCGAAACGCTGTCCGTCTCGCGATTGAGGTTTCGGTCCAGGAAGGCGATCAGCCTGCCAATCCAGATCACTGGATGGCCGATCGCCTTCACCAGCCGGTCCGGATAGCCCAGCAGCAGTTCGGCAACCAGCGTCAGCAAGGCGAGGGGAGATGACATGACGCCCCTTGAGGACGGGCAGGTTGCGGGTTTGGTCGCGGATCATGGCGGGAGCCTTGCCCGGGCAGACGCGCTCTTTCCGAGTGCGCCAAGACCCTGGATCGACCTTTCAACCGGGATCAACCCGCACTCCTATCCACTTTTCGACCTGCCGCAAACGGCTTTCACTCGGCTGCCGGAGCCTGCCCGCATCGCTCAACTCGCGGCGGTCGCGGCACGAACCTATGGTGCACCGTCGGCCGCGAGTGCTGTGCCGGCGCCTGGCACCCAGATGCTCTTGCCGCTCGTCGCAAGGCTGGTTCGGCCCGGCCGCGCCATGGTTCTGTCGCCGACCTACGCCGAGCACGCGCGGGCAGCCGCTATCGCGGGCCACAATATCTTCGAGACGGAGCGCTTCGACGATCTGTTTGACGCCGACCTCGCCATCATCGTCAATCCGAACAATCCGGACGGCCGGATCGTGCCTCGCGCCGCATTGCGCGATCTTGCCACGATGCTGACCCGCAAGGGCGGATTGCTGGTGGTGGACGAGGCCTTCATGGACGTCGGCCCGCGCGAAGAAAGCCTTGCCCGCGATGTCGAACAGGGCGGCATCGTGGCGCTGAAGTCCTTCGGCAAGTTCTTTGGGCTTGGCGGCGTGCGGCTGGGCTTCGCTGTCACATCCGAGCCTCTGGCAGGGCGCCTTGCCGGAGAGCTCGGGCCTTGGGCGGTCGCCGGCCCAGCGCTGGAGTATGGGCTGAAGGCACTCGCAGACAATGACTGGCAGGAGGCCACGCGCTTCCGTCTCGCGAAGGAAGCGGAAGCACTGGACGCGCTGCTTGCCCGGCATGGCATCACCGTTGCTGGCGGCACGCCGCTGTTCCGTTATGTCGAGCATGTCCGAGCTGCATCAATCTTCCGGCAACTCGGCCGTGCCGGCCTCCTCGTCCGCAATTTCGAACGGTTCCCAGGCCGACTGCGGCTTGGCCTGCCGGCTGGCAGCATCGAGATGAAACGTCTCGACGAGGCCTTGACGGGATGGGCCGAAAGGGGGGATGAGGCGCCATGATCCACGTCTGTCCGCTTGCACGTATCGAAGAAGTCGCCGCATCGAGCGGTGCAGGCTGCATGGTGACGCTGCTGACCGATGGTACGCCGGTCACGCGGCCGGCGCGCCTGCTCGCCGACGACCATCTGATCCTCACCATGCACGACATCACGGAAGAACTTCCTGAGATGACGCCACCGGGAGAGGCACATGTCGCCGCATTGCTCGATTTTGCCGGGCGCTGGGACCGCAAGGCGCCCATGCTGATCCACTGCTTCGCCGGCATCAGCCGCTCGACGGCGGCTGCTTACACCGTTGCTGCCGCGCTGGCGCCCAAGCGCGACGAGGTCGAACTCGCTGCGACGCTGCGCCGGCTCTCGCCCTCGGCCACCCCCAACATCCGCATCGTCTCAATCGCCGACTGGCTGCTCGGCAGAAAAGGTCGCATGGTGGCAGCGATCGAATCGATCGGGCGCGGCGCCGAGGCGACCGAGGGGATACCTTTTGCATTGAAGATTGACGGCTGAGCGTCAATCGCTCCGATTTCATTTCAAATATTCGGTAAGATTCGCCTTACGAACGTCCTTTAGCAGCCTGACAAAACCTTCCGCCTGGAACCGTGCCGTCAGCCGGCCTTTCTCGGCGGTCGCTATCGAAGCGTCGCCCACCACGCCGTGCGGGTTGAGGTCGCCGGCCATCCAGGCGAAAGCGTGTGTGCCGGTTTGGCGCAGCAGCTCGAAATCCTGCTCAGCGCGGGCGACGTTCGAGATGAAGTTTTGCGCCTTCGTCATGTCGACGAGGTCAGGACGGAAATGCAGCATCAGCGAAGTCTCGACATCGCCGCCATGGATGCCGTGTCGATCCTCCAGCTCGGTGTACATGCCCGCCGGCCGGCCGAGACGCTGCCAGCTCGTCTTCACGGCGAGCATCTGGTGGCGCACCCGCAGCTCGCGCGTAACGATGCCCATGATCTCCTCGTTGCCGCCGTGCGAGTTGACAAAGACGATCTTGCGTACGCCGGCACGGGCTACCGAAGCGCCGAGCTCGGTCCAGGCTTCGATCAGCGTGGTTGCAGGAAGCGTCAGCGTGCCGGGCGAGGCCAGATGTTCATTCGACTTGCCGACCGACTGGATCGGCAGAATGCGGATGACGAGGTCGTCAGGCAAGACCTCGATCACCTCGTTCAGCATGCCTTGCATGATGGATGTATCGGTCGAGACCGGCAGATGCGGCCCGTGCTGCTCGATCGCGGCGATCGGCAACACGGCGATGGTCGCTCCCGCATCAATCGAGGCATATTCCGTGGCCCTGTAGTCGCCCCACCACACGCGTCTCCCGGTGCCGGTCATACTGCGTCTCCTGCCGCCAAAACTTCCACCTCGACCTTGAACTCGGGACGGGCGAAGCCCGACACGATCATCAACGTCGAGGCGGGCGCCGGATCAGCAAACAGTCGGTCGCGCACATCCATATAGGCGCGCAGATGGGCACGGTCGGTGACATAGGCGTTGATGCGCACGATGTCCTTCAAGCCGAGCCCGGCCTCGCCGAGGATCGCGGCTACGTTTTGGAAGCAGAGTTCGGCCTGCGCGCCGGCCTCCTCTGGCACGGCATCATCGGGGTCAATGCCGAGCTGGCCAGAGCATAGAACAAGTCGCTTGCCGGCCGGCACCTCCACCCCATGGCTATAGCGTGCGAAAGGCGGCTTGATCGATTTGGCGGTCAGGAACTTGAACACGGCGGGTCTCCATCTGAGGCGCAAGGTAGTGCGACGCGCGGGAGCCATTCAAGGTTGTCCGGCCCGGATTTCGTTCAAGATGGACTTGCGTCCAAAAAATGGGCACGATGCCTTGGAGAACGGCAAGCTGCACAGTCTGTCGATAGGAAGAGGAGAGTGGGACCCGCGGGCCAGCCTTGCTGGTCCTGGCATGTGTCTTGCTTGGATTTTCTTCGGCTTCGAACATCCGCGGCATCAGGCGCGCGGCAAATGAGGGTGGCATTGATGAACAGGAAATTCTGCATCTCCGCGGCGGTCGCTGCAATCGTTGCAGGGGCAACGTCGGTTGCCTCCGCGAACGAAAAGGTCACCTTCATGAGCAACTGGCTCGCCCAGGCCGAGCACGGGGGCTACTATCAAGCCGTGGCCGACGGCACCTATGCCGCCTGTGGTCTCGATGTCACCATCCAGCAGGGCGGTCCACAGGTTGCAGGCAGGCCGCTCCTGCTCGCCGGCAAGATCGATTTCTACATGGGCGGCAACATGCAGCAGGCATTCGACGCGGTGGCGCAGAACATCCCCTTGCGGGTCGTCGCGGCCTCCTTCCAGAAGGAGCCGCAAGTGGTCATGTCTCATCCCGGCGAAGGGCTCGACAAGTGGGAGGATCTGCCCAAGGCCGAGCAGTACATGATCGCCGACGAAGGGCTGCAGAGCTTTTTCCAATGGATGGTGACGGCATATGGCTTCGACCTTTCGAAACGCGTGCCATACACGTTCAATCCGGCGCCGTTCATCGCCAACACGAAGTCGATCCAGCAGGGCTACGTGACCTCGGAACCCTTTGCGATCGAGAAAGAAGGCGGCTTCGTTCCGAACCAGTTCCTGCTCGCCGACTATGGCTACAGCACTTACTCGACCACTATCGAGACCATGCAGGACACGATCGACAAGCGCCCGCAGGTCGTTCAGTGCTTTGTCGACGGTACCGCCAAGGGTTGGTACAACTACCTCTACGGCGACAACAAAGCCGCCAACGAGGCGATCAAGAAGGATAATCCCGACATCAGCGAGGAGCAGATCGCCTTTTCGATCGCCCAGATGAAGAAGTTCGGCATCGTCGATTCCGGTGACACCGAGAAACTCGGAATTGGCGCCATGACGGACGAGCGGATGCAGGATTTCTACGACAAGATGGTCAAGGCCAAGGTCATGCCCGAAGGCATCGACATCAAGAAGGCCTACACGCTCGACTTCGTGAACAAGGGTGTCGGGCTCGACCTGAAGAAGTAAGACACGCGGTACTCCGTGCTTCAACAAACGCAAGCGCCGGCGCCGGGGCGCAACGCCGGCGTCGGGCAGCCTCTCCTGATGCTGCGCGACGTCGGCAAGACGTTCTCCAACGGCATCACCGCGCTCGACCATGTCGACTTGACGATCCGGGAAGGCGATTTTCTTAGCCTTCTCGGACCATCGGGTTGCGGCAAGTCGACGGCGCTGCGCCTCATCGCCGGCCTGTCGACCCCGACCTCGGGCGTGCTCGACTGGCGCGGCAGCGGCTTTGTCGGCCGTTCCAATATCGGCTTCGTCTTCCAGGAGCCGACGCTGCTGCCCTGGGCGAGCGTGTTCGACAATGTGTGGCTGCCGCTCAGGCTGCGCGGCGTTTCGCGCGCCAGGGCAGCGCCTGCGGTTCACGAGTTGCTGGAACGCGTTCATCTCACCGGCTTCGAGCGCGCCGTGCCGCGCGAATTGTCGGGCGGCATGAAGATGCGCGTGTCGATCGCACGCGGGTTGGTGACGAAGCCGAGCCTACTCCTGATGGACGAGCCGTTCGCCGCGCTCGACGAGATTACGCGCTTCAAGCTCAACAACGACCTTCTCGAACTGTGGCAGGACCGACGCTTCACAGTGGTCTTCGTCACGCACAGCGTGTTCGAGAGTGTGTTCCTGTCGAACCGCGTCGTCGTGATGGCGGCGCGGCCGGGCCGGGTCCACGAGGAGGTCGCGGTCGGGGCGCGCTATCCGCGCAGCGAGACCTTCCGCACCTCGCCGGATTATGCTGGGCTCTGCCGGCGCACCTCGGACGTGCTGGTCGGCGCGATCAATGCCACCTCGGGGCCGCATCATGACGTCCATTGAGGAGAAAGCTCCGGCCGTCGTCCTCGACCCGGAGGAGGCGCGCCGCGTCCGGGTCGAGCGGATCGAGCAGATTGGCAGATGGGTGCTGCCGATCGCGATCATGCTGGCGGCGATCTTTGCCTGGGACCGCATCTGCGTCTGGAACGGCATCCCCAGATATATCCTGCCGCGCCCCGGCCTGGTGCTCTGGACGCTGTGGACCGACGCGCCGCTGCTGTTCGGCTCGCTGCTCTTCACGCTGAAGATCACATTCCTCAGCCTGGCTCTCGCGGTCATCGGCGGGGTCGGGCTGGCGGTGCTCTTCGCCCAGTCGAAGTGGGTCGAGATGTCGTTCTTCCCCTTCGCGATCGTGCTGCAGGTCACGCCGATCGTGGCGATCTTCCCGCTCATAAACATCTACGTGAACAATCAGACGGCGAAGCTTCTGCTGTGCGCCTGGATCGTGGCGTTCTTCCCGATCCTGTCCAACACCACGCTCGGGCTGAATTCCGTCGACCAAAACCTGCGCGACCTCTTCAAACTCAACGGCGCGACGCGGTGGCAGCAGCTCTGGCATCTCAGACTGCCAGCGGCGATGCCCTATTTCCTCGGCGGCTTGAAAATTGCCGGCGGCCTGTCGCTGATCGGCGCGGTCGTCGCCGAATTCGTCGCCGGTGCGTCCGGGCAATCGTCGGGGCTCGCATCGCGCATCATCGAGGCGGGCTACCGGCTCAACGCACCGCGGCTCTTCGCAGCGCTGATCCTGATCTCGGTCACCGGCATAGTGATCTTTCTCGTGCTGACGCTGATTTCGCATCTGATCCTGAGGCGCTGGCACGAAAGTGCGCTGAAGCAGGAGCGGTGATGGCCGACAACGTCAACATTCCAACCGCCGGGTGGTACGTGCTCGCCAATGCGCGGGTGCACCAATCGTTGACGCCGGGATTGACGGCGTCCTTCGACGAGGACGGCTTCGCCGTGGTCGACATTGCGGTTGCGGAAGGTAAGATCACAGGCATCGCAGAGCGCGGCGAAAGGCCCGGACCGCCGCGCGCGGTCGAGCTGGGTAGCCGTGTCGTGCTGCCAGCCTTCGTCGACTGCCACACACATATCGACAAGGGGCATATCTGGCCGCGCAAGCGTAACCCCGACGGTTCCTTCATGGGCGCGCTCAATGCTGTTGGGCAGGATCGTGCGGCGCGCTGGAGTGCCGCCGACGTCGCCCGCCGCATGGATTTTTCGCTGCGCTGCGCTTACGCGCATGGCACCAAGGCGCTGCGTACGCACATAGACTCGATTCCACCGCAGGACGCGATCTCCTGGCCAGTATTCCAGGAAATGCGGGCGCGCTGGCAGGGCCGCATTGAGCTGCAGGCGGCCTGCCTGTTCGGCATTGAGGGCGGTCGCGACACAACCTGGCTGGAAGGGTTGGCCACGCGTGTCGCCGCGGCGGGCGGCGTGCTCGGCACTGTAACCTACATGGTCCCGGACTTGGAGGAATTACTCGACCGCATCTTCGCACATGCAATAGAACTCGGCCTCGATCTCGACTTCCACGCCGACGAGACGGGCGACCTCGCGGCCGTTTCGCTGCGGAAGATCGCAGAGGCGGCGCTGCGTCACAGATTTGAAGGCAAGGTCCTCGTCGGCCATTGTTGCTCGCTTTCGCGTCAACCCGACGGGGAGGTGCTCGATACGCTCGACAAGGTGGCACGGGCTGGGCTCGCCGTCGTCTCCCTGCCCATGTGCAACCTCTACCTGCAAGACCGTCGGCAGAACGGCACGACACCGCGCTGGCGCGGGGTCACGCTGCTGCACGAGATGAAGGCCCGGGGCATCCCGGTTGCCGTCGCCTCCGACAACACGCGCGACCCTTTCTACGCCTATGGCGATCTCGACATGCTCGAAGTCTACCGCCTGGCGACCCGGGTTCTGCATTTCGATCACCCGGTTGGCGACTGGCCCGGCGCGGTAGCCGCGACACCCGCCGACATCATGCGGTTACCTGATGCCGGAAAACTGACGATCGGAGGACCAGCCGACTTCGTGGTGTTCCGCGGACGAAGCTGGACGGAATTGCTGTCGCGGCCGGAATCCGAACGGATAGTGGTGCGCGAGGGGAGGGCGATCGATCGGGTGATCCCGGACTACACCGAACTCGACGACCTGATGGGGTGACGATGGATCTTTCCGGACTGAGGCGCGATCTCGACGGTATCAAGATCGAGGACCATCCCGCGATCGTCCAGCAGAAGAGCCGCGATTTCTACTGGTACAGCCCCATCCTCAAAGCCGAGCTCGACAATGTTAAGGGCGACGCAATCGCCTCGCCGAAGAGTGAGGAAGAGGTGATCCAGGTGCTCGCTGCCTGCTGGCGTCACGGCGTACCGGTGACGCCGCGCGGCTCTGGCACGGGCAATTACGGGCAGGCGATGCCGCTATCGGGCGGCGTGGTGTTGTCGCTCGCCGACATGAATACGGTGAAATCGATCGGAGCCGGCAGGGTGGTCGCTGGTCCCGGCGCGGTGCTCGCCGAGATCGACAAGGCGACGCGTGCGAATTCGGGTCAGGAGCTCAGGATGTCGCCCTCGACCTACAACACCGCCTCGGTCGGCGGCTTCGTCGCGGGCGGTTCGGGTGGCGTCGGCTCGATCCGCTGGGGCGGACTGCGCGACCTCGGCAATGTCATCCGGCTGCGCATCGTCACCATGGAGGCAGAGCCCCGGGTGCTCGAACTCACCGGCGAGGACGTGCTCAAGGTCATGCATGCCTATGGAACCAACGGCATCATCACCGAGGTTGAGATGCCGTTGACGGTTTCCTACGACTGGATCGACGTGATTGTGGGCTTCGACGAGTTCGAGGGAGCAGTGCGCTTCGGAAACGATCTCGGTATCCAGGACGGCATCCTCGCCAAGCTGATCACGCCGATCGCAGCCCCTATCCCATATGATTATTTCAAGCGGCATCAGAAATATGTCCGGCGCGAGCAGAGCATCGTGGTTTGCATGATCGCACCGCATGCGATGGATGCCTTCCTCGCCTTCACCGCGCGGTCGAACGGCGAGATCGTTTTCCGCGCCGACAAGCAGCCGGACCTGAAGGGCCTGCCGCCGGCCTACGAGCTTACCTGGAACCACACGACGCTCAGGGCGCTGAGGGTCGATCCGACGATTACCTACCTGCAGGTGCGCTACCCATTCCCGGACCACGTCGAGCATATCATGGCCATGGCGAAGCGTTTCGGTGACGAGCTGCCGGGACATGTCGAATATATCCGTTTCGACGGCTCGATCGGCGCTGCCGGCCTACCGCTGGTGCGCTTCACGACCGAAGAACGGCTCGACGAGATCATCCGCCTCCACGAGGACAATGGCTGCTGGATATTCAACCCTCACCGCTACACGCTGGAGGAGGGCGGCATGAAGCAGACGGACGAGGTGCAGCTTTCCTTCAAGCGTGAGGTCGATGCCAAGGGGCTGCTCAATCCCGGCAAGATGATTGCGTGGGAGAACCCCGCCTACGACTACCACACCGGCAAGCCGTTCCTGTTCAAGGGTTTGCAGAAGGCGGGTTGATGGCGGCATGAACGTCCTCGTCCTCTACGCCCATCCGGTCGAAACGAGCTACAACGCGGAATTGCACCGGCTCATCGTCGAGCGGCTTAGCGCCGGCGGCCATACAGTCGACGATTGCGACCTCTACGCCGAGGACTTCGACCCTCGGCTGACGAGGGAAGAGCGGCTGATCTACCAGCAGGAAGGGGACAACACCGAATCCGTGCGGGAGTATGTGGAGCGACTGAGACAGGCCGAGGCGCTGGTGCTCTCCTTCCCGGTCTGGAACTACGGCTATCCGGCTATACTGAAAGGCTTTTTCGACCGGGTCTTCCTGCCCGGCGTGTCGTTCCATCTCGTCGATGGCAAGGCTCGGCCGATGCTCCACAATGTCCGCAAGGTCGTCGCCGTCACCACCTATGGCGGCAGCCGCCTTCGCGCGTGGCTGATGGGCGATCCGCCGCGCAAGATCGTCGGCCGTCTGATGCGCTCCACAGTGAAGCCAGGCGCGGGATATGCCTATCTCGCCCACTACAAGATGAACCTGTCCACCGACGCAACGCGTGCAGCCTTCACCGAAAAGGTTCGAAGGACGATGGACGCGTTCTAATGCGTTTCCTCGTGGTTTATTGCCATCCCGTTCCGGAAAGTTTCGGTGCGGCCGTGCGCGACACGGCCCTGCAGACAATCAACGCCAGAGGCGACGAAGCAAGGCTGATCGATCTCTATGCCGAGCGCTTTGATCCGGTGATGTCGGCCGACGAGCGGCGCAACTACAATGACGGACCGCCGACCGAGCCCGATCTCGTCTCTCATATCGAGCATCTCAAATGGGCCGAGGCGATCCTCTTCGTCTATCCGACCTGGTGGTACGGCCTGCCTGCCATGCTGAAGGGCTGGTTCGACCGTGTCTGGGCGAGGGACGTCGCCTTCACGCTTGGCGAAGGCGGCAGGATCAACCCGCTGATGACGCATATCCAAAAGCTCGGCATCATCACGACCTGCGGTGCGCCGTGGTGGTTGCTGTTCCTGATGGGGCAGCCCGGCCGCAAGACCATCATGCGAGGCCTGCGGCCGCTCTGCGCGAAAGGCTGCAGGACCATGTTCCTGGCGCACTACCTGATGGACGTCTCGACGGCGGCGACGCGGGAGGCGTTTCTGGAAAAGGTGCGCAGGAAGGTAACGGCTTTCTAAAGCATGTCTCCCGAAAGTGGTCCCGGTTTCGGGACAAAGACATGCGTAAAAACAAAGATCTAAAGCGCGGGAGCGAATCCGAAAGATCGCGACGCGCTTTAAGCCCGAACCCTCTCGGCCTTCGGGTCATACATCGGCTTGAGCGAGACCTCGGCGGCAAAGCGCTCGCCGGCGATCTCGATCTGGTAGGATGAACCGAGCAGATCTGCCTCGCTCTGGCCTTCGGAAGCCACATAACCCAAACCGACCGCGCCGCCGAGATAGTGACCGTAGTTGCCCGACGTGACCGTGCCGACGATCTTGCCGTCCCGCACAATCGCCTCGTTGTGAAAAAGCAGGGGCTCGGGGTCACGCAGCCGAAACTGGACGAACCGTGTCTTTAATCCTTCCTCCCGCTTTCTCAGCACCGCGTCACGTCCAAGGAAATCGCCTTTGGCGGTCTTCACCGCGAAGCCGAGACCTGCTTCCAGCACATGGTCCTCGTCGGTGATGTCATGACCGAAATGGCGGAACGCCTTCTCGATGCGGCAGGAATCCAGCGCATGCAGGCCGCAGAGCTTCAGCCCGAGTTCGGTGCCGGCCTCCTCGATCGCCTCGAAGACATGCGCGGTCTGGTCGGCTGAAACATACAGCTCCCAGCCCAGTTCGCCGACATAGGTCACGCGGTGCGCGCGAGCGATGCCCATGCCGATCTCGATCTCCTGGGCCGTGCCGAACGGGTTCTTCTCATTGGAGAAATCGTTCGGGCTGATCTTCTGGATCAGGTCGCGGGACTTCGGCCCCATCAGGCAGAGCACGCTCTCAGCCGCGGTCACATCGGTGATGACGACGAATTCGTCCGCGACATGCCTGCGCAGCCACGCCAGGTCGCGCTGCAGTGTCGCGCCCGGCATAACGGCCAGGAAGGCTGTTGCTGACAGCCGCGTGACGGTGAGATCGCTTTCGATGCCGCCGCGATCGTTGAGCATCTGCGTGTAGACGATGCGGCCGGCCGGCACGTCGACATCGTTGGCGCAGAGCCGCTGGAGGAAGGCACAGGCATCGCGGCCCTCGACCCTGATCTTGCCGAATGAGGTCATGTCGAACAGGCCGACGCCGTTGCGGACCGCCAAATGCTCTTCGCGCTGATTGTCGAACCAGTTCTGGCGTTTCCAGGAATAGCGGTATTCGCGTTCCTGTCCATCGCGGGCGAACCAGTTGGCGCGCTCCCAGCCGGCGACCTCGCCGAACACGGCGCCGCGCGCCTTCAGGTGCTCGTGCAACGGCGAGCGGCGCACGCCGCGTGCAGTCGCAACCTGCCGATACGGGAAATGGTCCGCATAGAGCAGGCCGAGCGTCTCGGTCACGCGCTCCTTGAGGTAAAAACGGTTCTTCTGGAAAGGCTGCATGCGGCGGATGTCGACCTCCCAGAGGTCGAAGGGCGGCTCGCCATCATTGATCCATTGCGCCAGCGCCATGCCGGCGCCGCCCGACGAGACGATGCCGATCGAATTGTAGCCTGCCGCCACCCAGTAGCTGCGCAGTTCCGGTGCCTCGCCGAGGTAGTAGCGATCATCGGGCGTGAAGCTTTCCGGGCCGTTGAAGAAGGTGTGGATGCCGGCCGTGGCCAGCATCGGCATGCGGTTGACGCCCATTTCCAGGATCGGCTCGAAGTGATCCATATCCTCGGGCAATTGGTCGAAGCAGAAATCCTCGGGGATACCGCTCATGCCCCACGGCTTTGCCCTCGGCTCAAAGGCGCCGAGCATCATCTTGCCCGCGTCCTCCTTGTAATAGGCGCATTCGTCCGGCACGCGCAGCACCGGCAGGCGCGACAGGCCCGGGATCGGCTCGGTAATGAGATAGAAATGCTCGCAGGCGTGCAGCGGGATCGACACGCCGCTTTGCGCGCCAAGCTCGCGCGCCCACATGCCCGCGCAGTTGATGACGATATCGCTGTCGATCGTGCCTTCTTCGCCATCTTTCGACCAGGAAACGCCGGTCACGCGGCCATCCCTGGCGCGGACCCTGGTGACCTTGACGCCCTCGACGACCTGCGCGCCGCGCTGGCGCGCCCCTTTTGCCAAAGCCATGGCGATGTTGGCGGGGTCGCATTGGCCGTCGAGCGGCAGATGCACGGCGCCGACCACATCTGAGACTTCCAGATGCGGGTACATCTCCTTGACCTCGGTCGGCGCGATCTCGCGCACGTCGATGTCGAAGGCGCGGGCCAGCGAGGCCTGCCGATAGATCTCGTGCTTGCGTTCCTCGGTGAGAGCCACCGAGATCGAACCGACCTCCCGCATGCCGGTCGCCACGCCCGTCTCAGCCTCGAGCTTGACGTAGAGGTCGGCGGAATATTTCGCCAGCCGCGTCATGTTCTTGGAGCCGCGCAGCTGGCCGACGAGGCCGGCTGCATGCCAGGTCGTGCCGCATGTAAGCTGCTTGCGCTCGAGCAGCACCACATCGGTCCAGCCGAGTTTGGTGAGGTGATAGGCGACCGAGCAGCCGGAGACGCCGCCGCCGATGATGACCGCCCTGGCTTTGGATGGAACGGTGCTCAAGCGGCCTTGCTCCCGTAGTTCGCTGCGAAACGGCGCAACCGGTTCGCTGCCTCCCGCAGGATGTCCTCAGACTGGGTGAGGGCGATGCGGATATGGCCTTCCGCCGCCTCGCCGAAGCTCGCGCCGGGCATCACGGTCACATTCTCGCTGTTGAGCAGGTTCCAGGCGAATTTCTCGCTGTTCGGCTCGATGGCGCGCACGTCGAGCATGACATACATGCCGCCCTCCGAGCCGCGCACGACGATGTTGTTGGTGCCTCTGACGGCATCGAGGAAGACTTTGCGTCGCGTCGCATAGACGTTCGCGATCCACTCTACGCCATAGTCGTTGTCAAGCGCCTCGATCGCGGCGCGGCTGACGAAATCGTTGATGCCGTAGGTCGAGACAAGGTTGAGGCTGATCAGCAGCTTAATGATGGCGACGGGGCCTGTCAGCCAGCCGATGCGCCAGCCGGTCATGCCGTGGCTCTTCGACATCGAGTTGATGACCAGCGTGCGCTCGGCCATGCCTTCCAGCACGCGCGGCGAGACATGTTCGCCGCTGCCGAGTGTCCAGTACACTTCATCCGACAGAAGCCAGAGATCGCGCCGCCGGCAGACTTCGGCAATGTCGTCCAGTGCTTCCCGCGAATAAACCGCGCCCGTCGGATTGTTCGGCGTGTTGAGCAGGATCGCCTTGGTATTCGGCGTCAGCGCCTTCTCGATTGCCTCGACGCGCGGCTGGAAGCCGTCCTCCGCAGCCGTCTCGACCACGGTGAAGTCGGCGCCGGCTGCCCGGAAGGTTCCAGGATAGGTGGCGTAGTAAGGCGCCACGACCACGGCGTGGTCGCCGGGGTCGAGGACGGCCTGCACCGCGGCGTAGAGCGCCGACTGGCCGCCCGGCGTGGCGATCACTTGGGCCACGCTCGTGGGCACGCCGGTTGAGCGGGTCGAGACTTTGGCCATTGCTTCGCGAAGCGCGGGAATGCCGGGGAGCTGCGTGTAGTGATGATGGCCGCCGCGCACGGCTCGCACAGCGGCCTCGACCGTTTCGCTCGGCGTGTCGAAATCATGGTCGCCGACGGAGAGCATGATGATGTCCTGGCCAGCGAGCTTTCTGGCCCAGCCTTCGAAATGCACCTCCCAGCCATCCTTGCCGGAAGGAACGATGCCGGAAATGCGGGAAGAAGGATGCGGCACGTCAGACTCCGATCGCTGCTGCCGCTTCTTGAGCGGGGGCTGTTCGGTTCGTATCCAGGATCGTCAGCATGCCGTCCCGGTTCGTCTGGACGACGAGGCCGTCGTATCCGGCAATGGTTCGATGATCGGTCGCCAGAGGGTGGCTGTGGGTGGCGGTGATCACCGCCACGGTCGTGCCGGCAGCCTCCGCCGCCTGGATGCCGGCGGGAGCGTCTTCGAACACCAGGCAGTCGGATGGCGTCTGACCCAGCCGTTCCGCGGCCAGGAGGAAGCCGTCCGGTGCGGGTTTGCCGTTCCTGATGTCGCTGCCGGTGATGAACAACGGCGGCAGGGGCAGGCCGGCCGCTTCGAGCCGCCGGATCGCCAGGGGGCGCGGCGATGACGTCACGATTGCCCAGCGGTCGGCCGGCAGCGATGAGAGGAAGGCAGCGGCGCCCGCGATTGGCTCAATGCCGTCGACGTCGGCGATCTCGGCAAGCGTCAGCGCCTGCACCTCGGCCTCCAGGTCGATCCCCGGGAGATTGAGCCGCCCGATCGTCTCGATTGCCCGCATGCCGTGGATCGTCGGCAGGAATGTCGCGACATCCAGTCCGTGGCGGATCGCCCAGGCGGTCCAGACACGCTCCGCCGCTGCGATCGACGTCAGGATCGTGCCGTCCATGTCGAACAGGAACGCGCCGAAAGCGCGTCCTGAAAAAAGCAGATTTGCCATCAGGCCCTCAGTCTTTCGTTCTTCGGGTCCCACAACGGCTCGTCATTCTGCACGACTGCTGCAAAGCGCTCGCCGAAGATCTCGACCTCCACCGTCTCGCCGGGAACGGCAAGATCGGAACGCAACATGCCGAGCGCGATGGATTTGTCCACCCGGTGACCCCAGCCTCCTGACAGGGTCTCGCCGACGATGCCGCCGTCGCGCCAGAGCGTCGACATATAGGGCGCGTCGCATTCGCCCGGGTTTTCGATCACCAGCGTGACGAAGCGTTTCTTCACCCCCTGCTGCTTCTCGTTCTGGAGCGCGCGCTTGCCCTTGAAGTGGGGCTTGTCCCATTTCACGAAACGCTCCAGCCCGCCCTGTAGGATCGTGTAGTCCGTGGACAGGTCCTGCTTCCAGGCGCGGTAGCCCTTTTCAAGGCGCAGCGAATCCAGCGCGAACATGCCGAACGGCTTCAGCCCGTGCTTCTGACCCGCTTCCCATACCGCGTCGAAGATCGCGGGCGAGTCCTCCACCTTGCTGTGCAGCTCCCAACCCAGCTCGCCGGCGAAGGAGACGCGCACGAGCTGCAGCCAGCGCCCGCCAATCTGACAGGATTGGTGGGAGAGCCACGGCAGCGCAAGGTCGGCTTCGGTCAGTTCGGACAAGATGTCCCGTGACGTCGGGCCGGAGAGGATTTGGCAGGTGAAACGATCCGTGGCGTTTTCGAGCGAGATTCGAGTCGCTTCCGGCAGGTGCTTCTTCAGCCACTCGAAGTCGTGCCACTCGGCGACCGCCGCGGTGATGAGGAAGAAGAAGTTCTCCTCGATCGCCATGATCGACATCTCGGTGACGATGCGGCCCTTGTCGTCGGCGAAATAGCCGAGGCCGATACGGCCGGGTTTCGGCACGATGCCGGTGATCAGCGAAGCGAGCCATTGGCGCGCGCCATCGCCTTGAAGTCTGAAGCGCGAGAAGCCGGGCAGGTCGAGGATGCCCGCGGCATCGCGCACGGCGAGACATTCCTCGCGAATGCGCTGCTGCCACGGCCCGTCGCGGCGGAAGGTCTGCGTCGCTTCCTCGGAGGTATCGTCGCCGGCCTTTGCATACCAGGTCGCGCGCTCCCAGCCGTTATAGGCGTTGAACTGGGCGCCGAGCGCTGCGATGCGGTCGTGGATCGGCGAAAGCTTGCGGTTGCGGCCCTCCGGCCAGGCATGGCGCGGAAAGCTGATCGCGTATTCGTGGCCGTAGATTTCGAGCCCCTTCGCGACCGCGTAGTCAGGCGCCGCGGCAAAGCTTGTGAAGCGGCGCGGGTCGCAGCTCCACATGTCCCATTCAGTCTGGCCTTCGGTCACCCATTCCGCCAGCACCTTGCCCGCGCCGCCGGCCTGCGCGATTCCGAAGGTGAAGACGCAGGCCTCGAACGCGTTCGTCACGCCAGGCATCGGGCCAATCAGCGGGTTGCCGTCAGGCGCATAAGGGATCGGCCCGTTGATCACCTTCGACAGGCCGGCTGTACCCAACAGCGGCACGCGCGCGATCGCATCGTTCAGATACCATTCGAGCCGCTCGAGATCGTCCGGGAATAGATGGAAGGCGAAATCGTCCGGCATCGGATCGGCGTCGGTTGCCCAATGCGCGCGGCAATTGCGCTCGTAGGGGCCGAGATTCATCCCGTATTTTTCCTGGCGCAAATAATAGGAGGTGTCCACGTCGCGCAGCAGCGGCAGCTTGTGGCCGGCTTCCTGCGACCAGGCCTTCAGTTCCGGAATCTCATCGAACAAAATGTACTGATGGCTCATCACCATCATCGGGATGTCGCGACCGAACAGCTTTCCGACTTCCCTGGCTCGGTAGCCGGCGGCGTTTACGACATATTCGCAACGGATGTCGCCCTGCGGCGTCGCGACGATCCATTCGCCATTCTCACGCTTTATGCCCGTCACCGGGCAGAAGCGGACGGTCGTCGCGCCCAGGTCGCGCGCGCCCTTGGCCAGCCCCTGCGTGAGCTGGGCCGGATCGATGTCGCCGTCGTTGGGATCGTAGAGCGCGCCTTGAAGATCGTGCAGTTCGAGGAACGGGTATTTCCCCTTGATGTCATCGACGCCAATCACGTCGATGGCCATGCCCTGGTAGCGGCCCATGCCCTTGGCGCGCTGGAACTCGCGCAGCCGTTCCTTGCTGTGCGCAAGCCGCACCGAGCCGGTCACGTGGTAATTCATCGGATAGTCGACGGCCTTCGACAGCCCGCGATAGAGCTCGGCCGAATAGCGCTGCATGTTCATCAGCGACCAGGAGGACGAGAAGGTGGGCACGTTGCCCGCCGCATGCCAGGTCGAGCCGGAGGTCAGTTCGTTCTTTTCGAGGAGGACGCAATCGGTCCAGCCGGCCTTGGCCAGATGATAGAGCGAGGAGACGCCGACCGCGCCGCCGCCGATGATCACCACGCGCGCCGTGGTGGGAAAACCCGCCATGTGACCTCCAGATAGCCGCTCAGTAGACGGGCGGCGAGCTTACCCAGATGACGATCGCGGCCGATTTTCCCGGATTGCGCCAGCGAAACGGCTTCCCCTTGAATCGGAAACTGTCGCCTTCGCCGAGCCGATACCAACTGCCGTCGATCTCGATATCGAAACGGCCCGATACAACAAAACCGGCTTCCTCGCCCGGTCTATGAACGACCTCCGCGAGTTCGGAACCGGCCATATGTTCCGACCGCAACATCGCGAAACTACCGCCGAGGTCGGGTGAGAGCAGTTCTTCCACCCCCCCGGATTCGCTTGTGCCAAGCGAGCGGCGGGCGCCGGCGCGCACGATCGTACCTTGCTCTTCTTCGGATGCCACCTGCGGTTCGTGCAGGAACAGGCTCAATGGAACCTTGAATGTCTCGGCGAAAGCGCGCAGGTCGGCAAGCGTCGGGATGGACAGACCGCGCTCGACCTGGCTCAGCCAGCCAACCGATCGGCCGAGTTTGTCGGCGATCGCGGAAAGCGTCAGGCCGCGCGCCTTGCGCAGGGCGCGGATGTCGCCAGCCAACAGTCGGCTGAGCGGCGATCGCTTGGCTTCGACAGTTCCCGTCACAGATACAGGCTCATGAAAATTTTGCGACGAATTTCATTTTGCTTGCGGCTCATGAAAATTTCAAGCTATATTTCACGCGAACTTCAGTTTGCGTCTCTCTGTTCGGGGTTTCGCTCAGGCACCTCCCAGGCAATCGAACCGTCGCGCCAATGCGGCCAGGAAGGCGAACCATGCTGGCACCTGACTTGAGGCTGAACGCAGTTGACGAAACGGCGATCGTCGACGAGGCGATCATTTCGCGCCGCTCCGTGCGCGCCTTCTTGCCCGAGGCGGTTGACGAGCCGACGCTGCGTGCGATCCTTGAGATCGCAGCCCGCGCCCCCTCGGGCACGAATATGCAGCCCTGGAAGGTCTATGTGACCACGGGCGAGACAAAGCGCAAGATTGCCGACGCAATCCTGAACTCAGGCGTCCGTGCGGAGAAAGCGGTCTGGGATGAATACAAATACTATCCCGATCAGTTCTTCGAGCCTTATCTCACACGGCGCCGCAAGGTCGGCTTCGATCTCTACGGCATGCTTGGTATTGGCCGCCGCGATGTCGACCGAATGCGCGAGCAGCACGACCGCAATTTCACCTTCTTCGATGCGCCCGTCGGCATGATCTTCACCATCGACCGGCGGCTCAACAAAGGGTCGTGGATCGACTACGGCATGTTCCTCGAGAACATCATGATCGCGGCGCGGGCGAGGGGGCTGCATACCTGCCCTCAGGCGGCTTTCGCGCCCTATCACAGCCAGATCCGACCTGTGCTTGGCATTCCCGACCAGGAGATCGTCGTGTGTGGCATGGCGATCGGCTACGAGGACACTGCCAAGCCGGAAAACGGCCTCAGAACCGAGCGCGCGCCGGTCGAGGAATGGACGACGTTCCTGTCCTGATGCGGTGAGCCGCATCGCCGCGCCGAATCCTGTGGATGGTGGCGCGAATGCCTGAATTTCAGGATCGGTCTGACGCGCGTTGCCACCTGACATAGCACTGTCAGCATGGCTGAGATGCATGCTCGACCCGGCGGCTCCTGCTTCCTAGCTCAGAGGGAGGAACACTGGGAGAAAGCCATGGCGAACCAGCAGGAGATCCGGCCGACGATCGCACGCATCTGGCGTGGCCGCACGACGCGCGAGCGTGCCGACGAGTACGAATCCTACATCCTTGAGGTCGGCATCAGGCCATTGATGGAAAAGGCGCTCGGCGTCCAGAACCTTCGCGAGGACCGCGAGGGCGAGAGCGAATTCATGACGATCTCTTATTGGGAAAGCGTCGAGGCGATGGCCCGCTTCACGGGCGCTGATCCAACGAAGATCCACCATCTGCCAAGGGACGAGGAATTTCTTATCGAATTACCGGAAAGCGTGCAGGTCCTGCGGCTTCTGGTAAGCCACGGCGACAAAGGCTGAATCGGCGCTCACTCGGCAAGCTGCGGCGCGTGGCTGCTGACATGGCGATCCGTGAACACATGTGCGATGCTGAAATCGCCGCACGAACGTGAACGGAGTCGGGCCGGAATGTCGAATAATCGGAACCTGCCGCGGATCAGACGACCTCTCGCCGTCCGGGCGTTGGCCACAGGCTCGGTTGCGGTTGGCGCTTTTGCCATCGGTGCGCTGGCGGTCGGCGCCTTTGCCGTCGGCGCATTGGCGATTGGCCGGCTGGCAGTAGGCAAGGCCAGGATCAAATCACTGGAAATAGACGAGTTGACTGTCAGAAAGCTCAACGTGATCGAGGCCCCACGCCCGCCTCGCGCTCCACCCGGCCCGTCGTCGAAATAGGAGGCCTGTCGGGGGCTAGAGCAAGATGAATTGGAGCGGAGTCATTCATCCTGCTCTAACTCTTTGTTCTGGCGCATGATCTTGTCCGAAAAGTCTGCAACTTTTCGGGATCATGCTCTAGTCGGAATCGGACCCAGAAGCCCTCGCTAAACGCTATCGCACCTCGTAGCCCACTTCCTCGGCAGCGTGGCAGAGCGTTGTCCAGAACGCGCGGGCAAAGGAGCGAAAGACGTAGAGGTCGAACTGGCTCGCTCCTGTGCGCTGGATTTGCGCGAAGATGTCGTGATGGATGGTCGAGCGGCCCGCCCCTTCCGGGAAGGCAGGCAGGAAAAAATCGATCGGGAAGAGTTTTGAAAGCACCCACTCGGCTTTCGATCCGGAAATCCTGATCGCCGTGCGGCCATGCGAAAGATCGGTGACCGTGCCGACTGCGACCGGCACAGCAGATTGCAGCCGCGCGCCAAGGCCCTCTTCCGGGTCGACCACCAGGAAGCGGCCGGGCGCGAAGCCGAAAGCTGCCTTGCCGTCAGCGACCACACCGGCGCCCGCACCATCGGGAAGCGACAGGCCAGCAACCTCGGCTAGGATGCCGATCAGCGCCTTCTCCTCGCCAGGAAAGGCGGCAGCCTGGACGATGGAACCCGGCGCGGTCTCTTCGAGCACGACGCCGGCGCCGCCGAGCACCTTGCCATATGTGCCCGGTTTCCAGGCCAATCCCAGCGGTGAAACCGGCTCAACCATGCATGCGGCTCCCTTCGGGATCGTAGAAATGGTGGCTGACGATTTCGACCGGTCCGAAACGCTTTCTCAACGGGTCCGAGACAAAGGCGCGGCTGCCGTGGCGTATCTTGCCGCCCTTCACCAGCGCCAGGGCGATATAGCGGCCCAGCGCCGGCGAATAGCAGGCGGCCGTGATATGCCCGATCGAGCCGTGCGGGTTTTGGCGGTCGAGTTCCTCGACGATATGCGCGCCACCGTTGAGGGGACGGTTGTCAAGCGAGACCAGGCCCACCAGTGCGATGCGGTCCGATGCGATCAGGCCTTTACGATCCATCATCGCCGAACCGACGAACGGCTTCTTCTTCGACAGCATCCAGTCGAGATGCAGGTCGCGCGCGGTGGTACGGCCGTCGATCTCCGCGCCGGTGACATGGCCCTTCTCGATGCGCAGCGTTCCGAGCGCTTCAAGACCGTAAGGCACTATGCCGAAAGGTTTTCCTGCCTCCATCAGGGCGCTCCAGACGTGAGTGCCGTGGCCAGCGCCGCAATAGACCTCGTAGGCCATCTCGCCGGAAAAAGAAAGCCGGCAAATCATAACTGGTGCGCCGGCTATCTCGCCGCGCACGATGCCCATGAAGGGCAGGGTGGCGTTGTCGACTTCGGTTCCCGTCACGCAGGCGGCAAGCACATCGCGGGATTTCGGTCCGGCGACCGCGGTGCCGGCCCATTCGTCCGTAACCGAGGTGAGATGCACCTTGAGGTCGGGCCAGACCACGTCGAGGAAATATTCGAGATACTGCATGACCTTGCCGGCATTGGCCGTCGTGGTGGTCATCAGGAAATCGTTCTCGGCAAGCCGCCAGGTCGTGCCGTCGTCCATGGCCAAGCCATCCTCGCGCAGCATCAACCCGTACCGCGCCTTGCCGACGGGAAGCGTGGAGAACATGTTGGTGTAGACGCGATCGAGGAACGCCGCGGCGTCAGGCCCCTGCACTGCTATCTTGCCGAGCGTCGAGACGTCGACGATGCCGACGCTGTCACGCACGGCGCGCGCCTCGCGCACATAGGCCTGCTCCACGCTCTCGCCAGGCTGGCCATAGATCATCGGCCGGTACCAGAGTCCGGCGGCATACATCGTCGCGCCGTTTGCGACATGCCAGTCATGCATGGGAGTTAGCCGTTCCGGCTTCAAGTCGCCATAGCGTTCGGCAGCGAGCGCACCCAGCGATACGGCTGAAAAGGGCGGTCGGAAGCGCGTGGTGCCCACTTCCTCAATAGGGGCGCCCATTGCGTCGGCCATGATGGCGAGGCCCGGTACATTGGAGGTCTTGCCCTGGTCGGTTGCCATGCCGAGCGTGGTATAGCGCTTCAGATGCTCGACCGAGATGTAGCCTTCGCGATGCGCCAATCGCACGTCGTCGGCCGTCACGTCGTGCTGAAAATCGACGAACGCTTTGCCTTTCGCCTTTATCTCGAAGACGGGGGCAGGTTGCGGATCAAGCTCATGGCCCGCGGCGTCGGGAAGCTGCACTGGCGTCTCCGGTGCGCCGGTCGCGGCAATGCCTGCGGCATGACCCTGCGCGAGCGCTTCCGCGGTCGAGAAACGACCGGTGAAAGCTCCGGCGCCGATCCAGTTCTGGGTCGGTTCCGGCGGCAGGAAGGCCTGCAGCTCCACGCTCCATGCCGGCTTGCCGCCCGCCTGGCTGGCGAGGTGGATCACCGGGGACCAGCCACCTGAAACAAGCAGGCTGTCGGCCTCGACCGTGCGAACCTCGCCCGACAGCGTGCCGGTGGCCGCATCGAAACTCTGCACCCTGACGGCCGAGACGGCCTTGCTGCCCTCCGTGCCAATGATGGCGTGGCCGGTGAGCACGAATTCCGCGCCCGTCTCGGTGGCAAGCCCCCTTGCGGCCGGTGAAATCTGCGAGCGGACATCGACGATCGCGGCGACCTTGCCGCCCGCCTTGGCGAACGCGACCGCGGCACGATAGGCGCCGTCATTGTTTGTGAAGAGGACGGTCTTGTCGCCCGGCAGCACGCTGAACTGGTTGGCGTAACGCTCCGCGGCACTTGCCAGCATGATTCCCGGCCGGTCGTTGCCCGGAAAGACCAGCGGCCGCTCGAACGCGCCAGTCGCCAGCACCACCGCATTGGCGCGGATCGTCCAGTGGCGGTGGCGTGGCTCTCCCGTGCCTGCGACGCTCTTGTGGTCGGTGACACGCTCCAGTGCCGCCAGCGTGTTATTGTCGTAGTAGCCCCAGACCGTCGTGCGGTTGAGCAGGCGGACATTGCCATGCTCGCTAAGCTCATCCACGGTCCTTGCGGCCCATTCGGCAGCCGGCAGGCCGTCTATCGTCTCGTCGGACCAGTTGGCCGATCCCCCGAAGCCGAAATCGAGCTCGGCCAGGATGACCCGCTGGCCGCGCTCGGCAGCCGCCTTGGCGGCCATCAACCCGGCCGGGCCGGAGCCGACGACCAGCACGTCGCAAAAGGCGTTCATACGCTCGTAGCGTGCCGTGTCTTTGGCGTAGCCTGCGCGCCCGAGCCCGGCGGCATGGCGGATGAAATGTTCGCAGAACATCCAGAACCGCGTGCCCTTGAGCGCGGTCGGGCCGATGAAGGTCTTGTAGTAGAAGCCGGCAGCGAGGAGCTTGCCGGCGAGCTGGTTCATCGCGCCGAGATCCAACACAAGGGAGGGAAAGCGGTTTTGGCTCGCCGCGGTCAGCCCGTCATGGATTTCGATCAGCGTCGCCGGGGTGTTCGGTTCGCGGATTTCGCCCTTCAGCACCGTCACCAGCGCATTCGGCTCGTCGACACTCGCGGAAAGCACTCCGCGCGGGCGATGATATTTGAACGAGCGGCCTAACAGGGAAACGCCGTTGGCGAGCAGGGCGGAGGCCAGCGTGTCGCCGACAAAGCCGGCATAAGGCTTGCCGTCGAAGGTGAATCGCACCGATTTCGTCCGGTCGATCCGGCCGCCGGTCGTCGTGCGGCGCGGGCTCACGCTTCACCCCCGTGCCTGCGCTCGTGCGGGCGGTGGCCGGCATCGCGCGTGAAGGCAACGGACGAGACGGTGTGAGTGAGCGTATTGCGCGTCACGGCGAGGTGGGCGCGGCAGCCGCCCGAATGCTGCCATATCTCACGATGATCGCCGGCTGTGTTGACGCGGTCGTAGACGTAGGCACTCCAGGCTTCCTGGTCGGTCGACGCGGGGTCGGGTCGGCGACGGTTGCCGTCGCCCTGATAAGTAAATTCGGAGATGTCGCGTGGGCCGCAATAGGGACAGGTGATCAGCATGGAGCGGTCTTTCTAGGCGCATGACCTTTTCCGAAAGGTCTGCAACTTTTCGGGATCATGCTAGTGTCCCGATTCGGAAATTCGCATGAGTTCGATATCAGCCGCCGAGCGAATTTCAGAATCGAAGGACACTAGCAACTCCTTGATTCCTAGTGTCGTTTTGATTTCGAAGTTCGCTCGGAGCTCGATATCGAAATGAGGCGAACTTCGAAATCACGACACTAGTGCAACCTGGGCGTCGAGCCCTGGCCCTTTTCGTCGATCAGGATGCCACGGTTGAAGCGGTCGAGCGTGTAGGCCGCGTTGATCGCATGCGGCTCGTCCCTGGCGATCGTCCATGCAAATGCCCAGCCCGACGTGGGTGTGGCCTTAAAGCCGCCGTAGCACCAGCCGCAGTTCAAATACATGCCGGGCAGTGGCCCCTTGGTGATGATCGGCGAGCCGTCCATCGACATGTCCATCACACCGCCCCAGGAGCGCAGCAGCCGCACGCGTGCAAGCCCTGGGAAAAGCGCGATCAGCTCGCTCATGACGTCCTCGACGATCGGCAGATTGCCGCGCTGGGCGTAGGTGTTGTAGCCGTCGATGTCGCCGCCAAACACCATGCCGCCCTTGTCCGATTGTGTGACGTAGAGGTGGCCGGCGCCGAACGTGACTACCGTGTCCATGAACGGCTTGATGGATTCCGAGACGAAGGCCTGCAGCACGTGGCTCTCGATCGGCAGGCGATCGATGCCCGCGAGTTTCATGATGCGCCCCGTGGAGCCGGCCACGGCGACGGCCACCTTCCTGGCGCGAATCTCGCCGCGCGTGGTCGTCACGCCGACGATGCGGTCGTCCTCGCGCAGGAAGCCCGTCACCTCGCAATTTTCGACGATATCGACACCGCGGCGGTCGGCGCCGCGGGCATAACCCCAGGCGACCGCGTCGTGACGAGCCGTGCCTGCACGCCGCTGGATCAGCCCGCCAACCACCGGGAAACGCCGGCCCGGATTGAGATCAAGCGCTGGAACGAACCTGGCGATCGCCTGCGGCGACAGCAGCTCGGCATCGACCCCGCCGTGGCGCATCGCATTGCCGCGTCTTGCGAAGTCGTCGAGCTGGGCGGGCGTATGAGCCAGATTGAGCACGCCGCGCTGCGAGAACATCACATTGTAGTTGAGATCCTGGGAAAGGTTCTCCCACAGCTTCATAGAGTGCTCGTAGAAACGGGTGCTTGCCGGCAACAGGTAGTTGGAGCGGATCATTGTCGTATTGCGGCCGATATTGCCGGAACCGAGCCAGCCTCGCTCAAGCACCGCGACATTGGATATGCCGTGCTCCTTGGCGAGATAATAGGCCGTGGAAAGCCCATGTCCGCCGCCCCCGACGATGATGATATCGTAAGACGGTTTCGGCGTTGCCTTGCGCCAGGCGGGCTTCCAGTCCTGGTTGCCGGTGAACGCATTCCTGATGAGCGAGAGGGCCGAATATTCAGCCATGAGCGAAGAGATCCATTGCCTGAGATGCGCGAGACTACAGAGCAGCCCGTAACGCCAAAGCCAAGATTGCGCCATGGCTTTTCGACAGACCGACGTGGGCAGGGGCCGACGCGGCCGACCTTGCCGCCTGGACTGCCTGTCTTTATCAAGGGCCGTCTTTTGGCCGGTTTGCGAAGGCAAGAGTCGTTTCGTGACCAAACTTGACGCTGCTTTGAGACGCATCGCCTTCATTCTGTTCCTGCTCGTCGCAGGGCTTGTCGTCCCCGCCTTCGCGCAGGGCGTCGGCCAGGTTGGTCCTGCGAACGGGATGATTGCCGAGCAGCAGAGGATCATCGACGGACTGAAGACGAAAATCGATGATCTTGCGGCCAAGATCGAGGCCGGCCGCGATGATGACACGAGGCTGGTTGAGATCAGACTCCAGCTAGACGATGTGGGACGTGCGCTCCTGCAGAGCGGCCTCGCCTTCCGGCCGCGTCTCGCCGAGATCAACGCCAAGCTCGATCAGCTTGGAGCTGCGCCGGCCGAAGGACAGCCGCCGGAGCCGGACATCGTCACCAGCGAACGCCAGTCGCTGCTCGCGGAAAAGGCTGAGATCAACGCCGTGCTGAGCACGGCTGAAAGTCTTTCCGTCCAGGTCAACGACCTGGTCAATCACATCGCCCAGCTACGGCGCGATCTGTTCGCGCGGCTGCTCACACATCGCTACGATCTCGACTACACTCTGGCCGGCGAAGTTCTCGATGCCTACCGCACCGAAAGCGCGGCTCTGAGACGGACCCTGTGGTCATGGCTCAACTTTGTCCTGCAGTTCAAATTCAACTCGCTTCTCGGCGCGGCTTTCTTCGCGCTCTGCGCGGCCGTGCCGCTGGTTGGCGGGCGGCGGCTGTTCGGCAGGTTGATTCGCGCCGATCCCCCGCAGGAGCAGCCATCCTACCTCAGCCGCCTGGCCGTTGCGTTCTGGTCGACCCTCCTGCCGTCGATCTCATTCGCGCTGTTTCTTGGCGTGACGTATTTCTGCTTCGACTATTACAACGTGCTGCGCGGCGACATCGGCGAGATGATGCTCGCCCTCTTCTATGCGATGGCGCTTGTCTTCTTCGTGACGCGTCTGGCCAGCGCCATTCTGGCGCCCGGCCTGCCGAATTGGCGCCTTGTCCCCATGGAGACGAGTGCGGCCCGCTGGCTGTTCTGGCTGATCGTGGCGATGGCGGTCATCAACGGCATCGACTACCTGTTCAACAGCGTCTACGAGGTGATGGGATCGCCGCTGGCGCTCACTGTCGCCGAGAGTTTGATTGCTACCGTGCTCGTCGGGATCCTGGTCATCTCGTTCGGTTTCACGCGGCCGTTCCGCAACGATGACGGCACGCCCAGGGCGTGGCCGCGCTTTGCGAAATACATCTTCATCGCGCTTGGCGTTGTAACGGCGCTTTCGGCACTGCTCGGCTATGTCGGCCTCGCCAAGTTCCTGTCGCAGCAGATCGTGATCACGGGTGCGATCCTGGCGATGATGTATATCGGCTTCCTCACGGCGGGTGCGGTGGCAGAGGAAGGCGCGCTTTCCAACACCGCACTGGGAAAGCGGGTGCAGAGGCGCTTGGAACTCGACGATACGACGCTGGACCAACTCGGCCTCGCAGCGAGCATCGTGCTCTACATCCTCGTCGGCCTCGTCGGCGTGCCGCTCACCCTATTGCAATGGGGTTTCCAGTGGGGCGACGTCAGAAGCTGGATCTATTCGCTGGGGGCGGGCGTCAAGATCGGCAACGTCATCATCTCGCTCACAGGCATTCTGAGCGGCGTCGTCGTCTTCTTTGTCGTCTACCTGCTGACCCGCTGGTTCAAGGGCTGGCTCGACGGCTCCGTCATGGCGCGGGGCCGGATAGACGCCGGCGTCCGCAATTCGATTCGCACTGCCGTCGGCTACGCAGGCATCCTGCTTGCAGCGCTGCTTGGTGTGTCCGCTGCCGGCTTGGATCTTTCCAACTTCGCACTGATTGCCGGTGGACTGTCGCTCGGCCTCGGCTTCGGCCTGCAGAATGTTGTCTCAAACTTCGTCTCGGGTCTGATCCTGCTGGCCGAACGTCCCTTCAAGGTTGGCGACTGGGTGGTCGCCGGCGACAATTCCGGCATCGTCAAGAAAATCAGCGTGCGCGCGACCGAGATCGAGACGTTTCATCGACAGTCGATGATCGTGCCCAATTCGGTGTTCATCAATTCGTCGCTCGGCAACTGGACCCATCGCAACAAGCTCGGCAGAGTCGACGTCAAGGTCGGCGTTGCCTACGGCTCCGATGCGAGGCGTGCCGCCGAGATCATGAACCAGGTGATGCGCAGCCATCCGATGGTGCTGAAGAACCCCGAACCGTTCGTCGTGTTTCTCAATTTCGGCCCGGCAGCGCTTGAATTCGAATTGCGCTTCTTCCTGGCCGACATCCTTGCCGGCGTTGCTGTGCAGAACGATATCCGCTTCGCGATCCTGGAAGCGTTCGACAAGGAACGCATCGAGATACCGTGGAACCCGCGCGCGGTCGATCCGCGCTATGCCGAATCGCCGGCATCCGACGAACCTGCGAAAAAACCCGCACGGCGGTCGTCCGGCTCGAAGAACGCCCCTGCAAAGGGCGGACGCGCGAGAAGGCCTGATCCGGATACGCCCGATATCGGCCTCGAAGGCAATCAGTAGGGCATCAGGAACGGCCCGGCTTCTCCGCTGAACATCCCATTCAGTTGCGGTTCAGCTTCAATCTCCTATAAGGTCGTCGTACCGGGGCAGACTGCTCCCGGAGGCAACAAGAGGCGGTGGAGACACCGGAAACCGAAATGCTGAAAATCTGCGCCGCGACCGCGCTGCTTATTGCTGCCGGCGGCCAGGCGCTCGCTGCGAGCGCGACCAATTTCGACAAACAGCCCTATACGCTGCTGGTGACCGAAGGCGGCAGCCAGAGCGAGATAGCGCTTGCTGCCGGCGAGACCATCCAGTTCTGCCCCAACGGCTGCTTCGTGACGATGCCGAATGGCGACCGCGAAGTGTTGTCCGGCGCCGAGACGATTGAGATTTCCGGCGGCCAGGCGAAGATCAAGTAGCGCCGAATTCCAAGTTCATTCGGGGCCGGACAGATTGTCCGGCCTTTTATCGTTTCGTTTAAGCGCACATTAAGGCAGAGTTTCGAAAGGGGCGATTGAAGCCTTGCCGAGGCGGCCCGCTTAACGATCCATCGCCCGTTTTCCCGCTATATGCCGCTCTGACGCCGCAAGGCGATGTGGGTGAGGGTTAAGAAACGAGATGGACGCGCGCTCGGACAAGAACGCAATTCCGCTCGCCGTCGATCTAGACGGCACGCTGATTGCGACGGATCTGCTCTGGGAAGGGCTCTTCCTGCTCCTGCGCAAGAACCCGCTCTATCTGTTCCTCGTCCCCGTCTGGCTCTTTTCCGGGCCGGCACGGCTGAAGCAGAAACTCGCCGCGCGCATCGATATCGATCCGGCCAGTCTGCCGTATCGGGAGACGCTGATTGCGCGGTTGCGCGAGGAGCGCGCCGCCGGTCGCCAGGTCGTGCTTGCCACCGGCACGCCGCGCAAGTTCGCCGAAGCGATCGCGGCACATCTCGGACTGTTCGACGCCGTGCACGCGACCGACGGCCGCCACAACCTGACCTCGGGCCGCAAATGCGCCGCTCTTGTGGCTACCTATGGCGATGGCGGCTTCGATTATGCCGGCAACAGCCGCCATGACCTGAAGTGTTTCGACGTGGCGCGCGAAGCGATCGTCGTCGCACCTGATCGGTCGGCGGAGCGCTGGCGGGTCGCGCATGGCTCCGAGCTGATCGAGACGCCGAGGCCGACGTTCAAGACCTATCTCAAGATGCTGCGTGCGCATCAATGGGCAAAGAACACGCTGATCGCGGTGCCGATGGTGCTGTCGCACGAGTACCTCAACCTCGGCATGATCGCGGCCTGCCTGTTTGCCTTCGTCGCCTTCAGTGCCGCGGCATCTGCAGTCTATATCCTCAACGACTTCTTCGACCTCGCGCTCGACCGCAGGCACAAGACCAAGCGCAAACGGCCGTTCGCGAGCGGGCTGCTGTCGATCCCGTTCGGTCTCAAGACGGCGGCCATATTGATCCTCATCAGTGCCGTCACAGCAGCTTTCCTGCCACCTCTATTCTGGGCTGCGCTGGGCGGCTATCTCGTCATGACCACCGCCTATTCGCTGTCGATCAAGCGCTGGTTGCTCCTGGACGTGCTGGTGCTCGCCGGCCTTTATACGGTACGAATCCTCGCAGGCGCCGCAGCAACCGGCACCGAAGTGTCGTTCTGGCTGCTTGCCTTCTCGATTTTCTTCTTCCTGTCGCTCGCGCTGGTGAAGCGCTTCGTGGAGCTCAGGCAGACGCCGGACCTTATCGTCGGCCAGCGCATCGCCGGGCGCGGCTACCGCGCCGAGGACCAGGAGATCATTGCCCAGGCCGGCATGGCTTCAGCCTTTTCGTCGGCAATGGTGCTTGCGCTTTACATCGACAGCGACGCGGTCAAGGAACTGTTCCCCAATCCCTGGCTGGTATGGCCGGTCGCGCCGATCATCCTTTATCTGACAATGCGCATCTGGATCCTCGCGCGGCGCGACGAGATGCATGACGATCCGGTCGTCTTCATCATCAGCGACTGGCGCAGCCAGGTCATCATCCTGCTCGGCGCAATATTGCTCGTGGCGGCGGGGCTCTAGATGGGCGGGGAAGTTCTCGAAAGCTTCGGCCGCATCCTTCCGCCGACGCGCACAGCGGTGTCGGCAGGAGAAGCGATCAGCCGGCTCAAGGCCGGTCTGGCGGGACCGGGCAGTTTGCTCGCCTATGGCAACGGCCGCAGCTACGGTGACACCTGCCTCAATGCCGGCGGGATGCTGATCGACATGCGGTCCTTGAACCGCATCCTGTCCTTTGACCCGCCGGCCGGCATCCTTGAAGCGGAAGCCGGCGTGCTCCTGTCGGATATCATCGCACACGCTGCACCGCATGGCTTCTTCCCGCAGGTCGTGCCGGGCACGCAATTCATTACGCTCGGCGGGGCCATCGCCAACGACGTGCACGGCAAAAACCATCATCGCCGCGGCACGTTCGGCTGCCATGTCGAATCCTTCACGCTCGTCCGCTCCGACGGCCGCACCTATACGTGCTCGCCGACGAGCAACCCGGACCTTTTCGCGGCGACCGTCGGCGGCATGGGGCTGACCGGCATCATCCTGTCGGCGAAGATAAGGCTGATGCGGGTGCCTTCGCTCGATGTGCGTGAGCGGATCACGCCGTTCCGCGACCTTGGCGAATTCTTCGACCTCGTCGAGGAGGCGGATTTCGCCAACGAATATGCTGTCGCCTGGGTCGACCAGCTCGCACGAACGCGCTCGGCCGGGCGCGGTCTTCTGATGACTGGCAATCACGCCGATACCGGCTCGCATGCCGCCACATCCGCAGGCGGGATGCTTGCTGTGCCGTTCCAGCCGCCGGTCAATCTGGTCAGCCGCCCTGTGCTGAAAGTCTTCAACCGTCTCTACCGTGTCATCAAAGGGCGCTCCCGCGACCCACGCAACACGTCCTATCAGGACTTCTTCTTTCCGCTCGACGGTGTCGGCGACTGGAACCGGCTCTATGGTCCA
>Ga0081539_10001318_pt1 | contig 43404 bp, 51 predicted proteins | sample TabmetS4T2R2_FD_71023 | JGI IMG/M metagenome (GOLD analysis project Ga0081539, IMG submission 71023) | Tabebuia heterophylla rhizosphere microbial communities from the University of Puerto Rico - S4T2R2 | ecosystem: Host-associated > Plants > Roots > Rhizosphere ... | reverse complement strand
AGCGAGAGACCCCGAAGAGTTCTTGGACCTCCTTTCTGGGGATGCCGCGGTCTATTGCGGCGAGCGTCTTCAACCTGAGGTCCTTCGACCTTCGAGTATGCGTTCATGGACCCTATTTTCGTGCAGGTCCACTACTTACGCAATCCGCTGTAAGAGAGCGGCTTGAAGATGTCCACCAAAGAGAGGAGCTAGATTCGCGTAGCCAGATGGTGTTCAACGAACCAGTTCGAGCTGGCGGGAGAACTATTCGGCTGATGACTAAGACGAGTGATGTGTAGTTGTGAGTAACGGAGAAGGAGCCGAGAGGCTATGCTGACACCAAACCTTCGCCCAAAGGTGGTGCCGCGCCATGGATCTCGACTCCTTCTTGGTCTCATTGTACGTGCTCATCGACGACTGGTGGCAGGAGCGACACCCACCCGCTACCCCCAAGAAACCCAGCCGTCCGGCTTCGCTCGCAGACAGCGAGGTCTTGACACTCGCCGTAGTTGCCCAGTGGCCTCGCTTCCGCAGCGAGAGGGACTTCTGGCGCTTCGCCTCCTCCTACCTGCGACCCTACTTCCCCGACTTGGTCAGCCAGAGCCAGCTCAACCGCCGCATCCGCGCCCTAGAGCCCGAGTTGCGGGCACTCCAGAGCGGGCTGGCCGGCACGCTCTGCGAGCCCTCGGAAGCCTACCGGGTGATGGACACGATCCTCGTCCCGGCGATCGTGAGGGTTAGGGCCCGCCGAGGAGGGTTGTTCGCCGGTCAGACGAGCTTCGGGAGGTGCCGCTCGAAGACCGAGTGGGTCTACGGCTTCAAGGTCGCACTCGTGGTCGATCCGCGGGGCGCGGTAACGGTCTTCGGGATGGCTCCTGCCAACTGCGACGAACGACCCATAGGGGATGCGATGATCTCCCAAGACCGCCACGAAGCCTACCTGGCCGACAAAGGTTTCTCCTCGCTTATGTGGGATCGACACTGGCTAGAGATCTACGGAGCATTGGTAGCGAGCACCCCGAAGGAAAATTCCAGAAGGGCCTGGCCGGAGGCGGATCGACGCTGAGCGGCAGGCAAGCGGCAGCTCATCGAGCAGATTATCTCGCAGTTGAAGGACCTCTTCGTCCTGGAGCGCCACCGGGCGAAGACGTTGAGTGGTCTGCTTGCTCGTCTGGCCCCCCCACCTCAGCCTAGAGTTGTCCTCCGCCCCCGCCTGATCGAGCAGTTCAACGAGGGGAGTACGCACCGCAAACTGACGCTCGTCTCAGTCCCCGCTGGCTTTGGCAAAACCCGAGTGCCCAGATGATATATCGGTACGCATCAGCTCGATTCTCTGTATGAAGTGGAACCTCCAAGGCCATCGCCATGGTGTTACGCCAACCACGCGAAGCGGAGAGCCGTGCGTGTGCTCGACCGGATCGGGCATACGTGCGTGGAATGGCACGAAGCCTCGCCGGAAGTCCCACACGAGTGCCCTGCCACCAGGGCGCAGCACGCGGTCGATCTCGGCCAGACCCGCCGTCGGGTTGGCCCAGTGGTGCATCGACATCGTGCTTACGACCAGGTCGAACGATTCGTCGGGGAAAGGCAGCGAGGCGACGTCGCCGACGACGAACGACGGCAGGCGCTCGTTCCCCGCCCTGTCGGCGTTGGCCCTGGCGCGTTCGATCATAGCCGGGTCCAAATCAAGACCTGTCACGTCGAGGCCGTACTCGTGGGCCAGCCGGATGGACAGGTGGCCGGGTCCGCAACCCACCTCTAGAACCCGCGCGCCATCGGGGGCGACCTCCGCGACGTCGGCGGCGATGGGCCAATAGAACGAGCCGAGCATGAGCCGGCTGAACCTGTCGTATGCAACGGTATCGCCGATGAGGGTACCGCCCGGCGCCCTTCGCATCTTCGCGACTCCGTGATAGTGTCGTACTACGTGCCGCACGACCGCCGCTACGACCGCGGCGGCCGCTCCGAGCAGGATCACTGACTTTCGATATTTGCCTATCACAACTCCTCCGTTTGTCCGGGGTCTGGCCTTCTTGCGTTCCGCGTGCGCTGCCCGTACCTTGTCACGCCACAGGGTTTGTACACCGCAATTGCCGTGGCCGCGAGCAACAGGGCGCGACCGGCGCGGATCACAGCTTCGGCCTGCGGTTCGCCGAGATGGATATCAAAAAGTGCCGTTGTTGCCGCCGCGCCCGCAAGATGTTCCATTACGGTGTCCTCAGAGGTAGGCGAGGGCTTCGCGGACGGTGATGCGTGAGGCGCGGGTCGCGGCCGCTTCGGTGGAGAGCATGGCGCCGAGGATGACGAGCGCGATCCAGATGCCTGCGGCGAGCATGGAGATACGGAACGGCAGCGGCGCGTACATGAAGAGGTTGCCTAGCCCGGCCTCCAGGACCGCTGTGAGCGCAAGCGTCGGGATGACCGCCATCAGGCAGCTGATGAGGGCCAGGAAGACGCCTTCGGCGACGACGATCCTGCGGACGGCCCTGGGGGGTGCTCCGATGGCGTGCATGACACCGAACTCCCTGGTCCGATCGAGGATGTTGGCGCCCATCGTCGAGGCCAGGCCGATGCCCCCGAGCACGCCCATGGCGATGGCGATCGCCAGGATGATCGTGACGAGGGGGCCAAGGTGACCCTCGCTGGAGGCGTCCATCCGGCTGACCGAAGCTGCTGACCGCACCTCGATCCCCGCGCCGGTAAGGTTTTCGTTGACGCTGTCAGCGACCGCTTTGCGGGTCTGCTCGTCGTGGCTATCGGTGGCGATGCGCAGCTGGTTCACCCGCTGCGGCTGCCCCATGGCGTCGGCGAAACCTTCGGCCGTGGCGTATACGCCGCCACCCCCTCTTTCTTCGACGATGCCGACTACGCGCCAGGTCGTTGGTTTTCCACCGACGATCAGTTGCACGTTGTCACCAGCCTGGACGTCGGGAACGGTGTTGTCGCGGGTGATCTGGTTGAGCACGACCGCACCGGTTTCACCGGGCTTCAGCCAGCGGCCTTCCAGCAGCTCGGGGGGTGTGAACGTGGTGGTGTCCGCTGGAATCGCGGTCACCGAGACGCTGCCGTGTCCCTGGTCGGGATAGGTGCGCGTAAGGGGGATCTGTCCTGGCCCGGCGACGCCGCACTGCGTGACGTTCAAGCCCTCGACCCGGCGAATGTCCGGCACCTGCTCCAGTCTGGTGGTGATCTCATCCATCGAGGCCGGGCTGGCCAACTGCACGTCGACATCCCAGTTGCGCTGCTGCTTCTGCTCTTCGGCTACTGCCTCCACACCGTTGCTCAGCGACATCCCGGCGACGAACACCACGCCGGCGCTGGCCAGCAGGCCCACGGAGAGCAGGAACCGGGCGGGACGCCGGATGGTGTTGCGCAGCGCCATGAGCAGGCCACGGTCGAGACGGCGAATGCGACCCAGCCGGGCCAGAACGCCACTCGCCGCGACCGGCCTGGAGCTACCGCCATGGTGATCGATCGCCGACCGCACGGTGGTGCGGCTGGCTTTGACCAGCGGTATCAGGGCCATCAACGGAGGTAGGAGGAGGCCGAGAGCTACGACCACCACGTAGGTCCACCATGCAGGCGCGAGGCTGATGGGTTCGATGCTGAGCATCGCGAGAATCTGGCCGACGAGTACGCGGCCGAGCAGGATGGCGGGTGCCAGAGCGAGCAGGGTCGCCGCCGCGGCCACGATCAGCGTCATCGCCAGATAGAGGCGTCCGATGCCGCCGGATCCCGCACCTATAGCCTTCATTATGCCGATCTGCGGTATCTGCTGGGTGAACAGGTTACCCAGCATGTTCGCGACCAGGATGGAGCCGAGCAGCAGGGCGACCGTCCCGCCGGCGAGCAGCGAGATGAGCAGGGCGTCGGCTTGCCACTGGTGGGGGTGCGCATAGGGCTCGGGAACCTGAATCTCACGAACCGTCAGACCGTATTCGCGCTGCAGCCACTCCCCAACGTCGCCGGCAACGGCCACGACCCTATCCCGGTCACGGCTCGGCACCTTCTGCCTCGGATCGGCAACCTGTATCTTTAACTGGTCCAGAGGGGTCTGTCCCCCTGGCAGCGCCGCCGTGGACAGATAGCCGTGCCCCCGCTGCTCCTGGAATGCGGGCGAGAGGCTGGGATCATAAACGAGGCCCGCTACCCGCAGCCGCTCTGGTTTACCGCCCGGCGTCTCGACCGTCACGGTGTCGCCGACCGCGACGTCAAGCAGGGTGAGAGAGTCGCTACCGATAAAGATCTGCCCAGGCTGCGGGGGCCAACTGCCCTCCTGTTGCACGTCGAACTTCGCCATCCGCATCGGGTCGTCTGGCGTCGCCACGAACACCTGTAGCGGGATGTCCCGCGACTTGCCGTTGACCCGGATGTCGCTTTCGAACTGGGAGCGCCCGGTCGCCTCGATGACGCCGGGCTGCTTGCGCACCTCGGCCGAGACCTCCGCCAACTGCCTCGCGTCGATGGGGCGGTCCAGCAGGATCGTCGCCGACGCGGGCTCGGTGCTCGTGTATGCGTTACTGGTCTCCCTGCCGGTAGCGGCCCAGGCAAAGAGGATCCCGCCGAACACCGTCAGGCTGACCGCGATCGCGACCACCATCAGCACGAACCGGGACCAGCTCGCCCGCAGGTCCCTGCGCAACTTGACCAACATCAGGTTACTCACTCCGACACCTCCGCCGACAAGCGCTCATCCTCGACGACGCGGCCATCCATGAGTGTTACCTCTCGACCGACGATCGACCTGATGTCGCGTTCATGGGTGACCACCACGATGGTCCTTCCTTCGGCGTTCAGGTCGGCGAACAACCCGAGTACGGCGTCGGAAGTGACCGAGTCGAGGTTGCCCGTCGGCTCGTCAGCCAAGAGCAGCGGAGGATCGTTGGCCAGCGCCCGCGCGATCGCAGCCCGCTGCTGCTGCCCCCCGGACAGTGTAGAGGGCAGTTTGTCGGCCTGGTCAGCGATGCCGACTCGTTCTAGTAGCCGCTGTGCCCGATCTCGCCGGTCACCGACAGGAATCTTCCTGGCGAAGTCCATCGGCAACATAACGTTCTCGACGACGGTCAGCGTCGGCAACAGCTGGAAGAACTGGAACACGAGCCCGACGTTGCGGCCCCGCCAGGCGGCCAGTCCGGATTCCGACAACGAACCGAGATCGGCGCCAACAACGCGAACGGTTCCGCTGGTGGGCCGATCTATACCTGCAAGCAGGTTCAGCAGCGTCGTCTTGCCGCTGCCCGACCGCCCGACAACCGCGACGAACTCACCATTCGCGATCTCGAGGCTCAGATGATCAACGGCAATGACCTCGTCAGCACTCAATGGATACGCCTTGACGGCCTCGCTGACCTTTATCGCAATCTCCACCTTGGGTGCCTCCATCCATGTTCAGTACTGGTCGGGTTCTGATCTCGCCGTGATGAAATGCCGATCAGCGATCCATAAAAGCAAGCGACCGCGCCGGGCAGGCAGGCCAGGTATTCAACGTGACTTTTGGTCATGACGGCGAGTGCATGCCAGGACCGTGGCCACCGCCGATGAGGAGCATGACGGCGATTAGCAGAACCACGATGATCACGATGATCCCAATTACCCTCACCCATCGCCGCGCGTCGTTGTCGGAATGCGGGTCAGCCACGTGCATCTCCTCTCGTACTCACTTGTCAAAGCAGTTTATCGATACAATTTGTCAATGTCAAGACGTATTGTTTCAATATCGTCATCACGTATGCTTTGGTATAGTAATGTCGTGCCGAAGCTATGGAACGAGACGATCGAGGCGCACCGTCGGGAGGTACACGACGCGATCCTGGACACCACCTGGGCGCTAGTAGACGAGCACGGGCTGTTGTCGGTGAAGATGTCGCAGATCGCCGAGAAGACGGGCATCGGGCGTGCGACGCTCTACAAGTACTTCCCTGACGTCGAGGCGATCCTCGTCGCCTGGCACGAACGTCACATTGGTAGGCATCTCGAAAAACTCGCCGAGATCAGAGACCAGGCTGGCGACGCCCTTGGGCGGCTCGAAGCGGTGCTCGGGGCATACGCGCTCATCGAGCACAGGCGTCACGCCGGCGAGCTTGCGGCGCTCCTGCATCGAGGCGAGCACGTCGCTCGGGCGGAGCAGCAGCTGCACGATATGATCCGGGAGTTGCTGAGTGAGGCTGCTGAGGACGGTCGCGTCAGGGACGATGTCTCGCCTGAAGAGCTAGTCAACTACTGCCTACACGCCCTCACGGCGGCTGGCAGTCTGCCTTCCGAGGCAGCGGTTCGCCGTCTGGTCCGGGTTACCATGGCGGGCCTGCAACCGGAACCTTGAGCCATTGAAGGTGACGATGCCGTAGCATTATGGTGCCGGCCTCGATCCAAAACCGGTGAGTGTTTCCATGTTTAGGGGGTTCCTGACGACGTGTGCCCCCGGGTTGGGAGACTTCCTGCGAGATGCATCCAACGAAGCAACAGGGTGAAATGGGGTCTTGTCTCCATACAATTGGCGCCCACTCGGGGTAGAATCTGGTGCATGACACACGGCCACGGCGAAGAACATCACCAGGACCATCACGACGACCACGGGGACCATGGTCACGTCCACGGGGCGGTTGATCCCTCCATAGCGACTTCCGAGCGCGGCATCTGGGCCGTGAAGTGGTCCTTCGTGGCGCTCCTGCTCACGGCGCTCGTGCAGATAGTCGTGGTCTTGCTCTCCGGTTCGATCGCCCTCCTCTCCGACACCATCCACAACTTCGGGGACGCCGCCACCGCCGTACCCTTGGGCATCGCCTTCGCGCTAGCTCGCATGGGAGCGAGTCGCCGCTTCACGTACGGGTACGGGCGCTTCGAGGACCTGGCCGGGGTGGCGGTCGTGCTCATCATCCTCTTCAGCGCCGTCGTCGCCGCCTACCAGGCCATAGAGCGGCTCATTAACCCCCAACCCGTGGGGCTCCTCTGGGCGGTGGCTGTTGCGGGCGTTATCGGCTTCGTAGGCAACGAAGGGGTTGCCGTCTTCCGCATCAGGGTGGGGAGGCAGATAGGCAGCGCGGCACTCATCGCCGACGGATATCACGCGAGAACCGACGGCTGGACGAGTCTCGCCGTGGTAGTAGGGGCCGTAGGGGTGTGGTTTGGCTATCCGATAGCGGACCCCCTGATAGGGCTTCTGATCACGGCGGCTATCCTGGTGATAGTGTGGCAGTCGGCGAAGATGGTGTTCACCCGCCTTTTGGACGGTGTGGACCCCGGGGTAACAGACGAGATCCGTCACTCAGCGAGCCACGTTGAAGGCGTCGAGGACATCTCCGAGGTCAGGTCCAGGTGGCTGGGGCACAGGTTGCGTGCCGAGGTGAATATAGCGGTGGATCCCGAGCTCTCTGTCGAGGAGGGACACGCCATCGCCCGCGAGGTCAACCACCGCCTCATGCACGAGCTACGCTACCTGGAGGCGGCCGTGGTACACGTCGATCCGGCGCAGGAGTCGGGTGAGGAGCACCACCGCGTGGAGGCACATAGCCACGATGGGCTACCCCGGCATTCCCACTGATCGAAGATACGTCGTTGAGTGATTAGAAGCACCCGATTCATCGGAAATTCATCGCCGTTCTCCAAACTACGGGGCAGCAGTCGCGAGCATCACGTAACGCCTCGGAGGCACAAGGAGGTCTAACGGTGGCAATATCCCCTAGACGAGTTGCGATCGCCTGTCAGGGTGGCGGGAGCCACACGGCTTTCACGGCGGGTGCGTTGAAAAAGATCCTCGAGAACAAGGACACGGAAGGACGCGAGTTCGAGATCGTCGCCTTGAGTGGCACTTCTGGTGGCTCCATCTGTGCCCTGCTGGCCTGGTACGGGTTGTTGATGGGGGACACCGCAGAGGCGGTCGAGCTACTCGAATCCTTCTGGCGAGACAACTCCGCCGACTCGTTTAGGGAAAGGATCCTCAACGAGTGGATGCTTCAGACCAATCGCTTCTTCGGCAATGCCGGCGGTACGCCTACCATCAGTCCATACCTAACGCCCACTTCGGCCTGGGCCAGCGATCAGCTGAGGGACATGATCGAGCGTCATGTCGACTTCGAGAGGATAGAGGAGCTCGTGAAGCCGTCTAGCCCGATGCTCCTCATCGGCGCGGCCGACGTCGTTAGCGGCGAATTCAAGGCGTTCAGCAGCCGCAGGGACAGGATCGAGGTCGAGATGATCCTCGCTTCGGCGGCGCTCCCGACGATGTTCGAGGCGGTGCACACCAATGGGGGCGTCTATTGGGATGGCCTGTTCTCGCAGAACCCGCCAGTACGCGAGCTACCGGACGCGAAGCCCGAAGAGATCTGGGTGATACAGATAGACCCGCAAGGGCGGGCCGCCGAGCCGAAGACGATGCCGGACATAATGGACCGGCGCAACGAGCTCTCAGGCAACCTTTCACTCTATCAGGAGATCTACTTCATAGAGAAGATCAACGAGTGGGTCGCCGAGGGGGTCCTCTCGGGCACCAAGCACGAGGTCATCGAGGTGAAGTGGATCGAGATGCTCAGGGATCTGGATTCCGAATCGAAGCTGGACCGCGATCCGCGATTCATCCAATCGATGATGGCCTACGGAGAGGATCGGGCAGCGGCGTTCCTGGCCGATGAACTCTCAGGAGTAGTAGGGGGCGGCGGAAAGGCCGGCTGAACAACCAGGAACGCGTCTCGTCCGTCCTCGAGAAGCGGATGGGAAGTGGACGTCTGGATTCTTGGCGAGCCACGATCGGACGGACCCTGGGCAAACCTACAAGGCACACTACAGAGGCCGAGGCGAGATCCGACACCCTGGCCCGTTACTTGTGCTTCGCACTTCCTCGAATCATGCGACCGCGCAGAAGGTGCAAATGGTGGACTTCGCTTGCTGGCCGATCGGTGCACTACGGCGGTGCTCGAAAAGTATGAGCCACGGAGCAGGAAGAGGCATCATACCGAATCCGCTAGATCGCTCACCGAAAGGCGCTCCGACCTTCTTTGCCCGACTCCCTACTCCCGTCGATCCGCCGTAGCGACCTCTCACCCGGATTCGGTATCAGTCGGTCGTCCCTGGCGGATGTTGCATACCTCCTCGGCCACGGAGACCGGCTACGACGCCGAGCCAGGTAGTGGCGTGCCAACTGGGGCTCTGGCGGAAGCGAGAGGCAAAGCCCGTTCTGGCATTGTTTGCGTCTCTAGCCCGGCAACCGCTCGGACGTGAGATCCTCGGCCACTCCCGCATAGACCAGACTATGAACACCTACGCACACGTTATGCCGCACATCCAGGCCGACGCTTCCGGGCGTTTTTCCAAGCGCCTTTCGTAGAGATAAGTGGTCAAATAAGTGGTCAACGCCACCAGGAGGCGATACGGGCAAAAACAAAACCCCGCGATTTGCGGGGCTTTCTTTGGCGCGCTCGGCAGGACTCGAACCTGCGACCTTCTGATTCGTAGCTAGGCGTTCCGTGCTTGCCTTTAGTCCCGTCGGGTCCCGTTTGATCCCGTCCTGTGCGCTTTTTGCTCGGTGGTGGTGCTGTTAGTTCCCGACGAATCCCGGCGGACACCCACCCATAAGTGGTAGCGTAAGTGGTAGTAGGATCACGTCCCGCCGATCGTACATCGACGCACAGTTGGGGCAACTATTCGTCAGAGGACCCCCACGACGGCTGATGCGTAATATCGATCGGTCGGGCAGAGTTGAGATCTTGAGCACAAAGAATCTCGAAAAATGCTCCACCGTATCGAACTTTTCCCCGGCTCGACGCGACTAACATATGAGATGATGGAGGTCGAGCACCGGCAAAGGAGAATCTCGGTGTTGGGCGATGTGGAGCTTGTCAGAGCGGCGCAGAACGGCGATGCTGTTAGCCTAGGAATACTCCTCGAGCGTTACCAGGCGGCCCTCTACGCCCTGGCGCTCCGTATGCTGGGCCACGGACCGCAGGCTCAAGATGTCCTCCAGGACACCTTCCTCATCGCCCTGGGCAGCATCGACCGGCTGCGCGAACCTGAGGCGGTGGGCGCGTGGTTGCGCGGCATACTGCGCAACCTTTGCTTCCGGCGCCTGAGGGAGAGGCGGAGAGAGTTCCTGTTCGACCAGCCCCTCCGTCCTCTCGAGGAGAGGTCGCTCGAATCGCCTACCGAGGAGGCCATTGACCGGCTGGCGATGCGCGAGTGGGTGTCGACGGCGCTCTCGGAACTACCCGAAGTCCTGAGGGTTACGGCTATCCTGCGCTACTTCGGCAGCTACTCCTCCTACGAAGAGATCTCCACCATCCTCGGCGTGCCGGTGGGCACGGTGAGGAGCCGCCTCAACCAGGTAAAGATCAAGCTTGCCGAAGCCCTGCTCAAAACCGCCGGGCTCGCCCACGACGAAGCGAGGAGGCTCACCGAGTCCGAAACCCGTTTCTTCGAGGCCGCCTGGGACGAGTATAACCGGGGGCAAGGCTACGAACTCTTCGCGAGCGCCCTTTCCGAAGATCCCGCGTTCGTCCTCTCCGATGGGAGCGTTCAAGGGCATGGGTGGCTGGTCGAGGAGTTCGAAGGCGACCTGGAAGCCGGGATGAAGCTGCACCTCACGAACGTGATCGCGAGCAAGGACGTAACCGTGGTCGAGGGTGACTACGAGAACCCGCCCGACAACCCCTTCCGCTGCCCGCCCGCCATCTCGATGGTCTCTTTCTACCGCGACGGCAGGATACCCCGGATGCACCTGCACCTCGCGTCGCTTCAGAAAAGCGAGAACGAAGGGTACCGCCAGAAACCCTAGTACGGGAGGAAAAACCAGAACCGAGGACGAACCGGCCAGTGGCCAGGCTACCGCAACGCCGTAATAACCAGAACACGAAGACGAAGGAGGAGCCGCGATGACCGAACAGAGGACCGCCCTCGACTTCGAGGCGCTGCGCCAGGCGAGCGAGCAGAGAGACCCCGAGGCGCTGGCGAACCTCTACGCCGAGGACGCCGAGGTGCGCATCGTCAACCGCGAGACCCCGCCAAGCTCGCCGCACGTGCTGCGCGGCAGGGAGCGGGTCGCCGAGTACCTGCGCGACGTCTGTGGTAGGGACATCGAGTTGCGCATCGAGGATGAGGTTGTCGGGCAGGAGCGCCTAGCGTTCAACGTGGCGTGCGAATACCCGGACGGGACCCGAGTTCTGAGCGCGACGACACTCGAGGTGCGAGACGGCGAGATCTCCCGCCAGGTGAGCGTCGAGGCCTGGGACGAGTAGGGGGAGGGTGGATCGATGCGCGGATCGAGAGAAGACGTGCTGGCAACCATAGAGTCGAACGAGGTGGTCATCAAGGAGGTAGAGTGGGGCGACATTCACGTCGGCTTCGAGACCTACAACGAGGAATTCGACCTCGCGCCGTTGCTCAAGGGCTTGCCCGACGACATGTGCCAGTGCCCACACTACGGGTACGTGTTGAAGGGTCGGATGCGGGTGAGGTATGCCGACAGCGAAGAGATCGTCAACGCGGGCGACGCTTATTACATGGCGCCGGGCCACTCCCCGGTTATGGAGGCGGGCACCGAGATCGTAGAGTTCAGTCCCAAAGACGAGTACCGGAAGACCATGGAGGTCGCCGAGTGCAACCTCGCCGCGATGCAGGAGGGCCGGTAGAGCGCGAGGATCGTGAAACACGGTATCCCATGACAGATCGGCTTCCGGCGATCTGCCGGCAGATCGCCGAGGCGGCCGAACAACAGAGCGGAAAGGGAGAGATGATGAATATACCAGATGCGGTGCAAGGCTCCTCCACCGAGGAGAAGCCCGTGATTTCCAAGACATTCGCTGCCCGGCTGCTCGACAACGCGGTCGAACGGAAGCCTATGGGCGAAGGCCAGGGTTACTCGGGGGCCAAGCTCGAGCGAGTGGTCCTGGCCGACGGTACCGTGCTGGTCGTCAAGCGCATCTCGCAAGAGTACGACCTGGCCATGAAGCTGACGCACGACACGGGCCGCGCGGCGCAGCTCTGGATTTCGGGCGTACTAGATCGGCTTCCCCCAGTGATCGACCACGCCATCCTCGCAGCCGAGCCCGATGGGGACGGTTGGATCATCGTCATGCGCGACGTCTCCGACGCCTTGCTACCCAGAAGCCGCGTACTGAGTCGGGCCGAGAACTATCGGATCTTCGAGGCCGCCGCCGCGATGTACGAGACCTTCCGTGGGGAGCACATCGAGGGGTTATGCACGCTTACCGATCACTACGCTCTCCTCTCCCCGGCCACCGCAACGCGTGAGTGGTCTTCGAACCCGCTCATGCAGTTCGTCGGGCACGGCTGGCAGCTGTTCGCGGACGTGATGCCCGAGGACGTGGCCACGCCCGTCTTCGCCATTCTGGATCGCCCCGGCCTGCTCGCCCGGCAGCTCGAAGGGTGCGAGACGACTCTCATACACGGGGACTTCTGGCTGGCCAACCTGGGATTGACGTCGGATCACGTCGTGATGCTGGACTGGGGACTGGCAGCCGCGGCTCCACCGGCGGTGGATTTCGCGGCGTACCTCGCCCAGAGCGGCTCGAGCATCGCGGCGACTCACGAGCAACTCCTCGACGACTTCCGCGCCGTCCGCGGCGAACGCCACGACGAACAAGCGTTGCGGCTGGCACTCATCGGTGGTTTGGTCGAGATGGGGTGGCTTAAGGCCACCGAGGTCGTGGACGCCCCCGACGAAGCCGGGCATGCGCAGGCCGCAGCCGACCTCGACTGGTGGGTCCGGCACGTGCGGGAGGCTCTGGAGACGTGGTCGCCGGTGTAGGCGGTAACGAAAGTGTAGGATCGGATGCAGGGCCCAGTATATTCGTGTTCGCTCGTGCATCCACACGACATTATCGTAGCATTCAGCTTAGGTCTATCGTTGCGTGAAGCGCAAGAGCGAGCCGTCGCAGGTTAGACACAAATACGACGGTCAACCTACTCTAAGCGGGCTTGTGGTTGGTGTAAATCGACCCAGCGCTCAGTCCGGGTCTTGTTCTTCAGTCGCACGTTTATCCTGCAAATCGAGGTATAAGCGTAGAGTCGACGTGCGGACTCGCATCGCTGCCCTGCTCATCGCGAGTGATAATGCCAAGTGCTTTTCTGCGAGCCAGTAGCGCTCCAGCCTGTTGAAAAAGTGGCCGTCGACCCGGTCGGCGGTCCAAGACAGCCCGAATACGAGGCGAAAACGCTACCAAGACTTCATATTTGGCCGCTGAACCGGGGACAGAAGAGAGCGCGAAGGAGTTTTCCAACAGGCTGGCTGGTTTCTAGGACATCCGAGCGGGACAAGTGCCGCAGTGCCTGCTATGACGCACTCTGGCGGGCACGCCTTTCGACTCCGGCAAGCTGCTAAAGCAGACATTGCCGGGAGTCGGTCACCAAAAGGGTCTTGCCGGTAAGTAAGCGCGGCAGAACTTGCCTCGGCATCCCGGCGGACGCACGGGATCGCGCGAACGCGCGTGGTCTCGTTAAGCTAGGCGATGCCCCCTCCCGGCGCCCGTACGGATCGCGCAGCAGTCAGCGGCGACGGGTTCACCGAAAGGCACGCGATCGACGTCCGACCCGTTCGCAGACCAAGAGACCGCATATCAGAAGATCAAACACGTCAGAAGATCGGTAGGACAGGTGGCCGAACTCGAAGGCAAAGGCTTTGTAGCGGCCCGACGGATGATGCAGGCCGCTGGCAGGCCCGCTAAAGACGCGCAACAACGCCGATTCGCGACCGTCAACTCGCTTTCGCGAGACACGATGGGCCGCCTGTCGATGGCCCTTGGCTCTCGGCCGCACGCCGATCCGATCACTCAAGATGGCGGCGGAAGGCCGCTCATGAGGTCGTCACGCGGGTGGTTGCGAAAACGATAAGTGGTAGATAAGTGGTAAACGTCAGACAGTCAAGTTTTTAGTCAAGGCTAAAAGACCTGCAAAACGGGACTTTATGTAGCGCGCTCGGCAGGACTCGAACCTGCGACCTTCTGATTCGTAGTCAGACGCTCTATCCGGCTGAGCTACGAGCGCATTCGAGAGTCCATGATATCGTCCGAAAGGGCTTTGCTCAAGGTGGATGTGCTTCGTGAATGCTTTTGAGGATATAATTCTGGTAATGATGGGGAGAACTCTAGAGAGCAAAACGGGACGTGCGCTTTGAGCGCGGCGGTTCTGCTGGTGATCGGGGACGATGAGGAACGTCTGCACCTGCGGCGGGCGTTATCCGGGGAGGGATGGCGGGTGTTGCCTGCGAGTTCCGGGGCCCAGGCGCGTCAGATCTCTGGCCGTGAAGACTTCGAGATCGCGGTCGTTGACAACCGTCTGCCGGACGAACGTGGCTTCCAGGTGATTGCGGGGGTGCAGAAACCGAACGTCTCGACCGTCGCCCTGCTGCGCGACGAGGACACGATGGACCGTATCGTGGGCATCGAGCTCGGCGCGGACTACTACATGCGCTCGCCGGTCAACCCCAGGGAGTTGGTCGCGCGGGTGAAGCAAATCCTCCGCAAACGCGAGATCGCCGGCGAGATGGCCGGCGCTTCGGGCAGGATCCACACCGGCGACCTGGAGATAGACCCCGACCGCGTCGAGGTCACCAAGGGCGGGCAGGAGATACTGCTCTCCCCCCGCGAGTTCAAGCTGCTCTACACCCTTGCCCGTAGCCCCGGCAGGGTCTTCCCGCGCGGCGCGTTGCTGCGCCAGGTCTGGGGCGAGGACGAGTACATAGACGAGCGCACCGTGAACGTCTATGTCCAGCGTCTCCGCAACAAGCTCGGTGACAATCCTTCAAATCCCAAGCTCATAGAAACCGTCCGGGGCTTCGGCTACCGTCTCGTCAAGCAGACCTAGACGAGCGCTCAGGACTGAGAGCGCCGGATCAAGGCTCCGCCCCGGATCGTCTCTCCCGGCCGCACGTCGTAGCCGTGGCCGACGATGCAGTCCTCCAGGTACGCGCCGTCGCCGACGCTCGCTCCCGGCAGCAGAATGCTGCTCTTTATGGTGGCGTTGGGGCGGATCCAGCAGTCGCTCCCGATCGTCACGTCTCCAGCGAGCGTGACGCCGCGCCCTATCACCGCGTCCTGGCCAACGAATACGTGACCTTCGAGGCTGGCTGAAGGGTGGATCTGGGCGTCCTCTCCGACCCACAGGCTCTCGCCCCGCTTCTCACCCGGTATCTTCACCTGCACCCGGCCCGAAAGCACGTCGTACTGGGCCTCCCGATACGCCTGGAGCGTCCCGATGTCCGACCAGTAGAAATCCCCCTGATATCCGACGAACCGCTCCCCGTTCTCGAGAAATCTTGGGAATACGTCCCTGGCAAAGTCGAAGAAGGTTCCCTCAGGGACGTACTCTAGGACGCGCGGCTCGAAGACGTAGATGCCGGTGTTTGCGAGCGTGCTGATGGCCTCCCGCGGGTTCGGTTTCTCCTGGAAACCCAGGATGCTCTCCTCCTCATCCACCTCCACAACCCCGAACTCCGAGGTGTCGAAGACCCGGCGCAACGCGATGGTGGCGAGGGCGCCCTTCTCCTTGTGGAAGGCGACCAGCTCGCCGAGGTCCACGTCAGTCAGGGCGTCGCCCGAGACGACTACGAACGTATCATCGAACTTCTCCGCCAGCCGCCTGACGCCACCGGCCGTCCCCAGTAGCTGCTCCTCCCTCTCGAGATGGACCCTCATGCCGTCGACCCGTGACTCTTCGCCGTAAGCCCGGAGCAGGGCGTCTGCCAGATAGAACACGTTGACGTGAACCTCGTCGAAGCCGTGGGTGGCCAGAAGCTCGAATATATGCTCGATTATGGGTGTATCCACCACGGGGGCCATCGGCTTGGGTACCTCGCCGGTCAGGGGGAATAATCTGGTGCCCTTGCCCGCCGCGAGCGCCATCGCTTTCATCTTTTCACCACTTCCTGCTCTTGTTCAGGTACGCTTGCTCGCCACACGCCGCCCATCTTCGCAAGATTCGTGGCGGGCGTGCAGGCCGGCGGACCGTGATCTATATTCACCATCATGCATACGAGCACTCTACAGGAACTGTTTCCCGCGGCCAAGTTCGACGAACCCCTCCGGCGCTACACAGCCTGGAAGATCGGCGGCCCCGCCGACGCCCTGCTCGAACCCCGCAGCGCGGACGAGATAGTCGCAGCTATCGAGAAAGCCAGTGACCGCGATATTCCTGTCACAATCCTCGGGGGCGGCACGAACGTCCTGATCCGGGACGGCGGCGTCCGTGGCCTCACCATCCGGCTCGCCAAATCCCTCACCGACGTGGAGTTCGACGGGAACCGCATCGTCGCCGAGGCGGGCGTCCTTTACCCGGTCCTCGCCAACACGACCGCCGCCCGCGGCCTCGCCGGCCTGGAGTTCGCCACCGGCATCCCCGGCACCGTCGGCGGCGCCGTGTACATGAACGCCGGCGCCTATGGCTCCGAGACCGTCGAAGTCCTCGATTGGGCCGACGTGTTCCGGGCCGACGCCGGCGAGGTCGTCAGGATGGCGAACGAGGAGCTGGAGCTCACGTACCGGCACAGCGTCCTGCATGAGCGCCCTGGCTGGACGGTCCTCCGAGCAGGATACACCCTCTCGCCCGGCGACCCGGCGGAGCTGAGGTCCCGCGTGAAGGAGTTCCGCACCCAGCGCATGAACGGCTCCCCGAACCGGCCAAGCTGTGGCTCCACCTTCAAACGCCCGCCGGGAGATTTCCCTGGCCGCGTTATCGAGGCCGCCGGCCTCAAGGGCACCAGGATCGGACAACTCCAGGTCTCGTCCGTCCACGCGAACTACCTGGTCAACCTCGGCGGTGGCACGGCTGAAGACGCCCTCGCGCTTATCGAACTCGTAAGGGAGACCGTAAGGGAAAAGCTCGGCGTCGAACTGGAGGCGGAGGTACGTGTTATCGGAGAGCCGTAGTGTTGGATCTTCCGGTATCCTGTTACAACAGCATCAATATCCCGGCGGGCCGAGGAGATCCCGTGGAGCAGATGCAGGCTGGCGGCAAACTCGGACGGAGGATACTGGGCATTTTATCGCCACGATGTCGGGAGCCTTGGTGGGCTGGAAGCTCGGTAACATCCCGGTAGGCGCGATCGTTGGGGCTTTGATCGGGCTGTTAGGTGCATTGCGCAGCGGTCACACCATAGGCGAACCCAACGTGCCCCGTCCGCCCATGTGATCTGAGACGATCCTGTGGGATCTTCAGTTTCTGGCGGAAACCCCCGTGGTTTGATGCTTGTAACCTGACGGCTTGTCCCTGAAAAGGTCCGGAATTTCCGCGAGATCCGTATGCGCGTCGCAGACATCGAGGAGGGCCTGGGAGGTGCACTGGGCCGCGCTCACGACCTCGACGCGGATGCCCTTCTCGCTCTGCAAGTACTCTATGGCCTCCACGTAGTCACCGTCGCCGGAGACCAGCACGTAGGTGCTGGCGTGTCCCGAGAGGCGCATCATGTCAACGACGATGCCCATGTCCCAGTCACCCTTGTGCGTGACGCTTCGCTCGCCGTCGGGCGTGAAGGTCTCGTGTACCACCAGGGGTTTCGAGCGCACCTTGTAGCCGAACCTGTTCAGGTTGTAGACGAAGGAGCGTGCGCCCGGCGAGTCGTCCGATTCCTGTTTCTCCACTATGTAGAAAGTGGCGCGTAGAAGGGTGCGATCCCCGACGGCCGCCTTCAAGAGCCGGTCGTAGTCCAGGACACCCTTGTAGTAGCTCTTTATGGAATGGTAGAGGTTCGCGCCGTCAACGAAGACTGCCACCTGCTCTGCCGGGTTTCCGCGTTCCATAGGCAAGATGTTATCAAAAAACCGCCTGTTTGCCCGCTGAATGGCGTTTACCCGATGATAGACTCTGCTAGTATGCGGGAACGTTCTCCGAGGATGTGGAAGGATCTGACGAGCACCGGATTATGGACTTTGAAGTAAGCATAGAAGAGCACGCTGGCAGTTACTCCGTCGTGTCCGTCCGTGGCGAGGTGGATCTCCACACGGCGCCGAAGGTTCAGTACGCCATAGAGCGGGCCGCGGGCGAGAACGGCGGCGTCGGCGCCGTTGTGGTGGACATGAGCGGCATAGCGTTCATGGATTCCACCGCGCTCTCCACCTTCATGCGCGCCAAAGACGACTTGCAGGAGCGGGGCACGTCCCTCCGGCTCACGTCTCCCTCCCAGGCCGTCGAGCGCATCTTCAGCGTCACGGGTTTTGGGGAATACTTCGAGATATTCTCTTCCCGCCGGGACGCCATCCCCGGCTGAGAAAGCCGGAACCCCCTGAACCTACCGTACCACCCGTAATAGAATCGAAAGCACATGATGATCGACGCGAAAAGCCTGGATATACCCACATCCTTGAAACGTCTCGGCCAGGCGTTCGGAGACGCGGGGCACGAACTGTACCTGGTCGGTGGATACGTGCGGGACGCGCTGCTCGGAGGGGCGGGCGTTGACGCCGACGCGGCGACGGGGGCGCATCCGGGGGAGATCAAGGGCATCCTCAGGCCGCACGCGGATCACCTGTGGACCGTGGGCGAGCGATTCGGAACCATAGGCGCGAAGGTCAGCGGCTACTCCGTCGAGGTCACCACGTACCGGAGCGACCTGTACACCGAAGGGAGCAGGCATCCCGAGGTGCGCTTTGGGGAGACGCTGGAGGAGGATCTTGCGCGGCGGGACTTCACCATCAACGCCATCGCCTCCGACGCCCTGACAGGGGAGATCCAGGACCCGTTCGACGGGCGCAAGGATCTGGAGCGGGGCGTGGTCCGCCCTGTCGGAGACCCGCTGGACCGGATGCGCGATGATCCCTTGCGGATGCTGCGGGCCGTGCGTTTCGAGGCCACACTCTCGAAGCCCGAGAAACCATTTGCCATAACGCCGGATGTCGAACAGGCAATCCGGGAGAACGCCCACTGGCTGGAGAGCATCAGCGCCGAGCGCATCCGGGACGAGTGGGAGAAGATCCTGATCTCAGACAACGTCTCGCAGGGGCTGCGAACGCTTGGGCGCCTTGGGCTCATGCGCTACGTCGTGCCCGAGTTCATGGAGACCATGAGCGTAGAGCAGGAGGCGGAGTTCCACCACAAGGACGTGTTCGAGCACACTCTGATCGTGGTTTCCAGCGTGGAGCGGGACCCGATCCTGCGCAAAGCCGCGTTCTTCCACGACATCGGTAAGCCGCGCACGCTCGTCTACGAGCACCGCTGCACGTACTGCGGCGCGAAGAGCACGCAGAAGACCACGGGAGAGGGCGAGTGCGATGTATGCGGCGGCAGGACGCTGCCGAAACGCATCCACTTCTACGGCCACGAGAACGTCGGAGCCGCCATCGCCAGGCGAGCCATGAAGCGCCTCGCCTACCCCAAAGACGACATAGATGCCGTCGCCCACCTCGTCGCCCACCACATGCGCCCCATGGGTTACGCCGTCGGCCGCGACCCGTGGAGCGACTCTGCCGTGCGGCGCTTCGTCAGGGACACGTACCTGGAGCGCGGCGGGCGCGTGCTCGCGGACGTGGACACGCTCCTCAAGCTGGCGAGGGCGGACATCACCGGCGGCAACCCGAGGAGGAGACACGTCGCCGAGGAGTCCTGGAAGAGCCTCAAGGGCCGCGTGGATGAGGTACGCGCCGAGGACGCGGTGGAGCGGCTCACGAGCCCGCTGGACGGCAACGAGCTCATGCAGATGTTCGGCCGGGGGCCGGGGCGTTGGATCAAACCCCTCAAAGACTACCTGGAAGGCGAGGTCGTGGAGGGCCGATTGGGTCAGGATGATAAGGAGAAGGCCAGGACGCTCGCCGAAACATACGCCAGCGAACAAGACCTTTTCGAGGAGGTATGATGGAGAACTTCGATCCGCTCACGACCACGGATTGGTTGGAGGAGCACCTTCACGACCCCGACCTCCGTGTCGTGGACATCCGGGGCTACGTGAAGAAGACGAACCTCGATGGGGGGCTTCAGAAGGCCGAATATCTAGCCGCCCGCGACGAGTACGACGAGGCCCACGTTCCCGGCGCCGTCTACGTAGACTGGACAGAAGACATCACGGACCCAGGTAATCCCGTTCCGGCCCAGATCGCGTCCCCCGAACGCTTCGCAGCGTTTATGGGCTCGCTGGGTATAGGCGACGATACCCACGTCGTCATCTACGACCACGCGGGCGGCCAGTTCTCCACCCGCATGTGGTGGGCGCTCACGTCCTACGGCCACGATCGCGTCTCCGTCCTCGACGGTGGCTGGAGGAAATGGGTCTCCGAAGGCCGCCCGACGACGATCGAGGTTCCAACACCGGAGCTGGCAACCTTCACCCCTAAGCCCCGCTCCGGATGGCGCGCTGATGCCGAGGCTGTTCTTTCAGAAAGCGAGGGTGGTTCTTCCTTCGTACTCGATGCTCGAGATCCGGGCCAGTACACCGGTGAGATCGCACGCGGCGAAGGCCGTCGCGGTCACGTCCCCGGCGCGAAGCACCTCCACGCGGATGCCCTTCTCGACCCTGAGGCCGGGACGTTCAGGTCCGATGAAGAACTGGAGGAGAGACTTCGGGAAGCCGGCGTGCCGGAGGATAGGAACGAGCCCGTGATCGCCTACTGCAACGGCGGGGTGGCGGCGACGGTGCCGCTGTTCGCGCTGCACCGGCTGGGTTACCAGAACCTCGCCAACTACGACGGATCCTGGAATGAGTGGGGTGTGAGGAACGACCTGCCCGTCGAGCGTTGAGGGTGATCGAAAGTTGGACTCCGCTCCCGTTTGCGGGGTCGGTGTTACAATCTCCGGGTTCAGAAGCTCTTCGAGGAGACTATAGTTGCGCGTGAGAAACATAATCTCCTGGGTGATCAGCCTGGCCATGATCGGGGCGGGTGTCGCCCTCATAGCGTCTTTTTTCCTGGCGGGTAGCCGCGAGAGCACGGCGACCAACACCCCATCTCCGGACGAGTTCAACGTCCCGCAGCTCGGGAGCGCCCGGGCGAACCCGGCGGCTGGCGGCCCGGATGACAAGACCCTCAGGCTCACCATCCCGGCGATGAACCAGATAGACGACGACACCGTACCCGACGTGCCAGGCACCGACATGAAGGCCCTCGGTTCTCACGCCGCCATACACCTCAAAGGCACGGGCTATCCGTGGCAAAACGAGGCGAACGTGTACATCGCCGGACATCGCCTCGGCTACGCCAATACCGATAGTTGGCTTGCTTTCTGGGATCTCAACAAGCTCGAAGACGGAGATCAGGTCTTCGTCAAGGACGCAAACGGCACCCGCTACACCTACAAAGTGTTCAAAGAATTCGTGGTCGGCCCTTCCGACCTCTCCATAACCAAGCCCGAGCCGGACAAGAACATCCTCACCCTCCAGACCTGTACGCTGCCTGACTACTCGAAGCGTTTGATCGTCCAGGCCAAACTGATGGACACCGAACAGAAAGCGGCGTGAGCGAACCTCCCGACGCCGCCGGGGCCCCGGATACCGGGCTTGTAGAACAGCAGATTGCCTACTACCGTGCCCGAGCTCCCGAGTACGATCAATGGTTCTTCCGCCAGGGCCAGTACGACCGCGGCGACGAATGGAACCGCGCCTGGTTCTCGGCAATAGAGCAAGTCCGCAAGGAACTCTCCTATTTCCGGCCCACCGGTGACGTGCTGGAACTCGCATGCGGCACGGGCCTGTGGACGGAGCAACTGGTCCAGCATGCGGATCTCATCACCGCCGTTGATGCTTCCCCCGAAGGCCTGAAGCTCAACGAGGAAAGACTTCGGGACGACCGGGTTCGCTACTTGCAGGCAGATCTCTTCGAATGGCGGCCAGACACTACCTACGACGTCGTTTTCTTCGGGTTCTGGCTCTCGCACGTGCTGCCCAGGCAGTTCGAGGTGTTCTGGGAGACCGTTCGATCCGCGCTCAAACCCGGCGGACGAGTTTTATTCGTGAACTCTCTGCACCCCGAGAGATCGGCGGAGCAGCATCGCCATCGGAACACGCCCGATGACTACGTAACCGTCAGGAAGCTCAACGACGGCCGGGAGTTTCGGCTCGTCAAGGTCTTCTACGACCCGGAAGAAATATCATCCCGGTTGCGTGAACTGGGATGGAACATTCGGGTACGAACATCCGGCGATCACGCCCTCTACGCCTACGGAACCGTAGCCTGAAGCCTGTACAATGCTGGCGGCGCGGACGGACGACGGACGGCGACGCGCATCTGAGTTTGCTTTGACGAACGAACGGGGGAGTGCGCGGTGAGCGGCGGGGTGTTGGCGTTGATGATCCGGACGCCCGACGAGCCAGGCGTGCTGCACGCGCTTACCGGGGTGTTCCTGGAGCATCGGGCGAACATTACCTACGTTGATATCGCGGAGAGGCGCGAGGACGGCACGACGGTCTACTTCGAACTCGAAGATGTGGCTGAGCCTCAGGGACTCATCGACGACCTCGAAGGGCTTCCGCATGTCCAGGCGGTCGAGCGGGCGCCCTCGTTTCAGAAGGTTTACGGGAAGAGGATCATCGTGGTGGGCGGCGGCGCCCAGGTGGGGCAGGTGGTGGTCGGCGCGGTGGCAGAGGCCGACCGTCACAACATAAGGGGAGAGAAGATCTCGGTTGACACCATCCCCCTGGTCGGCGAGGACGACTTGGCCGCCGCGACCCGGGCCGTGGCCCGCCTTCCCCGCGCCGTGGCCCTCGTTCTCGCCGGCGCCCTCATGGGCGGCGACGTCGCCAAAGCCGTCTACGAAATACGATCCAAAGGCATCATAGTCCTCTCGCTCAACATGCCGGGAAGCGTCCCCGACGCCGCCGACCTCGTGGTCAGCGACCCGGTCCAGTGCGGCGTAATGGCCGTCATGGCCGTCTCCGATTCCGCCCGCTTCGACATAGCGCGCCAGCGCGGACGGCGGTATTGAGGAGCATGTTTATTGTCAGCCCTCTTTTTAAGAGGATAACGCCGTCTGGCGATCAGAAGCCGATATTTTCCGCTATATTCTTTGCATGAGCCAACCGAAATCTACAGCACCTGAGACAAGGTGTGAGGCGAAGCGCTTTGACCTTCCGTGCATTGCTGAGCCGGGCGTTGTCTACACTCGGACTTGGGTTGCCGAGTTGATCCTGGATTTGGCAGGATACGATCCCAATGAGAACTTGGTAGATTCGGTCGCTGTGGAACCTGCGTGCGGCGATGGTAGATTTCTGGAACCGATGGTCCGCCGACTCTCCACTTCGTGCCGCATACAGGATCGCCCCTTGAAAGATTGCGCGACATCGCTACTCGCCTTTGACGCTGATGGTGAAGCGGTCGGCAAGAGTCGGGAGCGTACTGAGTTGGTGCTGGCAGATTGCGGTTGGGACAGAAGTGAGTCACGGGAAATGGCTTGGCGTTGGATCCGCGAGGCGGACTTCCTGCTTGACCCCGAGCTTGACTTAATAGCACTTGGCGGGGGAATAGATTTTGCGATTGGCAACCCACCATACATACGCTTGGAATCCATAGACGATAGGGTCGCGGAAGTTTACAGGAAACGCTACGGAACAATGTCAGGTAGAGCCGACCTGTACGTCGGGTTTTTTGAGAGAGCACTGGAAATGCTCGCGCCGGGTGGAGTATGCGGTTTTATCTGCGCCGACCGCTGGATGCTAAACCAATACGGCTCCCACTTACGCGAGCTCATCACCAGGGGTGGATTCTCGGTCGAGACCGTAGTCGAGATGCACCGCGCCGACGCTTTTCAGGATGAAGTTCTGGCTTACCCGGCCATCACGACCATCCGACGGGCCGAAGTGCAAAGCAGGGTTCTGGTAGCCCGGATGGAGCAGGCATCGGAGTACTCCGTGAACGAACTTGCACGAGCCGCCCGAGAAGTCCGCCAAGCCTCGCACGATGCCGTAGAGCGCGATACTCAGGCCACCGCACTAGATGGACTCAACTACGTGGTGGTAGACGAGTGGTTCGATGGTTCGGCGCCCTGGCCTAGCGCCTCTCCGAAGCGTCTCAGCCTCTTGAAACGTCTGGAGGCTGAATTCCCGCCTTTGGAAGATGGTTCCACAGATACCAGGGTCAGTATCGGAGTTGCCACAGGCGCGGACAGGATTTTCCTGACGAGGGACCATGACCTCGTGGAGCGGGATCGTCTTCTGCCAATAGTGTTGGCCGGGGATACGATGACGGGCTCACTCGAGTGGTCGAGACATTATCTGGTCAATCCCTGGCAACCTGATGGCGGCCTCGTGGATCTTGGACACTATCCCCTTCTGCGCCGGTATTTCGACGAACACAAGGAAATTCTCGAAGGTCGTCACGTAGCGAAGAAGAGTCCCAAGCGTTGGTACAAGACCATAGACAGAGTCGACTACGCTCTCATTTCGAAGCCTAAATTGCTGATTCCCGACATAAAGAACGTCGCCCATCCTGTTCTTGACGAAGGACGGTACTATCCTCACCACAACCTCTACTATGTAACCTCGGGGATCTGGGACCTCAAGGTGCTTGGCGGGCTTCTATTATCCAAAGTTGGACAATTTTTTATTGAATGCTACGCAGTGCGGATGAGTGGAGGATATCTCCGGTTCCAGGCCCAGTATCTCAGACGCATCCGCGTTCCTTATCCTCAAGACATCTCCATGGGCCAGGCCGCTGGCCTTCGGCAGGCGTTCGAAGAACGAGATATCGTGCGGGCCACAGCAGTTGCGTTGGAGGTTTACGGGATAGATCGGATCCCGGAGTAAACAAGGTTGTCTTACGAGAAAGAGTTTGACGAGGCTGTTAGAGACTACTGGCGCGTGCTTGCCGGCCAGAGACGCAAGCAAGAGGAGTTTGGCGCAGTGGATCAGGGGAGGCGTTCGGAGTCCACAGGCGGCAAACAGATGGATTCCCTTGCCAACCTGATCGCTCAAGTGTTCAAGGACGAAGGCTTCCCGGACGAATCCATAAGGTTGAGGGGTGACAGGAACGTGCCCGGCTACTTTCGGCCTACCAAAGAGTGGGATTTGCTCGTAGTCCACAAAGAAACGTTGGTAGCCGCCGTAGAACTCAAGTCCATAGCGAGTTCGTTCGGCAACAACATGAATAATCGCATAGAGGAGGCTCTTGGCGTCTCAGAAGACCTCCTTACATCATACAGGGAAGAAGTGTTTGGAACGACTAAGCCCTGGCTCGGCTACCTGTTTATGATCTCTGCCGAAGAAAAGTCAAGCAGGCCGACCCAGCTCAACAAGACCACCCTCCCTGTAAATGAAGCTTTCTTGAACCCGGAGTCCCGGAGTTGGAAAGACCGTGGAGTTTCGTACCAGGAGCGAGCAGAGATTTTCTGCAGACGGCTGGTTCTAGAACAGTTGTATGACGCAGCATGTTTTGTTGTCTCCTCTAAAAACACGGAAGCTTCCGTCCTTCAACCAGCAGACGACTTGACCTTTGTCAGGTTCGTCGCATCCATCAAGGGGCACGCAAGGTACATCCTCGCATTGGACGAGACTTGAAATCTGGAGTCATGGGTCAACTGCTGTGGCTCACGCTCTAGAGCGAAAGTATCGAATCTATGTCACCTGAAACTCCTGCGCCTTGAAACGTTCTCCGGTCACACCCTTGGATTCATCGGAGGCGAGGTAGAGAAAGACGGCGGTGTTCTCCTCCGGGGTTATGCGGGTCATCGGGTCTTCTTCGGGGTAGGCGGCGGCGCGCATCTCGGTGCGCATCCCGCCGGGGTCGACGGCGTTGACGCGGATGCCGCGCTCTTGCAGCTCGGCGGCCAGGATCTGGTTCAGGCCCTCGACGCCGAACTTGCTGACTGAATACGCGCCCCACTCGGCCCGGCCTTCGATGCTCACGCCGCTTACCAGGTTGATGATGGAGCCGCCTTCCGGCAGGTGCGGGATCGCGGCCTTCGACACCAGAAAAAGCCCCGTGAGGTTTGCATCCAGGACCCTGCGCCACTCGTCCTCGGGGTACTCTTCTATGGCGACGCGGGGACCGAGCAGTCCGGCGTTATTGACCAGCACGTCTATCCTGCCGAAACGCTCCACGGCCGCGTCCACGAGCCGCTCCACGTCCGCGCTCTCGGACACGTCTGCCGCGACCGCCTGGACTTTCGCGCCTGAACCTTCGATCTCCTCCACGACCGGCCTTAGCGATTCCTCGCCGCGGGCATTAACCACGACGGATGAGCCCTCTCTTGCGTACGCGAGCGCGAGCGCCCTCCCGAGGCCCTGGCTGGCGCCGGTGATGAGAACGACTTTATCTTCTAGCATGTCTTCGCCACCTTCGGGTCGCTGATCTCTCCATACTCAGCTTACCCTTTTACGCCCGTCCTCTCGCATAGGATGCCGGACTGCCGCCGGAAATACAGTGTTTCGGTCCTTTCCAGGCCCGGGGTGAAGTAGGTAGAATTAACGCTTTCTCGGAGAGGAGCGCAGGTGAGCATAGTTCTCGGTCTGTTTCTGGTCTTGCTGTTCGTGGCACTCTCTGTGGGAGGCCTCGTCCTGTCGCAGCGTCTCCTACCCACTAGGCGTCAGGAACACAACGACGTGGCGGGTTTCATCTATGCGGTTCTGGGAGTGGCGTACGCCGTTCTGCTAGGTCTCACGGTGGTCGCCGTCTGGGAGGATTGGCAGTTGGCGGAGGACACGGCCACGGAGGAAGCCAACGAGTTGGCGGCGGTATTCTGGCTTGCGCATGACCTTCCCGATCCCGGGGCCCGGCACATCCAGGAGCTCACACGCTCGTACGGCCGCGTAGTCGTCCAGGAAGAGTGGCCGCTCATGCTCAAGGGCGAGGAGAGCCAGAGGGCCTGGGATCTCATAGACGAACTCAGGATCAGCGTCGAGGGGCTCAAGCCCTCCACCGATGCCCAGTTGGTCCTCTACGACCACGAACTGCAGCGGGTACACGATCTCGCGGACGCCAGGAGAACGCGCCTGCTCAAGGCCGAGGATGGGCTGCCGGTCATCATGTGGGTGATACTGCTCCTTGGCGGAATGATAGTCGTGAGCTTCACCTATCTGTTCAATCTACGCAGCACGACGGCGCACATGCTCATGGTAGCGGCCCTCGCTTTGACCATCGGCCTAGTGCTCTTCACCATCGGCGCCCTCGATTACCCATTCAGGGGCGACGTGCGCGTCGGTCCAGACGCCTTCCACTCGACGCTGGAGAGGATCGAAAACAGCAAACTCAGCGACCTTTGAGCTGGCGCGCCCATTCTAGAGAACAACTACGAATGTTACGACGGAAAGGGGAGACGGGTTCGTCGTGCTGCAAACTTTCGCCGCTTAGCGTATAAAGGCTTTGTGGAGATAAGTAGTTCAAAATGGAACACGACCGATGTACGGTGAGAACGCGCCGCCATCGTGGGCGCGTTTGCCCGGGGCGAGATGCCGGGCGGTCGAGCACCTGACCAAGCTGGAGGGCCTCAAAGAGTTCGAGTTCCTGGAAGGGCTGGACGAAGAGTTCTTCCAGGCGTTAGCCATAGCCGCCGCGGTACTCGAGATCGGGGGCGGCACGGCCCTCTACCGCGAGGGCGAGCCTTCTGGAGCCGTGTATTTCCTGCGCGAAGGACGGGCGAAGCTGTATCGTTCCTCCGGCGGCCCGAAGGCGCGCGACCAGATCCTTGGCGTCGTTGGAGACGGGGCTGTGATCGGGCTTTCCTCCGCCCTGGAAGGCCGGCCCCAGAGCCAGGGCGCAACCGCCCTGACCGACTGCGTGCTCTACGCCGTGTTCCGCGATGACCTCGTGGAGCTGATGGGCCGCTTCCCGGACGCATCCCTGCGCCACGCCCGCGCCCTGGCCGCCCGCAACCGCGAGCTCGAAGACCTCGTCGGCGACCTCGTGTTCCACAGCGCCCCGCAACGCGTTGCCCGCATGCTCCTCAACCTGGCCACCGAAGAGGGCCGCGTGACCAAGAAGGGCGTCGTGTTCGAGCCTTCCCTCTCGCGCCAGGAGATGGCCGAGGCCACCGGTATCTCCCGCGAAGCCCTCTCCCGTGCCCTCTCCCGCCTCGCCCAGGAGGGCATACTCGACCTCGGAAGCAAGGCCATAACCGTCATCAAGCCCGCCGAACTCCGCGCCCGTACCTGACGTCCGAACGCCGTTCTCCAGTTTCAGAAACCCCAAATACTCCCTGCAAATGGGAACCTTTCGCAACAGAGATGTAATTTGACCCAGATCACACGTCGCCATGATCGTGGTCAAGGTACGCGATGATGGCAGTCAATGGCGGGTGTTGAGTCCCCTGGCACGCTGGTATAAAGCCGCCAGAGATCGAGAGTGTCCTGAGAGGAGGACGGTTTGACCTACGTTATCACCGAGCCGTGTATCGGCACGAAGGACCAGAGTTGTGTTGAGGTGTGTCCGGTCGACTGTATCTACGACGCGGGCGACCACTTCATGATCAACCCCGAAGAGTGCATCGACTGTGGCGCCTGCGAGCCGGAGTGCCCCGTCGAGGCCATCTATCCCGAGGACGAGGTCCCCGAGGATCAGGAGAGCTACACCACCAAGGCTGCCGACTACTTCGAGTAGACACAGGCGACAGCATCGCACAGGGGAGGGGCCTTCGGGTCCCTCCCTTTTCGTGCTAGCTTTCCGGTTCGTCGGACGTCCCTATAATCCTCCATATGGAAGACGGAAGCTGGCGGACTTTGGGGCGGGACTACGTGTACCGCAACCCGTGGTGCGCGTTTCGGGTGGACGAGGTGCGGCTGCCGGGCGGGATGGAGATCGAGTACGGCGTTCTGGAGAGCGATGGGTTCGCGGCGGTGGTGCCCGTCACGGATGGGGGAGACGTGGTGCTGGTGCGGCAGTGGCGGCAACCGCTCGAGAAGTTCACGCTGGAGTTGCCGAGCGGCGGGGTGGATTCGGGCGAGGATCCTTTGACGGCAGCCGGGCGTGAGCTATTCGAGGAGACGGGTTATCGTGCCAAAGACTTGGAATCTCTTACCTCAGTCCACACCAGCACGGGGCGCAGTACGGAGGTCTGCCATCTGTTCCGGTGCCGGGCGGTACGCGATGGGCGGGGACCACGTCTCGAGCCCACGGAGCATATAGAGATCGTGGAGATGCCGTTCGGGGAGGCAGTACGGATGGCAGAGTCGGGTGAACTTTCTGACGCCGCCACGGTCCTCGGTCTGTTGTGGCCAGGCGAGTGGTTGTACCAATTGCCGCATTAGAGTAGACTACGGGGCAACTTACAGACCGGGGAGCCGCGAGGCTGAGAGGGTGCATTTGGCGCCGACCCGTTGAACCTGATCCGGATAATGCCGGCGCAGGGAGGAGCTTACGGAGCCTTCAGCGGTGCTTCCCCGCAAATACGGAGGAGGTTGCGCGTTGAACTCGCTCAAAGACACCAGGGTGCTCACGGAGGCGGCCCTCGCCATCGCCCTGGCGTTCGTGCTGGGTTTGATCAAGGTTTTCCAGATGCCGTTCGGTGGTTCCATCTCGCTTGAGATGATTCCCCTGATCCTGCTGGCGCTCCGCCAGGGCGCGCTGGTCGGCATGATCGCGGGGGTGGTATATGGACTGATCGACCTGGCGATCGAACCTTTCATCGTGCATCCGGTGCAGGTCATCTTCGATTACCCGCTGGCCTTCGGCGTCCTCGGTCTCGCCGGGCTCTTCCCGCCGACGGTGCGGGGCGCCATCATCGGGGCCGTGGTGGCCGTGCTGGCCCGCTTCGTCTGCCACTTCGTCTCCGGCGTTGTCTTCTTTGCATCCTACGCCCCAGAAGGCTGGAACCCCCTGGTCTACTCGGCGGCGTACAACGCGGCGTACCTGGTTCCCAGCCTCGTAGTCGTCATGCTTGTAGTGGTCCCGCTTCTGCGTGCACTGGAGGGGGCGCGGCCGTCTCCACGTCAGACGCGCCTGCGGCAACCGGCCGCGCACTAGCTTGCGGGCCGCCATCTTCCTGAACGGTGCTTCTGAAGAGCCCGGCCTGCTCCTGAGCGCCGCCGAAAAGGCGGACTTTGTGGTGGCCGCCGACGGCGGAACCCGTCACGCCCTGGATGCGGGCATATTCCCGGACCTCGTTGTCGGGGATATGGACTCGCTGGGGGAGGCGAAGTTACGGGGGGCTGAGGAGCTCGGTGTCCGGCTGGAGCGTTATCCAGCCAGGAAAGACAAGATGGACGGACATCTAGCGGTAATCGCCGCCTGCGCACGGGGGGCTACGGAGGTGGATCTCCTCTGCGCCTTCGGGGGAAAGTTCAGCGCCCTCTTTGCCGTCCCGCACCTTCTGCTCGCCGCCGAGCGGATGGGCGCCCGGGCCGTCGCGATCGCTGGATGGGGCCGGACGTTCGTGATGGAGGCCGGCTCCCGGACGATATCCGGGGTACGGGGCGATGGCGTTTCTATCTTTCCCTTCACGGGACCCTCAAGCGGCGTCAACCTCGACGGTTTCGTATATCCGCTGGAGGAGGCCCGGCTGGAGACCGGGGACACCCTGGGATTCCACAACGAACTGGCGGGCAGGGAAGGCCGGGTGAGCGTGAGAGAGGGCACGCTGCTGGTGATTCATGAGCCCGAAGGAGCCCCCGAATGAAACAGACGAGCCTGGCAAATACGCTTTGGCGGGAGAACGAAGATCTGGCGCAGGCCACGCTCGAACACCCTTTCGTGCGCGGCCTCGCCGAAGGCACTCTTCCCCGAGAGGACTTCCAGCATTACATCGCCCAGGACGCCTACTACCTGGAGAGCTTCGCCCGCGCCTATGCCCTGGTCCTCGCCCACAGCCCGGATCGCCGCGGCCTGGAGGAGTTTTCAGCCCTGGTCTCCGGTGTTGTCGAGGAGTTGTGCCTTCACGAGGGTTACGCCAAATGGAAGGGATGCTGGATCAGTACGTTACGGAGGCTGATGAGGGGGCCGCGCGTGCCGCGTACCGCCGGGCCATGTCCCTGGAGCTGAAGTTCTTCGGGGCCACTTGCTCTGCCGGGACACGGACCGAACGCCGGGCGGAGGCAGGCGTATGAAGCGGGCGATGAACGTGGCCACGAGCGACTCCGGGGCGGAGGCCGGTATCCAGGCAGATCTCAAGGCGTTTCTGCAGTGCGGCATGTCCGGGACCACGGCCATAGTCGCCACGACCGCCCAGAACACCGTGGGCGTCAACGGCATCCACGCATTTCCACCGCAAGTGGCCGTCCAGCAGATCGAAGCCATCGCCTCGGACATCGGGGCTGATTCCGTGAAGACCGGCATGCTCTTCAAAGCCGAGATCATCTCCGCCGTCGCCGCAGCCGTCGAACGGCTCGGGCTGACGAACGTGGTGGTGGACCCGGTGATGGTTGCAGAGAGCGGGCCACGCTCCTGGAGCCGGACCCGGTCGAGACGAAAGGCCATACCCTCATGGGCCGAATCGTAGGCAGCGGCTGCGCCTCCATGGCGGTCGTCGGATGCTTCGCAGCCGCGAGCGATACCGGCGCGGATGCGGAAACCGTCGCCAATGCCCTCGCATACTTCGGACGCGCGGGCGAAGTGGCAGCCGGGAAGTCTGAAGGCCCCGGTACCTTCAAGACCCGTCTTCTCGATGCCCTCGCCAAGTTCGCTGAAGACTCCTCGGGACTGGACGAAGGACTGGTAGTCAGGGAGATCCCCGTTGGCTAGGGGATCTAGCTTCCCGGGAACCGTGATCGGCTACCTTCTGCTCAAGATCCTGCGCCGAACCGGCGCCCTGTAAAACCAGGCCAGACAGAACAAGCAGTTACGAAATGTAGCATGTTAACCGTTTAACAGCAATCTCGTAACTCACTATATACACTATGCATGTAAACTGGTAGAACCACTTAGGAGGTATAGAGATGAAGCAGGGCACGAAGCGTTTGAGGTGGCACGAGATTCTGGCGCCGGCGGCGCAGATGTTTCGTGGTGCGGGCAAGGGAGTGGGCCGCGGGCGTGGTCCCAGGCTGGCCGAGGTTCCGAGGGATGAGAGCCCTGGGAGGGTGCGCGACAAGGTCGCTGCCTGACAGCAGCCTGCCGGAAACTCCGTTTGGATTGTTGGGAGCCCGATCTCTGATGAGGATCGGGCTTCCGCGTAGTTAGAATGGTATCAATGTGGCACAAGGGCATGCTATACTTGCGTTCATGGGCAACTTCGGAGGTGGGACCGGATCCGAGAGGCGTGGCACGCTTTACAAGAAGATTGCGGCCAGCATACGGGAGTTGATCGCCAGCGGCGAGCTGCAGGCGGGCCAGGCGTTGCCGTCCGAGCGCAAGCTGGCGGTGCAGTTCGATGTGGGGCGGGCCGTGATCCGGGAGGCCGTCCGCCAGCTTGAAGCGGCCGGTCTGGTGGAGAGCCGCCACGGTGGCGGCAACTACGTCCGAGAGGTCACCACCGAGCACCTAGTTGCGCCCATCGCCAGCGTTCTCAACAGCAAGGCCCAGCTTCGCGAGGAGCTTATGGATGCCAGAGCCCTGATTGAACCCCAGGTCGCCAGGGAGGCGGCCATCCGCGCCACTCCGGAGGATTTGAAGCTCATGCAGGCCGCGGTCAAACGCCAGGCGGAGCGCGTGGCGGAGGGACAACCCACAGCCGAGGAAGATGCTGAGTTCCACGGTCTGCTCGCCCACGCAACCCAGAACTCGGTGATAGAGCGGGTAATGGGGGTCATAGACGATCTGCTCGAGGACGTGTACGAGCGTCTCTCGCAGCATGGCGAAAGATCCCAGCATTCACTGGAAGGCAACCGGCGCATCCTGGAAGCGGTGCAGGGGCGCAACCCTGATGCCGCCCAGCAGGCGATGGCGGAGCATATCGAAGACATCGCCTCCCACTTCCACCCTGAGAGCACGGTCCACGACCTCGAACAGGCCGACACGGCGAAAGGCGCGTAGAGGCTCGGACAACGCGTGCACTCTAGCATTCCAGGGGTCTCGGACCACCTCCCTTCACTGGCACGACCACTCGCGTTTCGTCATAATTGGCGGGGATAAGCGGTAGAAAGGTGGGCGTTGTGGAAGAGAAGGTAACCCTCGAAGGACGGGTGGAAGCGCTGGGCTCCGGCGGACCCGGATACGGTAGTCACCGGCTGGTTGCCATTCAGGGCCGGGAGGATAACAGCGGATATGTGCTGGTCAGCGGCATATTTCCCCTGGACAGTGTGGAGGGACAGAACGTGCGGGTTTCGGGCGTTGCGGTGGAAGGTTATCCGCAGGGTGAGGGCGAGCCCAGCCTACTAGACGTCACCGAGGTAGCCGAGATCGAGACCGAAAGGGGCGGTGGAGGTAGGCCGGACGGGGGAACCCCTTCCGACTAGAGGTTTGGGGGGACCGACGATGAAGGTGGATGGCGCCATCTTGAAGGAGGCTCGGGAGAGGGTCTTCATGTCCCAGGAGGAACTGGCCGAAGCTCTTTCGATGAACCCTGGGGTGGTGATCGGGCTGGAACGCGAGGCGCGTACCGAGGTCAGGGAGAATCTGGTTCGGGACCTCGCGGAGGTACTCTTCGTGGCGCGCGCGGATCTCACGAGCCACCCTGATCCACCGCCCCCGGTGCAAGAGGGAGAAGGATAGGACATGCAACTCTACCTGGTGGACGGCGCGCGGCTGCAGGAGCTGCGGGAGTTGGCCGGACTATCTCAGGAGGAGTTGGCCCTGATGGTCGGGGCGGGCAAGACCTGGGCCGCCGAGATGGAGCTCGAAAGCAGGGTTCACGTGCTGGAGATCATCGTTCAGAAGCTCGTCCGGGCGCTTGGGGTTGGGATCTCCGACCTCTCGACGTTTCCGGAACCTCCTGATCCACCATCCGCGCCAGTGGACCCCACCCTCAACGCCAGACGGCTGCGGAAGCTTCGAGAGAACGCGGATCTCTCCCAGGAAGAACTGGACGAGATGGCGGAACTTGAGCCCGGCTCCGTAGCGCGGGTCGAGGAGGTGGGACCAGATGAAGAGATACAGGCTTCGGTGGATGTGATCTGGAAGATCGCGCAGGCCCTCAAGGTCTCGCCCACGGTGCTCGTGAGGAGGTAAGGCTTTCGAGTTCGAATGCGTCGGATCTGTCTACCTCAGACCTGCATGCGCTAGGAAGGCGGCCCCCCTGGGGCATTGATGATTCCCAGTTGCAGCATCGCCGGAAGGTCTTCCCGCGTGGCCCAGTGCTCGGCCAGCTTGCCGTTTTCGACCCGATACCAGTGACTCTGGCGGGCCGCGAAGCGCTTGCCCGTCGGGGGCACCACGCCGTTCAACGCCCCGAGGTTCGTTCCTTCCGAGAGGACCCGCACGGCCACCATATCTCCCTCAGAGATCATTGCTTCAATCGTCATGTGTATGTCGGGGAACTGGGCCAGCAACCATTCCACGGTCGCGCGCATTGCCTGGGGGCCGTTCACCTTTCCAGGAGCGGACTGACCAAAGGGCGCGACCGCATGCTCCAGGAAATCCCCCGCCATGATCTCCTCGCACGCTGCCAGGTTTCTCTGGTTGAAGATCTCCTCGAAGTGACGCCTCACAAGGTCTTTGTTGGCCTCCGACATGGCACTCCTTTTGCCGAAGCGAGTTGGTGTCGAGCGGATCCCGAAGGTCAGAGACCGACCCTGAACCTAGCACGGTTCCCGAACAACAACGATCTAGCAACAGTCCGAGAACCGGAAGCTGCCCCTGGTCCAGAACAGCCGGTACTTCCACTCCAGCTTCTTCAGGGCGCCTTCCAGGGCGGAGTCTTCATCGGCACCCTTTCCCCTGGCTTTCAGAGTCTGGTAACCTCTGACGCCCACCACCACGTTGGCCTCGACTTTTCTCCCGTTTTCGCTGAAGGTCACCTGGACCTCGGGCTCTGCGGTGAACATGCACCGCAGGCGGCCTACCTGCTCTTCGGTGCGCCGCTCCACATCTTCCGAGACTCCCATTCCCTCACCCGCAACGGCAAGTTCCACGACGTTACCCTGCCCTTCGCCGTACCTGTAATAACGGATACATCGTACCACGGTTGGAAAAACGGGAAGGTTGCCGGCGGATTCTACATCTGACGCTCGGCGGCGTGGGGTTGCCCTTCTTTCTCGTTCCTGTTCTGCCTGCGGTACTCGCGCCAGGCGCTGAACTCCATGATCTGGCTGTGGATCATCAGGAAGCCGATACCGTAACCAAAGCCCATCATCGCCTGGAACGCCAGGAACTGCAGAATTCCCGCTTCCTGCTGGAGCGTGATACCGTAACCGAAGATCATCAGCAGCACCAGCTCCTGCAACAGGCGGGATAGTGAGAAGGCCACGACCCCGAAGAGCGCGGCCGGGGCGATGCCCCCGAAGCGGAGCCTGCCGGCCTCCAGGAGCAGGTCGTAGGCCAGCCCGAAAATCGCTAGCGGGACACCAAGGGTCAGTCCCGCCGCGATGACGAAAGGAGCAGGGACGCCGCCCAGAGCGGCAAGTGCCCCCACTATGAGGCCGGCGACGAAACCCGTCGCCATGCCGGGAATTTTCAGCATGTGCCGTACACGCACCCCGGACCACTCCTAGCTAACGACCACCCCAAAGGCGAACAGGCTGTAGAACAGCATGCCGAGGTAGAAGAACGCCGCGAAGCCGAGCGCGATGTTGGTGATTATGCCCGGACGGATCTTCTTCGGCAGGAGCAGGTTGTTGGTGAACAAAAGCAGCACGCAGTAGGCGCCCATCGCGAACGTCGAGAGGAACGCGAGGATGTCCAGTATGGCGGCCGGTCCGTCCTCATCGCCGGTGACGAAGAGCATGGTGATACCGAAGAGGATCACGAACCACAGGAACGCGAAGTAGATCTTGCTCATCCCGAAGCGCCGGGTGGCCGGGACGAAGAAGTACGTCATGTCCGCCTGCCCGCGGGAGAAGGCGTCGAAGATGCCGAGCGTCATCTTCCAGCCGACGACGGCTATGAACACGAAGAACAGACCGCCCACGAGCACCCCGCCCGCCTGGGCGAAGGCACCGGACATGCCGTCGAACACGGCGCCCTGGTCGTCGGCCAGGATGGCGTCCCTCACGCCGGGGTTGATGCGGATGGCGCTCTGCGCGAGTATCGTGAAGATGATCGTCGTGAGCATCGTCACGCCGAAGAACAGCACCCAGGCGTCGAACTGCACCCAGCGCCTCCATCCTTTCCAGCGTTGCATGTTCTCCGCGTCGTCCGTGTCGAACATGAAGCCGCGCGATGGCATGGTCTCTTCTTCCTCGATGGCGAACATGCCCTGGATGTGGGGGATATGCACGCCCATACCGGCGCCCTTGTCCCGCAGCCACAGCGTGTACCACATCTGCTGCATCCCGGATGGACCGGCGAAGGCGATGGCACCCACTATGAGCGGGAAAAGGCTCGCCGCTTGGGGACCGGAGATTGCCTCCTGGGGCACGTACCCGAAGTAGAACAGGCCCCTGATGGTGTTCCACAGGTCGCCGAAGGTCCCCACCATCGCCGCGATGATGGTCGAGCCTACAACGAGAATGCCGATCAGGCTCGACAATATCGCTTCGATCACGTTGTAGACCACCTTGGCGAATGAGATTATCAACCCGATGGCGATCAAACCGATCACAGCCGGAATGTACCAGGATATCCCCGTCAGACTCTCGAACGCCTGCGCCCCGAGCGCAACGTGGCCCGGCCAGATGTAGACCAGCACGGCGATGGCGAAGAACAGCCACATGATCGGCCGCCACAGCCGCGCCGCCCCGAAGAAAATGCTCTCCCCGGTGGCCGTCGCGTAGCGGGCCATCTCCAGCATAACAACCGCCTGCAACGTTACCCCGACCAGGAAGAACCACCGGATCTCCGGCCCGAACAGGATCACCAATCGCGGCCACAGATACGTCTCGCCAACCCCGACTCCCAGGGCCGCAAGTAGCATCCCCGGCCCTAGTATGTGCAGCGATGCCGGAGCTTCGGGAAGCTCCCGGATCGGCATGGGCTCTTCTCTGCCCGCGCTCCAGGTCTTCTCCTCTGGACGAACGGTTACGTCAGCCATCGTCGCCCCCCGTCTTCCTTGTTACCATGAAGCCCTCCTTTCCCTCTAGCGTAGCCTGTCAGCGACGCCCTGCGGTCCAGCGGATGCAACCGAACAGACCCCCGTCTGACCGCTGCTTTCCCCCATCTTTTCCCCTTTAGACAGGTACGACCAATGCATCGCAGCATACTCCTGTGCCAAGTTTGTGTCAAGCGGGAAACCGGGGTAAGGCCCTGCGCAGGGGAGAAGCTTTAACGTGCTAGGATGGCATGCCATGAGGTTTGAAGAGCTAAGCGACGCCAGGCTCGAGGAGTTGCGGGCCCAGATCACGGACTACTACGAGACGTACTACTCGGAGATCCGGAGCCGCCTCTCCGACCACGAACTCGCCATCCCGACCGCAGCGGTCCCCGATTCTCTCAGAGGAAACCAGAGGATCGTAACCGAACTCGGAAAAGACGGCATCGTCGTCACCCACTGGCACGACGGCCACGACTCCTTCGACTTCCACATCTCCCCGGAGAAAACGGCCGGTGAACTGGTAGCCGAGCAGTGCGGGGGGGAGGAGATCCTGAATTACGAGCCGGGGGAAGACTTCGGGACGTACCAGATCCCAGAACCGCTGAAGCTGGTCGTTGAGGGTGAGGTCGTCTGGACAGCCGGATGGAAACGGCTGGACGTCTCCAGCCGTCTCGATAATTGGGAGGACCCGGACGTGGCCCGCGAAGCGGCCAGAGAAGACATCTCCACCCTCACTACGGGTTAACGCACTTCCCGATCCAGAGATGAGAAAAGCGGAGGCGCTGAATGCGCCCCCGCTTCTTTGCTTCGTATATCCCTCGGGCTAGTTACCAGCGGATGGGTCGCCCAGCGCGTTGTCGTCCAGCCATTCTCTGGCCAGGCCGTCGTCGACAAATTCCTCGTGGGCGTGCCCGGGCCGGTCGCCGATCCAGGAGGCGTTGGTCCGCTCCACGTTGTTGTTGCGGATCTTGGCCGTCTCACCCGTGATGTTGATGGGGCCGCCGTAGGAGAAGGAGACGACGCCGGGGATGATCCACTGTTCCCACATCTCGTCTACTTTCTTCTGGAAGTAGGCGAAGTCCTGGTTCTTGAAGTGGGCAAAGCGGCCCTGCTTCTCCAGGTACTCGCGCACCGGCTTGCGCTGGCGCTTGCCCTGCGCGATCTGGCGCGTGGTGCCCGTGTAGTTGCAGACGCCTTCCTTGACCTCGTAGAGGGGATAGATGCCCGTCTCGATGGCGAGTTTGCCGAGTTCCGTGGAGTGCTCGGGATCGTAGTGCCAGCCCTTCGGACACGGGTCGAGCACGTGCATGTAGGTCGGGCCGCCCGCAGAGAGGGCCGCGCGCACCTTGTCCATCATGTCCACCGGGATGGCCGGCGTGCCGGAGGCGATGTACTTGGTGTCGGGATGTCCGGCGGCGAGCATGCCGGGTACGTTCTTCTTCCACCGGCGTTGCATGATGCGGTGCTTCTTGCCCGGAGGCGAGAAGGTCGTCACCGCGCCCCACGGCGTCTGACCGGAGGTCTGGATGTCGGTGTTGGCGTAGGACTCGTTGTCGTAGAGGAAGATGAGGAGGTTGTACTCAACGTCCGTGAGCGCCGCGCTGATCGCCGCGAGGCCCATGTCCGCGCCGCCGCCGTCGCCGCAGAAGGCGATGACGTTGATCGGCTCGTCCTTCATCTTGCCCTTCCGCATGAGTGCCTTGAGCCCTGCGGATGTTCCGACCGCTGCGGAGCCTGCGGCGCCGAGCTGGGTGTGCATCCAGGGCACGACCCAGGGGGTTGACATGTAGGTGGTGTTCGCCACGTACATGCAGCCCGTGGTGCCGAGCACTATGGTGCGCGGCCCGGCGGCCTTCGCCATCAGCCGCATCGGCAGGGCGGAGAGGCAGCCCTGGCAGGTGCGATGGCCGGACTGGTAGTATTCTTCCTCCGGCGCCTTCTTTATTGACTTTATCGGATCGAGCTTTAGAGCCCGTCCTGGTGCCATCGTCATTCTTGACAGCCCTCCTTCATCTTGAGCGTTTGCTTACTATACCCGATATGGCTACTCTCGCACACCGATCCAGCGCACGGTCGGGACGCTCTCGCCCTCCGCCGCTCGGCGGGTCGTGTCGGCCATGTCGTCCATCATCTCGGGGGTCAACTCCCTGCCGCCGAGGCCGCCGATGAAGTTGACCAGCTTGGGCCTGACTTCGGAGTCGTATAGCGCGGCTCGAAGGTCGGTGAACAGGACGCCGCCCTGCTTTGGCGAGCCATAAGAATAGTCGCGGTCCACGATGCCGACGGCCTTGAAGCGGGTAAGCACCTCCGCCAGCTCCTCGTCCGGGAAGGGCCGGAACCACTTGAGGCGGACGAAGCCAACCTTCTGTCCCTGGTCGCGCAGGCGTCGGACCATGACCTTCGCTGGAAGGCCGAGAGAGCCCATCCCGAAGAGTACGTAGTCGGCGTCCTCGGTCATGTACTCCTCGAAGAACGGGTTGCCGCCGCCGCGTCCGAAGATGCGCCTGAAGTCCGCGTGGGCTTCACGGATCACGTCCTTCACCCGGTGGGCCGCGTCGTCGGTCTGCTTGCGGATCTCCATGACCCAGTCTTCGTTGGCCTGGGGGGCGATGGAGATGGGGTTGTCAGGGTGCAGCAATCTGTCGCCGAGGTCGTAGGGCGGCAGGAACTCGTCCACCATCTCCTGGTCCGGGATCTTGAGCAGCGTCTGGGAGTGCGTGATGAACGCACCGTCCACCCCGAGGCCGACAGGGAAGGATACCCGCGAGTCCTCGCCGACGCGGTACGCCATAAGCGTCGCGTCGAAGCATTCCTGCGCGTCCTCGACCCAGAAGAGCTGCCAGCCTAGATCGCGCACGGCCATCGCGTCGTTGTGCTCCACGCCGAATGCGCCAGGGTCGTCGAGCGCCCTGTTCCCGATCATGGCTACCACAGGCAGCCTCAAGGTCGGCGTCACCGCGAGCGATTCCATGGCGTACATCCAGCCAACGCCGGAGGAGCCGACGAAGACGCGGCTTCCAACGGCGGAGGCATGCTTGCATATCTCGAACTGCGAGTGCTCGCCCTCGGCGACTATGTACTCGGCGTCCAGGTCCCCGTCAGCGATGAGTTTGGCCACCGCCTGCATCACGCCGTCGTAGGGGCGGATAGGGTATGCCGCTGTCACATCCACGTCGGCCAGGCGCACCGCCTGGGCGACGGCCTGGGTTCCGGTCATTAGCTTCTCGGTCTGGTTGCCGGGGCTCCCAGCCTGCTTCTCCACGGTCATCTGCGCTTCACCTCCCTTTCTACGCGTTGCGCGCGGCGCGGTCGTTGCGGTCGGGCGTGTTCTCGGCCTGGCTGCCTCCGGCCCAGGCCCAGGTGTCGGCGTTGAAGTAGTCGTGGTGCTGTATGCGTCCCTTCGCTACCTTCTCCTCGCGCCACTCCTGGTAGGCTTCCCTGTTTTCCTTGTAGAGCGGGAACATGTCCTTGTCGCCCTCTTCGACGAACTCCAGGTCGTTGACCATCACTATGCAGTCCTCGACCGGGCAAACCTGGGCGCAGATGCCGCAGCCGGTGCAGTAGCTGTAGTTGATGGGGTGCAGTTCCTCGTCGGTGATGTCGAAGCACTCGTCGGGGCAGTCGATCCAGCACTGCCTGCACTTGATGCAGGTGTCGAAGTTGACTACGGGCCGCATGGTCCGGTCCGAAGACGAACTGTAGTTGGGATTCTTCTTGCCCACCTCGACCGCCGGAACGATGATCGCCTCGCGCATCTCCTTGTAGCCTGGGAGTTTGACCGGCTCGTAAGTGTCCTCTGCGCCCTCGCCAGCGGCGATCTCGTGCACCACGACCTCGTCGTGGCCGCTCTTGAGGGCCGCAACGTAGTCGTCGCCCAGAGAATCGTCGTCCCGGATCACGCTTTCTATGTCTTCAATTCCGAAGATGTCGGGGCGGGACTTGGCTATTGCGCCGAGCACGCGCATGTCGGTGCCGTCGTCGCGGTAGACCCAGAGTCCGGCCAAACTCGGCGTCCCCGGCAGTATCGCCAGCGTCCAGTCCCACGGCTTCCGCGGGATGACCCGGAGAAGCTCCTCTTTGGAGCGGTTGGAGATCACCAGCAAGGTGCCTCCCTGCCGCAGACGTACATTGATCGGCTGGCGCCCGTACCAGGCCCAGGACTCGATGCCATCGGCCATGGTATCGTCGAGGCAGGTAATAACGTCCAGCTCGTTCGGCTCGTACTTGGCCATGTGCCCTTCGAGCGTCTCGGTATCGGGCGCTATCACCGCGAACTGCTTGGCCGGAATCCCATTGCGCTCCGGCGAGTCGCTGTACCTCTGAATCGTGGAACCGAGCCAGTCACGCTTGCGGGCCGCCATCACCACGTGCTTGCACAGGTTCGCCGCCAGGGTCTTCTGAAATATGCCCCGGTATGTAAACTCTACGCTCTTCGCCTCCTCGCGTACCTCCGTCGAGGTCTGGCCTTGCTGGGTGTCCTGATCAGCGCGCAGCGTATCGCCAGCCTCTCTGCCTGTCGTCATTCCCTCTCCTTCCCCTTCGGCTCGCTTACCACAAAACCATCTGGTAGAACCAATTTGCCGATTGCGCGGGATTTTACCAGCGGCCGGAACCAGGATCAACGCTCCGAATTGGGAATGCGTACAGGTTTTGTTGCACTTGAAGAGGGATAGAGGTCTATGTGCTCCGAAACCAGGTGAAGAGCTTGCAATGGTTCTGCCAGCCACGGCCTTTGAGCCAGATCATGCCTCCTGCGCTTGTGAGAAGGTAGTCGGATGCATCATCTAGGTCCCCGCACGCAGCTTGCCGGGAAAAACCTTCCATGCACTCGGGCGAATAATGACAAGAGGAAGGGCCGGAGCGGTAAGCCCCGGCCCGGTCTTTCGCTAGGCGTGCTTAGGTGCAGCCCGTCTGAACGCCGTGCTCGTTCTGACGCGAGGTCGACTGGTCGGGGCAGTTTGCACTCGTACTTAAGAGCGATTGGGTCTCGCCGTTCGTGAAGTTGCCGTTCGTGCCTTCGGTTCCAGGGGGAAAGAAGCCCCAAGCTTCTTCCGGCACGCCGACGCTCGGCAGCCACACCCAATGTCCCTTGACGATCGGACCAGAAGAGGTAGCGGCATCTTTGGGCGCCGCTCGGCTCACATTGTCGCAACTGAGCGCCAGCGCCGCCGGTGCGACCAAAGCCAGCATCAGCGCTACCATGGCCAACAACAACACGATGCGCTTTGTCATAAGAGCGCAACCTCCTTTATCCAGGGCGGGACTCGTCAGCCCCGCCTAGAGTTGCACAACGTAGGGAAGTATGAGGCATCGTAAGGGCTGGCGCGTATGCCAGGTGGCGTATTTTTGTTGTTGCTTGGACGTTGCTAGCTAGTAGCGAACTTCGGAGAACTCCGTCCACTGGAAGCCTGGTTGCTGAAAACTTCGCTACGAAACTGTCCGAGAAGGCTTGCTCAGGGTAAAGTTAGCTCTGGACTGCCGACTCGTCTGGCTGAGGAAGAGTGGTTATCTGATCCGCGTGGCGGTGGACCACTTTCCACACATCCTCTTGCGGTCCGAAGATCATGGTTACCCTGAGGGAGTAGGAGGTGATCTCCCGCTCTCCGTGAACTTTGGCCTCCAGGTGCTCTATCTCCACCACGTAGGCGAGCTCGCCAGTAACCCTCTTCGCTACGGTCTCGAAACCGACGAACCTGCCATCCCGACGGGTCGACGCGGCGCGATCCATGGCCTCGGCGATCTCGGTCCACCCGCGCGCGACGGAGCCCTGGGGGTTCGTGAGGCTCGCATCTTCGCGACGAGACCACAACTTCCTTACAGGATCTGGGTTCCCCTTCATGAACTCGCCCAACGCCAAGTGGTACCTCTCGATGAGTTCATCTACCTCTGCCAACGTGGTCATCTCTAGCGATCTACTCCTGTATCACAGACTCTGGCGGCTGGGGTGTGGTTATGGGGTCCGCGTGACGGTGCACCACCTTCCAGGTCCCATCCTCGGGTCTGAAGATCCTCGTGGCCCGAAGCGAGTAGAGGGTGATCTCCGCGCTGTCGCCGACCTTGGATTCCAGGTGCTCTATCTGAACGACATAAGCGAGCTCTTCTGTCGCGTACTTGACCACGATCTCGAAGCCCCTGGCCCTGCCGTCCCTACGTAAAGAGGCGGCATGCTCCGTTGTCCTGGCGATCCCATCCCACCCGCGCACGGGAGGGCCGTAGGGGTTGGCGAGGCTGACGTCATCCGCGTGGGAGAAGAGTTCCTGAACGGGCCTGGGGTCGCCTTCTTTCATGAACTCGTCGAGTGCCAGTTGGTATCGTTCGATGAGTTCGTCCACGTCGTCTACAGCACTCATATAGAGATCATCTCCATCTCGTCCTGCCCCTTAGGATGCTCCGTAACCATCCTACGCTATTCACCCTAGGGCGTGGAAGGAGTTTTCTGCGAACTTCAGGTGTAGGGGGTTAGGGGTTTTAGCGCGCCAGCGGCCGATCGTTTCGCGCGGCGGCCACCACCCCAACGATGGCCGCGTCGGTCGCTTGCGAGTCGCTCCGATCGTACACCAGTGATGTGTGCGTCGCCCCCTTCACCAC